>OMCO01000013.1_pt1 | contig 96293 bp, 87 predicted proteins | sample 1645031 | NCBI WGS metagenome assembly OMCO01 (sample SAMEA103958146, study PRJEB25191) | human gut metagenome
GGTGAAGTCGTAACAAGGTAGCCGTATCGGAAGGTGCGGCTGGATCACCTCCTTTTAAGGAGCAGCGAATACGAGAGTACGAGCTGCGAGAGTCGACGAATCTTATGATGAGATTCGGAAAAGAGCGGAAGACGCACCGCTTGAAGAACAAAGGCGTCAAAAACCCTTGGAACTGGGTTTAGAGGAGTTTATCTATTTTGGAGCTTCGATTACGAGAAGGTAGCCGAAACGCATCTCTGCGTTGCGGTTATTTTTTTATTTTCTTTTTTTGTACGGTTTGTTTTGACAATAATCCCGATATGTGGTAAAATCTCCGTTATAAGGGCGTAGTTCGAGCCTTTATGGGAAAGAATTCTACGGCGACGATTCGCCGCGATTATAAAAAACGGAGGTAAATTATGATAAAATATACCGTCCCGGTGAAGGGAATGATGTGCGGAGGCTGCGAGGCTCACGTAAACGACGCGGTAAGGAAAAATCTCGATATCAGGGAGGTTTCTTCCTCGCACGCAAAGAATCATACGATAATCGTCGCCGAAAACGAGCTTGACGAAGCGAAAATCCGCGAGGTTATCGAAGGTCAGGGCTACGAAGTCGGCGAAATAACCAAAGAGCCTTACGAAAAGAAAGGCTTTTTCTCCTTTTTGAAGAAAAAATAAAATCGGCTCGAATCGATTTTCGGCGCGGCGGAAAACGGTCCGGTTCCGTCGTGCCTTGTATTATTAAAACGGACGCGGACGGGAAAATGAAATACCTTGCTTTCGATATAGAAGCGGCAAACGGCTATAAGCCTTACAGTATATGCTCGATAGGCGTCGTGATTGCCGACGAAAAACTCAATATTCTCTCTCAGCGCAATATCTGGATAAATCCTAAGACAAAGTACGACCTCAACGGTACGAGAAAAAACGTGGGAATCGACCTTCATCTCGACGAGGCGCTTTTGAACAGATCGCCCGATTTTTCCGAGGTTTACGAAGAAATAAAAGGGCTTCTTACCGATCCCGAATACAGAGTTATGGGACACGCGGTGGAAAGCGACGTTCATATGCTTAACGCCGCCTGTAAGAAATACTCTCTTCCGTGCATCGATTTCAGGTTTATATGCACGCAGCTTCTTTATAAGCTCTATACGGGCGCGACCGAGGTCAGGGCTTTGAACAAAATCGCCGACGAAATGGGACTTACTTTCAATTTCCACAGCTCGGACGAGGACGCGAGAGTGAGTATGATGACTCTTAAATATCTCACGGAAAAGACGGGACTCACGCCGAAGGAGCTTCTCGAAAAGTACGACGTCAGGATAGGCGAGAACAAGGATTTCAACATAACCCGCACCGTTTCGCTCAAGGAAAACAAGCCCAAGAGGAAGAAGTATTATCATTACAGCAAGAAGGCGAGAGAAGCCGCCGCCGGAAACGATAAGAACGGTTCGGTAAGCTCGGACGCGAAAGCCGCGGGGAAGAACGTTTAGCCGCGATTTTGCGGAATCTAAGGAAAATACGGAAGCGTAAATAAAAGGCGGAATCGTAAGGGAAGAAGGTATGGATTTTCTTGTAAGTAAAAAACTCGATGAATTTCTGAATTATCATAAGTTTATACTCGACGCGGATATGTTCGTTACGGGCGACGCTTTCCGTAAGGAAATGAGAAGGGGCGCGGCGGGATTCGGTTCGTCCCTGAAAATGCTTCCGACCTATCTTTCCGCGGAGGGGGAAATGCCCGAACGCGGAGAATGTCTTATAGTGGACGCGGGCGGTACGCGCGTAAGAGCGGCGTTTTACGTTTATGACGGAGAATTCGTCTGCAAGAGCCGTAAGGAAACCGAGCTTTGCGGAGAGACCGATTCGGAGGGATATTTCGCCTTTCTTGCGGAAACTGCGGTCGAGGTTCTTTTTTCCGTCGGCAGAAAATCCGTAGAAAGAATGGGCTTCTGTTTTTCCTATCCGACGAAAATGCGTCCCGACCTCGACGGGGAGGCTCTTTCGGTAACCAAGGAAACGCCCGTCCGCGGAATAGAAGGAAATACCGTCGGAAAATGCCTTAAAGAGGCTCTTTTCCGCAGAGGAATATCCGTCGGACGCGTAGTCGTTCTGAACGATACGGTTGCGGCTCTTTGCGGAGGAGCGGCAGAGGTTTCGGAATGCGGCGGGAGAATAGGCTTCGTTATGGGGACGGGCTGCAACGTCTGTTACGAGGAACTTGCCGAGAGGACCTCCGCCGTCGGAAAAGCCGAAGGAAAGATTATCGTCAATATCGAGTCGGGCAATTATAACGGATTCCCGATGAGCGATTTCGACAGGGAAGTCATAGCTTTGACCGAGAATCCGAAGGCTCAGCTTTTCGAAAAAATGACCGCGGGAAGGTATCTCGGAAGCGTGTTTTCCGCAGCGATAAGAACCGCCGCCGGGGAGGGAATCGTAAGCAAAGCCGATTTTCCCGAAGTAACCACGGAGGAGATGAGCCGTTTTCTCGGAGGGGAAAGTATTTCTCTCGTTTTCGGTTCGGAGAGCGACCGCGATTTCGCTTCGGGATTGGGGCGCGCGATAGTCGAAAGGAGTGCGATTATGTGTGCGACGATTATAATTTCGGTTATGAGGGAAGCCGATATCGGGAGGGACAAGCCCGTTTCGATAGCCGCGGAGGGTTCGACCTTCGGAAAGCTTACGGGATTCAGGGAGGAATTTCTGAGATATCTTTCGGATTATGCGGAAAGCTGCGGAAGGAGTTTCGTTTTGTGCGAAAAGCCGAGGCTTAACGAAATCGGAACGGTTTTCGCCGCCCTTACGGCAAGGTAAAAACGAAAGCGTCCGAAGATTTTGCGAAAACGAAAAATTGCGAAGAGTTTTCCCTTCGCAATATATATTAAAATATACCAATTCGGACGGAGAAACGAAAACCTGCCGTATTTCCTTGCAAAAAAACGAAAAACGTGTTACAATAACCTTTTATCGGACGAAATTTCGGGAGAGGATATCCGTCGGATGAAACGACGGGAAAGGGATTTTCCGAAGAGAAGAAACGGAATCGGAATTTCTCGGATAAAAAGAGCCGCGGCGGATATTTTACGTAAAAACGGGAGGACTCGGCGTCTATGGCAGAAAACAAAAAAAAGCCCGATATTCAAAGGACGCTTCCGCACAGCGTCGACGCGGAGGTAAGTCTTCTCGGCTGCATTCTCGTGGACGGGGGGATTCTTGCGGACGTTTGTCAGGACATAAACGCGGACGATTTTTATTCGCCTGCGCATATTCTCATATTCGAAAGTCTGAGCGCGCTTCTCGCTTCGGGAAAGACGGTGGATTCTGTGCTTCTGACAGACGGTCTTATGAGGAGCGGGAATCTCGATAAAGTCGGAGGCGCGGCTTATATAAGCACGCTTGCGTCGGGCGTTCCGAGTTCGGCGAATTTCAGGGAATACGTGGATATCGTTTACAGAACTTCTATGCTCAGGAAGCTTATAAGAGCCTGCTCGACGGTCATCGACGACGCTTATACGGCGGACGACGCCGAAGCTTCGCTTGCCGAAGCCGAAAAGCTCATTTTCGACCTCAGCGCGAGGGGAGAGAAGAGCGACCTCGACAGGATTTCCGGAAGCGTGGCCGAGGTTTTGCGGAGGATAGATACTCTCAAAACGGACAAGAACGCTTTCAAGGGCGTAATGACGGGCTTCTGGGCTTTGGACAGCCTCACCAACGGTCTGCATTCGGGCGAGCTTATAGTTCTTGCCGCCCGTCCGGCTATGGGTAAGTCCTCGTTCGCGATGAACATCGTGGAAAACGCCGCCAAAAAGGGCAAGTCCTGCGCGGTATTTTCGCTGGAAATGCCCAAGGCTCAGATTGCGCAGAGACTTTTATGCTCGTGCGCGGGAGTTCCTCTCTCAAACGCTTCGAGAGCCGACCTTTCCGACGCGCAGTGGAGAAGTCTTTTCGATACGGCGACCGTCCTCGGGAAATTCAATATTTTCGTGGACGACAGCTCTCTTATAACGCCGGCGCAGATTCTTTCCAAGTGCAGGAAGCTCAAGAGCCGATACGGACTGGATTTGTTGGTAATCGACTATATTCAGCTTATGAGTTCGGGAAAAAGGAACGTGGAGAACCGACAGCAGGAGGTCAGCGATATTTCCCGTTCGCTCAAAATAATGGCAAAAGAGCTTGACGTACCGGTAATCGCGCTTTCGCAGCTTTCGAGACAGATAGAGATGCGTCAGGGCAAGCCGCAGCTTTCCGACCTCAGGGAATCGGGAGCCATCGAGCAGGACGCGGACATCGTTATGTTTATCCATAAGGAAAAGACGGATAACGAAAGCGGACAGAAGGATGACGAAAGAGAGCTTATCGTAGCCAAGCACAGGAACGGAGCGCTCGACGAGATACCTCTTCTCTGGAAGGGAGAGCTGGTGCGTTTCGAGAGTCTTTCCTCGACCGACGCTGCCCTCAGGAAGCAGTTCCGTCAGAACGAAGAGGAAAAGAAAAAGCGCGAGGAGCGTATGAAAAACGGAAAATCCGCCAAGCCTCAACAGGAGGGAAAATCCGAAGCTTCGGACTTAAACGGTACGGAATCTTCGGAAGGTAATGATTTCGGCGCGCCTTCCGATTCGGGCGCAAATCCTTCCGAAAAAACTCGGGGAGAGAATCTTTCCGGAAATAAGGAAAAGCCTTCGGAAAACGCCGGAGAAGAGAAACTCTCGGGAAAAGCCGAGGGAGCGGACGGATTGCCGAAGGACGGAGGAGGAATTCCCGAGGAAACGGAAGGAAGTCTTGCCGACGCGATAGCCGGATTTTTCGCCTCGCAGCCGATTATGCCCGACGAGCGGCCGCCTCTTTCCGACGAGGATATTCCCGCGGAAGCCGAGGAAAGCGCGGAAGAGAATACGACGGAGGACATTCCTTATCCGTTTTAAGGCGGGACCGGAAGTCCGCAGAGCGCGAAGACAGAAAAAGAGATTCGGAAGATAAAAGAAAAACAGGGAGAGTATATGGAAAACAACGAAGTCGTATCGAGAAATTTTATCGAGGAAATAATAGAAAAGGATCTGGAATCGGGTTACTGTAAGGAGATTCAGACGAGATTTCCGCCGGAGCCCAACGGTTATCTGCATATAGGTCACGCGAAGAGCCTCTGCATAAACTTCGGAATGGCGAAGAAGTATAACGGAACGTGTAATCTGCGTTTCGACGACACCAATCCCGTCAAGGAGGACGAGGAATACGTAAACAGCATAAAGGAAGACATAGAATGGCTGGGCTTCAGATGGGACAAGCTTCTTTTCGCGTCGGATTATTTTGAAGTTATGTACGAATGCGCGGTCAGACTCATAAAGGACGGAAAGGCTTTCGTCTGCGACTACAAAGCCGACGAAATAAGCAGAACACGCGGGGATCTCACTCATCCCGGGCAGGAAAGCCCCTGGAGGAATCGTTCGGTCGAAGAAAATCTCGACCTTTTCGAGAGGATGAAGAACGGAGAATTCGCCGACGGAGAAAAAGTTCTGCGGGCGAAAATCGATATGGCGAGTCCGAACATAAATATGCGCGATCCGGTTATTTACAGAGTAGTCCACGCTTCTCACCACAATACGGGGGACAAGTGGTGCATTTATCCTATGTACGACTTTGCTCATCCGATAGAGGACGCCTACGAGGGAACGACTCATTCGATATGCACTCTCGAATTCGAGGATCATCGTCCGCTTTACGACTGGGTTGTGAACAACTGCGGCTTCGAGGACCCCAAGCCCAAGCAGATAGAGTTCGCGAGGCTCAATATAACCAACACCATTATGAGCAAGCGTTTTCTCAAGCGTCTTGTGGACGAAGGAAAGGTCGAATGCTGGGACGATCCGAGAATGCCTACTCTCTGCGGCCTCAGGAGAAGGGGCTATCCGCCCGAAGCTATCCGCGATTTCTGCGAAAGGATAGGCGTTTCCAAAGCGGGAAGCGAAGTCGAAAGCAGTTATCTCGAAGCCTGCGTCCGAAACAATCTCAACTTCACCGCGGACAGAGCGATGGTCGTCTGCGAGCCGATAAAGGTAACTCTTAAAGGACTTCCGAAAGGCGAGCTCGAAACCGAAATCAATCCCAACGCTCCCGAAAAGGGAACGAGAAAACTGAGTATCTCCGAAACGATATATATCGACGGTTCGGACTTCGCTCCGGTGCCGCCGCCCAAATATCACAGGCTCAGACCGGACGGATACGTGAGGCTCAAGGGCGCGTATATCGTTCACTGTGACGAGGTCGTCTCCGAAGGCGATAAGGTCAGGGAGCTTGTCTGCTCGGTCGTCCCGAACAGCAAGAGCAGCGCGGATACCAGCGGAATGAAGGTCAAGGGCGTCATTCAGTGGGTGAACGCCGCGGACTGCGTGAAAATGAAGCTCAGGAAGATAGAGAGTCTGCTTCTTCCGGGAGAGGGCGATTTTATAACGAGAATGAACGAGCACAGTATGACGATAGTGGACGCTCTCGGCGAGCCTATTCTCGGAGAAGCGAAAACGGGCGACCGATTCCAGTTTATGAGAATGGGATATTACGTAAAGGACAGGCTGTCGGACGAAAAAACTCAGGTTTACAACGAAACCGCGGGACTCAAGGACAGTTTCAATAAATAGCGAGCGTGCCGCGGAGCGGGAATATTTCCGCGCCGCCGCCCAAAAAAGGAGAAAACAGATGCATTGGTCAGAAAGAGCCGCAAGAGAAGTAATAAAGAAGTATCCGGACTGTGAGGAATACGTCTGCGCCGCGGGCATAAGTCCCTCCGGCGCGGTCCATATAGGAAATTTCAGGGATATAGCCACGTCTTATTTCGTAATGAAATCGCTTCGTCGTCTGGGTAAGAAAGCCAAGATGATTTTCAGCTGGGACGAATACGACAGACTGAGGAAGGTTCCCGCCAACGTAAAGGCGATAAGGGACGATTTCGAGCGGTATATAGGAATGCCCTACGCTCTCGTACCCGATCCGTTCGGCTGTCACGAAAGCTACGCAAAGCATTTCGAAGCCGAATTCGAAAAATCTCTCCGCGATTTCGGGATAGAACTCGAATTCAAGTATCAGAGCGAGAATTATCTTTCGGGAAAGTATAAAGACGACGTTATGTACGCCATAGACAGGCGCAAAGAGATTTACGACATAATAATGGCCCATAAGACGCAGGAGGCTTCCGAAGAGGAGAGAGAAAGGTATTATCCCGTGAGCATATATTGCGACGAATGCGGAAAGGACGATACGACCGTTCTTTCGGTGGACGAAAATCACGTCGCCGAGTACGAATGCAAATGCGGACATAAGGGCAGATTCGACTTCAATACGCAGTTCAACTGCAAGCTCGCCTGGAAAATCGACTGGCCGATGAGATGGCGTTACGAGAACGTCTGTTTCGAGCCGGGCGGAAAGGACCACGCCGCACCCGGGGGAAGCTTCGACGTCAGCAAGATAATCAGCAAGAAGATTTTCGGTTTCGAGGCGCCCTCTTTCGTGGGATACGAATTCATAGGAATCAAGGGCAACGTCGGAAAGATGAGCAGCAGCAGCGGCTTCAATCTTACGCCCGAAACTCTTCTGAAGGTCTACGAGCCGGAGGTAATCTTATGGCTTTACTCCAAGACCGAGCCGCAGAGAGCCTTCGATTTCTGTTTCGACGAGGAGATTCTCCGTCAGTATTTCGAATTCGACAAGATGCTTGCCGATTACAGAAAGGGAAAAACCGGTCCCGCCAAGGAGATTATGGAGCTTGTTATGGACGGAAGGGACACGGCCGAAAAGGCTCCGATTCAGCAGCTCGTGAATTTCGGTCCGATAGTGAACTGGGATCCCGACCTTCTCGAAGTGCTTTTCGAAAAGATAGGAACGCCCTATAAGAAATCTCAGTTCGAAGGAAGAATGAAGCTTGCGCGCAACTGGCTGGAGCTTTGCAGTCCCGAAAGTCTGATTAAGCTTCGCGAGAAGAAGGACGAAGAGTATTTCGACTCTCTCGACGACAGGCAGAAGCGGGCGATAAGGCTTCTTCACGAGAGGCTTTCGCAGGGTGAATACGCTATGGACGGAATGAAGACCGTGCTTTACGACGTAGTCGCGGAGGTTTACGGCGAGATAGATCCCGAGGAGAAGAAGAAGGTTCAGGCGGATTTCTTCCGCAACGTCTATCTTCTTCTTATAGGAAGGGAAACCGGTCCCCGTCTTTATCTTTTCCTCACGGCTCTCCGTAAGGAAGAATATCTCGGACTGCTCGACTTCTGATAAAAAGCATATCGATAAAAAGCGAGCCGATTTTTGTCTTTCCGAAAAGAGAATTCAAGCTTATCGGATTCGGAAGGAGAAATCGATTTCCGGTTTCCGTGAAAGGAGCGGAAATCCGGTTCAGGGAAGGGTTCCCCGATTAAGGAGAAATATGTACGACGTAATAATTATCGGCGGAGGTCCGGCGGGCCTTACGGCAGCGATATATTCCGCGAGAGGCGGACTCAGGACTCTCGTTCTCGAAGGCAATATTCTGGGCGGCGAGCTTGCGGAGATCAAAGAGATCGAGAATTACCCGGGATTTCGGGGCGAAGGCAGGATTCTTGCCGACGGAATGAAATCTCAGGCGGTTTCTTTCGGCGCGGAGATAATCACGCAGAATGCGGAAAGCGTTTCGCGGAAAGGGGATTCGTTCGGGGTTATGACGCAGACTTCGTTTTACGAAGGAAAGAGCGTGATAATCGCGACGGGCGTCAGGAGGAAATCCGATCCGATGTACGACGCTATGTACGGAAAGGGCGTGAGCTACTGCGCGACGTGCGACGGCTTCTTTTACAGGGGCGAAACGGTTGCGGTCGTGGGCGGCGGAAACACGGCTGCCGAGGACGCGATTTATCTTTCGGCTCTCTGCAAGGAGGTTTATCTTATAAATCTGAAGTCCGGACTGAGGTGCGAAAAAGAGCTTTCCGAAAGGCTTGCCGCCTGCGCGAACGTGAAGGTTATGAATTCCTCCGTCGTTAAATCCGTGGAAGGCAAGGACGCGGTTTCGGGTTTGCGAGTGTTCGATTTGAAAACGATGAGTGAAAATTCGCTTGCGGTCACGGGCGTTTTCGTGGCGATGGGACATACCGCGACCAAGCCTCTGATGAAGGAGCTTCTGACCGACGAAAACGGAAACCTTATTCTTCACGATCTCGTAAAAACCTCTGTCGAAGGCGTTTTTGCCGCGGGCGACGTAACCAATCCTCGTCTGAAACAGGTCGTGACGGCGGCTTCGACGGGCGCGGAGGCAGCGACGGCGGCTTCGGATTTCATCTCGGGAAAGGCTCGGGAATAGCGATTTATTCATAAAAACAAACGGAAAATTCAAGGGCGTTCTTTCCGCGGATAACCTGCGGTCGGACGCCCTTTTCTCGTTTGTTGTTCTCGTTTTTAGGAGGTTTTTCCCCAAATTTATCCCTTAATTACGGGATTTTTCGGGAATTTCCCCAAAAACTCTCTTTAGTCGCAATTCTTCGTTTCCTCGGTCTTGCGGGATCTTCCGCGGGAGCCTGCGCTCTTTACGGCTTCCGATTTCTTTGCGGAAGCTGCGGGTTTATTTCTTTTCTGACTCGTTCTTTCAGCCATTTTTTTCCTCCGTTTTTCGCTTTTTTAAGCGTAATTTTCACTCTCTTCAGGTAATTTTCACTTTTTAGAGGTCTTTTTTTGCCGTTTTTCGGGCAATTTCCGACCTTTTCGGGCGATTATTACTTTTCGGAGATAATTCGCTCGTCCGGACGGATTCGCGTTTGTGCGGAAGTTTTCACTTCGTTTATACAATCTTCACTTTACGGATTCCGTTCTCTGAGCGTACTCTTAGTTTGAATCCGCGTCCGCGAATTATTCCTTCCGCTTTCTGCTAAATATTCCCTCGGATTCGGGCGGAGGTTTTTTCGGGCATAAATCCGATTCGCGCGGAATATATATCTGTAAGAGAAAAACACGGAGGTAGGTATGGATATTTACAGAGATATAGCCGAAAGGACGGGCGGGGACATTTATATAGGCGTGGTAGGTCCCGTCAGGACGGGGAAATCCACGTTCATTTCCCGATTTATGCAGAAGCTCGTGCTTCCCGCGATAACCGACGAAAACGCAAGGCTCAGAGCTACCGACGAACTTCCCCAGTCCGCCGACGGAAAGACGATTATGACGACTCAGCCGAGATTTATCCCCGGGGAAGCCGTTCCCGTCGATCTGAAAGGAGTCCGCGCCGACGTAAGACTTATCGACTGCGTGGGGTATCTTGCCGAGGGAGCCTTGGGACATATGGAGGAAAGCCGCGAAAGAATGGTAAGAACTCCTTGGTCGAATACAGAGATGCCCTTTTCGAAAGCCGCGGAAATCGGGACGCAGAAGGTCGTTACCGAACACAGCACCGTCGCCGTGGTCGTAACCACCGACGGAAGCTTTTCGGAGATAGCGAGGGATGGTTACGTAAAAGCCGAGGAAAGAGTCGTCGCCGAGCTTAAGGATATAGGAAAGCCCTTCGTGATCGTGCTCAATTCCTCCGTTCCGGAATCGGAAATGACGCAGGCTCTCGCGGATTCTCTTCGGGATAAATACGATTCGCCCGTAATAGTCGCCGACGTAACGGCTCTCGACGAAGAAACGATAACCGCGATAATGGGCGGACTTCTCAGCCGTTTCCCCGTGAGAAAAATCGAAATAAACACGCCCGTCTGGATGAGGAAGCTTCCGTCCTCTCATCCCGTTATAGCCGGAATTCTCTCCTTCGTAAGGGAAGGCTGCGGAAAGATTTCGGCAATGTCGGAATGCGGAAGGCTTTTCGAAGGCTTTTCGGACGCGGATATAGAGAGCGCGGAGATATCGTCGATGGATATGGGGAAAGGCACGGCCACCTACGAGCTTAAACCCGAGGCGGGGCTTTACTATCGGCTTCTTTCCGAACTTGCGGGAACGGACATTTCGGACGACTTCACGCTTATGAGCTTCATAACGGATATGGCTGCCATGCGGAGCAAATTCGAGAGAGTTTCCGAGGCTCTTTCCGCAGCGGAGGATTCGGGTTACGGCGTGGTAACTCCGCCTATGGAGGAAATGAACTTTATGCCGCCCGAGATAGTTAAGAGAGGAAATCGCTACGGAGTCATAATGAAGGCGTCGGCTCCCGTCTATCACATAATGAAGGTAGACGTTACGACGGAGGTTTCCCCCGTCACGGGAAGCGAGGAGCAGTCGAGGTATATGCTCGGGAACTTCGAGGAGAATCCCGAAAAACTCTGGAATACCGATATGTTCGGAAAGACACTTCAGAACGTTGCCCGGGAAGGACTTTCGGGAATGGCGGGGAATATGCCCGCCGAGCTTCAGAACAAACTCCGCCGCGTCCTCGGAAGAATAATCAACGAAAACAAGTCCGGAATGCTCTGTTTCCTTTATTGACGAGTCGTCCTTCGGGATATATGCGGATTCGGGAGAATATGCGGCGATAAGGATTCGGATTTTCAAAACCTGCGGGCATTTTTGTCCGCGGGTTTTTCCGCGCGTAGACGAGTAAGGTTTTTTTGCGTATCAGGTCGCGCATAAAAGCTCGGACGCGGCGTTATTGAGGGTAAAAAGATTGACAAAGAAAAATCGATATGGTAAAATATTACGACCAACAGATATATTCAGGCGGTGTTTTATGAGGTGTTTTATAGCTCTTGCTCTTCCGGAGGAGACCATAGATTACATAAGACGGATTTGCGGCGATCTGAGTCGGCTCGTCAAGGGGAATTTCGTCCCCGAGGACAATCTTCATATCACGCTGGCTTTTCTGGGCGAAATACCTCTCTCGGACAAGGATAAAGTCGGCGACGTCGTTTTCGATGCGGTAAAAAGATCCCGTCCCTGCGACGTTTCGCTTCAGAAATTCATTCTGCTCAATAAAGGTACGGTCGCCGCTCTCGAGATAAAGAAGAACGACGCTCTTTCGGAGCTTCGGGAGAACGTTTCGGGCGCGCTTTCGGAGGCGGGATTTACGATTGACTTAAAGCCCTTCCGGCCGCACGTTACCGTCGCGAGGAAGATAAGCTACGAGCTTCCGTACAGAGATATCTGTAAGACTCTTACGATTTACAACAGACCGCAGATCGCGAAAGAGGTCGTGTTTTATTGCAGCACTTTAAGGAGAGAGGGCGCGCTTTACGAGCCGCTTTCCTGTTTCAGGCTGGAATAGCGTATTCCGCGCAGAGAACACGAAGTCATAAAGCCAAAGACAACTACGGGTTTAACCCGATACCTAAAACAAGGAGACCGAAAAAATGGGATTATTCGATTTTATCAAAGGTCAGCTTCTCAAGGTTATTGCGTGGGAGGATGACAGCAGCAACACGCTCGTATATCGTTTTCCGATGGACGGAAAGGCGATTATGGTCGGTTCTAAACTTACGGTCAGACCTTCTCAGATGGCGATTTTCGTACACAGAGGACAGATCGCGGATATTTTCGGTCCGGGGGAATATAATCTTCAGACGAAAAATCTTCCCTTCCTGACCGCTCTGGGCGACGTTTTCTATCAGGGCGAGAACCGCTTCAAAGCCGAAGTTTATTTCGTGAACACCAAGCAGTTCACGGGTATTCAGTGGGGGACTTCCAGCCCGATAACCATAAGGGACGACGATTTCGGAATGGTAAGGATCCGCGCTTACGGCGTCTACGCGTACAGAGTCGAGGACCCGAAGAAGCTTCTCGAGGAGCTTTTCGGAACCAACAGCTCGTTCGAGGTCGAGGATATTTCCGACCATCTCAAATCCGTCCTCATAAGCTCTATGACCGACACGATAGCCGAAAGCCGCGTATCGGCTCTCGATATGGCTATGAATCTCCGTGAGTTCAACGAGCAGTGCAGGCTTTCCGTTCAGGAGGATTTCAGCGGGCTGGGACTCAAGATTACCAATTTCACGATCGAGAACATCAACTTCCCGCCGGAGATAGAAAAAGCCATCGATCAGCGTTCGACTCTCGGGATTCTCGGCGACAAAATGGGAACCTACACCCAGAAAGCCGCCGCGGACGCGCTCAAGGACGCCGCCAAAAACCCCGGAGCCGCGGGTATGTTCGTGGGAATGGGCGTGGGCGGAAACGCCGGAGGCTATATGGGACAGACTATGGGCGGAGCCTTCGCTCAGGCTAAGGACAAGCCCGAAGCTCCCGCCGGCGGAACGAAATTCTGCCCGAGCTGCGGAGCCAAGCTTTCGGGAACGGCTAAATTCTGCCCCAATTGCGGCGCAAAGCAGGAAGGCTCGGTTTGTCCCGACTGCGGACAGCCCGTGAAGAGCGGGTCGAAATTCTGCCCCAACTGCGGCAAGAAACTTGATTAGCGAGAGGCGTTTATGAGCGGCAGAAAAGATAATCCGCAGAGCGAGATCAAGTCGTTCTGCCTGAACTGCGGTACGCAGATGGAAAACGATCATTCTACGGGCGGACTGAAATGCCCGAAGTGCGGAGCCGTTAAGGACGGAAGGAACGCCGAAACCGAAAAGCGCGTCAATATCACCAAATGCGAAGGCTGCGGGGCGACGATGACCTTCGATCCGAAGGAGGGTATACTGAAATGTCCTTACTGCGGAAATACGAGGAAAATCGAAGCCACGAGGGATCTCCGGGAGAGGGATTTTTCGGAATTCGACAAAGCCGAGAAATGGACGGGGAATATAGTTACGGTTTCCTGTCCCAACTGCGGAGCCGTCGAAACCTACTGCGAAAGCGACGTCGCCAAGGTCTGTCCATTCTGCAAAACCCCTATGGTTCTCGGAAAGGACGATATTCAGGGCGTAAAACCCAACGTCGTCGTTCCCTTCAAGATTAACGCGGACGAGGCTCTGGGCGAATGCAAGAAATGGATAAAGAAGCGTATATTCGCGCCGCATAAGTTCAAGAAGAGCTTCAACTTCGATTCGGTCAAGGGTATTTACTATCCGATATGGACGTTCGACAGCAACGTTATTACCGATTACAGCGGAACGCTCGGAAGAACGGTTACGAGGACGCGGACGAGGAACGGAAAGACCGAGACCTATACGACAACGGAATACTTTCCGGTTTCGGGGCAGATGTTCGATATGTTCGACGATATCGCAGTAAACGCAGGCTCTTTCGTGGAGGATTCGGACGTGGATGCGATGACCTTTTCGCAGAAGGATTACATCGACTATTCGGACGAATATCTCGCGGGCTTCTCGGCTACGGGCTACACCGTAAAGCCGCAGGACGCGTGGGTAAAGGCCGAAGCCAAGATGAAGAAGATCATCGAGAGAGAGATTATGCGGAGGCACAACGCCGATACGGTTATGAGCCTCGATATGAGACTCTTTCACGAGGGAAGAAGTTTCAAGTATATGCTCGTTCCGTTCTACGTTTCTGCGGTCAGATGGAACAAGAAGATTTACAAACAGATCATAAAAGGTACGGGCGAACAGAAGGTCCGCGGAAAAACTCCGCTTTCACCGATAAGAATCGGAATCGCGGTTCTTTTGGGACTGGGGCTTTTAGGGCTTATAATATACCTTATTATGACGGGCGACGGCGAAGTTTCGTTCGACGCGATAAGAAGGCTCGTGAGCCTGCTGCCCGCATAATAAAGAGAATTCCGCAGGATTCTTTTTGCGGGAAAAAGCGTATAATAACGTCGGGAGAAATCTTCTTCCGCGGTATTAAATATAATTATAATAACGGAGGAAAATATGTCGGAGGTCAAAATCACGAAGGATATGCGTATATCCGAGATTATCAGAATCAAACCCGCAACGGTTCCCGTATTCGGTTCTTTCGGAATGGGCTGCATTCATTGTCTTGCGGCTGACAGCGAAACGCTCGAACAGGCTGCGGCGGTTCACGGACTGGACGCGGACGCACTCGTCAACGAACTCAATAAAGCTTAAAAAGGGCTTGAAAGAAGTTTTTTAAAGGCACAATCCCCTTTGATAAGTACGTTTTTTTAAAAAAGTTAATAAAAGGCGTGAAAAAGTCTTGCTTTATTTGAGAATTTAATGTAAAATTAGAAACAAAGGGGATAGTGCCCCCGTTAAGGGGATGCTATACGATTAAACAAACAGGAGGCTTATAGATGAAAAACAAGATTATCGTTTCCTTCATTCTTGTTGCGACGATTATCGCGTGCATGTTCGCGTTCGTGGGTTGTCAGACCCCCGCGACCATCAGCTCGACGAATAACGGCGCGCAGGTCGTTATGGAAGCAGGCGAAACGGCTGAACTGCCGTACGCGCTCAACGGCGAAATGCTCAAGAGTCAGGCTATCACCACGGTAGTCAAACTCGGCAAAGACGTAGTTGAAATTAAAGAAAACAAAAAGGTAGAGGCTAAGAAAGCCGGTACCGCTCTTATCGAGGTATCTCTCCTCAATAACGACAAGGCGGACGGCAACGTCCTCAGTATCGAAGTTCTCGTAAAGAACTCCAAAGCCGTTAAATCCGCTCAGGATACCATCGGCAACATCAATATCGACGCAGCCGTTTCCGGCAACGAAGAATACACCAAGGTATTCGACGCTGCCAAGAAGGCATGGCAGGCCAAGATAGCGGATTGCATCACCGAAGAACAGATCGCCGCAAGAACCAAAGAAGCTCAGGCTGCTCTTCAGGCTCTCAACGCTTTCTTCTCGGAAAAAGAAGACGTCAAGGCAGTTATCTCCGCTTATACCGTAGACAGAGCTAAGGAAACGCTCGCCGCGAGAAGCGAGAATTACAAGGCCGAAGATATCGACGCCGTTCTCGAAGCCAAGAGCGAAGAATTCGAAGCTCTTATAGCTAAATGGAACGCGGCTATCGAAGGCGCGGACAATGCTGCCGATCTCGGAGTTATCCTTGCGGCTATGCCCGGCGAATTCAACGCTTTCGTCAACGACGCCGAAGTCCGCGTTATGCTCAAGAACATCGTAGGCGACTACGATATGAAGGACGGCGATATTCTTCGGCAGCTCACCGACCTCTCCGACAATCTCGGTAAGACCGACCTCGAGCTTCAGAAGAAGATCGACGCGCTCATCAAGACCGTCAAATGGCAGGGCGTTGTTCTCGAACAGGTCAGCAAGACTTATACATACGACGGTTCTTATCATAAGACCGAATCCACCCACGACGATTATTTCGTGGAGTATAAGCTCGACGACGGTACCTGGGGCGCGAACGAAATCGGCTTCAAGGACGCAGGTACCTACGACATCAGAGTAGGAACGACTCTTGAACTTGCAGACGGTAACGTTACCATTTACGCTTACTCCTCGATGACCATTCTCAAGGGCGTTCTTCCCACTCCCGTATGGCCGGAAATCACCGATGCTTTCGTGCTTTTCGCACAGCTCAGGTCCATCGATCCCAACGACGCTAAATACGGCGGAATCGCGGGCGAAGGTTCCGTTTACGACGACGAAGGCAACCTTTACGGCAGCAGAGTCCTCGGTTACTTCCGTTGGCTCGAAGAAGACAGATACGTAGAACCCGTCAACTTCGGCGGATACTCCCTCGAACTCGTTCCTTATAAGTACGACGACGCGGGCGAAATCGTTCGCGACGAAGAAGGCAACCCCGTAAGAGACGAAAACTGGAAGATTCTCCGTCAGCTCGTACCCGTGGAAGTCAAGCCCGTATACGTAACCGTTGTTCCGAAGGCAGGACAGTGGAAGAATTACGACGGTACGACCGCAACGAACATTCTTTACGATATAGAGGTTTACGAGGACGATGCGAGAACCATTTCCGTTACTCCTTCCGAAAAGCTTTATAATTACATTATGAACAACCTCGAAGGTGACCTTGTTCTTGAAAACGTTGGCGGCGCTCCCGCTAAGGACGCCGGAAACTGGCTCATCGAGCAGGGTACCCTCAAGGCTACCATGGACGCTAAATTCTACGTCAAGTACGAAGGCAGAGGAATCACTTACGAAATCAAGCCTCTCGTTATCGAAAGCGCGGCAATTGACGGCGTAATGAAGTACTACGACGGTACCGACACTGCTTCCGATATCAACAAGGCTCTTTCTGCAGCGGTAGTTAAGGCATACGATTCCGAGGGCAACCTCGTAGAAGCGGCTCTCGTTGCCGGCGATGTCATCAACGTTTCCGTCATCGGCGCTAAATACGCGGAAAAGAACGTCCACGAAAACAGACCTCTTGATCTCACCGGCGCAACCGTAACCTATACCGAAAACGGCGCGGCTATGAAGAACTACGTTATAACCGGCACGATTCTGGAGATCAACGGAACCATCAAGGCTCGTCCCATCACCGCTATCAACGGCAGAATCAAGACCAGACTCTATAACGGTACCGACGTCGCTATCTATACCGACGAAGAAGTCGCGGCAAGAGTCATCAAGATTCAGAACGTCGACGCAGCGGGCGAACTCGCTATGACCGACGCCGTTCTCACCGCGTTTGCGGATATGGCGGCTGACGACGTTCACGTAGAACTTCTCGCCAACGGTACTTACGTAGGCGAAAACAACACCGGCAAGAACGTCGGCGTCAATAAACCCATCATCTTCAACAACAGCGAAGAAGTTACCTCGTGGCAGCTTGTCGGCGAAGACGCGGCTAACTACGTATACGTAGGCGGCATTGGCGACCTCGATCCCGATAAGACCGAAAAGATTAACTACGTCGGCGACATCGAAAAACTCAAGGCAGCGGACGGCTTCGTCGAAATCGTCGAAATGGAAGCTACCAAGGAATACGACGGAACCGCAACCCTTCTTGCGACTCAGCTCGTTAAGGACGGCGACTATTATAAGGCAGTATTCAAGTTCCTCGACGTGGAAGGCTACGAAGCGATCAGAAACGACGAGCTCTTCGTTACCGAAGTTACGGACGGTCCCGATAATGTTTACTGGGATAAGACCAACCCGCGCAGCGAAGTAGGTTCTCACTTCATCAAGATCGACGACGCGGCTTCTCATATGACCATCGGCGGCGCTGACGCAGACAACTACGATTGGAGCGACCTCATTGCCGAAGGTACCGGTACCATCACCAAGAAGACCATAAGATTCGATATGAGTCTCCTTGCCGAAATGAACGACAGGAAGTACGACAGAACCAACATCGCTTACGCCCTCGCAAAAGACGGTGAATCCGACGGCGGTCTCAAGAACTTCGACGAAACCACCGGAATCCTTTCCGGCGTTAAATTCGAAAACCTCATCGCAGGCGACAACTTCAACATCAGAATCCTTAAGGATGCGGACGATAATTACTTCAACGGCGCATTCGCAGACAAGAACGTTGAAAACGATAAGATCGCTTACTGGACCAACGATTCCGCAAACGGCGTTCTCACTTGGGAACTCGTAGCTGCTGACGCAACGTCCAACGTTGAAAACTACAACTTCGTAGACGCAGATCTCCCCGTAAAGGGCAGCATCACCGTTATCAGAATCACGACCGTTAAGTTCGACCTTGCTACCAGAGTTTATAACGGACTCGACGAAGCTAAGATGGACCTCATCACCGGCGAATACTCCGAAGACGGCACCTATATTACGGTTGATCCCGCAACTATCCGTGCAATCGAAGGCGCAATCGAAGGCGACCAGCTCACCATCCAGATCAAGGCTGACGGTAAGTACAACGACAAGAACGCCGCAACCGAAAAAGAAGCTCTGTTCGAAAGCTGGAATATCGTAGGCGAAGACGCAGGCAACTACCTGTTCGGAACCTCCTTCATCCCGGGCGAACTTACTCCTATGACCACTGTCAAGGGCGTAGGTATGGTCGAAGCCAAGAAGATCGACAGTATAACCATTACCGATTTCAGCGTCGATAAGATCAGAAACGGTAACGCTATCGCAGATTACAACGAGCTTAACGCCAAGATCGCGGACGGAACCGCAACCGTTACCTTCGTAGGTATCATCGCGGGCGACGATCTGTCCATCATCCTTACCGCAAACGGAACTTACGGAAAGCTTAACGAAGAAGGCGTATTCGAACCCGCTTACGTTGAAGGCGACTATCTTGTAAGATACACCCAGAAGAACACCACCGGCGCAGACAGAAACAACTACACCGTTGACGGCGTGGACGTTTATGCAAACGGTAAGATTCTTCCCAAGGCATAACAGTCTCGGTTTTAACCAAATCACCCCTGAGGGCGGCGGAGAATATCCGCTGCCCTTTTTATATTTTCGGAGCATAAATCCCCGATTTGTGCGATTATGCCGAGTCAGGGACGATTATTCGGGACGGCTGAGAAAAAAACCTTAAAATAATTGGATTTTTATGGTTAAAAACGTTTGACAAATAGATTTTATTGACTATAATATAAGACAGTTAGCAAATGAAAAGAATGACTGCTAACAATCGACAAAAAACAACGCTAATGCGTACGGAGGTATAAAATGACGTTAAAACCGTTACTCGACAAAGTTGTCGTAAAGGCTTGCGAAGCCGAAGAAAAAACGCTCGGCGGGATTCTGATTCCCACTGCGGCTAAGGAAAAGCCCGAAATCGCGGAGGTTATCGCGGTCGGTCCGGGCGGACTGGTAGACGGAAAGCAGGTAGAAATGACCGTTAAGCCGGGGGATAAGGTTCTTTATTCCAAATACGCCGGAAGTCAGTTCAAGATTGACGGTCAGGAAGTTACCATCATCAAAGTCGGCGACATTCTCGCGATAGTCAACGACTGAGCAGCAAATCAAGGAGGCAATAATAATGGCTAAACAGATTAAATACGGAGAAGACGCAAGAAAGGCTCTGGAAAAGGGCGTTGATTCTCTTGCCGATACGGTTAAGATTACATTGGGACCCAAGGGCAGAAACGTAGTCCTTGCCCGTAAATTCGGAACACCTCTCATCACCAACGACGGCGTTACAATCGCCAAGGAAATAGAACTCGAAGACTCGTTCGAGAATATGGGCGCGCAGATAGTCAAGGAAGTTTCCACCAAGACCAACGACGTAGCGGGCGACGGAACGACCACGGCTGTCGTTCTCGCTCAGGAGATTATCCGCGACGGAAGCAGAAACGTAGCTGCGGGCGCAAATCCCATTATCCTCAAGAAAGGTATCGACAAGGCCGTTGAAGTTGCGGTCGAGCATCTTAAATCCATCAGCAAGCAGATAGAAGGCAAGAAAGCGATTATGCAGGTTGCGGGAATTTCCGCGGGCGACGAAAAGGTCGGCGAGCTTATCAGCGAAGCTATGGAGAAGGTCGGAGCCGAAGGCGTTATCACCGTCGAAGAAAGCAAGACAATGAAGACCGAGCTTAACGTAGTCGAAGGTATGCAGTTTGACAGAGGTTACGCTTCCCCCTATATGGCTACCGATCTCGAAAAGATGGAAGCCGTTCTCGACAATCCTCTTATTCTCGTAACCGACAAGAAGATTTCCGTTATTCAGGAACTTCTTCCTCTTCTCGAACAGGTAGTCAAGACGGGCAGAAAGCTTCTTATAATCGCGGAGGACGTGGAAGGCGAAGCTCTTACGACTCTCGTTCTCAACAAGCTCAGAGGAACCTTTAACTGCGTAGCTGTCAAGGCTCCCGGATTCGGCGACAGGCGTAAGGAAATGCTCAAGGACATAGCCGTTCTGACTGGCGCGACCGTTATCACCGACGAACTCGGACTTGACCTCAAGGAAGCTACTCTCAATATGCTCGGTTCGGCTAAATCGGTCAGAGTAGACAAAGAGAATACCACGATTGTCGACGGCGCGGGCGATAAGGAAGCCATCGGCGACAGAGTCAGACAAATCAAGAACGCGATTGCGGCGACCACCAGCGAATACGACAAGGAAAAGCTTCAGGAGCGTCTTGCGAAACTCGCGGGCGGCGTAGCCGTCATCAGCGTAGGCGCGGCTACCGAAGTCGAACTCAAGGAAAAGAAGCTCAGAATCGAGGACGCTCTTGCGGCAACGAGAGCTGCCGTGGAAGAAGGAATCGTTCCGGGCGGCGGAGTAGCTCTTCTTTCCGCTCTTCCGAAGATCAAGGCCCTTCAGGAAACTCTCGAAGGCGACGAAAGAACGGGCGCGTCGGTTATCGCTGCGGCTGTTCAGGCTCCCATCAGGCAGATCGCAAGCAACGCCGGTCTTGACGGCAGCGTAATCATCTACAAGGTTCTCAGCGAAAGCAAGGGAATGCCCAACTACGGTTACGACGCCCTTAAAGACAGATACGTGGATATGGTTAGCGAAGGCATAATCGATCCTACGAAGGTTACGAGGTCCGCTCTGCAGAACGCCGCAAGCGTCGCAAGCACTCTTCTTACCACGGAATCGGTCGTCTGCGACCTTCCGGAACCCGCGGCTGCTCCGGCTGCACCCGATATGGGCGGCGGAATGTATTAAGACTTTGAAAACAAGCTTCCCGCTTTACGACTCAAAGACAAAACGAATCATAGGCTCTTCCCGATTTTCTTCGGGAGGAGCTTTTTTTCGAGGAAAATCCGTAATGAACGAAAAATCAGGGGATAATTAATTTATTAAGCCTTGAAAAAAGTCGGAAGATATAGTATAATAGTTACAAGAGGCACGATTGCCCGAAGGAGCGGATAATGAATATAGTTTACCTTAAATACGCGATAACGATAGCCAAAGCCGGCTCTCTCAGCAAAGCCGCGGAGGAGCTTTTTATCGCGCAGCCCAATCTTTCCCGCGCGGTCAAGGAGCTTGAAAGGGAGCTGGGTATAACGATTTTCGACAGAAATTCCAAGGGCATCACGCTTACCGAAGACGGAGAGAGACTAATCGGTCAGGGAAGGAAGATTCTCGAGCAAATCGAAGAGGTCGAGGAGGAATTCCGTGAAAAACGCGGAAAGAAAACGGTTTTTTCGATTTCGGTGCCGAGGGCGGATTATATCGCCAAAGCTTTCGGGGCTTTTTCGATGATTTTCGGCGGAGAGGAAGGTTTCGACGCGGTTTTCAAGGAAACGGGAACGATTCAGGCGATTGCGAACGTTCTCGAGAAGTCCTATAAGCTCGGAATCGTGCGTTATCCGTCGGAAAAGGACAGGTATTTCAAGGATATGATAGAGGGCAAGAACCTTGCCTGGGAGCTTATCACGGAATTCAGGCACGTAGTCGTTATGCGGAAGGATTCTCCGCTTGCCGAGCTTGACGAAATAAGCTTTTCTGACCTTGAAAATTATATCGAAGTAGTCTATCCCGACTCGTTTGCGCCTTCGGGAGCTGTTTCCGAATCGGGAAGGGAATCTCAGAGCGGCGGTTTCAGCCGTCGGATTCCGGTCTACGACAGAGCGAGTATGATAGAGATTCTCGAAACCAATTACGAAGCTTTCGCGTGGGCGTCCCCTATGAGCGTGGAATCCCTCGAGCGATACGGATTCGTGCAGAAGAGATGCGCGGGCGGCGACGAATTGTACAAAGACGTCCTCGTTTATCGCAAGCAATACAGATTCTCCCGATTCGATAAGGCTTTTCTTACCGAACTTTGCGCCTCGAAGAGGAAGATTATCGACGGATGATCGATATCCGCCGCAATATATCTTTTTTGATATAGCCGTATAGAAAAAGGGTATTTTATTATTTCCGTTCTTAATGATATAATGTTATCAATAAAAACGGAGCGATACTATGAACGGCAGAAATATACCAAAATCAGTAACGGCAAGACTTCCCGTATACCTGCATTTTCTCAAAAGTCTTAAAACAAGCGAGAACAGGACGATATCTTCCTCCACGATAGCGAGAGCTTTGGGTTTGGGCGAGGTTCAGGTCCGGAAGGATCTGGCTCTCGTGAGCGGAACGGGAAGGCCCAAAATCGGCTATTATCTCAGCGAGCTTATTCCGAGTCTCGAAGAAACTCTCGGGAGCGGAAATCCCACCAACGCAGTCATTGCGGGGGCGGGGAAACTCGGGCGTGCGCTTTTGTCCTACGACGGGTTCGCCGAATACGGGCTCAACGTAATGGCTGCCTTCGATAAGGACGGGGAATGTCCGTGCGACGAAGGCAAGCTGATATATCCGATATGCGGGCTTAAGGATTATTGCATAAAAAACAACGTAAAAATAGGCATTATCACCGTTCCGGAGAAGGAAGCGCAGGACGTCTGCGACCTTTTCGTGGAAAGCGGTGCGGATGCGATCTGGAACTTTGCTCCCGTAAGGCTCGAAGTTCCCGCTACGGTCAGAGTCAAGAACGAGAATATGGCTGCGTCGCTTGCGGTCTTATCGGCGGGACTGTCCGTATAGGGAGGAGGTCCGGATTGCGCGTCAAGGAGGCTCGTTATGAATCTGGACAGAGTAATTGCCGTCAGGACCAACAGAACGGTCTATAAGGACGGCGAAGACTGCATAAAGGTGTTTTGTCAGGGTTATCCCAAGGACGAAGTGCTGAGCGAGGCTTTTTACAGGGCTTTGGCCGAAAAAGCGGGGCTTCCCGTCCCTAAATTGAAGGAAGTCACGACGGTCGAAGGGAAATGGGCGATTGTTTCGGAGTATATCGCGGGCAAATCCATGAGTCGGCTTATCTCCGAGCAGCCCGAAAGAAGGAGCGAGCTTTTAAAGGAGCTTGTCCGTCTTCAGAAGGAGATTCTCGGTAAAGACGGCGCGCTTCTTCCGCGACTTAACGACAGGCTCAGGGGTTGTCTTCTGCGGGCGGAGCTTGAAGCCACGCGGAAGTACGGGCTTCTTATGAAGCTTCTCGAAATGCCTTACGAAACGCACTTGTGTCACGGGGACATATGTCCTTCCAACGTTATCGTTTCGGATAAAGGAATGTACGTCATCGATTGGCACAACGCCGCGTCCGGGAGTGCGTTTGCGGACGCTGCAACGGTCTATCTGCATTTCCTGTTGCATCGTCAGAATCAATGCGCGGAAGAGTATCTGGAGCTTTTTGCCGGAGGGGAGGCGGATTCGGTTCTCGGATGGGTACCGATAGTCGCCGCCGCAAGTTCGGCGGAAAGCAACTTTCAGGAGAGGGAAAGGCTTCTCTCTTTAGTCAACGCAGTCGAATAAAATAAAGGAGTTAAAAATATGTTGAAAGTCACTGTATGTATCGGAAGTTCCTGTCACATAAAGGGTTCCCGACAGGTTGTCGAAGAGCTTCAGAATCTTATAGCCGAAAAGGGGCTTAAAGACAAGATCGATCTCGGAGGCACTTTCTGTATGGGAAAATGTCAGCTCGGCGTATGCGTAACGGTAGGCGACGACTTTTTCTCGGTCAGTCCCGAAACCGTGAGGGAATTTTTTGAGAAGGAAGTCCTTCCGAGGGTTTCGTAATGGTTACGGTTCAGGTATGCGTAGGAAGCTCCTGTCATCTGAAAGGCTCCGAGGAGATCGTAGGTCTTCTCGAAAAGAGCGTCAAGGACAATAATCTTGAGGACAAGATAGCGTTGGTCGGCTGTTTCTGTGCGGGCAGGTGCAACAGAATAGGCGTTACGGTCATCGTCAACGACGCCGTTTACGCGGGCATAACCGTCGATAATTTCAGCGAATTCTGGACCGACAAGATAATGGGCGCGGTCAAAGCCGCCGAGGGGGAATAAGCTATGACGAGTTGTCTTACACTGAAGAAATCCAATTGTAAAAACTGCTACAAATGTATAAGGCATTGTCCGGTCAAATCCATAAGGTTCACCGCCAATCAGGCTCATATAATAGGCGACGAATGCGTTCTCTGCGGACAGTGTTTCGTAGTCTGTCCCCAGAACGCCAAGGAAATCTCCAGCGAAACGGAAAAGGTCAAGGTTCTTCTGCAATCCGGTTCTCCGGTAGTCGTAAGTCTTGCGCCTTCTTTTATCGCCAATTACGACGGGATAGGCATAAACGGAATGAAAGCCGCGCTCAAAAAGCTCGGTTTTTACGACGTGGAAGAAACCGCAATCGGCGCGACGATAGTCAAAACCGAATACGAGCGTATTCTTTCCGAGCATCAGAAGGATATAGTTATTTCCTCCTGCTGTCATTCGGTGAATCTTCTTATCCAGAAGTATTTCCCATCCGAGCTTCAGTATCTTGCGGACGTACTTTCGCCGATGCAGGCTCACGCGGAGGACATAAAGAAGCGGATTCCGGGCGCGAAGGTGGTTTTCATCGGACCGTGCGTCGCGAAGAAGGACGAAGCCGAGGCTTATTCCGGCTATGCGGACGCGGTTCTGACCTACGAGGACCTTGCTTTGTGGCTTAAAGAAGCCAAGATTTCGCTCGTTCCGGATATGGACGATACCGAAGAGAGCCGCGCGCGATTCTTCCCGACCACGGGCGGAATACTCAAGACTATGGCTAAGGATCCGGAATACACCTATATGGCGATAGAGGGAATGGAAAACTGCATAGCCGCCCTCAAGGACATAGAGAGCAAGAGGATTCACAGATGCTTTATCGAGATGTCCGCCTGCATAGGCAGCTGCGTAGGAGGTCCGGTAATGGAGAAATTCCACAGAAGTCCGGTGAGGGATTACGCGGCGGTTTCGAGATACGCGGGAGAGAAGGATTTCCGGGTCGATCAGCCCTCTGCGGACGACGTAAGAAAGACCTTCAAGGTAATCGATACCCGCGCGGATTATCCCACGGAAGCCGAAATAACCGAGATTCTTAAAAAGATGGGCAAAACCAGACACGAAGACGAACTTAACTGCGGTTCCTGCGGTTACAATACGTGTCGCGAGAAGGCGGTCGCCATTTATCAGGGCAAGGCTGAGATATCTATGTGTCTGCCCTACCTTAAAGAGAAGGCGGAGAGTTTCTCCGACTGCATAGTCAACAACACCCCCAACGGCCTTATCGTGCTCAACGAGAATCTCGAAGTCCAGCAAATCAACGCGGCTGCGCGGAAGATACTGAATATCCGCTCCGCTTCGGACGTTCTGGGCGACGGAGTAGTCCGTATTCTCGACACGGAGATTTTTACGAGGGTGCTTAATTCCAGGCGCAGCGTGAGAAACGAAAGGACGTATCTTGCGGAATACAAGAAATACGTCGAGCAAACCGTCGTTTACGACGGAACGTATCATCTTCTCGTCTGTATTATGCGCGACATAACCGACGAGGAAAACGAGAGAGAAAAGAAGGAAAGCATTTCCCATCAGACGGTTGAAGTTGCCGATAAGGTAGTCGAGAAGCAGATGCGTATCGTACAGGAAATCGCGTCGCTGCTCGGAGAAACGGCGGCGGAAACCAAGATAGCTCTGACCAAGCTGAAGGAGTCCATTTCCGATGAATGATTTGTGCGTCGATATAGGTTATAAGAGTATCAATCATTACGGCGAACAACTTTGCGGAGATCACGTGGACGTCGTTGAGCAGGGCGAAAATTCTTCGGTCATCGTACTTGCCGACGGACTGGGAAGCGGAGTCAAGGCGAGCATTCTTTCCACGCTTACTTCCAAGATAATATCAACTATGATGGCTGAGGGTTTATCGATAGAGGACTGCGTGGAAACGATAGCCGCGACTTTGCCGGTCTGCGCGGTAAGAGGGGTCGCCTATTCGACCTTTACCATTATCCATATCGTCAACAACGAAACCGCCGAGATTATCGAATTCGACAATCCTCAGGTGATAGCCCTTCGTAACGGCGAGAGATACGACTGTCGGAGGACGGAACTGAGCATAGGCGGGAAGAAGGTCTATAAGTCGTCGGTTCATCTGCGCGACGGGGACGTATTTATCGCTATGAGCGACGGCTGTCCGCACGCGGGGTTGGGCGTTCAGTATAATTTCGGCTGGAAGCGCGACGATATCATAAGTTATATGGCTCCGTTGGTTTTCGCGGGTTATTCGGCGAAAACGCTTGCCACCATTCTTATCGACGAGTGCAACAGGCTTTACGGAAGCAAGCCGGGCGACGACGCTACGGCGTGCGTAGTCAAGGTCAGGAAGCGCGAGCCGATGAATATTCTTTTCGGACCTCCGGCAAACCGCGACGATGAAAACAGAATGATGTCGCTTTTCTTTTCCAAGGAAGGCAAGCATATCATCTGCGGAGGAACTACATCTTCGATAGCCGCGCGATATCTCGGGAAGCCGGTAAAGGCAAGTCTGAAGTTCGCAAGGAGCGACGTTCCGCCCATCGCAGAGATAGAAGGCGTCGATCTTGTAACGGAGGGCGTAATAACGGTAAACAAAGTGGTCGAATATGCAAAAGACGCACTCGGCAGCAACGAGCTTTACGAGAAGTGGAGTTACGGACAGGACGGCGCGTCGCTTATCTGCAGGATGCTTTTCGAAGAGGCGACCGACATCAATTTCTACGTCGGACGCGCAATCAATCCCGCGCATCAGAACCCGGATTTGCCGATTAACTTCAACATAAAAATGAATTTGGTCGAAGAACTGTCCAAGTGTCTCAAGCAGATGGGCAAGAGAATAAAAGTCAGTTATTTTTAAGGAATTATTATGAGAAAGTTTGACACAAAAGTACAGGACCTTAAATACAGGGTTCTGCGTGAAGTAGCCCGCGCGGCGTGGGCGGACAAGCTCCCCGAAGCGGCATTCGATATCCCCAAGCAGATCGTTCCCGGAAAGATTCCGACGATGCGCTGCTGCGTATACAAAGAACGCGCGATTCTTGCCGAAAGGGTTAAGATCGCGATGGGCGGAAGCACCGACAATCCCAACGTTATCGAAGTAATCGACATTGCGTGCGACGAATGCCCTATGGGCGGTTACGAAGTTACGAACGCCTGCCGCGGCTGTCTTGCTCACCGCTGCGAGGACGCGTGTAAATTCGGTGCGATCACCACGGATAAAAACCACGTTGCCCATATCGACAAAACCAAATGTAAAGAATGCGGTTCCTGTGCGAAGGTCTGTCCGTACAGCGCGATTCACAACTACAAGCGTCCCTGCGAAACCGCCTGCAAGGTCAAAGCCATATCTATGGGCGAAGAAAAGCAGGCTTGTATCGACAACAACAAATGTATCGCCTGCGGAGCCTGCGTATATCAGTGTCCCTTCGGAGCGATTACCGACAAGTCTTTTATTCTCGACGCAATCGATTTGATCAAGAAGAGCGAAAACAACACAAAGTATAAGGTATACGCCGTTGTCGCGCCCTCGATTTCCAGTCAGTTCAACTACGCCAAGCTCGGTCAGGTCATAACCGGTCTTAAGGAGTTGGGCTTCCATACGGTCATCGAAGCGGCTCTCGGCGCGGATATAGTAGCCCTCTCCGAATCGAGAGAATTAGTTGAAAAGGGCTTTATAACAAGCTCCTGCTGTCCGGCGTTCGTCGCCTTTATCGAAAAACACTATCCCGACCTCAGACCTCTCGTTTCTCATAATCCTTCGCCGATGACGGCTATGGCAAAATACATAAAGGAACACGAGGACGACGCTAAGATCGTATTCATAGGGCCTTGTACGTCCAAGAAGCTCGAAGCTCAGAGAGAGGAAGTCAAGCCGTGGGTAGACGCGGTATTGACCTTTGAAGAGCTTCAGGCGCTTTTCGACAGCAAGGACGTGGACATCACTACTCTTCCCGAGGGCGTACTCGACAACGCTTCCTACTACGGCAGGATTTTCGCCCGAATCGGCGGACTTTCCGACGCAGTCGTCGAGGCTCTCAAGGAGCAGAACATCGATTTCCCCGTAAAATCCGAGGTCTGCGACGGTATCGAAGCCTGCAAGATCGCGCTTCTGAAAAAGAGCAAGAATCTTCTTCAGGCGAATTTCATCGAAGGAATGGCTTGCGTGGGCGGCTGCATAAACGGAGCCGGCTGTCTGACTCACGGCGAAAAGAACAAAGCCGAGGTCGATAAATACGGAAGAGAAGCCTTCGAAAAGACGATAACCGACGCCGTTTCGATTCTCGAAAAGTAAAACTCCGACTCCCTCAATTATACCGAAGATTCCCGCATTCGAAAGAGTGCGGGTTTTTTTGAAAAACCGACCATAATAAAAGGAGAAAATCTGAAACGCTCCCATCGATTTAACAAGAATAATTCCTATTACTGCAATTCGTCAAAGGAAGTTGCGGAAAGCAATTTATAAACTTCCTTGACAAGGCGGGATTTCCGTGTTATAATGAGAGCGTAAAAGGTCGGAGGTTTGAGAAATGGAAAACAGAGTCGCCGTTATAAGCATTATAGTAGAAAAGAATGAGAACACGGACGCTCTTAACGAGCTTCTTCACGAATACGGGGATTACATTCTCGGAAGAATGGGTATTCCGTACAGAAAGCGCGATATCAACATAATCAGTATCGCTCTCGACGCTCCTCAGGACGTTATCAATTCCCTTGCGGGTAAAATCGGCCGTATCGACGGAATAACGGCAAAGACCGCTTATTCGGGCGGAGTTTACTGCGAATAAGTCATAAAGGAAAATAGAAATCCTTACCCTGACGCCGAAATCACGATTAAGGCGAAAGATAGGACCTGTGTACGCTTTTTGCGAGCCGCGCGCCTTATCTTCGGGTGTGCGGTTTTTTGATGCGGAGAAGAGATGAAGAAGGAATTTCTCGGAAAAACGAATATAGCCTTTATTGCGGGAATGGTGATACTTCCCGTTTTGAGCGCGCTTATCTGTCTTTGTATAGGTCGTTACTCGATTTCGCCTGCGGAAATGCTCGACTGGCTTTTCGGCGGAAGCGTCGGAGCGACCAAGGCTTCGGTGCTTATGCAGAGAGTTCCGAGGATACTTACCGCCGTTCTCGTGGGAGCCGGTCTTTCGGCTGCGGGCTGCGTGCTTCAGAGTGCTTTCTCCAATCCTCTTGCGACTCCGGATACTTTGGGCGTAGCCTCGGGTTCGGGCTTCGGAGCGGCTCTTGCGATTCTGCTGGGCTTCTCGATGGTCGGAAGTCAGCTTCTCGCCTTCGTATTCGGAATCCTTGCTCTCGGGTTGACCCGGATTTGCGGAAAACGCTCGGGCGGACGCGCGACGATGATTCTCGCCGGAGTAATGATAGGCTCGCTTTTTTCGTCCCTCGTTTCTCTCGTGAAATACGTTGCCGATACCGAATCCCAGCTTCCAGCGATAACCTACTGGCTTATGGGAAGTCTGAACGGCTCGGGCTTCAAAACTCTTTCCTTCGGCGCGCCCGCGATAGTCATAGGTCTTGGCTGTCTGTTTTTTATGAGGAGAAAGCTTAATCTTCTGCCTTTATCCGACGACGAAGCCTCCTCTCTCGGAACGAACGTAAAGAGACTGCGGGCGGTTTCTCTTGCCTGCGCCGCCGCAATAACGGCTTCTTCGGTATCTATGTGCGGTCCCGTAGGCTGGGTAGGGCTTCTCGTCCCTCATATCTGCCGGATGCTTTTCGGAAACGATCACAGAAAGCTTATTCCTGCCTGCATAAGTTTCGGAGCCGCTTTTCTCGTTATAGTGGATACCTTGGCAAGATCGCTGACGGCTTCGGAGATTCCGATATCCATACTGACCTCGATAATAGGCGCGCCCTTTTTCGTCTTTATCCTTAAAAAGAAAGGAGGCGTGCAGTTATGAAGTTCGAGGTAAGGAACGGTATTTTCCGTTATAAAAAAGAGGAGCGGGAGATTCTCCGCGGCGTGGATTTTTCTGTCGGCAGCGGAGAGGTCGTCGCCGTTCTCGGTCCTAACGGAGCGGGTAAAACCACACTTTTAAGGTGCGCTCTGGGTTTTCTGAAATTCACGGACGGTTATTCCGAGCTTGACGGGAAAAGAATCTGCGACTACAAGCCCAAGGAGCTTTGGAAGAAGGTGGCTTACGTTCCGCAGGCGAGGAATTCCGTTTCTCCCTATACGGTTGAGGAAACTCTTCTTCTCGGAAGGAACAGTTACGGGGATTTTTTCGGAAAGATGACCGATAAGGATTACGAGGCGGTCGAGGGCGTAATCGAAAAGCTCGGGCTGGACGGAATAAGGAAGAAAAACTGTCGGGAAATAAGCGGCGGCGAGCTTCAGATGGTGCTTATCGGCCGCGCTCTTGCGGCTGAACCCGAGCTGCTCGTTCTCGACGAACCCGAATCCAATCTCGATTTTCGTAATCAGCTTCTCGTTCTGGATACGATAAGCACTCTTGCGGAGGAAGGCGCGGGAATAATTATGAACACCCACTATCCCGCACACGCTCTTCGGAGAGCGGATAAGGCTCTGCTTCTCGGTAGGGACGGATTCTCGGAATTCGGAGCTTCGCAGAAGATAATAAATCCGACCACCATAGGAAAATACTTCGGAGTGAACGCCGTTATCGGCGAAATCGAGAACGAAAACGGACATTACGCCGACGTAGTGCCTGTCGGAATGGGTTTTTCCGAGGGTACGCCCGACGATTGCGAAACGGTTGCAACCGTGTCGGTGATTCTTTCGGACAATTCCAAGGCTTCCGAAGTAAACGCCGTAATCCGCGGGATTTCCGGGTTTGTCGTCGGAAGAATGGGAATGCCCGTCCGCGAAAAAGGACTGAGCGTAATCAATCTCGTGCTCGTAGCGCCCGCCGGGGAAATAAGAGCCTTTATCCGCGAGCTCGGAAGAAAGAAGGGCGTGAGCGTAAAGGCGGTATTCGACGGAGGCGGAAAATGAAAAAGGACCTTATTCTTAAACTCGAAGAAACGCATACTCTTTCGCATACGGAATGGCTTGAGCTGCTCGGAGATTTTACCGACGAAGAGCGGGATTTTGCCGCCGAAAGAGCGAGGGAGCTTACCGAAAGGAGATTCGGGAGGAGGATATATTTCCGCGGAATAATCGAATTCACCAATTATTGTCGGAACGACTGTCTTTATTGCGGAATACGCCGCTCCAACGGAAACGCCGTCCGTTATCGGCTTACCGAGGAGGAGATTCTCGAATGCTGCCGCGAGGGCTACGGACTGGGATACAGAACCTTCGTTCTTCAGGGCGGCGAAGACGCGTATTTTACCGACGAAAGGCTCTGCGGACTTATAAAGCGCATAAAATCCGATTATCCCGAATGCGCGGTAACCCTTTCCGTCGGCGAGAGAAGTCGTGAATCCTACGAAGCTCTCTATAAAGCCGGAGCCGACAGGTATCTTCTTCGGCACGAAACCGCGAATTGCCCTCTCTACGGTAAGCTTCATCCCGCGGAGCTTTCGCTCTCGAACAGAATGAGATGCCTGAGAGATCTGAAGGAAATAGGTTTTCAGACGGGTGCGGGAATGATGATAGGCGCGCCCTTTTCGACGACGGAAACTCTCGCCGAGGATATGGAATTTCTTGCGGATTTCAAACCGCAGATGGTCGGAGTCGGTCCGTTTATTCCGCATAAGGACACTCCCTTCCGCGATTATCCGTCGGGAGGCGAAAAACTCACGCTTTTCGTCCTGAGTCTGGTTCGGCTTATGCTTTCGGACGTACTTCTTCCGGCGACGACGGCTCTGGGAACGGTGGACGGACGCGGCCGCCAACTCGGCGTACTTGCCGGCTGCAACGTCGTTATGCCCAATCTTTCTCCTCTTTCGGTGCGGAAGAAATATCTGCTTTACGACGGAAAGACGGGCGTGGATTCGGACGCTGCGGAGGGGCTGAGAATTCTCGGCAAGCAGATGGAAGAGATCGGTTACGAGGTATTCGTCGGACGAGGCGATTTTTCCGAAAAGTAGCCTGAAAAGCTGAGAAAATCAGCCGAAAAAACAAGAAAAACAATCGAAAGTAGCTATAAGACAGCCGAAAACAGCGGAATAATTATACAAAAGATAAGAAATTATCCGAAAACAGCGATAAACACAACCTTAAAACAGCGGGATTTCCGAGGAGGTAACCGAAAATGATAAGAATAGCCGTTTACGGTAAAGGCGGAATAGGAAAATCCACGACCGTTTCCAATCTTTCGGCTGCCATAGCCGAGCGAGGACTTAAAGTGATGCAGATAGGCTGCGATCCCAAGGCGGATTCCACGGTCAATCTTCTTCACGGCGCGAAGATACGGACGGCTCTCGAGCTTATAAGGGAGAAGAAGAACGATTTTTCTCTTGCGGAAATGACGGGTATAGGCTTCAACGGCGTGGTTTGCGCGGAGGCGGGCGGTCCCGTTCCCGGGCAGGGCTGCGCGGGCAGAGGAATAATAGCCGCTCTCGAAAAGCTCGAAGAAAAGGGCGCGTATGATGTTTATAAACCCGACGTGGTTTTTTACGACGTTCTGGGCGACGTGGTTTGCGGAGGTTTCGCGATGCCGATGAGAGCGGGTTACGCGGAGAAGGTCTTTATAATAACCTCGGGCGAAAATATGGCTATCCACGCCGCCGCCAACATAGCCGTCGCCGTAGATAATTTCAAGGGGCGCGGATACGCTTCGCTCGGCGGTCTTATATTGAACAGAAGGAACGTCCGTAACGAAGAGGAGAAGGTCGCGGAGCTTGCGGCGGACATAAATTCTTCGGTCGTGGGAAGTCTGTCTTTCAGCGAAACCGTTCAGGCTGCCGACGAAATGAAAAAGACCGTAATAGAAGCTTTTCCCGAAAGTCCTATGGCTCACGAATATAGAGTTCTTGCCGCGAGTCTTCTGAAGATATGCGGGGTAGAGTTATGCTGAAAAGACTCGGAAAACCGAGAATTCCCGACGCGGTGAAGATATGCGAGGCGAATTTTCCTTTGCCATTTGCTTCGGGGCTTGAATATTCCGCTCCCGCACGCGGAGTTTTCAACATCGTCCATACGGGAATGCTCATTCCCGAAATTCACGAGATTTTCGTGTGCGCTCAGGGCTGTCTCCGCGGAGTAGTCTTGACCGCCGCCGAAATGGGCGCGCAGGAGAGATTTTCGACCGTTACGGTTCGGGAAAACAACGTTCTCGACGGCGATATGGAGGAGCTTCTCATCGAAGGCGTCGCGGACATTCTGACGAGGCTTCCGGAATTGCCGCCCGCCGTACTCGTATATACGAGCTGTATCCATCATTTTATGGGCTGCGATCTGAATTACTGCTACGACGAGCTGAAAAAACGCTTCCCGACCGTGGAATTCGTCGACTGCTATATGAATCCGATTATGCGCAAGAGCGGACTTACTCCCGACCAGATTATGCGTAAGCAGCTCTACGGGCTTTTGACTCCCCGCGAATCCGACGGCGGAATAAACGTCCTCGGGAATAATTATTCGACCGACGACGAAAGCGACCTCGTCGAAATAATAAGGAAGTCGAAGAGACCTTTCCGCGAAGTTACGAGGTGCGGGAGCTATTCCGAGTATAAGGAAATGGCAGGAAGCTCTCTCGACCTGACCTATAATTCCGCTGCGATTGCGGCGGGAGAAGCTCTCGGGGAGCGGCTCGGAATCAGGCATCTTCATCTTCCCTTCAGTTTTTCCGAAAACAAGATAATCGGAAATCTCTCCCGTCTTGCAAGCGAGTTGAACGTGGATTACGATTTTTCCGCGAAGAAGGAAAAGGCTCTCGACGTTCTCTCCCTTGCTAAAAAAGAGATAGGAGAGAGGTCGATAGCCGTGGATTATACGGCGGTTCTCGCGCCGCTAAGCCTCATAAAGCTTCTTTCCGAAAACGGTTTTAACGTGCGGAGGCTCTATGCGGACTCGTTTATGCCCGACGAAAAGGAGGAATTCGATTGGATAGTGCGGAACCTTCCCGAGCTTGAGATTTTCCCGACCGTCCGTCCGGAGATGCGCGTAGCCGAAAGGAACGAAGCGGATTTTCTCGCGATAGGTCAGAAAGCCGCCTATTTCACCGGTACGAAAAACTTCGTGAACATCGTCGAAAGCGCGGGAATGTACGGCTTTTATTCGATAGAAAAGCTTGCTCGGCTTATGACCGATGCTCAGAGGAACGAAAAGGAAGCCGAGACTTCCATTCAGCAAAAGGGCTGGGGGTGCAATTGCTGCCTATGAAACAGACTCAGAAGATAATTTCGACCTACACTTCAGACGTTTCGGGCGTATGTTCCGCGCTTTACGAGTTTGGCGGAATGACCGTTATGCACGACGCCTCGGGCTGCAATTCCACCTACAACACGCACGACGAGCCTCGCTGGTACGATTCCGAAAGCCTTGTTTTCGTCTCCGGTCTGACCGAAATTCAGGCAGTGACGGGCGACGACGAGAAGCTTATCTCGGACGTAACCGACGCCGCGCGGGAGCTTAAACCGCGTTTTATCGCGATAGCCGGTTCGCCGATTCCGATGATGACGGGCTGTGATATTCCCGCGATAGCGCGCGAAATCGAGGCTCGCACGGGCATTCCGTCCTTCGGTTTTAATACCGACGGTATGCACTCCTACGTCGTCGGCGCGGGCGAAGCTCTTGCCGCCTATCTGGGTAGATTTGTAAGTAATCGCGAAAAGGTTTGCCGTGGAGTTAATATTCTCGGCGTAACTCCCGTTGATTTTTCGGTGAACGGCTCTGTCGGGAGTATGAAACGCTTCTTTTCCGAAGGCGGTTTTGAGGTGATTTCGGCGGTCGCGATGGGGAGTTCGCCCGACGAGATTGCGCGGGCTGCCTCCGCCGAGGTGAATTTCGTGGTTTCGTCGGTTGGTCTTGACGCCGCGGAGCTGCTTTTCAAGCGGTTCGGGACGCCCTACGTGGTCGGTTTGCCCGTCGGAGAGTTCGGAAAAATTCTACTTTCCGAGGCGGAAAAAACCCTTAAAACGGGCGAAAGTCGCATAGCCTTCGACTTTTTGAACGGAGCGGACAGCCTAAATTCCCGTTCCGTTGGCTCCGAAAATCATGCGGATTTTTGTGGAAGCGGTGTGAATATCGTCTCTGATAATAGTGAAAATTACAAGGATTTTTTGTCTGCTAACGGTAAAAACGACCTTTTCATTATCGGAGAAAGCGTAACTTCCCGTTCTCTTGCGGCTGCGATTGCGCTGAAATACAGGCGTTTTGCCCGCGTAATTTGTCCGCTCGAGAGGTCTAAGGGGCTGCTTTCCGCGTCGGATTTCGCGCTTTCCGACGAAGAGGCGACCGAAAATCTCCTTAAAACGACCGCCCGCGCTATAATTGCCGACCCGCTCTATAAGCCAATTATTCCTGAAAATTCTCGCTTTTATCCCCTCCCGCACGAAGGCTTTTCCGGGCGTCTTTTCCGCAAAAAAATCCCCGATCTGATCGCCCGCGGAGTCTGAATTCTCATTTCGAAACTCCGACTTTGCCCCGAAAATCTCAAATTTCCATCGAAATTTTGAATTTTCTTAAAAATCCTCAGTTTCCCTCATCCCGAAAGTCTGAATTTTTCCCGGAAAATCTCAGACTTTCCCAAAAATCTCAGTTTTTCCCTCGAAAATCTTGAGAAAAATCGTTGGAAAACTGGCCAAAAATGCGAAAAAATCACGAATTTTGCGTTAACTCCCGATTAACTCACGATTAAATAATGAAATAACAAGCCAATTTATTCTCGAATAACGCTAAAATCGACCGTCCAGATTTTCACAAAAGAATCAAAGAATGTGTTTGATTCGTGTAAGCTTAACACATACAAAAACCGCTAAAAAACGCCTGAAAAAAGACGTTTTAAAGATAAAAATTTTGCCTTTATGGCGAGAAAAGGAGAAGAAACAATGAAAAAATTTGCAGTTTTACTTATGCTTGTGTGCCTTGTCACGGCACTTTGCGCTTGTCCGAACGGTAGGACCGACGACCTCGACACGATTACCGTAGTCGACCACGACGGCAACACCGTTACCCTTCCGAAAGAGATTAAAAAAATAGTAGTAGCGGATATTTTCCCGCTTCCGTCCGTTCTTGCGGTGTTTTTCGACTCGGCGGATAAGCTTGTCGGCATAGCTCCGACGAGCATGGCGGCGGCAAAAAACAGCCTTCTTTCCGAACTTTATCCCGAAATTCTCAACGCAAAAACCGACTTTATGCAGGGCTCGACCGTCAACACGGAGGAGCTTGCGAAGCTCGAACCGGACGTCGTTTTTTACAGCGCGGGCAACGCTCAACAGGGCGAAAACCTCAGAAACGCGGGCTTTAACGCGGTTGCGATATCCGCGAACAAGTGGGGCTATAATGCGATCGAGACGCTCAATCAGTGGATAGATTTGCTCTCGCAGATGTTCCCCGCGAGCAAGGACAGGGCGGCGATTGCGCAGCGGGCGAGCAACGAGGCCTACACGCTGGTTTCGGAAAGAGTGGGTAATCTTAAAGATGAAGAAAAAAAGAATGCTTTCTTTATTTTTCAGTGTAACGAAAGTACGATTCTGACTTCCGGAAAGAACTTTTTCGGGCAATGGTGGGCTGATGCGATGGGAGCTAATAACGTTGCGGAAGAGCTTACCAAGGACAATTCCGTGGCTGTCAACCTCGAGCAGGTAATAAAGTGGAATCCCGACGTAATCTTTATCACGAACTTCACACCCGTTCAACCTAATGACCTTTACACAAACGCAATCGGAAATTATGATTGGTCTGCTATTTCTGCCATTATTTCCCATCAAGTCTATAAAATGCCGCTCGGGATGTACAGGAGCTATACGCCGGGAATCGATACGCCCGTAACGCTGCTGTGGTTCGCGAAAACGGTTTATCCGGAGCTTTTTGAGGATATCGACGTAATCGAGGAGGTTATCGCCTACTATGACGAGGTGTTCGGAATCGAGCTTACCGAAGAGCAGGCGAAAGGTATTTTCGCTCCGTCGGGTAATGCTGGCATAATAGATTATTAAGTCTTATCCTTAATGTAGGTATAAACTATCGTCAGGCAACGCAGGGAGAATAGATTGCTAAGAAGCAAAATTTACTGAGAAGTTGCGGGGCTTGGCGATTGAGAATCGTTACAGAATTGAGTTTTAAGAGGTGAATTATGGGACTTAACGACGCACCTTCCGCCGAAAGAGTTCATATAGGCTTTTTCGGCCTCAGAAACGCAGGCAAATCCAGCCTCGTCAACGCCGTTACCGGGCAGAATCTTTCGCTCGTTTCGGAAATCAAGGGCACTACGACCGACCCCGTTCAGAAAACTATGGAGCTTCTTCCGATAGGTCCGGTGGTCGTTATCGATACCCCCGGCACGGACGACGAAGGTTCGCTCGGTGAAATGAGAGTCGCGCGGGCAAGACGAATGCTCGACAAAACCGATATCGCGGTACTCGTCGCCGACGCGTCCCTCGGAATTACGACGGGCGACAGGGAGCTCATAGACGCCTTTAAAGCGGCGTCGGTTCCCTTCGTTATCGCGTTCAATAAGTGCGACCTTCTCGGAAACATTCCCGAACACGCGGAAAACGAGATTTACGTCAGCGCGCTCAGAGGAACGAACGTTTACGAGCTTAAAGAGCTTATCGGAAAAACGGCGGGAATAAAGACTGAGGAAAAACGGCTCATCGGCGACCTTATTTCACCGAAAGACGTCGTGGTTCTCGTTACGCCCATAGACGCGGCGGCTCCCAAGGGAAGAATGATTCTCCCGCAGCAGCAGACGATAAGGGATATTCTCGATTCGGACGCGATAAACGTCGTCGTTAAGGAAACCGAACTCGCGGACGCGCTCGGAATGCTCGGCGACAGAGTGAAAATGGTCGTAACCGATTCGCAGGCCTTCGGGAAGGTCAGTCGGGAAACGCCCGAGAATATCACGCTCACGTCGTTTTCGATACTTTTTGCGCGCTACAAAGGCGAACTGAGAGAAGCCGTGAAAGGTGCGGCGACCTTAAAGAAACTTAGGGACGGCGACAAGGTTCTGATTTCCGAGGGCTGCACGCACCACAGACAATGCGGGGACATCGGCACGGTCAAGCTTCCGAACTGGATTCTCGGTTACACGGGAAAGAAGATAGAGTTCGGATTCACTTCGGGCGGGAGCTTCCCCGACGACCTTTCGGAATACGCGCTCGTCGTGCATTGCGGGGCGTGTATGCTCAACGAAAGAGAGATGCGTTCCCGCATAGAAAAAGCCGGACGCGCGGGCGTACCCATAACCAACTACGGGATAACGATCGCGATGATTCACGGAATCCTCAGGCGGTCGCTTTCTCCCTTCCCCGAACTCGTTTCGGAATTCTTCGGGGATTAAACCCAAATACAAAAACGCAGGGACGGCTGTATAAGTCGTCTCTTTTTTGTATATTTATGCGTGCTTTGAGCGGACGGGAGAGGAGATTCGGAAAAAGAAAAATCGTGAGGATTGTTCGCGGATTCGGGAAAAGAAAAATCGGGAAGTCGCTTACGGATCAGGAAAGAAAATTTGAGAGGTCGCTTATGGATTGGGGAAAAAAGGTTTTGCGATTTTTCGCTTGACATTTGCTTGACAAAAGTCCGAAATCGTACTATAATGGGCAGGCTGCTTTCAGTCGGGAGGTAATTATGGAATCTTTCGTTTCGCGCGAGATGAGGAGATACAACTCGCTTATTGGCGGAATCAACGCGGTTTATCACGAGGCAAGCGTGGCTCTCGGAGTTTCGGACAGCACGATGATGGTGTTTTACGCGGTGTGCAACGAGGGGGACAAATGCTCCCTCAAAAACGTGAGGATAAGCTCGGGACTCCCCAAACAGACCGTCAATTCCTGCATAAGGAACCTCGAAAAACGCGAACTCGTTTATCTTCGGGCAAAGGACGGTAAGAGCAAGACGGTCTTTCTTACCGAGAAAGGAACGGAATTCGCGAAGAAAACCGTCGTAAGAATCATTCAGGCAGAAAACGCCGTCTTTTCGGGCTGGGAGAAAAGGGACGTCGAGACTTATCTCGCCCTGACGGAAAGATTTTTAAACGATTTCAAGGAGAAAACGTCCGCCTTTACGAGAGAAAAGCCCGAGCGGACGGAGGAAAAAATATGATCAGACTTTCGGATCACTTTACTTTCGGCAAGCTTATGAGATTTACGCTGCCGTCGATTATAATGGTGGTGTTCACTTCGATTTACAGCATAGTGGACGGCTTTTTCGTGTCGAATTTCGTCGGAAAAACCGCATTTGCCGCGGTCAATTTCGCTATGCCGCTTCTTATGATACTTGGCTGCGTGGGATTTATGTTCGGAACGGGCGGAAGCGCGCTGATATCCAAATTCCTCGGCGAAGGAAAATCCGAAAAAGCAAACGAGACCTTCTCCTTCGTGGTTTACGCGGCGGCGGCTTCGGGTACTTTGCTTGCCGTACTCGGGGAAATCTTCGTAAGTCCGATTCTCTCACTTATGGGGGCGGAGGGCGAGCTTCTCGAACAAGCGACGCTTTACAGCCGCATATATCTTATCGGACTTCCGTTTTACGTTCTTCAATTCGAATTTCAGTGCCTTTTCGTTACTGCGGAAAAACCGAAAATCGGACTTTTCGTAACGCTGGCTTCGGGATTCGCGAATATGATCCTCGACGCGGTTTTCGTTATGGTATTCGAATGGAAAGTAGCGGGAGCTGCCGTCGCGACGGTCGTAAGTATGCTTGTCGGCGGAATAATCCCTCTGTTTTACTTCGGACGGAAAAACAGGAGCCTTCTGAAACTTACCAGATGCGGATTCGATAAATCCGTGCTTTTCAAGACCTGCACGAACGGCTCGTCGGAATTCCTGAGCAACGTTTCGACTTCGCTCGTAAGTATGCTCTATAACCTTCAGCTTATGAAATACGCGGGAGAGGACGGAGTTTCGGCTTACGGAGTGCTTATGTACGTCGCGATGATCTTTCAGGCGATATTCATAGGCTATTCGGTGGGAGCCGCGCCCGTAGTCGGGTATAACTTCGGCGCGCAGAACAAAGAGGAACTTCGGAACGTCCTCAGAAGAAGCCTCGTCATAATCGGAATAGCCGCGTTTCTTATGTTCGGCGCGGGAGAGCTTTTGTCGCGTCCGCTGGCTATGCTTTTCGTGGGATACGACGCCGCGCTTATGGAGATGACCGACCACGCCTTCAGGATATTCTCCTTCTCATTCCTTATGTGCGGATTCACGATTTATACGTCGTCCTTTTTCACCGCGCTCAACGACGGACTTATCTCCGCGCTCGTTTCGATTCTGAGGACGCTCGTTTTTCAGGTGATATGCGTGATCGTTTTTCCGCTTATCTGGAAGCTCGACGGAATATGGATTTCCATCGTCGCGGCGGAGGTTATGGCAATCGTATTTTCGTTCGTATTCCTGAAAATCAAGCGCGGAAAGTACGGGTATTGAGGACGAAAATCCGACCGTAATTCGCGTTTTACGGCAAATCAAAGCAGTTTATAACGGATTAAAGCCGTTTATGATCGCGTTTTATAAGCAAATTAAAGCCCTTTATAATCGGGACGAAAAGCCTTCTTTCACCAAAAAAGAGGGCTTTTAAATTGAAGAGAAAGTGTCGTTTTTGTAAAACGATTGTATTTTTTGTAAAAAACGGTTGAAAAAGAGGGGATTTTATAGTATAATTGAACAAAACGGAGAAAAACCGAAAGGTTTACCAAGATTATTATGAAGAGATTTTTAACGGATATCGTCGTTTTAATCGTAATCGCGGCAATCGTGCTGGCGGGCGGATACTTCTACGTCAGAAAAACCTGCGGGCTGGATCTTTTCGTCGCGGCGGGGCATATAAAAGCTCTCAGCGAAAGGACGGATACGAAGAAAAGCTTTCCGTTGTCCTACGGAGAGGAGGATTTGCCCGAAGCGGTCGAAGGCGTCAATCGCTGCGGAGTCGGACTTATCGCTACCGCGGAGGACGGAGGCTACGAGTTCGTTTCCGCGCCGTCGGGGATAATGAGCAGAGCGGTCATTCTTACCGAAAAACAGACCGCGGCCTTTCTTTCGCTCCTTATCGGAAATTCGGAGGAAAGCCTCTCCGTCGGAGGAACGAAAATTCCCGCGGAAATAGTCGAAGTCAGATTCGCCGAGGTTTCTAAAGAGAACGGAGCGACCGTAAGTTATACGATTAAAATAGATACGGCGCCGCTGAAAACGAGAATGAACGTCTTTCCGAGCAGCCTTATAAAGCCGTTTTTCCCTGACGAATTGTACCTCACGAGCGTCGTTGAAATCAAAAAAGAAGCCGAGCCTTTCTCGTATTCGGCAGAGACGAGGGAGCTTTCGATCAACGGATTGTCGGCGGAATATACGCGGAAGATTCTGGACGATCTCGGAAGCTTCGTGAAAATCGGAAGCGCCGAGGACGCGGGCGCGGTCGGAATTTTCCTGACGAATCTGCTTCTCGGAGGCGAAGAAAGTCAGGGATTTGCGTATTCGCTGAGGATTTACGGGGCGAAGAACTTCGTTTTCGACGACGTTTCCTTCGGCGCGCAGCACGGGAAAATCTTCGCGGTAGTCGTGTGAGTAGGGGGGAATTCGGGAATCGTTTTCGGAATTTATGAGGGAATAGGAAGGGTAGGGCGTTATCTGAGAACTCCGCAGTATACTACCGAGCGATTCGGAACCGAAAGAATCCCGCTTTTTGCGTATTTATCGAATAAATTCAGCAAGGATTCGAGATATTTTCCGTAGCTTTCGTCCGATTCGGTCAGAGAATAAGAGCTTGACAGACATCGTTTTATGAAACCTTCTTTCGTGAAAATCAGCGGGTAATCAAAAGCCGCATAGTCGTATTTTCCGCCGAAGAAGGCTTTTATTTTTTCGTCGCCGCGGCGGATTCCGTTTCCGAAACCTCTGAAATCCGGACAATATCGGGAAGCGATTCCGCTCCATTCGAGGTTTAGAGGGGCGTCTGGCTCCCGAGAATTCCAAATCAGAAAAACCTTTCCGCTTTTTTTGAGTATACGCAGACATTCGCGTCGGAATTTTGCTCCGTCAAACCAATGAAAAGCCTGAGTTACCGTAACGAAATCCACGCTTCCGCAGGGAAGAGTCGTGTTTTCCGCGCTGCCGCTGACCGAAAAGAAATCGGGATTTCCGCGCAAATCGGCTTCGGCAACCGCACGCATATCGGAATTCGGCTCGACGGCAAAAACCTTACAGCCCTCGTCGAGCAGGCATTTCGAGAATTTGCCCGTACCCGAGCCGACGTCGGCTATACCCGAAGATTTTTCTATTCCCGCGCCGCGGAGCCAACAGACGAGTTCCGCGGAATAGGTCGGTCTGCCTGCCGCGTAATCCTTCGCGCGGCCGTCGAATTTCGTAGTAGTGTTCATGGGTGTCCTCCCGAACTTATAAATAGCGGAGGAATTATAGCATTTTTTATCGCAAAAGGCAAGGGGGGATTATTAGGTCATTGCGCAGGAGACGACGATATTGTTTTCAAAAGTTACGGTTACCGTCATTTCGGACGATTGAAATTTAGTTAGCATTTCTCTTTCTATGAAGGAGTTTTTTTCTATTTTCCAGATTAAGATTTCCTGCCCGTTTATCGCGTTGGCTGTATATTTATTTCCCATAATTTCTATAACCTGAGCTTTTGTCATAGACAACGTAATCTTCGAATAATTATTCCGAAATTTTTTTATTCGGTTTTTAGAAAATATTTTAGCGGCAATCAATATTAAAAGAATAATTATACAAGCTATACCGATTATTATTAATAACATAGTTCGAATTCAGCTTCCTCAATTTTTTGCTTATAATACGCATCGTTTATCATATTTATTTTCTTTTTGCAAGCATACAGGCATATTAAAATTTTATAAATTAAAATAATCTTTATATAATTTAAATTCTTGAATTAAACAAAGCCGCCCGAACGAAACGAGCGGCTCTTCTGGTACTCCCGACGGGAATCGAACCCATAACTAGCCCTTAGGAGGGGCTTATTATATCCATTTAACTACGGAAGCATAGCCTGTCTATTTTACAGCTTCCGCAGCCTTTTGTCAAGCGTATGGGGCGTGTTTGCGCATTTTATTTTGCAGTTTATGCGGACAGATGATTTTTATTTCGTGGCTCCCGCGGATAGTTGTAAGTTAATTTGAGGCTTTGCGGGGAAATGCGTTTTTATTTTGCGGCGGTCTTGCGGATAGCCGCGGTTTCGGCAAGCATTTTTTCCATTCGCTCCATACACTTCTCCTGATCGAATCTGTCTCCCGCCATTTCGACGTAGCGTCGGCTCATTTCCGCGCGCTCCGAAGGATGGTCTATCCAGTAGTCTATCTTTTTCGCGAGGTCGGAGGGATCGTTGTACCTGAAAAGACAATTCTCGCCGATTGCGTAGGACTGCGTGGCGCAGCGCGGAGAATCCGAAATAATCGGCACGAGTCCGCAGGCTATCGCTTCGAGGCAGCTTATTCCCTCGGCTTCTATCTCCGCGGGATGGACGTAAAGATAAGCCGTATTTATGAGGTCAACCATTTCGTCGCGGCCGAAAAATCCTATCTCGGGCTTGTTCGGGAGCTTCTCCGAATATCTTTCGAGCTTTTCCCGAAGAGGACCGCTTCCCGCAAAAACGAGCTGCACGGTTTCTCTGTGAGCGGAGAGGTTCACCGCGTCGATAAGGACTTTATGCGACTTCTCGCGGGATAATCTCCCCGTGAACAATATCACGGTTTTTCCGGCGTATTTCTCCTTCGGGACGATCTCCTTCGGTCTGAATCTCGAATTCACTCCGTTGGAAATTACGTAACCGTTGGTTTTTCCGTACATTTTCTCGTTTATGTCGCGGAGATACTGCGTGGGATAGTGGATAGCGTCCGCGTTTTTATAGGTCTTATGGTATTCCGCGTAGGTTATTCTGTTCGCCGGTCCGAAATTCTGCATGTGGATATGGCAGGTGAAGTTTTCAGCCATCGCGTGAAAACCGCTGCTTACGGGGATTCCTTCCTCGCGCGCGATTTCCGCGGCTCTGCGGCTGAGGGCAAAGGGAACCATACAATGAACGACGTCCGCGCCCTTCATCGCTTCGCGGAGAATTCCGTCGTCCGGCTTGGAGAGAGTTACTCCGTTTTTACGGACGTATTCGTTGAAAGGACCGAAGTTCACGGTCGAAACGACGTAAAAGCCGTCAAGTCCTTCCTTGTCTTTGTCGGGACAGACTACCCTGACGTTATGCCCCTTTTTCACGAGGTGACGGTAAAGATTCATAGCGGCGATGGTCGTTCCGTTGTTTTCAGGTCCGAGGACGTCGCATACCATAGTCACGTTCATTCTTCGATATCACTCCTTTTTACGTATTCGCGGTAGGCGAAACTCTTTTCTTCGGTTATGGTGCCGGATATAAAATCGTAGATCTTATTCCTCATCTCGGTCTTGTCGGCGCATTCCTCCGGATAAACCGGTTCGCCTACGGTTACCGTCATAAGCGGAGGAAGATTGCGGAAAATCTTACGCTGACGATAGGTTATCGCAAAACCCACCGCCGGAACGTCCGCCATAAAAGCGTAGCCGAAAGAAATATCCGTGAAAGGTCTGACTCCGTTATAGAACGGCCAGATATGAGCTTCCGGATAAATTCCCACGGCTTGTCCGCGTTTAAGGCGGGCTTTCATTTCTTCTATCATTCTCACGCTTCCGCGGAAGGTATCGTTCAGAGGTATCGCGCCGAGAAGCGGAATTATCTTGTCCACGACGGGAATCGAAAAGGCAAGCTGCGACGAAACGAGCGACGACCTTCTCGGAAAGGCGATAAGCGACGGGATAAACGCGTCCGTAGAGCCGTTCGTGTGATTTCCGTAGAGAATATAGCCGTTTTTGAGATTACGGACGTTTTTGAGATTCCTGAATCTCATTCCGAAGGCGATTTTTACGAAAAGAAAGACCAGCGGAGTAGCTATAAGCCGGTAAAGGATAAACGAGCCTATGCGCCAGAATACGTTTTTATGCGCATAAGGATAATCCTTTCCGATCTGCTTCCGCCCGATCTTCTTTCCGCTCGACGCAAAGTCGTCGTTGAGTTCGTCCGAGTAATATATTACCCGTTTCTTTTTTCCCATAGCTGCGTTATTTGCAGAGCTGTTTGATGTAATTACGCTCCCTGAGAGAGATTTTTCCGTCTACGGACGTAACGCACAGACAGATGACGATAACGTCCTTGCGCATATCTTCGTCGAGAAGGTCGAGAACCCGGATAAGGTCCTTCGTATAGTTGCGAAGCTGTTTTCTCTCGCTGAAATTGGTTGCGAAAAGAGTCTTTATGGAGTTGTAATCGAAATCCTCTCCGAAAACCTTTACGAGAGCGGGGTACATAAGAACGTATTCCTGCTCGTTGACCTTTCCGTCGGACACGATAGAGCCGAGAATGAAGGTCGCGAGAGTTTCCACGGGATCGATACCGGGGACGGATACCGCCGCGAGTCTGGCGAGAACGGTTACGGATTTAGCCGCAAGGAGAACTCCTCTTTCGGCAACGCCGAGATTTTCGTATTCGTCGCATAATTTCTTGAATTCAAACATTTTCTTTCTCCTTTCGTTAATTTATTTGTCTTACGGCGGCGGATTTTACCGAAACTTCGTTTTTTTCGAGCCGACGCCGTTGACATCTCAACACCGTTCAATTATAATATAAGCGAACGGCAAATGAAAGTACAATTCCGGAGGCTTTGTCGTTATTTAGACAAAAAGCGGGGAATTGTATTATTTTGCTTTGAACGATATCCCGAAGCGAAACGGAGGAATATTATGAAAGCGAAAAGCATAAACAGCTCGTCCAGAAAAACGAGGGAATCCATCAAGCGCGTATTCGCGGAGATGCTCAGCGAGAAAAAAGAGATAGGAAAAATCTCGGTCAGCGAGCTTTGCAGACGGGCGGAAATCCACAGAGGCACGTTTTATTCTCACTACGACGACATTTACGCGGTCGCGGAGGATTTCGAAAACGAGCTTCTCAAGGATTTCTTCGACAACAACAAGCTTTCTTCCATCAACGACATAGATAAATTCGTCGACAGTTTTTTCGATTATATACGCAAGAACGAATATTATTACAGAATGCTCTGTAAATCCAACGAGATAGTTTTCACCGCGAACAGACTTACGCTTATCGCCGAAAGAAAGTTCTACGAAGTCCTTAATTCCGACGCGCGGATAAAAGACAAGGAGTTTCTCGAAATGGAAATCAACGTTTTCATAGAGGGATTCGTCTGCGAATACGTAAAGCATTGCCGCGGATACGGGACGCACGACCTCGAATATCTTTATCGGTTCGCGAAACGCTGGAAGGACAGAATAAGAAAAGAAAGATTCTGAAATCAAGAGAATCTTTGAAATCGGGAGAATCCCCGAAATAAAGAGAATTCCGGAACCGAGAGAATTCCGGAATCGAAATTCGGATAAAATAAAACGAGAGTTTTCGGCTTGCGGATAATATGAGCCGAATTTTCAGGCGACGCGATTTTATTCTGAATTTCGGCTTGTTTTCGCTATTTTTTTCGGTTTATCGGCGGAAATCGTTTTTTTCACCAAAAATTTACATAAAAATCCGAAAAAGTTTTGAAGGGTATATACAAACGGGTGTCTTTTTCCGAAGAATGTGTTATAATCTGCTTATCCTGTAACGGAGGAATTCTGAAGAGAATCTTATTATGAAAATAGTGGTTGCGGGCTGCGGAAAGATAGGAAAGACCATCGTGCGCAGCCTTATCGAAGAAAAACACGACGTAACGGTCGTGGATATCGAGCCGACGGTCGTAGACGAGCTTGCGAGGGAAACGGACGTACTCTGCTATAAGGGAAACGCCGCCGAATACGAAACGCTGAAAAGCGCGGGCGCGGACAGAGCCGACCTTTTCATCGCGGCGACCGATTCGGACGAAACGAATATGCTTTCCTGCTTTGCGGCGAGGAGAATGGGCGCGAAGCATACCGCCGCGAGAATCAGGAATTCCGCGAACAACACCGCGGAGAGTATGGAGTTTTTAAAGCAGCAGCTCGGGCTCTCTCTTTCTTTCAATCCCGAAATGCTTACCGCGCGCGCTATATGCGATATACTGAAACTTCCTTCCGCGCTTAAGGTCGAATCCTTCGCCGGAAGAAGATTCGGAATGATAGAACTCGTTCTCGGAGCGGATACGAATCTCGACGGGGTAGCCCTGAGCGACCTTAAGAAATTCGGAAAATTCAAACTTCTTATCTGCGTCGTCAGCAGAAAGGGAGAGGTGTTCATTCCCAACGGCTCCTTCGTTTTAAGGACGGGAGACAAGCTCGGAATACTCGTTCCGGAAGAAAATACGGAAAGAATACTGAGAATGATGGGCATAGCTCACAAGCCCGTAAAAAACGCCATTATTCTCGGAGCGGGAAAGACTACCGGATATCTTTGCAGGCTCCTTCGGAAAAGCAGGATCGAACCCAAGGTCATAGAGGTGAATCAGGAACGCTGCGAGGCTCTTTTAGAGGAAACGGACGGACTTTCGGTCATTTTAGGGGACGGAATGAGTCAGGAGCTTCTTGCCGAGGAGGGAATAGACGACGCAGACGCCTTCGTGGCTCTGACCGGTCTCGACGAACAGAATATCCTTATTTCCTTCTACGCGATGGCTCATAAGGTCGATAAGGTCGTAACCAAGGTAAGCCGCGACGAACTCTCGGCTATTTCCCGCCAGCTCGGACTGGAATGTATAGTTTCGACCAAAGCCATAACCGCCGATTTAATCGTTCAGTACGCGAGAGGACTCAGGAATTCGATGGGAAGTCAGGTCGAAACGCTCTATTCGCTTATGGACGGAAAGGCGCAGGCCCTCGAATTCAAGGTTATGCCCGACTTCGCACTCGTGAATATTCCGCTCCGTAAGATGAAAGTGAAGGACGACGTACTCGTGGCGGGAATAATACGTGGAAGAGAAGCGGTTATTCCCGGGGGCGACGACGTTATTCTCCCGGGGGACAGAGTTATAGTCATATCCGCGGGAAGAAGAATAGAAGAACTTGCGGATATAGCGGAGGCGGAATAATGAATTACCGTATGATTCTGAAGGTCATCGGAAAGGTTATTCTTATAGAAGCGGGGCTTCTGATTTTTCCGATGGCGGTCGCGCTTATATACGGAGAATTCTCGGTTTTCGCCTTCCTCATAACCTTCGGGGGCGCGCTTGCGGTCGGCTCGCTTCTGGTGTTCCCGATAAAGCCGAAGAAAAAGGATCTGTTCGCGAAGGAGGGACTCGTCATAGTTTCTCTCTCCTGGATAGTGGTTTCGGCGATAGGAGCCTTGCCTTTCGTCATAAGCGGAGAGATTCCTTCCTACGCGGACGCGCTGTTCGAAACGGTTTCGGGCTTTACGACTACGGGTTCGTCGATTTTATCGGACGTGGAGGCTCTCGGAAAAGCCGTGCTCTTCTGGAGGAGCTTTACTCACTGGATAGGCGGAATGGGCGTTCTCGTTTTTCTGACCGCGATAACCTCCAATACGGACAAGAGCATAAATATCCTTCGCGCGGAAATGCCCGGACCGTCCGTAGATAAGATAGTCCCGAGAGCAAAGGATACCGCAAGGATATTGTATCTTATGTACGTCGGACTTACCGCCGTTTGCGTGATAATGCTGCTTTGCGGAGGTCTTTCGCCGTTCGAGAGTCTGGTTTATTCCTTCGGAGCGGCAGGTACGGGAGGCTTCGGGGTAAAAGCCGATTCGATTGCGGGCTGCACGCCTTACGTTCAATGGGTATTGGGCGTGTTTATGCTCCTTTTCGGCGTGAACTTCAACCTCTATTACCTGATTCTCGCGGGGAAGATAAAGGATATTCTCAAAAGCCGCGAGCTTCATCTCTATCTCGGAATAGTAGCCGTCGCAACCGCGGTTATATGTCTGGATATCGGAAAAAGCCGCGCGAATTTCGGCGAGACTTTAAGGCTGGCGTTCTTTCAGGTTTCCTCGATAATCACGACTACGGGATATGCGACCGCGGATTTCAATTTATGGCCGGTATTATCCAAGGGCGTACTGCTCGCTCTTATGTTCATAGGCGGCTGCGCGGGTTCGACGGCGGGCGGCTTCAAGGTAGTGAGAGTCGGAATAATTCTCGAAAAGCTCAAGGGCGAATTCAGAAGAGTTCTGCATCCGCATTCGGCTTACGTAGTCAAGTACGACGGGAAAAAAGTTCCGGAGGAAACGCTTACGGGCGTACTTTCTTATCTCGGGCTGTATTCGGTTACGATAGTCGTCGTGTTCCTTCTCGTCTGCGCGGAGGGAAGCTTCGACCTCGAAACCAATATAAGCGCTGTCGTTTCCTGCTTCAACAACATCGGTCCGGCTTTCGGAGCGGCGGGACCTATGTCGAGCTTTGCGGATTACGGAGTTTTCGCGAAAATCGTGCTGACCTTCGCTATGCTCCTCGGAAGACTCGAAATCTATCCGCTTCTTCTGACGCTGAATCCTCTGACCTGGGCGAAAAAATAACGGAAAACCCGTTCCGCGGACGAAAGCAAGCGCAAAACTTCCGCAGTCCGAATTCCGGGAGTTTTCGCATTCGGAGAGATTACGAACGAAAAAAGGCTTTCCGTAAAAAGGAAAGTCTTTTTGATTCGAGGGTTTTCGGTTTTTGTCAGTCCGAGTTTTTTCGGGTTTTGTTAGTCCGAGGATTCTTCGAGTTTTATCAATCTGGGGATTCTTTGGATTCGGAGGATTCTTTGGATTTTTTGCGCCTGTCCAGGAGATAAACGATAAGAGTAGGAATTCCCGTTACCGCGAGGGATATGAGAGAAAGGACGTAAAAACGCATACCGACTTTCTTCATAGGCTCGACTCTTCCAGTGATATAAGCCTGTTTTGCGGCTTCGAGAATCTCGGTTTCGGAGGAAGGGGTGTTTTCGAGAATCCGCAGATATTCCGTTTCTACGGGCTTGGTTTCCATAGCCGCGCACATATAATCGAGCCGGAAGATCATTACGCAGAAAACGAATATCAGAAGAGCAATCGTGCATACGCAATTGAGAAGAGAAGCCGAGGTGCGTTTAAGGCGCACGAGCTCGGTCACGAACATAACGAGATAAAGCGCGAAGAGAAAGGAAGTTACGGCGAGGAAGGTATCGTTGATTTCCGCGAGAGAATCGGAGGTGTACCACAAAACCGCAAACGTAACGATGACCGCTACGCCTGTAATCGCGCGGAAAAGGTCGAACCTCGAGAGCTTTTCCTTTCCGACCGGCGAGTCCGTACCCGCCTGTTCGTTTTTTTCGAGAGTAATGTCGTTTTCGACGTATTCCTTGGTTTTTTTATCGTTCCTTTTCATAAAGAACTCCTTTGCGACGATTCAATCATTATTACGCAAAAAGCCGGTTTTGTCAAGCGTTCCCGACGCCGACCGAAAAAAAGGGAACGCATTTGCGTTCCCTCGGAGAAAATTATTATTCGGAAAGTCTTTTTTCGAGAGCGTCGAGCTGCTTTCTCAGCTCCTTCGGAAGCCTCGGTCCGAATTTTTCGTAGTGCTTTTCGATGTCGGCGGCTTCGGCTCTCCACATTTCCTTGTCGACCGAAAGAAGCCCTCTGAGAGTTTCACGAGTGAGGTCCGTGCCTTCGATATCGATGTCTTCGGGACGGGGAACGTAACCTATCGGAGTTTCCTCCGCGCCGATTCTGCCTTCGCACCTGTCCACTATCCAGTCGAGAACCCTGATGTTGTCGCCGAATCCCGGCCAAATGAAGTTGCCCTTATCGTCCGTCCTGAACCAGTTGACATTGAAGATTTTGGGAGGATTTGCGTTGATTCTGCCCATATCCAGCCAGTGCGCGAAGTAGTCGCTCATATTGTAGCCGCAGAAGGGAAGCATAGCCATCGGATCCCTTCTGAGGACGCCTACCGCGCCCGTAGCCGCAGCCGTCGTTTCGCTCGCCATTACCGAGCCGACGAATACGCCGTGCTCCCAGTCAAAGGACTGATAGACGAGAGGAGCGGTTCTGGCTCTTCTTCCGCCGAAGATAATTGCCGAAAGTCTGACTCCGTCGGGATCTTCGAATTTATCGGAAATGCACGGACAGTTGACGGCAGGAGCGGTGAATCTGCTGTTGGGATGCGCGCCCTTGGTTCCGTCTCTGTAATCCCATTTTTCGCCCTTCCAGTTTATCGCGTGTTCGGGCGGATTCTTATCCATTCCTTCCCACCAGACGGTGTCGTTGTCGGTATTTAAAACGACGTTGGTGAAGATACTGTTCTTCTTCGTCGAGAGAAGAGCGTTGGGATTGGATTTCATACTCGTGCCGGGAGCGACGCCGAAAAAGCCGTTCTCGGGATTGACGGCGTAGAAGCCTCCGTCCTTTCCGGGCCTTATCCAGGCGATATCGTCGCCGACCGTTTCGATTCTGTAACCCTTTCTGCGGTATTCTTCGGGCGGGATAAGCATCGCGAGATTGGTTTTTCCGCAGGCGGATGGGAATGCCGCGGCGATATATCTCGTGATTCCGTCGGGCTTGGTTATGCCGAGAATGAGCATATGCTCGGCGAGCCAGCCTTCCTTACGCGCGAGATAGGAGGCTATTCTCAGAGCGAAGCATTTCTTTCCGAGAAGAACGTTTCCGCCGTAACCGGAGTTGACCGACCATATCGCGTTGTCCTCGGGGAAGTGGCAGATATAGCGTTTTTCTTCGTCGAGTTCGGCTTTGGAATGAAATCCTCTTACAAAATCGTTGCTGTCGCCGAGCTGTTCGAGAACCTTGTTGCCTACGCGCGTCATTATGTTCATCGAAAGAACGACGTAGATGCTGTCGGTGATTTCGATACCGATTTTGGAGAACGGACTTCCGATCGCTCCCATAGAGTAGGGGATAACGTACATCGTGCGCCCCTTCATCGCGCCCGTGAAGATCTCCGTGAGTTTCTTATAGGCAGCCTGAGGTTCCATCCAGTTGTTGGTAGGTCCGGCGTCCTCCTCTTTTTTGCAGCAGATAAAGGTTCTTCCTTCCACGCGGGCTACATCGTTGAGCGCGCTCCTGTGGAGATAACAGCCGGGGAGAAGCTCTTCGTTGAGCTTTATGAGTTCGCCCGAGCCGAGAGCGATCTCCGTAAGACGGTCGAGCTGTCCTTTTTCGCCCGTAATCCATTCAACTTTTTCCGGCCGCGCGATTTCGGCGCAGGAATCGACGAAAGCCTTAAGATTCGTGTTCATAATTTCCTCCGTTCGGTGTTTTCCGTGTCCGTATTTCCGGACAAGACAAAAAACACGCAGAATAATAATCTATATTATACTATCGAATGATAAAGAATTCAAGCGTTTGAGCCAACAAATTATTTTTGCTTTATTTTATTGCTTTTTTTCGGAAAAAACCTGAGGTTCGGACGAGATGCGGAAAATCGGGGCGACGCGGGAAAGAAAAGGCTTAAAAACTTGACAAAACCGGCGATAAGTGAGATAATCGAAGATAGTTGCGGGCGCAGGACGTCCGTTACGGAGGCAGAAATGATCGAAATCAGAAAGGTCGGAGCGGAGGAGCTTTATCCGCTGAGGCTCAGGGTTCTCAGAAACGGAAGCGTAAATCCGGCGGACGCGATGTTCGCGGGGGACGAAGACGAGGATTCCGTCCATATAGCCCTTATCGACGGCGGAATAGTCGGCTGCGCGTCGCTTATACGGTCGTCCAACGAGTTCCTCGAGGCGGAAAATCCCTATCGGCTCAGAGGAGTCGCGGTCGCGCCCGAATCCAGAGGAAAAGGCTACGCGAGAGCAATAGCGGCTTACGCGGAATATTGCGCCTTCGAGGAAAAGAACGCGGATATTCTTTGGTTTTACGCGCGCGAAAGAGCCGCGGCTTTCTACGAGAAGCTCGGCTATAAGCATACGGGCGACGCCCTCGACATAGAAGGAATAGGTACGCATTTTCTGATGTACAAGACGGTCGCGGATTTTCATCCCGGCTGCTGCGGCTGCCACTGAGAGTTTCTCTTCCCGAAAGAGCGGGAAACGGGAAAAGAGATTTCGCGGGCGTCCGCCGAAAAACGGATAAAAAAACCGTGAAACATTGCCCGAAAACGCTTGACGAAAGTCCGCGCTTATGGTAAGATATACGGGCACTCTCGGAGTGTAATTTTTTTGTTGCGTTTTTTTGCGGCAAAAAACGGAGGTAGCGATATGGCAAACGCAAAGGGAGCCCGTGTGAAGATTACTCTTGCCTGCACCGAATGCAAGCAGCGTAACTACGATAAGATGAAGAATAAGAAAAACACGGCGGACAGAGTCGAGCTTAATAAATATTGTCGTTTTTGCAGGAAACATACTTTACACCGCGAAGCGAAATAACGGGGTCCCGCAAAGATTTGCCGCAACGACGCGAAATGCGGCGCGATCGATCGGGATTTTTCAAAAGGAAGGTTTATTATGGCAAATACTGAAGGAAAAAAGAATAACGAACGCCGCGAAGGTAAGTTCAAAAGCTGGAGCAAAAGAACCGGCAATTGGCTGAAACGCAGCTGGTCCGAGCTTAAAAAGGTAACCTGGCCGACTTTCCCGGAAGTTGTGAAGAATACCGGCGTGGTACTGCTCGTCGTATTAAGCTTTGCGGTGGTCACTTGTCTTTTCGACGCAGGTCTCGGAGCGCTTCTCAGGCTGCTCGTAGGCTGAGCGCGGGAATAAGGAACTATGAGCGAACAAGCCAAGTGGTACGTTCTGCATACCTATGCAGGTTATGAGAATATAGTCAAGAACAGCCTTCAGCAGCTGGCGGAGAACAACAATCTTCAGGATACCATTCTGGAGATAGTCATTCCCACCGAACAGGTCATAGAAGAGAAGAACGGGAAAAAGCGCGTGGTGGAAACCAAGATTTATCCGACCTACGTATACGTTAAGCTCGTTTATTCCTCGCAGATGTGGTATATGCTTACCAACACGAGAGGGGTTACCGGCTTCGTAGGTCCGAACGGAAAAGCCTGGCCGCTTACGGACGAGGAGGTAAAGCGTCTTCGTCTCGAAACCAAGGTCGAGAATTTCTCGCTTCAGGCGGGAGATAAGGTCAAGGTCGTTTCCGGACCGTTCGAGGGAATGTTCGGCGAGATAAGAGATCTCGATCAGGCTGCGCAGAAGGTCAAGGTTTCGCTTATGCTTTTCGGCAGAGAAAACGTCGTGGAGCTTGACTTCATTCAGGTCGAGGCGATATAGCAGCCCCGACAAACGGCGGAAACGCCGAGTTTTATCGATATCCGCGCGGAATATCCGCGTTATGATAAAGGCGGAAGGGTTAAAACCCGCAATACCGCTTATTGGAGGTTTATTTTTATGGCAAAGAAAGTCACCGCAGTCGTCAAACTGCAGTTGCCCGCCGGAAAAGCTACTCCTGCTCCCCCGGTCGGCAGCGCGTTGGGTCCCCACGGAATCAATATTCCGAGCTTCACCAAAGAATTCAACGCCAAAACAAACGATCAGCAGGGCCTTATAATCCCCGTTATCGTTACGATTTATCAGGATCGTTCCTTCACGTTCATTCTTAAAACCCCTCCGGCTCCCGTTCTTATCAAGAAGGCTTGTAAGATCGAAACCGCGTCGGCTCGTCCCAATAAGGACAAGGTCGCTACCATAACCAAGGCTCAGATCGAAGAAATCGCCAAAATCAAGATGGTCGATCTCAACGCTGCGTCTATGGAAGCAGCTTGCTCCATGATCGCAGGTACCGCAAGAAGTATGGGTATCGTCGTAGAAGGTTAGGAGGCAGGCAATGAAACACGGAAAGAAATATCAGGAATCTCTTAAGCTTATCGAAAAAAGCAGGAGCTACGAGGTAGAAGACGCGCTTAAGCTCGCTATCGAAACCGCAAAGGCGAAATTCGACGAGACTATGGAAGTGCACGTAAAACTGGGCGTAGACCCCAGACACGCGGATCAGCAGGTCAGAGGCGTTGTCGTTCTCCCCAACGGTACCGGTAAAACCGTCAAGGTTCTCTGTATCGCGAAGGGCGCGAAAGCCGACGAAGCTCAGGCGGCAGGCGCGGATTTCGTCGGAGGAGACGAAATGGTCGCTAAAATCAAGGACGAAAACTGGTTCGGATTCGACGTTTGTATCACCACTCCCGATATGATGGGCGTCGTCGGAAGGATCGGTAAAATCCTCGGTCCTAAAGGACTTATGCCCAACCCCAAGAGCGGTACCGTTACTATGGACGTCGCTAAGGCAATAAAGGACGTCAAAGCAGGTAAGGTCGAATACAGAGTCGATAAGACGGCTATCTGTCACGTTATCTTCGGAAAGAAGAGCTTCGGTCAGGAAAAGCTTCTCGAGAACTTCAGAACGCTTATGGACGCTATCGTCAAGGCTAAGCCCGCAGCCGCAAAGGGAACCTACATCAAGAGCGTTACCGTAACCTCCACGATGGGCCCCGGCATCAGAGTAAATTACCGTATAGGTTAAATTTTAGAATATTACGCCCTGTTCCCGAGACAGCAAGTAGAAAAGTAAATCTTGCCGAGGTACAAAGAAGTGAATTTTTCACGCCCTTGTACTGTTGGTATGAGGGCGTTTTATTGTATAGCCGCGTGAGCGGCGAAAATATGTAAAGGAGGAAGAAAATGAACGAAATCAGAAAACAAAAAGAGCAGGTCGTTGCCGAGATCAAAGAAAAGATCGAAAAATGTTCTTCTTTCGTAGTTATCGATTATAAGGGATTGACCGTTGACGCAGATACCGCTCTCAGAAAGGAATTCAGATCCAACGGCATCGAATACAAGGTTCTGAAGAATACTCTCGTGAGAATCGCTCTCAACGAACTCGGATATACCGACTTCGACGAGCATCTCAATAATCCTACCGCAATCGCTTTCGGTTACGACGACGCTATTCTGCCTATAAAGATAACCGCCGACAACATCGAAAAGCTCAAGAAGATGGAAATCAAGTGCGGTATGGTGGATAAGTCCTATTGCGACGCGGCTACCATGAACGCTCTGTCCAAAGTTCCGGGCAGGACCGCTTTGCTTTCTATGCTCTGCAACGTATTGCAGGCTCCTATCCGCAATCTGGCTGTCGTATGTGACCAGGCTGCAAAGAAGATGGGTGAGGCTCAGTAAAGAGCAGATTCACATACCTCAATAAGATTATATAAGGAGAATATAAAAATGGCAGACATCCAGAAGTTTGTAGAAGAAGTTAAATCTTTGACCGTATTGGAGCTTAACGAATTAGTAAAGGCATTGGAAACCGAATTCGGCGTTTCCGCAGCGGCAGCAATGGTAGTTGCAGGCGGCGCAGGCGCGGCAGCTGCTCCCGCAGCAGAAGAAAAGACCGAATTCGACGTTATTCTGAAGGAAGTCGGTGCTAACAAGATCAACGTTATCAAGGCTATCAGGGAAATCACCTCTCTCGGCCTCGTAGAAGCTAAGGCTCTCGTCGATAAGGTTCCCAGCACCATCAAGGAAGCTCAGCCCAAGGAACTCGCTGACCAGATCGCCGAAAAGCTTAAGGCGGCAGGCGCAACCGTTGAGTTGAAATAATCGGAAATTTCCGTTTAACGCTTGATTGAAAGACACACTCGGAACGACGTAACTATGCTTGCGTCTTTTGAGTGTGTTTTTTTGTTTCTTGCGAACGCCTAAAAATGAGAATCTTTTTTACGAGTTCGCTTAAAATACGGACGGAAGGGAATCTTTTTTCGTCTTTATAAGAGAAAAGAACAATCGATGCGAGGTAATTTACGTTGAGCAGGATTCTGAGAGTACCGTTTTTTGATTTAAGAGCAATTAAGACGCCCGAGGAGGCAAGCGAAATAACCTCCGTAAGCGAAGTCCCCGTCGTCATAAGACCGAAATCGCCGAGGAGCGCAGAGCTTCTCGCCGCGCTCAACGGAATCTCGCTCACGGACGTTTCGTGCATAGTGGAGCTTGAGGACGACGCTTCGATAAATACCGTCAACGGACTTTGCGAACTTACGGCGGACAACTTCCGCCCGGACAGAAATACGCTTTACGTCATAAACGGAACGTGTTTTATTCACGACGTACCGGACAACGCGAGAGGAAATATCGTTATCAACGGAACCCTCGTGATAGCCGCGAATCTTAAAGACAGACTCGACGGCATAAATCTTCCGCTCGTCAACGGCAGAATAGAATACGTGGACGCGCAGAGAATGCTGTCTTTCGACAACAAAGTCATAATAAGCAGAGAATTCCTTAAATACGTTAAGAAGGGAACGCTTATCGTATCGGGAAATAAGATAGAGATTACGCCCGAAGTAACGGAATACGATCTCGAAAAAGCCGAAGTATCGTTGTTTTCGGCGAACAAGATTATCTGTCAGGAAAGGCTGATTCCGTATCTTCAGGTCAAAGCCGTTTACGGAAACAAGGTCGGAGAATGACGGAAGACTGCGGCGCAGCCGTACGTCGGAATTATTATGGATGAATTATTCGAAACGCTGTACGATGAGTATTCGAGGAAAGTCTACGGTTACTTTTATCTGTGTTTTTCCAATCGGGAAACCGCGGAGGACCTGACTCAGACGGTATTCATAAAAGTATATAAATATCTGAGCAGAAACCGTTTCTTTATGCCCGATTCCTGGAAAGCGTGGGTTTTCCACATAACGGTCAACGTCAAGAACGACCATCTTCGGGAAATGCGGAAACAGATAAAATGCGAGGATATAGAAGGCGTTCAGCTTACCGATACCGTACATACCCCCGAAAGGTCGGTCGATTCGATATGCGTGAACGACGCTCTCGGAAGCCTCGACAAGACCGAGAGGAATATAATAGAACTGAAAAACAAAGGCTTTACCAGCGCGGAAATAGGGCGGTATATGGGAGTCTGCGATTCTACGGTAAGAAGCAGGACGCAGACGGCTAAAATCAATTTCTCACGCGCTTTAAGACACGATGACGTCGATCTGAACTGACGAGGAGCGCGAACGGAGGAAAAATGGCAACTATCAAAATCAACGTAGGGAAAAAACCGGATACGGATAAGAAAGACGCGGTCAGAGAGGATTTCGACGGCGACCTTTCGTTTTTCCGCGTGAATAATAGCAAAAACGACGGGACGTTCGATATAGACGCGGACTCCGTCACGTTCGATATAGACGCGGACGTCATCGGCAGATTCGTAAGCGCGGGTAAGAGCGGCGCGTCCGCGAAAAGTCGCGGGAAGGCGGCGGATACCCGTTTTTCGGGGAGGGACGTCGAGCCGGAAGACGAGCCGGACGACGAATTCTTCGGAGAAGCCGAAAGAGTATTGAGCGCGCAGTTCGGAGATTTTCGCATAGATTTCGACTGCGACGGCATATTCGACGGAAAACTCCGCGACTGCTGCCCCGACGAGGAGACCTTCGCGAGAATCAAAAACCGCTGTCAGGAAACGTATTTCGGTCCTATGGCGGAAAAACAGCGAGTCAGCAGAATCTTCCGGACGGCGTTCGGGAAGTAACCGGATATTACGTAGAAAACGAAAAGCCGTTTTCTTCCGAGGCCAAAAGAAAAAAAAACAAAATTCCGTGACGGGAAATATTCCCGACGGAGAACAAGCAGGCAGGTTCCGATTATCGTTTTATAAAGTATTAAGAGAAGCCGCAAGAGAGGAGGGAGTCATTCGTTTCTGTTTTGCGGTTTTTCTTTTCCGTAAAAACGACGGGAAAGCGTTGACTTCGTTTTTCGTTTATGTTATAATTAGTTTGGAAAGGTGTCGATTTACGATTAAAAAGACGCATAATAGTTAACAAGGGAGGTGCCGTATATGTTTTTTGAAACGCTTTATCTCTTTTCCGCAGCGTCGGGACTCGTGGACTGGGACGCGCAGTCGGATTTTCAGAAATTGCTGTTTATCATCGCCTGCGTGGCTATGGGGATTACCGTAATCAGAACCATACTTATGCTGATAGGGCTTATAGGCGTGGACAGCGATTTCGACGTCGGAGAAGGCTGGATAGATATCGACGGGGACGGAATTCCGGATATTCCGGACGGCTCGTCGGTTCTCGATATGGCGGGCGTTCATCTTCTTTCGATAAACAGCCTCGTCGCCGGTCTTGCGATAGGTACCTGGGCGGGTTATTTCCTCGCTCCGCATCTTCCCGTATGGGCAACCGTAATAATAACGGCTGCCGCGGTTCTTGCGGTTATGTTCGTATACGCTCTCGTAATGCGTGCGGTTTACAGACTTCAGTGCAACGGTACCGTTCAGCTCAGAAACGCTCTCGGAAAGGAAGGCTCGGTTTATCTTACGATACCTGCGGAAAGAACGGGCGAAGGTAAAGTCAACGTCGTCGTTCAGGAAAGATACTGCGAATTCGAAGCCGTTACGGACAGCTCCGAAAAGATTCCTACCGGCTCGAGAGTAAAGGTAGTCGGACTTTTCGACGACGATAAACTTATCGTGGAACCGATCTGCGGTGAGAATAAAAAATAACATCAGGAGGTAACATCATTGAGCAAATTATTCGGTTCTATGCTTCTCGACGTTTCGTCGATTCTTCCGTTTGTAGCGATAGGAATAGTAATCGTATTCATCGTGATATGGATGCTTACGAGAATCCGCAAATGTCCGCCCGACAAGATTCTCGTTATCTACGGTAAAGTCAAAAACAACAAGGACGGTACCGGTAAGTCCGCGAAGTGCATTCACGGCGGAATGGCGTTCGTTTGGCCCATCTTCCAGTCTTATAAGTATATGGACCTCACGCCTATGTCCATAAGCGTGGACCTCAGAAACGCACTCTCCAAGCAGAATATCCGTATCGACGTTCCGAGTACCTTCACGGTCGGTATATCCACCGAACCCGCGACTATGACGAACGCGGCGGAAAGACTCGGCGAACTTCGTTCCAACGAGATTCAGGAGCTTGCGAAGGATATCATCTTCGGTCAGCTCCGTCTTATCATCGCGACGATGGAGATCGAGGAAATCAATACCGACAGAGATAAGTTCCTCGATCAGATTCAGAAAAACGTCGAAACCGAACTCAAGAAGATAGGTCTTAAGCTTATCAACGTCAACGTAACCGATATCAACGACGCTTCGGGATATATCGAGGCTCTCGGTCGCGAAGCAGCCGCAAAGGCTCTCAACGACGCGAAGAAATCCGTTGCGGAAAAGAACAGGGACGGTAGTATCGGCGAAGCCAACGCTCTTATGGAGCAGAGAGTAAGAGTCGCCGATTCCAACCAGCAGGCCATCGCGGGCGAAAACGAAGCTATGGCGAAGATGTCCCAGAGCAACGCGGAACGCCGCGAAGTCGAAGCCGAATCTTTAAGACGTGCGACGACCGCCGAAAAAATAGCCGCGGCAAAAGCTCTCGAGGACGCTTACGAAGCCGAAAAGAACGCCGAACTCGCACGTGCGCAGAGAGAAAAGGCTACGCTCGAAGCCGATACCATCGTTAAAGCCGAAATCGCGAAGAGAGAAATCGAAATCAACGCCGAAGCCAAAGCCGAGGAGATGAGAAAGATTGCGCAGGGCGAAGCCGACGCGATTTACGCAAAACTCGCGGCGGAAGCGAGAGGCGCGCAGGAAATGCTCGTCAAACAGGCCGACGGTTATAAGGCGATAGTTGACGCAGCCGGCGGAGACGCAAATTCCGCGGTCAAGCTTATGATTTCCGATAAGCTCGAGGAACTCGTCAGAACTCAGGTCGAAGCCATCAAGAACATCAAGATCGACAAGGTTACCGTATGGGATTCGATGAGCGGAAAGGACGGTTCGAGTACGACGGGCAGTTTCGTAAGCTCGCTCTTCAAAGCCGTTCCGCCCCTCAGCGAAATGTTCGATCAGGCGGGAATGAAGCTTCCCGAATACCTCGGCAAAAAAGCGGAAGGCGAACCCTCCGAAGAACAGACCGAAGAAAAGAAAGACTAATAACTCCTTCTCATAAAAACGATAAGACCGGATACCCGACACGAGTGTCCGGTTTTTTAATGAATAATTCATCTAAAAATACATCGACTCGGTGAAATTGAGTTGAAAAAAAGTTATTTTTATGTTATAATGATTACAATCGGAGAGGGCAGGCTGTCTGAAGTCCGTTCCGCCCCGTAGAAAAGGAGGAAAAATATGAAAAAGAAACTCATAGTCGCAGCAGCTCTCGCGCTTGCCGCAATTCTCGTCTGCGTACTCGTTTCGTGCGTAAGACCGGAAAAGGAAAGAGATCCGCTTACGCCCGATTCCAAGCCCGCGACCGATATTACCGCAGGCATAAACGCCGAGGTCTATCAGCTTCTCGATTTCGACGACGAAAGAGAGGGCGAAGCGGCCGCTCAGGGCTTTGTCACCGCTCCCGAATCCCTCGTTATAAAGGACGAGGCGGGCAACGTCGTATGGAGTCAGGACGTCTGGGATTTCGTGAGGGACGAAGACGCTCCCGATTCGGCTAATCCGAGCCTCTGGAGAAACACCCGGTACAACGCGCGTTACGGTCTCTTCAAGGTTACCGAAGATATCTATCAGGTAAGAGGCTACGACGTTTCCAATATGACCTTCGTTCGCAGCGATAACGGCTGGATCGTTATGGACTGTCTGACGAGCGTGTATACCGCCAAAGCCGCTCTCGAGCTTTTTGAATCGGTTATGGGCAAAATCCGCGTGGTTGCAGTAGTTATCAGCCATTCGCACGTAGACCATTACGGCGGAATCGAAGGAATCATCGCTGCCGAAGACGCAGCCGATTCCTCCCTTCCTCTCGACGAGCAGATAGCTTCCGGAAAGACCGCGATAATCGTTCCCGAAGGATTCACAGATTCGGTTATGAACGAAAACGTCTTCGTAGGCACGGCTATGAAGCGCAGAGCCATTTTCCAGTACGGACACGTTCTTCGTAAGGGCGAGAAGGGCAGCCTTGCGGTAGGCATAGGTCTTACCGTTCCGCAGACGGGCACGGGCTTTATCGCGCCTACCTTCGAAATAACCGAAGACCTTTACGAAACCGAAATCGACGGCGTTAAAGCTATATTCCAGCTTACTCCCGGTTCGGAGGCTCCCGCGGAAATGAATACCTTCTATCCCGAATACAAGGCTCTCTGGCTTGCCGAAAACTGCTCGGGAACTCTCCATAACCTCTATACTCTCAGAGGAGCCGAGGTCCGCGACGCAAACGCCTGGGCGCGTTATATAACCGAATCGCAGACTCTTTTCGGAGAGGATACGGAAGTCGTTTTTCAGGCGCATAACTGGCCGCACTGGGGAAAAGAAACCATAAACGAGTATATGACCAATACCGCGGCGGTATATAAGTTCATTCACGATCAGACTCTCTTATACATAAACGAAGGCTATACCTCCACGGAAATCGCTTCTATGATAGAGCTTCCCGACGCACTCGAAAAAGTATGGTATACCCGTCAGTATTACGGAACGCTCAAACATAACGTCAAAGCCGTTTATCAGAAATATATGGGCTGGTACGACGCAAATCCCGTTCATCTCGACGAACTCGAACCTACCGAATACGCAAAGAAAATGGTCGAATATCTCGGCGATCCCGAAAAAGTCCTGAAAATGGCCCGCGACGACTTCGATAAGGGCGAATATCAGTGGGTTGCGCAGATCACGAACATTCTCGTATACGCGGATCCGACCAATACGGACGCTCGTTATCTCTGCGCGGACGCTCTCGAACAGCTCGGTTATCAGGCGGAATCGGGAGCCTGGAGAAACGCGTATCTCGTAGCCGCCTTCGAACTCAGGTACGGAACCAAGCTTTATCCCGAGGGAACGACGATCGGAATAGGCTCTACCGCGCAGAATATGAACACGCAGACAATGCTCGATTATCTCGGAATAATGCTCGACGCGGAAAAGATCGGGGACGTTTCGTTTACGATCAACCTCAAGCTTACCGACGGCGACGAATATCTCGTCAAAGTCCATTACGGCGTAGTGCTTTATTATAAGGGAATGCAGGACGAAAACGCGGATATAACGATAACTACCGACAGAATCGGAATTCTCGCGCTCGCCAACAACAACGCGGATATGAAAGCAAGATATATCGTTTCGGTCGAAGGAAACACCGAGCTTTACGAAAGATTCTGCAATTCGATGTGCAAACTCAAGCTCTATTTCAATATTATTGAGCCGTAAAAATCCCGAGAAACCAATAGATTACGGAATTACCGTAAATTCAGAAGGATAAGCGTTGCCAATCGCTTTTTAGGGGAACGAAAGGTTCTTATCGTTTTTTTATAATTATAAAAGCCGTTAATCGGAGCGTTTATCCGAATAGCGGCTTTTTCGTTTAAAAAGATTATTCGCGGGACTAATCCATTATGTTTTTCGAGGAGTGCGCAATCAGAATCTGCGGAACGGATACGTTACAGATAAGCAGAACGTTCCCGACGATTTCTTCCCGCTTGTAATGGCTTATTCCCTGAAGCCGCGAAAGAATCAGTCCCGTGAGCGCCTCCGCATAAAAATCGGAAAGAAAACGCATAAAGCTTTCGTCAACCTTAATACCGAGCTTTTTCGCGCCGTTTTCTATTGCCTTGGAGAAAATCTCGATTATGTCGGTATATAAAAATCTCTTTAATTCCGAATAGCCGACGGAATTATAAAGACAATTGACGAAATACTCGTTGTTTTCTATATAATCTATGACGAAGTTTATCGCTTCTTCGGCGTCGACGGGCAGGTCGAAATTTTTCAGAACTTCGATTGCCTCCTGTTCGAGCGTCCACTTCAGAAGCGCGTAAATATCCTCGAAGTGATAATAAAACGTCTTTCGATTGATATTGCAGGCCTCTATAAGCTCGCTTACCGTGATTCCGGAAAGCGGCTTTTTCGCCATTTTTTCTTTCAGCGTCGCGGCGAGCGCGCTTTTCGTTTTTAAGGTTGCTTCTTCCTGTTTCATAGACAAGCTCCTTTTGGCAGGTTTTTGTGTAAAAAACCTAAATGCGCGCAAAATCGCGGCCGGTATAATTCCGCCCGCAAACGGATTCCCTCGGCGGTAAAAACGGATAAAAAAGCGGCGGCCGCAAAAGCTTTCGCCCGCAGCCGCCATTTACGAGAAGGGAGTAATTAATGAAGAACACAGTTCTGCTGTAATTCTTATGCCCCGATTGTAATGTCAAAATGTTAATCTTTTATGAAATAAGTATTAAGATTGTGGTGATTTTGAAATTATCGTGACTTTTTGTTACATTTCGTGAAAATCACAGAAGCTTGTCGAGAATTGCGACGATTTCGGATTTGTCTACCGCGCCGACGATTTTCTCCGCGATTTCTCCGTTCTTGAAGAAAAGGAAGGTTGGAATGTTTCTGATTCCGTAATTCATCGCGATTTCTTTGGATTCGTCGACGTTGACCTTGCCGACGACGACTTTATCGCCCATTTCTTCCGCGATTTCGTCGACGACGGGTGCCATCATCGAGCAGGGACCGCACCATACCGCGTAAAAATCGACGAGTACGGGCTTTTCGGATTTAAGAACTTCGTCCGTGAAGTTTGCGTTGGTGAATATTTTGCTCATAAAGTTATCTCCTTTATTGTAATTCGTAATTTCCGCATTCGTAATCTGCGGCCGTTTCGATTATACCACAGATTATTCCCCGACGCAATCGTTTTAAAGCCGCGAGAAGTCGGTTTTCCGTTGACACGGACAAGAGTTGGTGGTAAAATCAATTATCGGAAGGATTATAACTCCGCGATGTTAACCGAAGGTAAAATAATATGAAAAAGAGAAAAACTGCGTTTATCGTTTTTTATGCCGCTCTCGTCGCAATCTCCGCTGCGGGATATATTCTCTGCATCGAATTCGTGAAGGACGAGGCTCTTTCGTCCTACGTGAAGGACGGAATCGTGAGGATTCTCTGCTGTGCGGCTCTGATTCCGATGATAAAGAAGCTCGGTTACGATACTCTCGGCTTTAAAGGGATAACCTTAAAATCGCTTCTCGCGGTTTTACCGGTATTTCTCGTCGCGGTAAACAACTTCCCTTTCATTCCGTTTTTCAAAGGCGAAACCGAAATTACCCGTCCGGATCTGATTGTTCCGTTTATATTCGGCTGCGTTTTCACCGCGCTTTTCGAGGAATTGATATTCAGAGGCTTGTTTTTTCCGTGGTGCCTCGGCTATACGGGCGCGAAAAACAAGGCTTCCGTAATGAAAGCTCTTCTGATTTCGTCGGCGGTTTTCGGACTTATGCACCTCCTCAATATATTTTCTTCCTCGCCGGCGGCGGTCGCTATGCAGGTTCTTTATACCTTTCTTTTCGGCGGAGCTATGTGCTTCGTCATGCTTGAAACGAGATGCGTATGGATTTGCGTAATTATGCACGCCGTGTATAATTTCGGCGGAATGCTTTTCCGCGAGGTCGGAAAGGGTTTCGTATGGGGGACCTCCTCCGTGATTTTAACGGCGGTAATCGCAGTGTTCTGCGCGGCGGAAATCCTTCTCGTTTTCTTCCGCGGAAAGAAGGATTACACGGACTTTTCTCTTCCCGAAAAGGAATAAAAATACAAAAAAAAGAATAAAAACCCGAATCGTCGGGAGCAAAAGAAAAGAGCAGACGAATCGTCTGCTCGTATTTTTTTATTTGCTGTGCTTCCTCAGTCGACGTAAACCACCGAAGCGGTATCCGATCAGGTGACTCCTCTCCAGCACCCCCGTGGCACACCGCGATATCTGCTTAATGCTGCTGCATCCCTGCCCTGACATGGTTCACAGGTCGCAGTTGCACGGGACCAAAAAATCAACGTTCCTTAACCGTTCCGGACCTTCCATAGAATGCGCCTCGTGAGGCCTTCGGCCCTGCTGTAGCGGATTGCAGGTAAAGGGCACCGCTAGCTCCCCACTTAGCACAGCACTTACAGTATACCTTATTTTCGCGGATTTGACAAGGATTTTTAAGGTCTTTTTCACCGCGCGGAAACTTTTTTTATCCGATAACCTCCCGTTTCCCGATGATTTCTTTAAAAAATCGCGGGTTCAGGGGATTTTCCCCGTCGGATTCTTTAACGAAAAGGAGAGCGGATTTCATATAATGCAGTACGGATTTACGTCCGTAAGGAGGTTTTAATGGAAAAAAGAAAGACGGTTTCGGGAAGAACCGACGGAAAATTCCGCGTAATAATCGCGCTCGCTCTTGCGGCTCTGGTTTTATCGGCGTGTTTTGCGGGCTGTGAAAGGAAAGAAAACGGAAAGGATAAAATCGTTCTTAACGAGGTTACGCATTCGATATTCTACGCGCCGCAGTATCTCGCGATGGCTCTCGGGTATTTCGGGGACGAGAACATAGAGATAACTCTCGTTAACGGCGGAGGCGCGGATAAGACTATGATCGCGCTTCTGACGGGAGAGGCGGATATAGGACTTATGGGACCGGAGGCGACTATTTATACGGTTCTGGAGGGGAAAAAGGACCATCCCGTAGTTTTCGGACAGCTTACGAAGCGCGACGGAAGTTTTCTCGTGGGAAGAACCGAAAGTCCCGGTTTCGATTGGAAGGGACTCGAAGGAAAGCGCATAATAATGGGCAGACAGGGCGGAGTACCCGCGATGACTCTGCAATATATTCTGAATAAGCACGGTTACAGGGACGGAGAGAATATAATTATGGACTATTCCGTGGAATTCAATATGCTTGCGCCCGCGTTTACGGCGGGAACGGGAGACTTCGTGCCTCTTTTCGAACCCGCGGCAAGCACTCTCGTCAATTCCGGAAAGGGTTATATAGTCGCCTCGATAGGTAAGGAGAGCGGAGAAGTTCCTTATACGGCATATACGGCGATAAAAAGCAGAATTGCAGATAATCCCGAGCTTTTCGAGAGATTTCTGAGAGCGGTCAAGAAAGCTACGGACTATCTTTTCTCGCATAGCGCCGAAGAATGCGCGAAGCTTCTGCTTCCTTATTTCGACGGCTCGTCGGAATCGGACGTTCTGACGGCTCTTAAAGCCTATATCGCGAACGATACCTGGGTGCGCTCGCCCGTTATGACCGAGGAAAGCTTCAACCGTCTTCAGGATATTATGGAAAACGCCGGAAAACTCGAAAAACGCGCGGATTTCCGTATCGTTGCGGATAACTCGATAGCCGAAAAGGTAGGTTGACGGACGGAGCCTGCGCGGGGAGGGCGGGCGGGAGCGCAGGCTGACCGAAAAAAACTGCGGTTATCGCGAAAAATCCGAAAAAATCTTGAAAAAAAAGAAAATATATGATATACTGAAAATAAATGCAGTTAAACGGGGCTATGCGCCCTTCGGAGAATAAGATGAAAGAGCTTTTGAAAAAATACGGATTTTATCGCAGAGAAATGCTCGCGAACCAATTTCTGGCATTTCTGATGAATTGGGACAACGAAACGGAAGCAAGAGAAACCACCATAGAATCGAGAGAACCGCTGGACGCGTTTTTTGCGGAGAAGGATTACTCTTTCAGGACTTCGCCCGAAACCGCGGAGCTTATCGACGGACTCGCTTTGAAAATCGACGAAATCGAAGATCCCGTGCTTAAATACGAGATTTCGCAGCAGAAGAAAGGTCTTGACAGAATGAGAAAGGTCCCGCAGGAGCTTTACGTCGAACTCAGCATTCACGAAACCAAGAGTCAGGCCGCCTGGGGCAAAGCGAAAAGAGCCGACGATTATTCCGTTTTCGAACCCTATCTCGAAAAGATGATAGAGCTTAAAAAGCGGCTTCTCGGATATTACGAAACGGACGAGCTTAAAGGTTACGACGTATTTCTCGATATGTTTGCGGAGGGAATGAGAGCTTCCGAGTACGACGTCTTTTTCGGAAGGCTGGAGAAGGAGCTCGTTCCGTTCATAAAGGAAGTCGTTTCCGCCGGAAGGAAGGACGATTTTTCGTTTGCGGACAAGGTTTTCCCCGCGGAGAAGCAGAAGCTTTTCGCCGATTATATAACGGACGTAATGTGTTTCGACAGGAAGCGCGGACTTATGAAGGAGAGCGAGCATCCGTTTACTTCGGGATTCGGAAGGAACGACGTAAGGGTTACCAACCACTATTATCCCGAGGCTTTCGCCTCGTCGATATTCTCGGCGATTCACGAACTCGGACACGGGACTTACGAGCAGCAGAGCGGCGAAAATCTCGTAGGAACGCTTTGCGAAGGCTGCGCGTCGCTTGCTCTTCACGAATCTCAGTCGAGATTCTTCGAAAATCATATAGGAAGAAGTTCTGAATTCTGGCAGGCGCATTTCCAGAAGCTCAAGGAGATATTCCCCGACGAACTCGAAGGCGTGGACGCGGAAACTATGTATAGATTCGTCAACAAAGCCGAATGCAGCTTCGTGAGAACGGAAGCCGACGAACTTACCTATCCGCTTCATATTATGCTTAGGTACAATATAGAAAAAGAGCTGTTCGAAGGGAATCTGAAGGTCAGTGAGCTTCCCGAGAGATGGAACGAGCTTTTCAGGGAGTATTTCGGACTCGAAGTAAAAAGAGATTCGGACGGAGTTTTGCAGGATATTCACTGGGCTTGCGGAGACTTCGGGTATTTCCCGACTTACGCGCTAGGCTCGGCTTACGCGGCGCAGATTTTCGACGCGATGAATAAAGACTTCGACGTTTTGGGTTCTCTTGCGGGAGGAACGACCGAATCGGTAGACAAATGGCTCGAAAGGAAGCTTCACAGATTCGGCTCGACGAAGGCTCCGAAAGAGCTTTTCGGGAACGCGGTCGGCGGAGATTTCGACGCGGGACATTATATAAACTATCTTAAAGACAAGTACGGAAAGCTTTACGGAATAAAGGGCTGAATCCGTAGGTCATAACGAAGAAAACGAGGGCATAGAATCATATTGTCGTAGCGGCGGCCGTTTGCCGTCGGGGAGGTAAGCCGTGAGAAAAGACGTCGGTAAAGCGTTAAAACAAATGAGTATTTCCGAACTTAAAGGGCTTTCGTCCGCGGTAAGGGAGGAGATTATTTCCGTGGCGGATAAGCGGGGAGGCCATCTTTCCGCAAATCTCGGAGCGGTCGAACTTACCGTGGCTCTGCACAGGTGTTTTTCCCTTCCCGAAGACAAGATCGTTTTCGACGTCGGTCATCAGTGCTACGCGCACAAGATTCTCTCGGGAAGAATGGACGACACCGAAAGATTCAGGGCTTCGGGCGGAATAAGCGGATTCTGCGACCCCGAGGAAAGCGAGTACGACGCCTACGGAAGCGGTCACGCGGGAAGCGCGATTGCGGCGGCTTACGGAATGTGTCTTGCGAGGGACGCCAAGGGCGAGGACGGGAAAATCGTCTGCGTCGTGGGCGACGGAGCCTTGGCTTCGGGCGAATCGCTGGAGGCTCTGAACGCTCTTTCGGGCTATAACGGACAGCTTCTCATCGTCGTCAACGACAACGGAATGGCTATTTCGGTCGGAAAGGGCGGACTTTACCGTCACTTATCGGCTCTTACGATAAAACGAGGCTACGCGAGCGCAAAGTCGGGCTGGAAAAAGTTCCTCGGAAAGACCGCTCCGGGACGCGGACTTATGAAATGCGGCTCGGGAGTCAAGCATTTCATAAAGAGAATAACCGGCGGGGACAATATGTTCGAGCAGATGGGCGTAAAGTACATAGGTCCCATAAACGGACACGACCTTAAACCGCTCGTAAAAGTATTCGGCGACGCGGCTTCCTACGGACGACCGGTAGTCGTTCACGTCAGGACGGTAAAAGGCAAAGGCTGTCCCGAAGCGGAGAAGGATCCCGAATTTTATCACGGCGTGGGACCGGGGCTTACGAAGCCGGTGAATACCTTTTCCGAGGCTCTGGGAGAGATTCTCGCGGATATTTCCGAAAAGAATCCGTCGGTCAGAGCCATTACCGCGGCGATGGAGGAGGGTACGGGACTCAAGGCTTTCGAAAAGCGCGGCGGAAAGGTAATCGACGTCGGAATCTGCGAGCAGACCGCGGTTTCGCTCGCTTCGGGAATGGCTGCGCGGGGACTTAGACCGGCGGTTTGCATTTATTCCACGTTTTTGCAGAGAGCCTTCGACCAGATTCAGCAGGAGGTTTGTCTTTTCCGTCTTCCCGTAGCCTTTTTCGTAGACAGAGCGGGCTTCGTCGGCGCGGACGGAAAGACTCATCAGGGACTTTTCGATATCGCGTATATGAGAACGCTCGGCGTGAAGATTCTTGCTCCTTCTGCGGTCGGCGAGTTGAGGCAGGCTGCGGAATACGCGCTTTCCTCCGATTCTCCCGTGGCGGTAAGATACTGCAACGGGGATATCCGCGGACTCGACGGAGTGAAAGCCGTCGAAGCTCTTCCGCAGCACCCGATAGACAAGTGGCAGCTCGTAAGAGAAGGAAGAGAGGGCGTTTTGCTTGCGGTAGGTCCGAGATGTCTCGGAGTGGCTCTTAAAGCCGCCGAGATTTCCGGAAGGAGCATAGCCGTCTATAACTGTACGTCGGTCAATCCGCTGGACGGAGAGGTTCTGCTGAAAATCGGAAGCAAAGCCATAGGTACGCTCGAAGAAGGAGTAGCCGCGGGCGGATTCGGCGCATCGGTCGCGGAGTTTTACGCGGAAAAGAACTCGATGGCGGACGTCAGAACGAGTTCGTCTCCGGTCTGGGGCGGACGAAGGCTTCTGATTTTCGCTTCGGAGAATCTTTCCGTAGGTCAGGGGACTATCGGGGAGCAGATGGAGTTTGCGGGGCTTTCTCCTTCGCGGGTAGCCGAAAAGATGGTCGAGCTTATAAAGCAGAGATAGAAGCTTTACGGACGGAAGCGCGGAAGAACGCGGACGGTATTTACCGCGGGAACGGGAAATAGATTCCGATTTTGCGGTATTATGGGGATAAAAACGGGATTTGGTCTTTATGGAAGGCGTTTTATATATGGTTGCGACGCCCATCGGAAATACGGAGGATATTACCGACAGGGCAAAAAGGATTCTCGGCGAGGCGGACTGCGTGCTTGCGGAGGATACGAGAGTAACGAGAGTGCTTCTCGACAAGTGCGGAATAGTCGTCAGGGAGCTTGTTTCGGTCAACGGTTATACCGAGGAGGGCAAGTCGGACAGAATAATTTCGTCCTTGCTTTCGGGAGAGAGTTTCGCGCTCGTTTCGGACGCGGGTACTCCCTGCATATCCGATCCGGGGTATATTTTAGTGAAAAAAGCCGTCGCTTCGGGAATAAAAGTCGTTCCCGTCCCCGGCGCGAACGCGATGATAACCGCGCTTTCGGCTTGCGGGCTTCCGACGGCTTCCTTTGCGTTTTACGGATTTCTTCCGAGGAAAAAGGGAGATATAAGGGAGGTCCTCGAGGGTATTCGCGGGGACAGAGCCTTGCTCGCGGTTTTTTACGAGTCGCCGCTCAGAATCGTCGAAACTCTTGAATCCGTGAGGGAGGTTTTCCCCGACGCGGAGGTCGTGGTCTGCAACGACCTTACGAAAAAATTCGAAAGGTTTTACAGAGGAAGCGTGGACGAGGTTATAAGCGAGCTTTCTTCCAACGATAACAGCGGAAAGGGAGAGTATACGATAGTTCTGAAGAAAAACTATACGAAAAAGGACGACGAAGAAGAACCGAGTCTCGAAGCAAGACTCGCAGACAGGCTGAGCAAGGGCGCGGAATCTATGAAGGACGCGGTCGCGGCGGTCGCGGCGGAGGTCAGGGGAATTCGTTCGAAAAGCGAGGTTTACTCGGCTTCGCTGAGATTAAAGGAGCTTATCGGGGGAAAAGAAGATGAATGACGATTCCGATAGAACCAAAGAGCTTCCTTACGACTGTTTCGGAGAATGCAGAGGCTGCGCGTATATAGAAGAATGCGACGAAAAGTTTCCGGATAAGGAAGAAATGGAGAAGATAATCGGGTTTTTGCGGACAAATAGGAAAAAGGAAGTAAATAAAGCGAAATAGAATAAATAAAAAAAGCGATTGCGATGCTCAGGACGAAGCGGAGGGAGAATTATGCTGCTTTCGAGAATTCACAGTTACGGACTTAGCGGACTCAACGGCTTCAGAGTCGAAATAGAAGCCGACCTGCACGCGGGATTGCCGTCTTACGATATAGTCGGGCTTCCCGACGCCGCGGTCAAGGAATCGAGGGAACGCGTAAAATCGGCGATCAAGAATTCGGGACTCAAATATCCCGTAGGAAAGATCGTCGTTAATCTTGCGCCGGCGGATATGAGAAAGGAGGGTACGCTTTACGACCTTCCGATAGCCGTGGCAATAGCCGCGGTATCGTCGCCGGAATTGTTCAGGGAGGGGATTTTCGAGGACGTTTGTCTTGTAGGTGAGCTTGCTCTGAACGGAGAGCTTCGCAGAGCCGACGGAATTCTTCCGCTGATCATTTCCGCAAAGCAGGACGGAGTAAGGAAATTCATTATTCCCGAAGCAAACCGCAAGGAGGCTTCGTATATAGAAGGGATAGAGGTCTACGCGCTCAAAAGTCTTACCGAAGCCGTGAAGCTGCTCGTGGGGACGGAAAAATATCCGCCCGTTTCGCACAGCGTTTTTACCGTTACCGAAAGGGTTTCCGACGAAAACGATATGAAATACATAAAGGGACAGTACGAAGCGAGACGAGCGTGCGAGATTGCGGTCGCGGGAGGACACAATATCCTTCTCATAGGTCCGCCGGGCGCGGGAAAATCAATGCTTGCCAAGGCTATTCCGACGATTATGCCGGATATGACCTTTTCAGAGGCTCTCGAAACGACCAAGATTCATTCGGTTGCGGGGATTCTCGACCCGGAGGAAGGCTTCGTGACTCAGAGACCTTTCCGTTCGCCGCATCATACGGCTACGGTTTCGGCTATGACGGGAGGAGGAAAGGACGCCGTTCCCGGAGAGATAAGCCTCGCGCATAACGGAGTATTGTTTCTCGACGAGCTTCCGGAGTATCCGAGAGTGGTTCTCGAAACTCTGCGTCAGCCCTTGGAGGACGGAAAAATGACCGTTTCGCGTCAGAAACTCACGGTTACCTATCCTTCGGACTTCATTCTGATAGCGAGTATGAATCCCTGTCCCTGCGGCAACTACGGTTCGCGTACTCAGGAGTGCAAATGTACTCCTTCGCAGATAAACAGATATCGCAACAAGCTTTCGGGACCGCTTCTCGACAGAATCGATATTCACGTCGAAGTGGACAGCGTTTCTTACGACGACATAGCCGGAAAGGCTTTTTCCGAGTCGTCCGCGGACGTCAAGGCGAGAGTCAACGCCGCGCGGCGGATTCAGCTTAAAAGGTTCGAAGGAAGAGGAAAGTACTGCAACGCGCAGATGAACAGCGGAGAGATAAACGAGTTCTGCGTTCTCGACAAAAAATCCGAAGCTATGCTCACGTCGGCTTTTGAAAGGCTCAATTTAAGCGCGAGGGCGTATTCGAGGATTCTTAAAGTCGCGAGAACGATTGCCGACCTCGACGGAATCGAAAACATAAACACCGTCCACGTCGCGGAAGCCATTCAGTATCGGTCGCTGGACAGAAGAAATGTGAAGTAGGAGGTCGGACGTGGAAAAGACGGCTCTGATTCTCGCTCATTTCAACGTTACTCCGCAGAGAGCCGAGGATATATTCGCGCTTTTCGGTTCGGACGAAGAGTTTTTCGGAGAATTCCGTTCCGATAAGAATGCGGAGAAGATTTTGGGGGATAAAAAGTATCGGGAGATATGTCCCGCCGCGTCGGAGGACGGTTTTTCGAGGCTGAAAGCGTTTTACAGGGCTTCGGGTACGGAGGTTATTACGGAGTTCGACGAGGATTTCCCTTCGGAGCTTTCGGAATCGGGCGAAGCCTACGCTTTGTTTGCGAACGGAAACAAGTCGCTTTTGAAGGAGAAGAGTTTCGCGGTCGTCGGAACGAGGACGATTTCGGGTTACGGAAGACAAGCCGCTGCTTTTTTCGGGAGCGGACTTTCGGAAAGCGGAGTAATCCTCGTGGGGAGCGGCTCGGAGGGCGCGGAATACTCGGCGATTTCCGCCGCGAAAAGCGGAGGAATCGTTCTTTGCCTTCCCAACGGTCTCGGACGGCTCACGAATACGCAGAGGACTTTGATTTCGGGCTGCGAAAATCGGCTTCTTTTGTCGCTTTTTGCGCATTCGACTCCGCAGATGGGATATAATTTTATGATAAACAACCGGCTTATCGCCCGTTTATGCTGCGGAATGCTTCTCGTCGAAGCGCAGGAGGGAAGCGGAGCCGTTTATACGGTCGAATGCGGAATGGAATTCGGGAAGGAGGTATTCGCTCTCCCCGGGGAGATATTTTCGAATCAGTCGGCGGTCCCGAACAGACTTATAAAGGAACTTAAAGCCGGTCCGGTTACGGAGATTTCGGATATTCTCGAAAAACTCAACGTCAAATATAAAGGCGTAGTCGGGCTTTCGGCGAAGAATCTCGACGGGCTTTCGGACGCGGAGAAGAAAATAATCGAAGCTATCCGCGCGGGAGCGAAAAGATTCAACGATATGGTCGAATTCACGGGAATGAGCGTAAGCGAGGTCGCCGCGCTCTTACCGATAATGGAACTTATGGATTACGTAAGAAAAGACGGTACGGGAGAATACAGGGTTTCCGTATAACCGTTTTTTTACCGATTTAACAATAAAGAAACACGGAAAGGTAATAATTTCCGTTGTCCGGAGAGAGTTATTCTTCGGCGGGAAGGTGAAAGTATATGAAGCTCGTTATAGTAGAGTCGCCCGCAAAGGCGAAAACCATAGGAAAATATCTCGGCAGCGGGTTTGAAGTTGATGCGTCGGGCGGTCACGTCAACGATCTTCCGCAGAAATCTCTGGGAGTAGACGTCAGGGACAGGTATAAGCCGACCTACGTAGTTACTCCCGGGAAGGAACAGACGATTAAAAGACTTAACTCGAAAATCAGGAAAGCCGACGAAGTTTATCTCGCGACCGACCCCGACCGCGAAGGAGAGGCTATCTCGTGGCATCTTCAGCAGGTTCTCGGACTCGATCCGAACGAAGAAAACAGAATCGTTTTCAACGAAATCACGAAAAAAGCCGTTCAGGAAGCCATCGCTCATCCGAGAAAGCTCGATATGGATCTCGTCAACGCTCAGCAGGCGAGAAGAGTCCTCGACAGACTCGTGGGCTATAAGCTTTCGCCCGTGCTTTGCAAGAAAATAAAGCCAAATCTTTCGGGCGGAAGGGTTCAGTCCGCCGCGCTCAAGATCATCGTTGACAGGGAAAAGGAAATAAGAGCCTTCAAGCCCGAAGAATACTGGACGGTGGACGCTTTTCTTTATAAGAAAGGGTACGAGGACATAATCTTCAAGGCTTCTCTTTTCGAAAAAAACGGAAGGAAATTCAAAATCAAAAACGGCGACGAGTGCGGAAAGGTGCTTTCCGAACTTAACGGGAACTCGTTTTCGGTCAAAAGCGTAAAACGCGCCAAGGCCTATTCTTCGCCGCACCCGCCCTTTACGACGAGTACGCTTCAGCAGGACGCAGGCTCCAAGCTCAATCTGTCGAGCAAGGTCACGATGCAGATAGCTCAGCAGCTTTACGAAGGTCTCGATATTCCCGGGGAAGGGCATATCGCGCTCGTTACCTATATAAGAACGGACTCGGTGAGGATTTCCGACGACGCGAAAAAAGCCGCGAGGGAATATATTTCGGGCAAATACGGCGAGGAGTACGTTCCCAAGACGTATAATTCGTATAAGTCCAAGAAGGACGCTCAGGACGCGCACGAAGCCATAAGGCCTGTAAATCTCGAAATAACTCCCGCTTCGCTCGAAGGAAGAGTTACGCGCGACCAGCTTCGGGTTTACAGGCTGATTTACGACAGATTTCTCGCGAGTCAGTCCACGAAAGCCGAATACGATACTCTGACGGTCGTATCGGACTGCGCGGGCTACGGTTTCAAATCCACGGGAAAGACTCTGATTTTCGACGGATATCTGCGGATTTACGGAGAAGACAAACCCGAAAAGAAGGACAACGGCGAAGGCGAGGAAGAGAATCTTCGTATTCCGCCGCTTTCGGAGGGAGATCCGATCGAAAAGCAGTCGATAAAGGAAGAACAGAAATTCACCAAGCCTCCGCAGAGATTTACGGAATCCACGCTTGTCAAGACTATGGAGGAAAACGGAATCGGACGACCGAGCACCTACTCGACGATTCTGAATACTCTTTACGGAAGGAAGTACGCCGAGCTTGATAAGAAGTCCATAGTCCCGACCGACCTCGGAATAACCGTAACGGATTATCTCGATAAGTATTTCAAGGACATAGTGGACGCGGAATTCACCGCGCAGATGGAAAGCAAGCTCGACGAAGTGGAGGAAAAGGGAGCCGATTGGGTCGCGGTCGTGGACGACTTCTACAAGCCGTTCATAAAGGAAGTCAATTCCGCCGTAAAAACGGGCGAAAAGGTCGTTATAGAGCCGGAACTTACCGACGAGATATGCGAAAAATGCGGAAGCCGTATGTGCATAAAGGAAGGAAGATACGGAAAGTATCTTGCCTGTACGAATTATCCCGAATGTAGCAATATCCGTTCGCTCAAAAAGAAGGAAGAACCCGTTATGACCGACGAGATATGCGAAAAATGCGGAAAACCCATGGTCGAAAGGACGGGAAAATACGGAAAATTCCTCTCGTGCAGCGGTTATCCCGAATGTAAGAATATCCGCTCCCTCAAAGAGAAGGAAGAACCGGTGGTTACGGATATTCTCTGCGAAAAGTGCGGGAAGCCTATGGTCGAGAGAAACGGAAGATACGGAAAATATCTCGCTTGCAGCGGCTATCCCGAGTGCAGGAACATAAAATCTCTCAAAGAGAAAGCCGAACCCGTGGTTACGGATATTCTCTGCGAAAAATGCGGCAAGCCGATGGTCGAGAAAATCGGGCGTTACGGGAAGTATCTCGCTTGCAGCGGTTATCCCGAATGCAGGAATATAATGTCGCTCAAGGACGCGGAAAAACTCAAAGAAAAGCCTGAAGAAAAAGCGGATAAAGACCAATAAGCCCGAGTTCCAGGATTTTTGCGGATTCGGAAAACGAAAAGAGAAACGGAAAACGAAGAGAAAATGAAGGTATCGGTTATAGGAGCGGGGCTTGCGGGATGCGAAGCCGCGTGGCAGCTGGCGAAAAGAGGATTTTTCGTGGATTTATACGAGATGAAGCCCGAAAAGCGTTCGCCCGCGCATCATTCGGACGGTCTTGCGGAGATCGTTTGCAGCAATTCTCTCAAAAGCAACGAAATCACGAACGCCTGCGGTCTTCTGAAGCAGGAGCTGCGGCTTACGGGCAGTATGCTTATGAACGTAGCCGACTGCGTTAAGGTCGGGGCGGGAGCCGCTCTTGCCGTAGACAGGGAGGAGTTTTCGGTCTGCGTCACGACCGCGATCAAAGCTCATCCGAGAATAAAGATAATAAGCGGAGTCGTGGATAAGCTTCCCGAAGGCGACGTGATTATCGCGACGGGACCGCTGACCGACGAAGCTCTTATGCCCGATATAGAAAAGCTCTGCGGAGGAAGGGGTCTGCTGCATTTCTTCGACGCGGCGGCGCCGATAGTTACCGCGGAGAGCGTGGATACGGACAGCGCGTTTTTTGCGGCGAGGTACGATAAGGGCGAGGCGGATTATCTCAACTGTCCGATGAACAAAGAAGAATACGACGTTTTTTACGACGCCCTCGTAACGGCTGAAACCGCCGAGGTAAAGGATTTCGAAACTGCCGACGTTTTCGAGGGCTGTATGCCCGTGGAGGTTATGGCGAAAAGAGGAAGGGACACGTTGAGATTCGGTCCGCTCAAGCCCGTGGGACTTACCGACAAGCGCACGGGAAGAAGAAATTACGCCGTTCTTCAGCTCAGGAAGGAAAACAACTTCGGGAATCTCTATAATCTCGTCGGCTTTCAGACTCATCTTACCTTCGGCGAGCAGAAAAGGGTTTTCGGACTTATTCCGGCTCTTAAAAACGCGGAATTCGTAAGATACGGAGTTATGCACAGAAACACGTTCGTGTGCGCGCCGGAGGTTTTGACCGCGAATTACAGGGTTAAGAGCGTCGCGAACAGAAGGATTTATATAGCCGGACAGCTTTCGGGAGTGGAGGGTTACGTGGAATCCATCGCTTCGGGAATGGTTGCCGCGCTCGACCTTTATATAGACTGTCTGGGCGGAAGGCTTACGCTCGACGCGAAAACGATGACGGGTGCGCTCGGAAATTACATTTCTTCGGCATCGCCCGACAATTTCCAGCCGATGAACAGCAATTTTGCCATAACGGAGCCGCTCGATACGACGGTCAGGGATAAAAACCTTCGTAAGCGGGCTTATGCGGAGAGAGCGTTGAAGGTTATGGAGGAGCTTCGTCGGGAGCTGGGAACGATTGACGAATAAATCTACAAGGAGAAACTATATGACGCATATCGAAAACGCGGTTACTGCGGACGGCATAAAAGGCACGACCATTTGCGCCGTCAAAAGGAACGGAAAAATAGCCGTCGCGGGAGACGGTCAGGTTACGCTCGGTCAGAGCGTGGTTATGAAGGGCAACGCCGTAAAAGTCAGGAGGATATATCACGGAAAGGTCGTAATGGGCTTTGCGGGTACGGTATCGGACGCCTTCGCGCTTTCCGACAGATTCGAAGAGATGCTTCAGAAATACAGCGGAAATCTTATGCGCAGCGCGGTGGAGCTTGCTTCTCTCTGGAGGAGCGATAAAGTGATGCGCAAGCTCGAAGCGATGATGATAGTCGCCGACGGAGAGCAGATGTTCATTCTTTCGGGAAGCGGCGACGTTATGGAGCCGGAAAACGACGTCTGCGCGATAGGAAGCGGCGGCAATTTCGCTCTTGCGGCGGCACGCGCTCTTATGGGCGAAACCGAGCTTTCCGCCGAGGAAATAGCGAGAAAATCGATAGAGATCGCGTCGGATATATGTATATTCACGAACAGGCATATAACCGTAGAGGTTCTCGAAGGAGAAGAAGGACGATGAGTATGATACCGAGACAGATTGTCAACGAACTCGATAAGTATATAGTAGGTCAGGAGGAAGCCAAGAAAGCCGTTGCGGTCGCGCTTCGGAACAGATACAGACGGAGTATGCTGACCGATTCGGAGAGAGAGGAGATTACTCCGAAGAATATCATTATGAAAGGGCCTACGGGCGTAGGCAAGACCGAAATCGCGAGGAGGCTCGCCAAACTCGTGAAGGCTCCCTTCGTTAAAGTCGAAGCGACCAAGTATACGGAAGTCGGATACGTCGGAAGGGACGTCGAAAGTATGGTCAGGGATCTCGTGGAATGCGCGGTAAGACTCGTCAAGGACGAAAGAGTGCGCGACGTTCAGGCAAAAGCCTACGCGAAGGCGGTCGATACGGTTACGGATATTCTTCAGAAGAGTCCGGACGTTCTTCCTTCGACGGTTCAGAAGGAAACGATAAAGGACGAGGTTCTCAATCACAATCTCGATATGCTGGTTATCGAAATTCAGGTTCCCGACGAACCCAAGCCCATAGACGTCGGAACGGGCGCGGGACCGATAAACATCGGAAGCATTTTCGGCGGAATGATGCCCAAGAAAACCAAGCCGAGAAAGGTTATGGTCAAGGCTGCTCTCGAACTCATAACGAGGTCGGAGGCGGAGAAACTCATCGACGAGGACAGCGTCAACGGAGAAGCTCTCAGGAGAGCGGAAAACGACGGAATCATTTTCATCGACGAGATAGACAAGATTGCCGGAAAAGCGGGCGGAAGCGGTCCGGACGTAAGCCGCGAGGGCGTGCAGAGGGATATTCTTCCGATAGTCGAAGGAAGTACGGTCAACACCAAATACGGAATGATCAAGACCGACTATATTCTGTTTATAGCGAGCGGAGCTTTTCACGTTTCGAAGGTATCCGACCTTATTCCCGAGCTTCAGGGAAGATTCCCCGTAGTCGTAGAGCTTACGAGTCTTCACAAGGACGATTTTGTAAGGATACTCACCGAGCCGCAGAATTCCATTACCCGTCAGTATAGGAAGCTGCTTGCGGTGGATAACATCGACCTCGAATTCACGGACGACGGAATAGACACGATAGCTTCTCTCGCGGAGGAGATGAATCTCACGAGCGAGGATATAGGAGCGAGAAGGCTTCATTCCATTATGGAGCATATAATCGAGGAAGTCAGTTTCGATATAGGCGAGGAAGGCAAAGCCAGAACCGTTGTAATAAACAGCGAGTTCGTTACAAATAATATAGTGAAGGAAAGCGCGTCGGCTCATCTTAAAAAATACATTCTTTAAGCCGACGGAGGCGGAGTGCGGATAATGGAACTTAATCGTCTTGCGATTATTATGGACGGAAACGGCAGATGGGCTAAAAAACGGGGTTTTCCGCGCTCTGCGGGGCATAGGGAAGGCGTCAGGAACATCGGCAGAGTCATCGACCGCTGTATAGCTCTCGGGATTCCCGTGCTCAGTCTTTACGTTTTGTCCACGGAGAACAGGAAACGCCCGCGCGAAGAAGTCGAAGGTCTTTTCAATCTTGCGAAAAGCTATTTCAGGAAGATTTCCGAGTTCAACAGAAAGGGCGTGAAGGTCGTGGTTTCGGGAGGGAGAGAGGATCTTCCTTCCGACATAATCGCGGAGATTATCGAAGTGCAGAGAAAGACCGCGGGGAACGGGATTCTTACGCTCGAGCTGTGCTTCAATTACGGAGGAAAGAGGGAAATTATCCGCGCGGCGGAGAGATTTGCGGAATCGGGAGAGAAGGTTCTCACCGAAGAGAGCTTCGAGAGGTTTCTTTACAACAAGCTTCCGCCCGTGGATTTCATAATACGGACGGGCGGCGAAATGCGGCTGAGCAACTTTCTTCTTTATCAGTCGGCGTATGCGGAATTATATTTTACCGACGTATTATGGCCGGATTTTTCCGAAGAAGAACTGGATAAGGCTCTGGCCGAATTCGGAAGAAGGAAACGCAATTTCGGAAAGGTGGACGGATAAGGCGTGGAGTTTTTATGCTGAAAAGAATCGTTACGGGAGCGGTAATTCTGCTCGTTACAACAGGCGCGCTTGCGGCGGGATATTTTCTCGGCGCGGGCTGGCTTTCGGCGATATGGGGAGTAGTTGCGGTCGTCTGCGTCCTCGAAACGGAAAAGGCTTTGGGCGACAGACTGCCCAAGGGCGTTTCCGTCATAGCCGCGGTTTACGCGATAATTACGTGTCTGCCTTATATTCTGAAGGCTTTCGGAACGGAAACGAGTCTGCCCGAGGATACGGAATACATAATCGCCGTAGGCTTTTTCCTCGTTTCGTCGGCTGCGTGCATCATTTCCGGGAAGAAGACCGATTCGGTGTTTTTTACGGCGTTTCTGACCGTTTATCCCGTTTTTCCGCTGCTTTCGGTACTGAGGCTCAACGTCCTTCCGACGGAAAACGCGCCTCATCTCGGACTTTCCGCGATAATTCTTTCCTTTGCGGTAGCTTCTCTGACCGACGTTTTCGCATATTTCTGCGGTTCGAAATTCGGGAAGCGTAAACTCGTTCCGAAGGTAAGTCCGAACAAGACGGTCGAAGGCGCGGTCGGAGGACTTCTCGGCGGAATAATCGGAGCCGCCGCCGCATACGTTCTTTTCGAAGTTTTCGGAATTTTGGATCTCGGAATAAGACTCGGCTCTTCGATATGGATATACGCGGTCGCGGGTATTTTTGGTTCGGTTTTCACGCAGACAGGCGACCTTATCGCGAGTATGGTCAAGCGAAGCGTAAACATAAAGGATTACAGCCGTATTCTCGGAAGTCACGGCGGATTTATGGACCGTTTCGACGGAACGATGATGAGCGCGTCTCTCGTTTACGCGGTCATCGCGGTAGCTTTGGGCTGACGGAGGAATAATCGATGAAGGTTGCGGTTATAGGTTCGACCGGCTCGGTAGGGGTTCAGGCTCTGGGCGTTATAAGAAAGCTCGGGAGATTTTCGGTAAGCGCGCTTATCGCCTATTCGAACGAAAGTCTGCTTGCTTTTCAGGCGAAGGAATTCCGTCCGGAGGTTACGGGGCTTATCTCGCGGGACGCGGACTGCGTGAAAAGAGCGGTGGATTGCTCGGATATAGTTCTTTTTTCGGCTTCGGGGATAACCTCTCTTCCGTGGATAATATACGCGATAGAATGCGGAAAGAAAATCGCCGTCGCGAACAAGGAAAGTCTCGTTTGCGGAGGAAAGCTGATAAATAAAGTCCTCGGGAAATACGGAGGATTTCTTCGTCCCGTGGACAGCGAACACAGCGCGGTCTGGCAGTGTATAGGGAACGAAAGGGAAAGCGTCCGGAGGATTATTCTTACGGCGAGCGGCGGAGCTTTCAGGGATTTCCCGAAGAAGGAGATAGCTCTGAAGAAAGCCGAGGACGCTCTCAGACACCCTACCTGGAAAATGGGAAGGAAGATAACTATCGACAGCGCGACTCTTATGAACAAAGCCTTCGAGGTAATAGAAGCCTATTATCTTTTCGGAAAGAAGCCTTCGGTCACGCTTCACCGTCAGAGCGTGGTTCATTCGATGGCGGAATTTACCGACGGTTCGGTCAAAGCTCAGCTTGCCGTTCCGGATATGGCTCTTCCGATAAGCTACGCGCTCACCTATCCCGAACGCTTGTGCGGAGCCGTGCCTTTCCTCGATTTTTCGGGGCTTATGACGCTTACCTTCGAAGCGGTGGACGAGGAAAGATTCCCGTGTATCGGCTTGGCCGACAGGGTTCTCGGGAGAGAGAATCTTTCCGCGGTTATGAACGGAGCGGACGACGAATGCGTTAAAGCCTACGTTGACGGAAGGATAGGATTTTACGATATTTTCGATATAATTTCGGAAACCCTTTCCGAAGCCGAAAGACGCGCGGACGAATCGCGGCTGGACGACGAAAGCGCGGAGGGCGTTTTCGCGAGGGACGATTTCGGAAGAAGGATTTCTTCGGAGATAATTAAAAGATTTGCAGATTAAACCGTTCCTACGGACGGCAGAGAGGTATATATGACATTTTCGACGTTGCTTCTGGCGTTTTCGCCGATGACTATCGTTTATATTCTTATAGCTCTTCTTGCCCTGATGTTCATGGTGACGATTCACGAACTCGGGCATTATACGGCAGGCAAGCTTCTCGGATTCAGGATCAACGAATTCGCCATAGGAATGGGACCGAAGATTTTCAGCCGCAATATGAAAAGCGGGGAAGTTTTCTCGATAAGAGCCTTTCCGCTCGGAGGGTTCTGCGCGTTCGAGGGCGAGGACGCCGAGGGAACGGAGCAGGGAAGCTTCAACAGTCAGAAGCCGTGGAAGAGGATAATCGTTCTCGTTATGGGCGCGACCTTCAATTTCCTTTCGGCAATAATCATAGCCTTTCTGGCTTTCGCGATATTCGGAAACGCTCTTCCGACGGTAAATAAGATTTACGAAGGTTCGCCAAATTACGAGTCCGGCATAATAAGAGAGGGCGACGTTATCTATTCGGTGAACGGAAAGAAGATTCTTCTTTATCTCGACCTTTCGGATTATCTCAAGGAGGCTCCCGAAACTTTCGACGTCGAGGTCATAAGGAACGGCGAAAAAATCAGGCTCGAAGGACTTAAGAAGGGCAATTATATCGCGAAGGAGTATAAGCGCGACGAAAACGGAGAAATAGTCAGGGACGAAAACGGAAAGCCCGTCTATACTTCGGTCGAAGCCTACGGACTCGGAATCGCGATAACGCAGACCACGGTCAGAACGGGTATAGGCGAAGCTTTCGTTGACAGCGCGCCGTATTGTCTGCGGGCGGGCGGATATATCTGGAAGTCGCTTTTCGATCTGATAGGCGGAAAAGGCTCCATCGACGATATAGGCGGACCGATTACGACGATAACTATGATGACGCAGGTTTCGGCGACGGGATTTTCGAACATTCTCTTTATGATAATCCTGATTTCGGTCAATCTCGCGATATTCAATCTTCTTCCGATACCCGCGCTGGACGGAGCGAGAGTGGTTTTCGTGATCATCGAATGGATAAGAGGGAAGCCGATCAAGCGCAGCGTCGAAGGTACTATCCATACGGTCGGACTCATAGTTCTGTTCCTTCTCGTGATACTCGTCGACGTAATCAAGCTTTTCAGGTAACTTAATTATGAGCAGAAAAGTAAGGATAGGGAATCTGTTTATCGGCGGCGGCGAAAAAATAGCCGTACAGTCGATGACCAATACGCACACCCGCGACACGGAAGCGACTTCGGTGCAGATTAAGCGTCTGGAGGAGGCGGGCTGCGACATAGTACGCTGCGCGGTCAGGAACGAAGAGGACGCCGAGGCTTTCGAGACTCTCGTCGGAATTACGAAGATGCCCTTAGTCGCGGACATTCATTTCGATTACAGGCTTGCTATCGCGGCTATGGAAAACGGAGCCGCCAAGGTCAGAGTCAATCCCGGGAATCTCGGGGAGATAGAAAACTTCGGAAAGGTTCTGGACTGCGCGGAAGCGAAAGGCTGCGCGGTGAGGATAGGAGTCAACGGAGGTTCGGTCAATAAATCCGACCGCGCGGAAACTCCCGATAAAGAGGAAGCTATGCTCAGAAGCGTGGAAAGATACGTAAAATACGCCGAAGGGAGAGGCTTTTACGATCTGGTTCTCGCGGCGAAGTCGAGTAGCGTGAGAGCGACCGTTTCGATGGGAAGGAAGCTTAGCGAAAGGTTCGATTATCCGCTGCATATAGGCGTAACCGAAGCGGGCGTTTACGAAACGAGTCTCGTAAGGTCTGCCGTAGGAATAGGAAGTCTGCTTCTCGACGGAATAGGCGACACGATAAGAGTATCCGCGACGGGCGATCCCGTTCCCGAAGTCAGAGCCGCAAGGCTTATACTCGAATCTCTCGGACTTATAAGGTGTACGGAGGTCGTATCCTGTCCGACCTGCGGAAGATGCGGAATCGACCTTGCCGCAATTGCGGAGAAGGTAAACGCGCACGTCGAAGGCTGGACGATACCGATAAAGATAGCGGTTATGGGCTGCGTCGTAAACGGTCCCGGCGAGGCTGAGGACGCGGATATAGGTCTTGCCGGCGGAGAGGGCTGCGCCGCGGTATTCAGGAAGGGCGTTCCTTGCGGAAGAATCGAAGGCGATATAGCCGAGAACTTTCTGAAGCTTCTCGACGACTACGCGGAGGAGAATTTCGGGAAAAGGTAAATTCAACGAATAATAGGTAATTCAAAGGAGAAAAAGATGCTCGACTGGCTGGTCGAAGAAGGAATAAGCGAAAGTCTCAGATTCAGGGACGCCGTTTTCAGCGCGGAAGGAAAGAAGGTTACGTTTACGTTCTCTTCGCCCGTGCCGCTTGGCGACGAAGAATTCCGTTTTCTTTCGGAGAAGGTGAAGGCGCGCGAGTGCTGCGGACTTACCTTCGTCACGGAAATCGTTCCCGACCGTCAGAATCACGAAACTCTTCGGGCGGCGATGATGGAATATCTCAAGGAGAATTACTATTCGGTCTATATGAGATTCGCGGAGGGCGGGTATTACATAAACAAAACCAAGGGCGAAGATAATTATTCGATTGTATTCAGGCTCAACGAAGAAACTCTCGGACTTTTTGCGGAAATGAATCTGATAGACAGGCTCAACGGGTTTTTCGCCGATTATACGGTTACGCCGGTGAACGTGTCCTACGTGGTTTCGGAGGATTCGGAGAATTTCGAGGAAACCGTGAGGAAGATCGACGCAAGACAGAGAAAAGCCGCCGCCGACATAGTCCTCAAAGCCGAAAAAACCATACCCGTCACCAACGTTTCGGGAATTATCGGACGCGCCGTAAGACAGGCTCCGACTTTTATTTCCGAGCTGAAGCGGGAGGATATGAAGGTTTGCGTGTGCGGCGAAATCAAGTCGCTGAGGAGCGACCTTCCGACCAGTTCCGACGCGGGATACGCTCTGAGAGTAAGATTCAGGCTGGAGGACTTTTCGGGCGGGATTAACGTAACTATGTTTCTCGGAGGAGAGGAAACGGAGAAATTCGGGAAGCTTTCCGTCGGAGAAAAGGTTATCGTTCGCGGAAAAACGAGGTCGTACGCGGGCGTTTCGGGGAGCGAAATAACTCTTACGGCTTACGCTCTGTCGTCCTGCGAGATAGGCGAAGTGAGAAAGAGCGCCGGAAGGGCGGTTCCCGAGGAATATACCTTCGTTTTCCCCGAGCCGTATATAATCACGAAACAGACGGGAATGTTCGATAAGCCCGAGATTATTCCGGAGTTTCTTAAAGGTAAGAACGTAGTCGCCTTCGACCTCGAAACGACGGGGCTGAATCCTCTGAGGGACAGCATTATCGAAATAGGCGCGGTGCGGCTTCGCGACGGAGTTATCTGCGAATCCTTCGAAACTCTCGTCGATCCGCTCGTTCACGTTCCCGATGAAGCGAGCAAGGTCAACCACATTACGGACGAGATGCTCGCGGGACAGCCCAGAATAACTCAGGTTATCGGCGATTTCAGAAAGTTCTGCGACGGCGCGATTCTCGTCGCTCACAATATCCCCTTCGATTTCGTTTTCGTGAGAGAAGCCGCCGAAAGGTCGGGCTACAGATTCGAGAACGTCAGGTGGGATACTCTCGAAATCGCGAAAAACTACTATGGCAGCCGACCTGCGGGCGTCGCGTCGCCGAGGGATTATAAGCTTCAGACTCTCGCGAAGCTTCTCGGAGTGAAAGCCGAGGACGCTCATCGTGCAAAAGACGACGCAAGAGTCTGTGCGGAAGTTCTCGTCAGGCTCGTAACTATGTCGGGCGGAGACGCCGTGGACGAAATCGAGCTGTAAAAACCAGACGAAATAAAACCTTACGGAGGAGAATATGTCCGAAAAATTCAATAAGTGGGACAGAAGATTTATGGAAATGGCGGAAACCGTCGCGGGCTGGTCGAGCTGCTATCAGGAAGGAAGGCAGATAGGAGCGGTCGTCGTCAGGGACAAGCGCATACTGACTACCGGCTACAACGGCGCGCCTCAGGGCGTAACGAGCTGTAAGGAAAGAGGAGAATGCCTCAGAAGGAAGCTCGGGATTCCGAGCGGAACTAGGCACGAATTATGTTACGCCGTTCACGCCGAACAGAACGCGATAATTCAGGCTGCCCGACTGGGAATTCAACTCGAAGGAGCCACGCTCTACTGTACTCATCAGCCCTGCGTTATCTGCGCGAAAATGATTATCAACGCCGGAATAAGCCGCGTCGTGTACAGGGAAGGCTATCCCGACGAGTTTTCTCTCGACCTTTTCGGCGAAGCCGGAGTTTCCATCGACCGCTACGACGAATGATTTTACGGAGCGCGCGGATTTTGGCGGGCGATTTTTTTTGTTTTTTGCAGAGTGGACGAAAAATCCGTAAAAACTACCGTGTAAAAGCGGTAACGTGCGCGAATAACGGCGAAATTCCGACAAAAGTCAGGTTTTTTGCCGTTTTTTATAATAATCCGTTTTTGAATAGGCGTTTTTCTGCGCTTGACATAAGTTATTCCGTATGGTATACTGAAATTCAAACAATGGGGAGGTATGCTTTCCGCTCGGCGGAGTTTGACCGGAAGGGTAACCGGAGAAGAAGACTTGCATACCGGAAAAGGAAAAAATGAAAAAGAAATACTTACTGATAATAGTGTTGATCGCGGCGTGTATGCTGCTTTCCGCGGGGGTTACCGCGGGAAGGCCTGAATACGCCTCCGCAGCCACGGTTTTTTCGGGGAAAGGAACTGCCGAAAGTCCGTATCTCATAACATCTCTTGCCGATATGAAGCTTCTTTCGTCGCTCTGCTCGGGCGAAAACGCTTCGGCTTATCTTTCCGCCCACTATAAACTCACCAAAGACGTGGATATGGGCGGCGTCGTTTCGGAGGAAAGCGGAAGAACCGTCTGGGGCGGAGAGGCTTTCACTCCGATAGCTTCCTTCGGAGGAACGAAGTATCAGGAAGGAGGAAGCGGTTTCAGCGGAGTGTTCGACGGGAACGGCAAGAAGCTCACCAATCTCTACGTTTATTCGGTCAATAACTACGTAGGTCTTTTCGGAGTTATCGACGGAGGAACGGTCAGGAATCTCGTTATAGAAACGGGTTACGTTTCGGGTAAGCAGTTCGTCGGCGGAATCGCGGGAGCGGTTTACGGAAAGGGAACGATAACCGACGGTATCAACGGAGCGATGGTTTACGCGTCGTCGAGCCATTCGGGCGGAATCGCGGGTTACGTTGCGGGAACGAGCGTATCGTCGCGGGCTTCGGTCGTCAGATGTATAAATATGGGCGGAGTATCCTCCACAGGTTCGTACGTGGGCGGCATAGTCGGAGCCAACGAAGGAAGGGTTTACGAATGCTTCAATATAGGCGGAGTCGCGGGCGGTTCGGTCAGAGGAGCCGTTGCCGGTTCCAACGGCGTGGAAAAAGCCGAGCCCTGCGCCTCTCTCGAACGCGTTTATTATAATAAAGACACTCTCGTTCTGGACAATAACGAAACTCTCGCGCCCGGTTCGGTTTGCGGAGCCTCCAAGGTTCAGTGCGAAGACAATAAGCTCACTACCTCAAAGATGGTTACTCTTTACGGAGAAAGCAAGCCTCTCGGAATGACTCTTTCTTCCTCGGGCTGGACTTTCCGGACGCCTTCGTCCAAGGACTCTACGCTGCACTATTATCCCGTGCCGGCGACGCTTTCGTATACGATATCGGTAGAGGTTCTTCCCGGCGTATTCACGGTGAGTTTCGACCTTAACGGAGCCGACGGAACTCCTCCCGCAAGTCAGACCGTAAGAGAGGGCGAATACGCATCGAGGCCTTCCGATCCGGTAAGAAGCGGATACGAATTCGTGCATTGGGCTACGGATACGAAGGAAGGCTCTTCGGCTTTCGGTTTCACGGAGAACAAAATAACCGACGACCTCGTGCTTTACGCGATATGGGTTTTCAAGGATCCCAAGGTATCGGTGGACGTTTCGGTCACCAACGGAAGAACGGCAAAGACCGCGATTTACGGCGACGTGGTTACTCTTACGGCAAACGTCCGTCACGGCGCGGAGAAAGTTGAATTCGAGTGGTACCGTCAGGGCGAAACGGGCGTTGTTATATCGAAGTCGGCGACTCTGAAGCTTACCGACGTCCTTCAGAGCGGAGTTTATTACTGTAAAGTCAGGGTTTCGGATGCGGGCAACACCAAAATCGCGTATACCGATAAGGTCGAGGTCCGTATAAGCAAAGCCATAGATCCGTCCTATTCGGTACCCGAGGTCGAGCCGGTCACTTACAGGGAAGGTCTGAAGCTCGGCGACATAGAATTGCCCGAAGGCTACAGCTGGCAGAAGCCCGATACGCTTCTCAACGCTACGGGTTCGGCGGGAAGGCTTTTCGCGTTTACGTTCGTCCCTTCGGATAAGAACAATTACGAGATCGTTCAGGGCGATAAGATCAAGGTCGTCGTGAACAAAGCGACCTACGAAGGAAAAACCCACGAGCCGATAACGGGCGTCGTGTACAGGTACGGACTTAAACTCGGCGATATAGCTCTCGACGCGGATTTCAAGTGGGTTAATCCCGATACGCTGGTTTTTGCCGGAGACGATCAGGTTTTCGACGCATATTATAACGCCGCTCCCGATAATTACGAAGACTTTACGCTTACGATTTCCATATCCGTCGGCAAGGCTACGCCCGTAGTCGTCCCGAATACGTCCAAGGTCAATCTTTACGAAAACACCAATCCCGACAAGGTCATTCTTCCGACTCTCGAAGGAAGCACCCCGGGCGAATGCAGACTTGCCGAAGGACAGACGCTGAGGGTGGGCGTAACTTCGTCCTACGAATGGATTTTCACTCCCGAAGACGCCGATAATTACGTCGGAATAAGCGGAACGGTCGAGCTTTACGTTTCGGCGATAAGGCTCGACAGCATAAAGGTTTCGAAGAAGCCCGTCAAGATGAATTACACGGCTTTCGAGGAGGTCAATACCGAAGGTATGGAGATCGTTCGCTGCTTCAACAGCGGCGACGTCGAGGTCATTCCCGAAAGCGAGTACGTCATCTCCTACGTCGGCAATCCCAAAGACTGTCACTATTTCCTCTGCAACAATTTTTTCGGAAATACGAGCCAGAGGTCGATAAGGGTTACTCTTCTCGACAACAGCGATTTCAGCTGCGACGTGGAAGGCTTCGTGGTGGAGAAGGCGAGATTCGATCTCGAATCGGTCGTTCATCCCGAGATCAACCTCACTTACAGTCCTCTTCTGAGCTTTATGTCGATTTCCGAGTGCCTTAAAGAGAACTACGAACTCGTCGACCGTCCGGAAAGCCTCAACGCCGGATACGGTCAGGAATTCAATATCGTCTATAACAGCGACGAGAAGAATTATTACGACGCCGAGCTTGTCGTTATCGTGAATATCGACAAAGCCGAGTTTTCCGACGCGGTGAAGAATCGCGCCGCTTCGGCTCACGGAGTTTTGACCGCGACGTATAAAGCCGGAATGACTCTCGGGGATATTCCGCTCAACGACTCCTTCTTCTGGTCGGAGAAGGATACTCTCATAAAAGCGGGAAAGAAAGCCTATAAGGCTTATTTCAATTCGGACGAAAGGAATTATAACGATTACGAGCTTGAAATAACCGTTTCCGTGGCGAGAGCCGTTTTCGAACTCGGAGAGTTTGAATTCGACGACGCGGAATTCGCCTACGACGGAAAGGAACACGGAATTTTCGTGGTGTTCGCGTCGGGCGCGGCTCCGGAAGGGGTTTCGGTCACGTATACGGGCAACAACGTTTCGAGGGCGGGAAGCTATACGGTTACGGCTGTTTTCGAGCTTACCGAGCCGGAGAATTACGAGCCGATAAAGAGCCGCACGGCGGTTATGATCATTCATAAGCGCGACATAACCGTCGATTTCAATCCCAATTTCGACGGAAGCTTTATTTCGGGCGAGAACGGAATCATCGATACCGAAATCGAAGGTCTGCTCGACGGCGACAACGTTACGGTCCGCCTTAAAATCATCGACGAAGCGGGCAATATCCTTGCCGAGGGCGATAACTGCATAGAGCGCGTTTTCAGCGCGGGGCGCTATACGATTATCGCGGAGATAGTCGACGACAACTACAAAATCAAAGCCGTCACCGAAATGCCCTTTACCGTCAAGACCGCCTCGGTTACCTCCAAGAAGGGCGATCCGCCGCAGGTAGTCATTCTGAGTACCAACGGATTCGATCCCAACGCCGTTCTGAATTGCGGAAACGTCGATATTTCCGCCATAGCCAAGCAGCTCAACGCAAGCATTTTCAGTCAGATAGGGGATTTCGAGGTGCGTCAGATGTTCAATATTGAGCTTTACGACGACCGTAATCTCGACAAGATCGAGCTGAAGGACTCGGTTCAGATAAAGATTCGCATACCCGACGAGCTTCTCGAGGAGGATATCGAGCTTAATATAGTCTACGTCCGCGAAATCGAGGGCGAAAACGGAGAAAAGCAGTATATTCCCGTCAATATGAACGCGCGGAGAGAAGGCGGTTATCTCGTTTTCGACACGGACCACCTCTCCAATTACGCGATAGTCGCGAGTTTCTCCGACAATCCCGGACCTACTCCCCCTCCGCCCGACGACGATCCCGTCAATCCGAATAATCCCGTTTCCGGTCTCGGATGGCAGATCATCATTATCGTAGGCGTCCTGAGCGGAGTGGTAGCCGTCGCGATCGTTATTCTCCGCAGAAAGTAAGAAAAGCTCACAGAAATAAGAGAGGCTCGCAGAAAAATAAGAAAGGCGTGCGGAAAGCAAGAAGAGCGCAAGGGACGGACCTGCGAAAATCGTATCGTCCTACCGTCGTTTTCCGCGGAAAACGCGACGGAACTCAAAACGAGAGCCGATTTATCGAAGCCGCGACGAAATTGCGGAATCCGTCCGTACTACGGTCGCTTCGGGAAAGAGCGGCTTGAATTCATCACATAGAAACAGAAGGAAACGCCGATGTTTATAACTTTATCGGGAATGCTCGGAAGCGGGAAAAGTACCGTTTGCGGGATTATGAAAGGAAGATACGGCTTCGAAGTCTTTACGACCGGAAGCATATTGCGTCGGCTTGCTGAAGAAAGGGGAATGTCCGCGCTGGAATTCAACGACTATATCCTTAAATCGGAAAATAACGTAGACGATATCATCGACAGCGAATCCAAGCGTATAGCCGCCGAAAGAAAGGGCGACGATATCGTATTCGATTCGAGAATGGCGTGGTTTTTCGTTCCCGAAAGCTTTAAGGTCTTTATGAAAGTCAGGGACGAAGTGGCCGCCGAAAGAGTTTTCTCGGGCGGAGAAAGAAAGAGCGAGAGCTATTCTTCGGTCGGGGAAGCGTTGGAATCGCTCAGGAAACGCGGAAGGATAGAGCGGGAGCGTTTTCTCAAGCTCTATAAAGCCGATTACCGCGACGAAAACAACTACGACCTTATCGTCGATACGACCTTTCTGACGCCCGAAGAGGCCGCCGGAAGGATAGTTTCCGCCGCCCGAAATCACTGAAAGCGAAAACGCCCGACCGTCCGCGGCTTGCCACGGGCGCGGCTTGCGAAAACGCCGAAGATTGGCGGAATTATTCCGAAAATGCTGAAAACGAGGGATTTTTTATGGAAATAAGAGATATTTTGTCAAGAGTCGATCATACTTTGCTCAAACAATTCGCAACGTTTGACGACATAAAGGCTTTATGCGACGACGCGATAGCCTATTCTACGGCGTCGGTCTGCATTCCGCCCTGTTTCGTGGAGGCCGCGAAGGACTATTGCGAAGGGAAGATGAAAATCTGTACGGTTATAGGCTTCCCCAACGGTTACAACGCCGCGCCAGTCAAGATTTTCGAGACCTACGACGCGATCCGCCACGGAGCGGACGAAGTGGACGTCGTCGTCAATATAGGCGACGTAAAGGCAGGAAATTACGACAAAGTCCTTACCGAGCTGAAGGAGATTCGCTCTACGGCTTGTGAAAAGATAATGAAAGTCATAATCGAAACCTGTTATCTTTCCGAAGAGGAGAAGATAAGGATGTGTGAAGTCGTAACCGCAAGCGGAGCCGATTTCATCAAGACTTCGACCGGTTTCGGAACGGGCGGAGCGACCTTGGAGGACGTGATTCTTCTCAGGAAAACCGTCGGCGCGAACGTAAAGGTCAAAGCCGCCGGCGGAATCAGGACGCTCGGGGACGCGAAGCTCTTTATAGAAGCGGGCGCGGACAGACTCGGAACGAGCGCGATAGTCAGGCTCGTGAAAGAGGGCGCAAAGCTCTGATGAGCGGGTTTCGAAAAAACTACTGAAGAAAAGGAGAGTTTAATGGAGACGCTTCAGATTGTCGTGCTTGCCTTTGCGTGCTGCGCGTCGCTCGTCGGATTTTTCTCGATGAAAATCGACAAGGAAAGAGCGAAAAGGCAGGCCTGGAGAATCAAAGAATCCGTTCTGTTTCTTATTGCCGCGTTCGGAGGCGTAGGTTCGACCGTAGGAATGTACGTTTTCAGGCATAAGACGAATCACTGGTATTTCAAGTATTTCTTCCCCGTTCTCGCGGTTATCGACGTAGCCGTATACGTATGGCTTTTTATTGAGTTCGGTAAGGCGTAAAAACGAGGAATTGCCCGACGGACGGCAGCCGTTGGGCTTCTTTATCGCTTCCGCGTTTTACGGAAGCAGCGGAGGAATTATGGAAACGCTCCATCTGGATTTCAATCCCGAAAATATCGCTCTTGCCGGCGAGCTTATAAGAAGCGGGCGGCTCGTGGCTTTTCCGACCGAAACGGTTTACGGACTGGGCGCGAACGCTCTCGACGAAGCTGCGGTCAGGAGGATTTACGAGGCGAAAGGAAGACCTTCGGACAATCCTCTTATCGTCCATATTTCGGATTTTGGAGACGCGGACGGGATTGCTTACGTGAGCGACCGCGCGAAAACGGTAATGAAAGCCTTTATGCCGGGAAGTCTTACGGTCGTTCTTCCTAAAAAGGACGTAATAAAAGACTGCGTTACGGGCGGATTGCCGACGGTTGCGGTAAGAATGCCCTCGTCCGCTCAAGCGAGGGAGTTTCTGAAAGCCTGTAAGGTTCCCGTCGCCGCGCCCAGCGCGAATACCTCCCGTCGTCCCAGTCCTACCGACTGGCAGACCGTCGCGGAGGATATGGACGGAAGGATAGCCGCTATTTTAAAGGGCGAAAATTGCGCCGTAGGCATCGAATCTACCGTTCTCGACCTCGTGGGCGAACACCCCGTGATTTATCGTCCGGGAGTGGTTACCGCCGCCGACATCAAGGAAAAGACCGGTCTGGACGTAAAGTATCTTCCGGGCGGAGCCGATCTTCGGAATGTAAATTCCCCCGGGCTTCGTTACAGGCACTACGCGCCGACGAAACCTATGTACATCTGTCGGTCGGGCAACGTCGAAAAGCTGAGGAAAACGGCTTCGCGGATATTCGGCGGGAAGAAAATCGCTCTTATCGCGCAGACCGATTATCTCGGCTGCATAGACGCGGACTGCGTTTTCGACCTCGGGGACACTCCAGAAAAGGCAATGAGCAGGCTTTTCACCTTTCTTCGTCAGGCGGAGAAGAAAGCCGACGTCATTATCGCCGTATACACCGACGGAAGCGAACGCTCCCTCGGCTTCAACAACAGAATAATGAAATCCTGCGGCGGAAACATAATCGCGGATTGAAACGGGACGGAGAAAACGATTCGGGACGGGAGCCGAAGAAGAGAGTCAAGACCGGAAACGAATGAAAGCAGTTAAAGCCAGAAGAGGAAAAAGGAAAATGATAAAGACGAGAAAGAGTCTCGTGTTGTTTTTGTGTTGCGGAAACACCTGTCGGTCGCCTATGGCTGAAATGATATTCAACCAGAGGATAAAAGAGGCGGGAATAAGGGGTATAAAGGCCCGTTCTTTCGGGCTTCAGACCTTCCGCGACGACGTTATAAGCGACAAGGCTGTCGAAGCTCTCGGGAGAATTCATATCGAAGCCGATCCGAAAAGACACGCTCGCCAGCTCACGAAGGCGTGGATAGACAAGGCTTCGTACATAGTCTGTATGACGCTTGCTCAGGTGAGAATGCTCTTCGATATATGCGAAGCGCATTGCATAATGCAGTTCAACGGCGGAAAAGAGATAGAGGATCCTTACGGACAGCCGCAGGAGGTTTACGACCGGACCGCGGACGAGCTTGAATTTGCCGTAGACGAAATGATAGCCGAAATTACCGACAACGTAAGAAGAAGAATGAAGCCTTTCGACAATATGTAACCCGTCGGAAGCTCCCGATAAAAACGAATCGGATTCGTGTAATTCGGTAAGAACGAATTCGGATTCGGAAAGAAGGAGAAATAATTATGAAAATCGGATTTGCCTGCGATCACGGCGGGCTTGAACTTAAAAACAGCCTTATGGCTCACGCGAAGGAAAAGGGCTTCGAAGTAACGGATTACGGAACTTTCACGAAGGATTCGTGCGACTATCCGGATTTCGCATATCTCTGCGCGAAAAGCGTCGCCGACGGCGTAAACGAAAGGGGCGTGGTCGTCTGCACTACCGGAATAGGCGTGAGTATGGTCGCGAATAAGGTAAAAGGCGTAAGATGCGCGCTCTGCCACAGTGTCAGGGATGCGGAAATGACTCGTCGTCACAATAACGCGAATATGATCGCAATGGGACAAAGCTCTACGGACGAAGGTCTTGCGGACGAGATGCTCGACGTTTTTCTTTCGACGGAATTCGAAGGCGGCCGCCACGAAAGGCGCGTCAACAAAATCACCGCAATAGAGAACCTTTGAGCCGCCTGCGCTCCCCCCTCTGCGTCGAGCGACCGGAAAGCTTCTTTCTGCCCGCCCGCCCCGCGCAGGCGGAGTGCTTGCAATCAAACGCAAAAAACGGCTTTACTAATTCTCATTGAAAAGTATTGACAAGCT
>OMCO01000014.1_pt1 | contig 96135 bp, 77 predicted proteins | sample 1645031 | NCBI WGS metagenome assembly OMCO01 (sample SAMEA103958146, study PRJEB25191) | human gut metagenome
CGCCTTCAGGGACTCGAACCCTGGACCTATTGATTAAGAGTCAACCGCTCTACCAACTGAGCTAAAGGCGCATATTAAATTAAATCCTCCGCAGCGACTTCCGCAGCCTCCGCCACGCGAATCCGCTATCGTTCCCGGTCTGTCCCCGCCCGTCCTGTCTCCAAAAAAATGGTGACCCATCCGCGACTCGAACGCGGGACACCGTGATTAAAAGTCACGTGCTCTACCTACTGAGCTAATGGGTCATATAGGTGGCAGGGGTGGCAGGATTCGGACCTACGAATACCAGAGTCAAAGTCTGGTGCCTTAACCGCTTGGCGACACCCCTTTTATCTACACTGGGGTGGATAATGGGGCTCGAACCCACGACATTCGGATCCACAATCCGACGCTCTGCCAACTGAGCTATATCCACCATCAATGGCGTGCCTGAAGGGATTCGAACCCCCGACCCACGGCTTAGAAGGCCGTTGCTCTATCCTGCTGAGCCACAGGCACACGAGCTAAAAGCGGATGCCGACACATAGTCAATGCTTTTTAAAAAGTGGAGCGGGTGATGGGAATCGGACCCACGCGGCCAGCTTGGAAGGCTGGAATTCTACCATTGAACTACACCCGCACGCTTTATCCGCGCCGACGAAAACCCCGACGCGCTCAAGTATAATAACACAGTTCGGCAGTTTTGTCAACGGTTTTATTTAAAATTATTACCGAACATTCCGATAAGATTTTCAGTTGCGGCGGCTCTGTGGCTTACCGAATCCTTTTCGGCGTCGGTCGCCTCTCCGAAGGATTTCCCGAGCTTATCGCAGAAAAACAATCTGTCGTAACCGAATCCGTTTTCGCCCTTTTCTTCGGTGAGAATCCTTCCTTCGACGTGTCCCTCCGCAAAATAAACCTCCCCCGCGGTTATAAGAGCAAGAGCCGAAGTGAATCTCGCCCGTCGGTCGGTCTTATCCTTCATTTCGGCAAGGAGCTTACGCCTGTTGTCCTCGTCGCTCGCGTCCTTTCCGTCGGAGGAAGCGTATCTCGCGCTCGTAACGCCCGGAAGCCCCGAAAGAGCGTCCACCGAAAGTCCGCTGTCGTCGGCAAGCACCGCGTATTCCGACAAAACCTTCTCTCCGTATTTACCGACGAGAGCGTCGGCTACGGCTCTGGCTTTGATATAGGCGTTCTTTTTGAAGGTATCGCCCGTTTCCTCGGCGTCGGAGATTATTCCCGCGTCCGAAAGAGAATAAACCTCCTCGAAATATCCCCCGAGAATCCTTCTGAATTCGGTAAGCTTGTGTTTGTTGTTGGTTGCGACGACGAGTTTCATTGTATTCTCCCTGACTTAATCGGATTTAACCTTTCGTTAATCGCGGACGGGTATTCTTTCCCTGCGGAACCGAGCCTTATCCGCTTACGGATTCCTTCGGGTTTTCCCTTCGTACTCGGAATTTCTGTTTATCTTCGGAATTCCCTTCGTACCCGAATTTTCCGTTTATCTTCGGATTCTTCCCTTCGTCCGCAGCCGCGTCGGAACGGAATCGCCTTCCGCGGAGTTCGTTTCGTAAGATTATATCATAAGGATTGACTTTTCGCAAGCGATATGCTACAATCTTCTGCGGCGGGAAAACCCAACCGCAGACTCGCCTTGACTTTATCTAAAAAATCGGCTCTTTCCGCTTACCAAGGAGAAAACGAAATGCCTCTTTTTACTATAAACAGCTATTATTCCGAAGCCCTCAAACGCAACCTCACCGCCAACGTCTTCCTTCCGCTCGAAACGATGACTGCCTCGAATCTTAAAGTCGTTACGCTCCTTCACGGATTATGCGGAAACCAGAACGACTGGGTTTACAACACCAACGCGCTTATGGCTGCCGAAAAAGCCGGAATCGCTCTCATTCTCCCGCAGTCGGACAACGGATTCTTCATAAACTCCTATCTCGGGAACTACGGGGATTCCATAATCGAGCTTCTCGACCGCTGCGTGGGTTGGTTCGGATTTTCCTCCGAAGCCAAATATCACTCGATCGCGGGACTTTCTATGGGCGGATACGGTGCGCTCCACACGGGCTTCCGATATTACAACAGATTTTCCTCTGTCGGAAGCTTCAGCGGAATCGTCGATATTATCAAGCATATGAACGACTATCCCCCGACCGAAAACAATAAATGGGTTCACGACGATATGCGAAAACTCTTCGACGAAAAAACCTATTACGGCTCGGACCTCGACCTTCTCGCCCTTCTCAAGAAAATCCCCGATTTCAAGCAGCAGAACGTCTATATTTACTGCGGAAACGCCGACCATATGTACGAAACCGACCTCGCGCTCTACAAAATCGTGAAAAAACGCTTCCCGACCTCGATTTTCGAGGAAAGCAATCAGAAACACAACTGGGCGGCGTGGAATTACGCCTTCGAAAGATTCACGGTCTACCTGAAATCCCTCGAAAAGAAATAGGCTCATAGTCCGATTTCGGCGAAAACGGACGGAAATTTCACGAAAGTCGCCGGATTCCGCAAAATCCCGTAACCAAAGGATAATCTTGCGTTTAATTACAATAAAAAAGAACGAAATCGCCCGAAGTTATACTCTTCGGGCTTTTTTTGTGGTATAATCGGTATAGAGGGGAATTCTCGGGCGGAAATGTTTCACGTTGAACTTTTGCGCATATGCGCAGAAATGCGAAAAAACCCGAAAATTCCCGCAAAAAGGAAGATTATCCGAAAAATAATCCCTCAAAAAACGACGATTTTCTTCAAAAGAATATAAATTCAACACAAAAGGAGAATAAAATGAACGCATCCGTACTTATCGCGGCGATAGCCCTGCCTTTCTCCGCACTCTCGGCTTTGTCGGGATATCTGGGCTTCAGAGCCGCCGAAAAACAACGCGCAATCCGTGAAAATCGCGATTCCGGCACGATTCGGACAGAAATCAAACATATAATCACCGCAACGGAAAAGATTTCCGACTCGCAGACCGAGATTCTCAAGGCGATGACCTTGATTTCCGAGAGAGTCGCGCGGCTCGAAGAGGCCCAGAAGCACACGGGAGAACGGCTCCGCAGCCTCTCGGCGGAAATTCAGCCGCGAATTCGTCCGAAATAGTTTCGAAATCGAACCCAAACAAGAAATTACCATATAACCAACATAAATTAACCCGAATTTCAAAACATTACGGAAGGACGAAATCGATTTTAATCGCGAAAAAAGAGAAACGAAAAACGCTTCTCTTTTTTTATTCACGAGATATTCTCTGTTTGTTCGAGAGATATCCTCTGTTTATTCGCTTGATTTTCAATTATCCGTCAATTTCCCGCGGTTTCGAGATACCTGCGCAGGGCCTTGGAGAGCTGGTCGGGGCAGGACGTTCCCTTTCCGCCGCAGTCGATGCCCTCGAGCTTCTCGATAACTTCCGTCACGGGCATTCCGACGACGAGCTTAGAAATCCCCTGAAGATTCCCGTTGCAGCCGCCGAGAAAGCCGATTTTCGTGATAATTCCGTTTTCGACCTCGAAATCTATCTCCCGCGAGCAGGTCCCTTTCGTTTTGTAAACCATAATTTCCTCCTTATTATCATAAGTCAAACTCCGAACGAACGCTCAATCGTCAGAATTTCTCCGTCATTTAACAGAATGTTCTCCGTTATTTAACGAATTTTCCGTAAAGAAGACATCTGAATCCGCCCAAAGCGAAAATCCCCAGAGCCACTATAATCGGACCGATAACGGCGTTGGTAAGTTCGGACGGATCGTTGAAATCCACCGGCATCAGAAGCGTGTCGAATATCAGAATGACTATCCCGAGAAGCACGGTTACGACGAGATAAATCCATATCGAAGCCGACGGCTTTTCCGAAACTGCCATCTTCTTGTTCGGACGCACGACCGTAACCACCGAAACCACGACGAGAATCGCGCATTCCGCAAGCGCGCAGTATACGAGTCCCGAGGGATCGTAATTTTTGACGCTCGAATCGGCTATCACGAAGGTGAAGAACAATCCGAGAAGCACCGCCGCCGCCGAAAGCAAGGCCGAAAGCAGATTGAGCTTGTTTCCGTAAAGCACCTTCACGGGCTTATAATTCCTGACCGAGTCGGAACGCTTCTTTATCTCTATTCCTTCTTCGGCGTATTCCTTTCTGAGCCCGTCGATGTTCTGACCGACGAGGCTGTCGTAATCCCTTCTGAGCGTTTCGTCGTTATGCTCGCCGACTTCGGGAAGCCTGTCCTCCTGCGGACCTTTTCCTATCTCGTCGCCCAGCATATTGTGCAGAACTCTCTTATACGAGGGAGAATTGGCGTCCTTTGCGGCTTTATCGGCTTGGATTTCCGCCTGAGTCCTTAAAATCTCCTCCTTGGAGTAAGTCCTCTTTCCTTTGGTTTTCTGAGGAGCCTTGTCTTTTCCCGAAGAATAATCGGGAGGTCCGCCCAGAACTGCCTCGAGACGGCTTTTCGGCGCGGAATTCACGGGAGCTTCCTTACGCTCGCCGAAATTCCCTCCGCGATTCCTCTGCGGATAAAGCCTGTCCGCGGCTTTTACGAAGGAATCCTCCTCCGCGTCCTCGGGTTGGGCCGCCGACTTATATCCCGGGATTCCTCCGAGAATATAATCCTTGACTTTCTGCTGCTCGGCTTTTTTCTTTTTGTCCTCGGCGGGACCGAAAGCCTCTTCGAGCGAACGCCTTTCGACCGTCTTGCTTTCAAACCGACGGACGTCGTTTCCGTTTTCGTCGATGAAAAGCGTCTGGACAGCGGTATCTCTGTCTATCTGCGGCTTCTCCGACTCCTTAGCCGGCGGGAAAAGCCCCGTATACTCGGGTTCCGCTTCCTTCCGGACTATCTTGCCCGAAGAATAAAGCAAATCCGCCGCGTCCTTTCGGGACAGCTCCTTTCTTTCTTCTCCGACGCGTCTTTCGGGATAAAGCGAAGTTTCGCCGTAATTCCTTTTAGCCGATTTCTTGTTCTTCGGCTCCTCGCGCTTTCTGACGGCGGGCGCGCCCTTTCCGAATTTAAGGTCGATTCTGCGCTTTTCGTCGTCTGTAAAGTCCGGTACGGACACGTTGTCTATTCTTATCCTTTCGTCGCCCGTAGGCTGAGCGGGCTTCGCGGCGGGCTTTTCAGGCTCCTTCTTCTCCGCGGAACGAGAAAAGCTCTTTTCGTCTGGCCGGTCGCCCATTCCGAAGGCGTCGCGCGAAAATACCGGACGGGAAGGCTTGGGTTCCTCCGCAGCGCTCCGATTTCTTTGCGCATCGTTTGCTTTTCCGAAAGAATCGGCTCTCCTCTGATTATCGTAATTATTTGAATTAAACCTTCCGCTATCGGGATTTCTTCTCGGATTATCGTTATTATTCGAACCGAATCTTCCCGAAGAATTACCGCTGCCCGAATCGAATCTTCCCGAAGAACTGCTCTTGAAGCCGAAAACTCCGTCCGTTATCTGGTCGGAACGGCTTTCCATCTCCTCGGCGACCTTCGAGCCGTAAGTACCTTCGACTATCGCTCCGTAATTATCGCCGTTGCCCTTTCTTTCGTGACGATTATCGTCCTCCGATTCCCGACGGACGTCGCCGCCCGAAACGAAATCCTTCCTTTGCGCGGCAGAGCCGACAGAACCGAGTCCGTAATCCCGATTATCCGCGGATTCCTGACGGAAATCGTTTTTCCGGTCGTCGGAACGGGTTTTCTCGGAATCCTGACGGGATACGCTCCTGTCGAAAACCTTCGTCGAGGAATACCCCCCGCGAATATCTCTTCTTTCGCCCGAAACGCGACTACCCGAATCCGAACCCACGACGTTTTCCTTATCCGAAGAATCGTCGCCGTAAGCCTCTCCGCTTACGTTGCCCGCCTTCGTATGCGGATCGAAAACGTGTCCCCGCGGCTCCTGACCGCTCTTGTTTTCTCCGGACGAACCTATGATATTATCGTCGGAATCCGTCCTCATCTGCGAAGGCATAGCCGCCATAGCCTCGCGTTTCCTCTGCATCAACGCTTCGTAAACCGTAAGCGGAGCCTTTCCTCCGCCCGAATTACCCGCGTTATCGTTGACCGAACCCCCTGAATCCGAATCTTTCCGCCCCAAGTCGCGCTTGTTTTCTTCCGACAAACCTATTATGTTATCGTCGGAATCCGTGCGCATCTGCGAAGGCATAGCCGCCATAGCCGCGCGTTTTTTAGCGAGAAGCTCGCTCACCGCGTCGCCGCCGCCACGGGCAGCACGGGAATCCGAATTGCCGCCGGAAGTTTTCCCCGCGGATACTATTCCCCATATATCCGTTCCGCCGCTCTTTTCAGAGCCTTGCGGATCGCTCCGATTTCGATTCGGGAGATCTTCGTTATTCCTGTCCGTCCAATCCGGCATCTGAATGAATCTCCTTTATTTTTTATATTGACAGGACTTCCCCCGTCCCTTTCCGAGTAATTATAAATCATTTCCTCCTTTCTGTCAAGACGGGGACTCCCCATTTCCACGTTTTCTTGCTTTAAAACGGAAAGCCCCGAAAATTCTCCCTCCGAAAAACTCCGTCCGTCGGGACTTAAAAACCGAAAACTCCCGTAATCGTCCGCTGAAAAAGCCGCCTCGACTCCCCGAAAATCTCCGTTCTTCGTTATTGAAAAGCGTGTTTTCCGCTATTAAAAAGCTCCTTTTTCGCCCGCCGAAGAAAAACGAAATCCGCAAATCGTTTTTAATTTATAAAAGATTTCGGTTTGTATTTGAATTATGACATAGTGTCGTCGTAATTCGTGTGCTATAATTAGATTATAGAACATTTGTTTAGAACAAAGGAGCTGTTTTTATGATAATCGATACGGGGAACTACAGAATCGACCTGAATTCGTTGGTTTCGACCGTAATTACGGACACCTATCGCGGGATTTATTCCCGACTCGACCGTACCTGCGGCTGCGACGCGGCAGTCTGGGCGATAAGCTACGCGGTGAATTACGACTCCCTCTGCGGAAAACTCGACCTCGGAATGAGATATTTCGCCGAAAGCTCCCACGGATTCTTCGGCGGAGAAAAAAGCGTCGCCAAGGTCGTTTCGGATATTCTCGAGGCTTCGGAAATCAAGAAACGCATAAGAGAAATACGCTCGGCGGTAAAATGCGCGATGCGTTCTCTTCCCGCCGCCGAAAGAAAAATGCTCTTTTATCTTATAAAGGGAAAGAGCGTGAACAAAATCGGTTCTCTCTTCGGAAAAAGCCGACGCGTCACGCTCGAAACCCTTGATAAAGCCCTTTTGAAATTAGGAAAATACTTGTCCGTTATCGGCGTCGACGACGGATTTATCGCCGACTCTAATCACCTCCTTTCCGGGAAAACCCTCTGACTCGGACGAATAATTCAACTCCCCGTTTTCGTCCGTCCTATTCCGCGAAGTCCGCGCACTTACGATTCCGTGAAGCCCTCAGGACCGTAAGCCGCGGTAAATCCGCAGAAAATCGGTTGCAGGAAAATGCCTTGTTAGTTACAAAAAAAACGATGAGCGATTGGTTTTGGGAAAATGCTTTATTTGTTACAAAACGATGCCTTGAGTATTTGTCGCTGCGGGAGTTACGGGCGATTCGGATTCGGGAAAGACGCCCGCCGAAGAAAAGACGCGTCGATATCTATATTGACTTCGCTCCGCTTTACGTAACCGAAAGCCCCTCCCGAGCTTACGAAAATCCATTCCTCCCCGAGATTCCCGTAAACCCGAAGACTCTCGCCCTTATCGAGAAGAGTCCTTATTCCGCCCGACTCGGAAGGCTTGCGCCGCAGAAGAGTTTTCCCGCTTATTACCGAGCAGTAAACCGTCGGGTAACGGGGACGGAGAGAATTCCCGAAAACCTCGGAAACGTCGTCCTTTAAAACGAAGCCCGAAATCGGCTCCTCTCCTTCGGTCGTAACCTTGTAATACCGCCCGCAATCCTCCGAAATCCTCAGTACGCTCCCCTCCGGAACGGTCAGAATCCTGAAAGCCGTCCCGTAATTCGTTTCCGAAAGAAGAAAAACTCCGTCGGATTTTACGGACACGAGGTCGGCTTTCTCCGCCGCGGAAATCCCGCGTTCTCCCTCGGAAAAAAACGGAAGAATTCCTTCCTCCCGCTCCGCGCAGCCCGCAAAAGGAAACGGAAGAAGCATAATCAACAATAAAAACGCTACCGATAACCCGAATAAATTCCTGTTCATATCCACCTCCGACGTCCTCGTCTTACGGCTATTATAAGGGCAAAACGGGCGCGAATCGCATCGATAAAAAACAAAAAAGGACTTATTTTGTCGAAAACGAACTACGAAATAACTTCTCCGAAAACAAAACTACGGAAAAACTACTGCTTTGGAAACAAGACTACGGAAAATCGGAAACTTATGAAAGACCGCTTAAAAACCGAGAAAAAATCGGAAAACTCAATTTCTTTACCTTCGGGGAATTTAATTGGCTTACCTTCGGGAAACGCACGTTTATATTCGGGAAACGCGGAGGCTTTGATTTACGAGATGAAACGCAGAGCCGATTCGCCGCTTTTCAATTACAACCGAGAGAAAAAACATCTGAAGCAGCTGGAATTTCATAAATGCGCAAAGAAAAACCGATGGGTTTTCGGCGGAAACCGCAGCGGAAAATCCGAGTGCGGCGCGGTCGAATGCGTATGGCTCCTTCAGGGAAATCACCCCTATAAACGGAACAAGCCCGACCTTTCGGGCTGGTCGGTATCCCTTTCCTTCTCCGTACAGAGGGACGTCGCGCAGAAGAAAATCCTGCGTTATCTCGACGAAAAACGAATCGAAAAAATCGTTATGGTCGAGGGAAGCGCGTCCTCGCCCGAATACGGAATAATCGACTATATACTGGTGAAAAACGATTTCGGCGGACTATCGAGACTGGGCTTCAAGTCCTGCGAATCCTCGAGAGAGAAATTTCAGGGCACGGACCTCGATTTCGTATGGTTCGACGAGGAACCGCCCAAGGATATTTACGAGGAATGCAGAATGCGACTCCTCGACAGAAACGGCGAAATCTTCGGAACTATGACTCCGCTAAAGGGACTTACATATATCTACGACAGAATCTACGTCAACGACAGAAACGATCCCGAGGTCTGGTCGATATTTATGGAATGGGCGGACAATCCCTTTCTCTCTCCCGAGGCGGTCAGGGCTATGACGGCTTCGATGAGCCGCGACGAGCTGGAAACCCGACGCTACGGAAGATTCGCGGGGAGAGAAGGTCTGGTCTATCCGGAATTCGACCCGTCGGTACATATCGTAAAGCCCTTTACTCCGCCGATTTCCATGCAGGACAGACTCTCCATAGACCCGGGACTTCGCAATCCCTTATCCTGTCATTGGTACGCGAGGGACGGGGACGGAAACGTTTTCGTGGTCGCGGAACATTACGAAGCCGAACGGACGATAGAATACCATTCCGCAAAAATAAAGGAAATAAGCGACGAACTCGGCTGGAAGAGAAATCCCGACGGAAGCATAGAAGCTCTTATCGATTCGGCGGCGAATCAGAAAACCCTCTCCGGAACGTCGTCGGTCACGGAATTGTTCAGAGAAAACGGAATCTACGTCCTCCCGAAGGTGGACAAGGGACTGTTTTCGGGCATAAACAAGGTCAAATCTATGCTCAGAAGCGCGGACGGAACGCCCAGACTTTTCATTACCGAAAACTGCGTCAACCTTATCCGCGAAATCCGTAATTACCGCTACGGAGCGGGAGATTCGCCCGTAAAACGCGACGACCACGCTATGGACGAGCTTCGGTATTACCTCGCGGCACCCCCGGGCGAACGCGCGAAAACGCCTATGGAAAGGGATAAAAACCGACTTTACGGCGCGATAAAACGCGGCGGAAAATATGAATAAAAAGAATAATTATTCCGATAAAGCGAGGATAATTATTCATAATAACGAAAACTGCGGATAATTATTCCTTACTGAAAGAATATAAAACGAAAATACGAATAATTATTTACAAAAAAACGCGAAAAAGAGAAAAAAGGCTGAAAATTATGAACGAAAACAAACTCATCAGAGCTTTATACAAAAAAGCCGTCGGCTTCAAAATCAAGGAGGTCAGCGAGGAATTCTCCGAGGACGGAGAGGGCGGATTCGTACTCGCGCGGAAAAAGATAGTCGCAAAGGAGCTTGCGCCCGACCTCTCGGCTTTGAAATTCCTCATCGAAACCGACCTCGGAAGCAAGGATTACGCCTCTCTGAGCGACGATGACCTCAAAAACGAGGCGAAAAGGCTGCTTTTACTCCTCGAGGGGGACGGAACTCCGACCGAGCAGGAGAATTGACCGAGGAAAGGTTCGACCGAAGGGAAGATTGACCAAGGGGAGGAAAAATTCGGACAAAAATCAAAAATCCGGACGGAATTTACGCAAAACCGTTAAAAACAAGAGATACCGCGGAATCCATTTATATACAGCCGCAGAAAATGCGCATATTTATGCGGCAAAAAACGGAGATTTTCTCCGAAAAACGAAACGAAAAGGCAAACGAAAAGCTCAAAAGCCGCGAAAAGGCTTTTTGGCTTACAACGAAAAAAGAGGTTAACCAGATGAATTACTACGAACAGACGGTGAGCGAGGTCAGGGAGGATTTCGAGACGCGGAAAAAACTCCGACGCGAAAAAGAACTCGCCTGGCAGCTCAATATGAACTTCCTTTACGGCAATCAGTATTGCCGAATAACCCCCGAAAAACTCCTCCGCACGAGCGAAAAAACGTTTTTCTGGCAGCACAGAGAGGTCTTTAACCACATCGCGCCCGTTATGGAAACGAGAAGCGCGAAACTCCTCGGAACAAGACCGAAAATCAGAATCCTTCCGCTCTCGGGAGAGGGCGACGGATTTACGAAAACCGCCGAAAAAGCCGTCAATTCGGTCTTTGAAAGGGCGGGTATGCAGAAAATCATCGCCGAAGCGACCTCCTGGAGCGAAGTTACGGGAACGGTCTTTTATAAAATCACGGCGGACTCCGACGGAAACGCGGAAATTTCGGTCTGCCCGCCCTTCGAAATCTATCCCGATTCCTTCGAACGAAGCGACGTAGAGGATTGCAGGTCGATTATCCACGCGAGAGCATTGCCCGTCGGCGAAATCAAAAGAATCTGGAACGAAGAGGTCGGTCCGGAGAAACTTTCGGCTTTCAATCCCGCTGCCGCAAACAATCCCGAACTTTCGGGCTGCGCGACGGTCATCGAAAAATACGAAAAGCCTTCGGAGAATTTCCCCGAAGGACGACTCGTAATCGTCGCGGGAGACAAGCTGCTTTATTCGGGCGGACTTCCCTATTCGGAGTGCGGAAGATTTTCCTTCCCCTTCGTCAGGCAGGTTTCTCTGCCCGTGGCGGGAAGCTTTTACGGGGCAAGCGTCATCGAAAGGCTCATTCCTCTTCAGCGAGCCTATAACGACGTGAAAAACAGAAAACACGAGCTGCTTTCCCGCCTCGCGGGAGGAATCCTCACCGTTGAGGAAGGCTCGGTAAACGTGGACGAACTCGAGGAGGACGGACTTTACCCGGGGAAAATCCTCGTGTATCGTCAGGGAGCTTCGGTTCCTTCGTTTATGCAGGCGGATAAGCTTCCGTCGGACTTTATTTCCGAAGAGGAACGCATTCTCAGGGAATTTTCGGTAATCAGCGGCGTCAGCGACCTTATGCGGAGCAATTCGCCCGTAAGAGTTACCAGCGGAACTGCCCTTAATCTCCTTCTCGAGCAGGACGGAACGAGAATTTCCGTTTCTTCCGACGGAATAGCGAGAGCCGTAAAGGAAACCGCCGAAAAGGTCCTCGAAATTATGCGAATCTACGGATATACGGACGGGGACGGAAGCCTTACGGACGAATCCGGGAACCTGAGCCGCAGAGATTTTACCGTTATCACCGAAAAAGAGGGGAATTCCGCGCCCGTCAGAATGATGAGCATAGCCCTCGAAATCTTCGAATCGGGACTGCTTTGCGGAGAGAACGGAAAGGTCCCGACCGAAACCAGAAACAAGCTCCTCGAAATGATGGGACTCGGCTCGCTTATTCAATAAAACAAAATAATTAAATCACTATCGGCAAAAACAACCGAAAAAACAACTGAATCGGAGGATATTTATGAAAGAAAACGAAATTTTCGGCACGGACGGACAAAGAGAATACCAAATCGTAAACCAAGGCGAAACCGCAGATAATTACGGGAACGCCGACACCGACGGGAACAGAAAGCTCTTCGGAAAGGAAAACCCTTACGCGGAGGAAAATCGGGAAGCAGATTCGGGAAAATCAGCCGAATCCGAAGGAAAAACACTCTGCGGGGAAAATCCCGCGGGCTATCAGGGGAAATCGGGCGTTATAGCCGCAGGAGAAAGAACTCCGACTTTCGGAGAAAGAACCGCAACGGGCGGAAATAAAGCCCCGACGGGAGAAGAAAAAACTCCGACGGGCGGAGAAAACGCTCAGGGCGACTTTACGGACGAGCAAAGAGAAAGGCTCGGAAGGCTTATTACCGACGTTATCGACAGGTACGTAGAGAAAATAAACAGAAATACGCCGCCGAAGGTGCTTTCGGGCGCAAGCGGAGCCTTCGTTCCCACCGAACCCAGAAAACCCAAAACCATAGACGAAGCCAACGAAATCGCTAAAAGCTTCCTCTTCTCTTCGGAAAGATAAAAACAAAATCCGAACTACCAAAAAATAATAATCAGGAGATTTTTTATGATAAATCTTACAACCGCAGACAAAGCACTCAAAGATATTTACCTCACCGCAATCACCAATCAGCTCAATACGTCCGCAAACCCTCTTTTCGCGAGAATAAAACGCTCTACGAATAACGTTTACGGAAACAACATCAGAAAACTCGTGCCTTACGGCGTAAACGGCGGCGTCGGAGCGGGTACCGAAAGCGGCGACCTCCCTTCCGCGGTCGGAAATAAGTACGCCTGCTTCGAAACCTCCCTTAAAAACCTTTACGGAACCATCGAAATCACCGACAAGGCAATCCGCGCTTCCGAAAACTCCGAGGGCGCCTTCGTAAACCTCCTTACCTCCGAAATGGAAAGCCTTATCGAGGCAAGCTCGATGAACTTCGCGAGAATGCTTTACGGCGACGGCACGGGCGCGCTCGCTACGGTCGTTTCCAACACCAAAAACGCCGTTTCCGTGGACACCGATATATATCTCTTCGAGGGTATGCTCGTAGATATTTACGACGGCTCCACCGCTTCCGTTACCGGAAGAACCATCGAAAGCATCGGCAAGGATTCGAGCGGAAACCCCGTCATCAATCTCTCCGGCGCGGAAATAGGCACGCTTAAAAATACCGACAAGGTTTACGTCCAGAACAGCAAAGGTCTGGAAATTACCGGACTCAAGGCAATCTTCGGCGACTCCGCAACCCTCTACGGCGTCCCCAGAGCCTCCAACGCCTGGGTAAGACCTTACACCGAAAACGTGGACGGAACCATCTCCCTTTCGGCTATCAGAAAAGCCGTGGACTGCGTCGAAAGAGATACCGGAAGCAGAAGCAACTTCATCGTTTGCTCCCTCGGCGTCAAACGAAGCCTCGAGAATTATCTCACCGACAACGCAATCCCTTACGTAACCCGGATAGTCGACGGCTTCAAAGCCATTATGCTCGACGGAATTCCCGTGGTCGGCGACAGATTCTGTCCCGAGGGAACTATGTTTATCCTCAACACCGACGACTTTACTCTCCATCAGCTCTGCGACTGGAGATGGCTCGAGGGCGAGGACGGCAAAATCCTCAGACAAAAATCCGGTCAGCCCGTTTATACCGCAACCCTCGTAAAATACTGCGAACTTATCTGCAACCGCCCGAGAGGTCAGGCTATGCTCACCGGTATAACCGAGTCCTGAATCCTTAACCTTTATATAATCCTTACCTTTATCGGGCTTGCCTGCGGGGGCGGGCGGGCTTACGAAAGGTAAAAGTAACGAGAGAAGTTTCGGGGGAGCAGGCAAGCCCGTCGTAAATACGGGGAAAACCTTATTACGGGGGGGGGAATATACGACTGGCGCTCCCGAAAATTCTCTTGACTACTGGGGCTGTACGAGGAGGGAATCCTCCCCGAAAACTTCGGAGAAGGACGTCCGACTGGCGCTCCCGAAACTCCTCCTGACTTATACGACCTCGCTCCGAAAACTCCGCTCCCGAAAATTCTCTCAGACTATTCAAAAAGGAGACAAAATGAAACTCAAAGAAATCGTAAAACAGGCTATGCTGCTTCTTAATATCCCGCCGGATCCGAACGACTTCGCCGAAAACGCTCCCGAACCGACGGACGCAACTCTGATTTCCCTTATTTCCTGCGCAAATTCGGCGATTTCCGACGCGGCTTCGAATTACGCGAGAGTTTATAAAACCGAAACGCTCTCCACCGACGACGGAAACATACTCTTCTCCTCTCTCGGAGAAAACGTCTTCGAGCCTCTGTCGGTCTTTTCTTCGTCGGGAAGAGAAAGCTTCAGAGTTTTTCCCGACCGCATAGGGACTTCTCCGGGCGAAGTCGTTTTTACTTACTCTTATATACCCAAGCCCGCAGGGTTCGACGGGAACGTTTGCCTTCCGCCTTCCGTAACCCTCAACGCTCTCGCTTTCAAAACGGCGGCGGAATTTTCGCTCAGAAACGGGCTCTCGGATAAGGCTCTGCTCTTCGAGAAAAAATACGACGAAGCCGCCCGGGCTTCCTTATCCGGAAGAAGGCTCGGACCGCTCCCGGTAAGTTACGGAGGAGCAAGATGAACGGAAAGCTCAAAGTCGTGACCGACTTCTCGGACGGTCTTTTTTCGGGCATAAAAAACGGAACCGAAGTCGCCGTCTGCTCCGGAATAAAACGGGACTTCCGCGCGCGCCCTTCGGTCAAACTCGCTCCGCTCAGGTTCGACGGACAGACCTCGGATTTCTCCGACTCCCTCGGGATAAAAAGAATATTCGCCTTCGGAAACTACATCTTCGGCGTAACGGCGGGATTTTCGCTCTTCTATTCCTCGGTAAACGCCCCGGGATTCATCCGGACCGGAATAAGCTTCTCCGCCCTTCCGAATATGAGCGAAATTACCTACGAAGGCTCACTCGCGGCTCTGTTTTATACCGAAAAAGCCTCCGATTCCTCCGTTATATGGATATCGCCGACGACCTCGCCCGTTATACTCCCGTCGGTAAGAGCAGCGGATATCCTTCAGGCGAAAAACAGAGTCTACGCGATTCCCTCGGGCGGAGCTTCGGCGGAATATACGGACTCACCCGACGTAACCGACAGAAATTCCGAGGGAACGGTTTCGCTTTATTCGGGAGAAAGCGGACGGTTCGGCAGACTTATTACCTTCAGAAGCAACGTCCTCGCGGTCTCGGATTCTTCGGTCTGTAAAATCCGCGGCGAACTCGTTCCGATTACGAGGCTCGGAGGAATTTCGCCCGACTCTGTTTGCAGAGTGAACGAAGAAATCTACTTCACGGCAAACGACGGACTATATAAAATCTCGGGAGATACCGCGGCGAAAATCCTCGGCGCAAGCTTCTCCCCGACCGCAAAAGCCGTTTCGCGCGGGGAGGATATTATCGTAATCTCGGACGAAAAGGTCTACCTGTATTCGACGGAAAGGAATTTCCTCTCGCAAATAGGACAGACTTCGGCAAGCTCCCTTGTTTACAGCCGAAAAGGCGACAGAATCGTTATCCTTACGACTTCGGGAGGATACAAACAGATTTCCTTCGGCGCGGAGGACGCGGACTCGGAGAGCGAATATTCGGTTTATACGGACTTCTCTTCTCCGCACTCGCGAAAAAGACTGAACTACCTGAGCTTCGTCGGAAAGGGAGAATTCTTACTCTCGGTTTCCTCGGAGGAGGGCGGAAAATGCTCGCAGAAATTCTCCTCGGCGGGCGAAAGACCGAAGGTCGTTCCCGCAAATCTCGTCGGAAGCCGATTTAAAATCTCGGTCAGGGCAAAACTCGCTCCGTCCGCGTATATGAGCAGCCTCGCCGCAAACGTAAATACACTCGGGGAGGACGACTTATGAAAAACCTTCTTACCGTTATAAACGAAAAAATCGACGGAATCGGGGACGAGCTTTCCGCAAAAACCCGAAACCTCGAAAAAAGGAAAATACTCTTCCGCAGAAAAAACCTCGCAAAAGGCGACGAAGCTCGGTTCGAATTCCGCTCGGTCGGGGAAACTTCAGCCGAAATCAAAGTCGAATCGCTCGCTTCGAGCCAGACCACTGCTATCGTTTCGATGAAATTCAACGGCACGACTATTTCGACGGACAGAATAATCCTTCCGCAGGGAGAAACCGTTTCGCTCGCAAAAGACTTTTCCCTTCGCGGGGGAGGGCGTCTTTCCGTAAAAATCGCGTCGCCGCTCGGTCCGGGCTTTTCTTCGTCGGTGAGCCTGACCGTTACCGGATACGGCGCGGAAAAACTCCGTACGGACGCCTTTATTTCTCTCGTTTCGACGGAGGATTCGGACTTTTTCCTGACTCTTTCGGACGGAATCGTAAGCTTTATCGACGAAAATCTCGCGACCGTCAAAACCTATTCCGACGGAGAAAAACCTTTCCTCGGGAAAATCTACGATTCGGCAAGCCTTGAATTCCTTCCGCTCGTCGGCTTCGTCAAAAACGGGAAAATCAATCTCGACCTACCTTCGATTTCGGATTCGTCTTCGGTTAGTCTTGCCTCCTCCGTAAACGCGGAAAGCGCGGATATCGTTACTTTCGGGGCGGAGAAAAGCTCCTTCCTGATTTTTACGTCGGGCGGAAAGCTTTACGGCTGCATCGTTTCGGCGGAGAGCGGAAGCCTTTCGGTCGGAAATCCGTCGGATATCTTTCCTTCGGTAACCGCCGCAACAAACGTCCGCGCTTACTCCTTCGGGGACGAAAAACTCTGCGTTCTGAAAGTTACGGGCGGGACCTACGGCTTTAAACTCGGGATTTCTGGCAGCCTCGGGAATTATTCCCTTCAGAAAGGGGCGGAAAATTCCTTGCCTCTGAAAGAAACCGTCAGCGCGTTCGCGGGGACGAAAAATTACCTCTATCACCGCGGGAAAAACGGGGTTATTCTTCGCTCGGAAATAGACCTCTCGGGCGCGCCCGTCCTTATTTCCTCCGTCAAGGAGCTTTTCGCGGACGCTTTCCTTCGCTTCTCGCCTTCGCGCGGCGCGTTTATTTCGGACGGGGATTTCTTCCTCGCGGACTGTACGAAACTCTGAGCCAAAACAAAATCCGACACGTATCGCTCCTTAAAGCAAATACGAGTCGGATTTTTTTGCGTAATTTTACTTCGCCGCGGCTGCGGGGCGGGCGGGCTGACCGAAGTCGGGATTAAGAGGAAAGTTATCGGGGAGCAGACGCGGCTCCGCAATAACCTCGGCTAGAAACGACTCCGCCGAACCTTCCTCGGCTTGAAAAGTTTGCGAGAGCTTTGTAAGCCTGAAACGGTTACGGGATTTTCCTTAGTCTGAAAAGTTCACGGAAACTTCGTAAGCTCGAAAAGTTTACGGGAGCTTCGTAAGCTCGAAACCGTCGGGCTTATCCTTTACCGCATAGCCCATTCCCTTCAGAACGTCGCGGAGCCGGTCGCTTTCTGCCCAGTTCTTGGCTTTTCTCGCGGACAAACGCTCCTCGGCAACGGCAATCGCTTCGTCCGAAGGCTTTTCCGTTTCCTTACCGGCGGGTACGGCAAGCTTTTCGAGACTTAATCCGAAAACCCTGTCCATATCGCACGCAAGCTCGAAAACTTCCCGCGATTTCGGCTCCTTTACGAGTTTCCAGAGAACCCCGAGAGCCATAGGCACGTTAAGGTCGTCGTTTATCGCTTCCGTAAATTCGCACTTATAGGCGGCAAGCTTTTCCTTATCCGCGGAAACGTCGCTCTCTCTGTGTCTTGCAAGAGTTTCGAGAAGCCTTTCGAACGACTTCTTTGCCGCGTCCATTCCCTCGAAAGTAAAGTTGAGCTTCTGGCGGTACTGGGCGTTAAGACAGAAGTACCTGAATACCATAGGCGAATATCCCTTCTCTTCAAGCTCCGAGACCGTATAGCAGTTCCCTAAACTCTTACTCATCTTTCCGCCGTCGAAAAGCATAAATTCGCTGTGCATCCAGTAGTTCGTGTTCTTGCGTCCGGTATAGGCTTCGCCCTGAGCTATCTCGTTTTCGTGATGAATGGGAATATGGTCCACTCCGCCCGTATGAATATCGAAGGGCGTTCCGAGATACTTCAAAGACATAGCCGTACATTCTATATGCCAGCCGGGATAACCCATTCCCCACGGACTTTCCCACTGCATAATGTGATTAGGCTCGGCCTTCTTCCATAAAGCGAAATCAGCGGGATTGCGTTTCTCTGCGTTGACTTCGACACGCGCGCCCGCTTTCTGGTCGTCAAGACTTATCCCCGAAAGCTTTCCGTAATCCCTGAACTTACTTACGTCGTAATAGATTCCGTCGGCAATTTCGTAGCCGTAACCCTTTTCCAGAAGAGTTTTCACTATCTCTATCATCTCGGGAATATTGTCCGTAGCCTTGGGAGTTACCGTCGGACGGATTATATTGAGCTTTTCGAGGTCGGAAAAGAATACCGCCGTTATCTCGTCGGCAATCTCCCTCGGCGTTTTCTTCTGCTCGCGCGCGGAACGCTCCATCTTGTCCTCGCCTTCGTCGCCGTCGCTTAAAAGATGTCCGACGTCGGTGATGTTCATTACGCTCTTGACCTTATATCCGTCGTAGCGCAGTATCCTGACGAGCAAATCCATAAAGACGTACGTCCGCAGATTTCCTATATGGGCGTACTTGTATACCGTAGGGCCGCAGGAATATATCCCGACCTTTCCTTCCTCGACCGGACGGAAAACCTCCTTCGTTCTCGTTAACGTATTATATACTCTGAGTTCCATTTTTCTCCTCGGCAAAGACCGCAAATCCCGTTCCTTCCCGAACTCTCCGACTATTTCAGCCGAAACTGCCGTTCCTTTCCCGGCGAGAAACGCGGTCTTAGTTTAAAATCGTATTATCGGATTATTTGCGGATAACTTCGATTCCGCCCATAAACGGCACCAGTACCTCGGGGACTCTGACCGAACCGTCCGCCTGCTGATACTGCTCGACTATCGCGGGAATGATCCTGCTCGTCGCAAGACCGCTGCCGTTGAGCGTATGAACGAATCTCGTCTTACCCGTAGCCTGATCGCGGAATTTCGTGTTGTTTCTTCTCGCCTGATAATCCCTTGCGTTGGAAACGGAGGAGACTTCCTTGTATATTCCCATAGAGTTTATCCAGACTTCGATGTCGTACGTCCTCGCCATAGACGCGGAACAGTCCCCCGCGGCAAGCTTGCTTATTCTGAAGTGAAGCCCGAGCTTCTCGACCAGACGGGCAGCCTTCCGGACAAGCTCTTCGAACGCCGCGTCCGACTGCTCGGGAGTTGTGTACTGAACCATCTCGATTTTGTTGAACTGGTGTCCCCTTATCATTCCTCTTTCTTCCGCTCTGTAACTTCCCGCTTCCTTCCTGTAACAGGGAGTATACGCGAATATCTTCTTCGGAAGCTCGCTTTCCTTCATTATCTCTCCGGAATAAATGTTGACGAGAGCCGTTTCGGCGGTCGGAAGCATAAACTTGTTCTTTTTCTTGTCCTCCTCGCCCTCCAGCCAGTAAACTTCGTCAAGGAATTTCGGGAATTGTCCCGAACCGAATCCGCAGTTGTAACCGAGTTGATGAGGGGGAAGAATGAATTCGTAACCGTCGCTTAAATGCTCGGAAACGAAGAAGTTCAGAAGCGCCCATTCCAGACGAGCGCCGTAGTTCCTGTAGAGCCAGTAACCGCCGCCCGCAAGCTTTACGCCCCTTTCGTAATCGATAAGCCCCAGGTCGGTGCATATATCCACGTGATTCTTCGGCTCGAACGGGAATTCCGGCTTGCTTCCGAAAACCTCGATTACCCGATTGTTTTCCTTTCCGCCCCCCACGAGGTCGTCGTCGGGAAGATTGGGAAGCGGATAAAGCACCTGCTCCAGAGCTTCGGAAAGCTCGCCGAGCCTTTTGTCGCCTTCGGCTATCTCGTCGCCCAGCTCTCTCATTTCGGCAAAAATAGGCTGTACGTCCTTCCCTTCCTTTTTAAGCTTCGGAATCTCCGCGCTTACTTTATTCCTCCGCGCTTTGAGATTGTCGAGAGAAGCCGAAAGCTCCTTCCTTTCCTTGTCAAGAGCGAAAAACTGCGTGAAATCCGCCTCGTAGCCCTTCTTCTCCAACGCCTTTACGACGTATTCCGGATTGTTCCTGAGTAAATTGATATCTATCATATAGTTTTCTCCGATTCCGGACTTATAGTCCGGTAAAAATTATTGTCCTTTCAATGTCTTACGGCGAGCGGCTCTATCCTCAAAACTCCCTATAAAATTCGGGTTCAAAACCGACCGGAAGCCGCCGCGCAATCAAAGCTCCTTGATGAGAGAAACTCTGCGCTTGTGTTGCTCGCGCTCGAATCCCGCGAAAAGCGTCTGTATCTTTGAGTTATCCACGAGTTCGCAATTGGTTTCGACCGAATCGATTCCTCTGTCTATAAGAACTTCTATGACCGATTTCAGTATCATAGCGACCGCGCCCGACTTACGGTAATTGTCCTTCACGCCGATTATTCCGAGTTCGATTCCCGTAGGATTCCTGACTTCGCGGAGAAGCTTTATAAGCGCGCCCGGGTAAAGATGACCGCGGCTCTTCTTGATGCAGTTGCAGACCTTCGGGAAACTCAGACCGAAAGCTACTACCTCTTCCTGCTCGTTGATTATGACGGGGAAGAAATCCAGATTCATAATGATGAGAAACTGATCGGCTATCTGCTGACGAAGCTTCTCCGAAAGAGGTACCGTCCCCGGGAGAGAAGAATAGGTTTCGTCGTAACAGTCGAGAATCTTATCCATCCACTTATTCCGAAGCTCCTTCTTGTTCCTCATATCGAGAAATCTGAGCTTGTTGTGCCTCTCGGCTATCTGCGCGACTCTCGCAACCTTATCGGGAACCTTATCCGGTACCTTGATGAGAAATTCCAACCATTCGCACTTGACCTTATAGCCCAGCTTCTCGAGAATCGGAACGTAATAATCGTAGTTATAAAGAGTCGCCATAGTTACGTCCCTGTCGAAACCGTAACTCAGCATTCCTTCCTTGTCCATATCGTTGAAACCGAACGGACCGTGAATCTCGGTCATTCCTTCGCTCCTTCCGAAATCTTCGACCGCGTCGAGAAGCGCGCGCGCTACCTCTATGTCGTCGATAAAATCGAATCTCGTGAATCTGACCTGCTTTTCGCCGTGAATTTCGTTGCTCTTCGTCTGAATGAGTCCGCAAATCCTTCCGGCTATCTTTCCGTCTTTGTACGCAAGGAAGAATTTAGCCTTGCATTCGTCGAAACTTGCGTTTTTCTCGGGATCCAGAAGGCTCATTTCGTCCCCGTATAAATACGGAACGTAATGGCTGCAACCCTTGTAAAGGTCGTTCGGAAATTCTATGAACTTCTTAAACAGCCTCCGATCGCTCGGATCGATCTCCTTTATCTGTATCATTTACGTTACTCCTCCGGCAGGAAAAAAAGAAAAATAAAGAAATGCCTGCCTATCGTATTATTTTACCACAAAATAACCCGTTTTGCAATTATTTTTTATTGATTCCGAAAACGCTCCTCCCGATAAAACGAAAACCGCGCGAATTAAAAATCCTTAATCCGTCATACTAACCCCAAAAGGCGGAAAAATACTATGGACAACAGACAACGCATAATCGATTCCTTCAGAAACGACACCGATTTCAGAATAAGAACGGTACGCGGCAAAGCAGCCGAATTCACCGTAATCCACATAGACGGCCTTACCGACAACGACAAGCTTTCGGACTTCATAGTCCGCGCACTCACCGACGGAAAACCCGTGAGAGATATTTCCGAGGCGGAGGAAAACTGCGTACAGCTCGTAAACGTCCGACGCATAAGCTCCTTCGGCGAAATGACTACCCTCCTTCTCGGCGGAAACGCTCTTCTTTTCGACGAAAAAGGATTGGATTGTCTTGCGCTCGACGTCGCCTCCTTCGAGGGAAGAAGCATAGTCGAACCCCCGACCTCCATCGTTACCAACGGACCGCGCGAAGGCTTCGTCGAAAATATCAAAAAAAACCTCTCGCTTCTCCGCAAAAGGCTCAAAACGGACAAGTTCCGTCAAGTTACGCTCAATATCGGAAAGTATACCGATACTCTCGTTTCTATCTGCTATATAGAAGGAATAGCGGACGAGAAGCTCGTCGAAAAAATCGAAAAAAAACTCTCGGGCATAGAAGTGGACGGAGTTATAGACAGCAGCTATCTCACGAGATACGTGGACGACAACGGCTCGACGCTCTTCAAAATGTGCGGAAAAACCGAAAAACCCGATATCTGCGCGGCAAAAATGCTCGAAGGCAGAATCGCAATCTTTTCCGACGGCTCGCCTATCGCTCTCACACTCCCCTATATGTTCATAGAGGACATTCAGACCTCGGAGGATTATTTCATTTCGCCCGGCTCGGCAACCTTTTCGCGTTATACGAGACTTATGGCGATCCTCGCCTCCATATTCATACCCGGACTTTACGTTTCACTCCAGACCTATAACTACCAGATAATTCCGCTTAAATTCCTGCTGACCGTGATGAACGCGACAGAATCCATTCCCTTCGACCCGCTCACGGAAATGATATTCGTTATGCTGCTGTTCGATATCATAAGAGAAGCGAATTTCCGTATGCCAAAATACGCGGGACTCGCCCTCAGCATCGTAGGAGCGGTCGTTCTCGGAGACGCGGCGGTCAAGGCAGGTCTTCTCGGCGCGCCCGCGGTCGTTATCGGAGCACTCTCGGGAATAGGACTTTACGCAATGCCCGACAATACCATTCTGTTCACCATTTTAAGACTGTTCCTGACCGTCATAGGCGGAATCGTCGGAATCTTCGGAATAATTATCGCCTCCCTTATAGTCCTGACCTACCTCTCGGGAATAGACTGCTTCGGAACGCCCTATACCGCGCCCTTCGGACCGTATATCGCAGGCGACAAAAACGACGCGGTTATTAAATCGACCAACGAAAAACTCTCGAAACGCCCGGAATCAATAGGAAGCAAAAACCGCACGCGTTACAGATTCAAGTAAAACCTTCCCCCCTCAAAAACGCAAAATCCGCTCTGCGCGGAGCGGCGGAATCCACGCCGATTATGACCGGACAAACCGGAATACACCACCCGCTTATGACCGATACCAATAACAAAAACCTCATTAAAATATCCCAGATAGCGCTTATGCTCCTTCTTATCCTCGAAGGAAGCAAAGTCATAAACCTCCCTTCTTACGTCGCGCGCGAAAGCGGAAGGGACGGCTGGCTGACTTACGTGATCCTTCTGGCTATGGACGCGGCGGTACTCGTCGCTCTCCTTCTTACCGTGAAGAAAAACACGCTCGGACTTCCTATGGAAACCATTCTCTCCCGCTCGGTCGGAAAACCCGTCACGAAAATCATCCTCGCGCTTTACTTCGCCTTCTTTACCATAAGAATCCTCGACCTCTGCATAACCGCCTCCGACCTCTTTTCCTCAACCCTTACCCTTCAGACAAACTGGCTCGGATTTATCGTTCCCATTCTGTTCTACGTCTTCTTCTCGGCAAGAAAAGGCGTCCGTACCATCGCGAGAGTTTCGGATATTCTCGGTCTTTATGTCATTCTCGCAGCAGTCGCAATGACCGCGCTCTCCCTTACTCAGGCAGACTTCTCGGAACTCGCCCCCGTACTCATCGACGGAATATCCCCCGTTATCGAAAGCATTCCGAAACTTTGTTTCTGGTTCGCGGACAGCATTTTCATTCTATTCCTGCTGAAAGACGTCAAACCCGAAAAAAACGTTATGCGCACGCCGCTTATCGCCTTCGCAGTCGGAAGCCTCATTGTCGTACTGCTTTACGTCGTGTTCTTCTGCATCTTCGGAAACCTCGCGCAGCACCATAACGGCGCAATCGCCAAAATCGCGCAGTTTAACTCCGCCTTCATCTTCAAGGGCAGACTCGATTGGCTCACTCTCATTTTCTGGACGCTCTCCGTGTTCATTAAACTCGCCCTTATGACCTACTGCGCACTCTACGCCTTCGACGCCCTCTTCGGAATCAAACCCGAAAAATCGCCCTCCCTTCCCTCTATGCTCGTATTCTCCGCGATTATGACCGTTCTCCCCGTCCTTACGCCTATGTCCGCCTTCGCCAAAAACCTTATGGCTTCGCCCTTCGCAATCGTTCCCGCAATGATTATCGAATACCTCATCCCTCTCCTTATGCCGAGCTTTACGAAAAAAGCCGGCGAAAAGGAAATCCGCTTTGGATAAACCGAAAAAAGTTAAGTTCGGACGACTCTGTTTTTTATAAAGAGAAAATTCCAAGGTCGGGCGAAGCTATTGAAGTTCTTTGCTCCACTTTCTCGAAAGAAAGCGGTAGGTTAAGCGTTGCGTTTGAGGGAGCGGCGGAGTTTTCCGAGGAAACCCTTATACTTCACCGAGCAGTCAAACATAAGTTCCGCGCCGTTATGCAGGTTCTGCGCAATCATTTTTATTGCGGAATCAGCCGCGCCTTTAAGTTCTTTAAGCTCGCGGAAGGTCACCGAATCGTCGTCGGGAATAACTCCGAGAGGCCTCGTCGCAAGACGGTCGAAAATCTCCTTCGTGTCCGCCATATCGCCGTCGAGAATAAGATCGCCGCGGACTTTGTTTATTACCGAATAAATCTCGCTCAGCCTGTAACTCCCGAGAATCCCTACTACCTTTTCGCTGTCGCGGATACTCGAAACGTGAGGAGTAGTAACGACTATCGCTTCGTCGGCGCATACCACCGACCTGTGAAAACCCATATCTATTCCCGCAGGACAGTCTATAAGTATATAATCGAAAAGCTCGTTCATTCGGTTTACCACGACCTTTATGCTCTGCGCCGTAACCGAACGCTTTTCGCTGTGGCAGCCGGGCATTACGTAAAGAAAAGGAACGTCCGCGTCCTGAATCAAAGCCTGCTTTATCCGACACCTTCCCTCGATTACGTCGATAAGGTCGAATACGACTCTGTTTTCCACGTCGAGAATAACGTCGAGATTGTTAAGCCCGAGATCGAGGTCGATAAGAGCTACCCTGAGCCCCATTTCCGCAAGCCTTATCCCCAAACAGGCGGTGAACGTGGTTTTTCCTACGCCGCCCTTTCCGCTCGTAACAACTATTTTTCGCGCCATAAATCGTCCTCCCTTCGCCCCCGTCGGGCATTTTTACGGAAAACTCCGTCCCGTTTCGACGAATTTCCGCTTTTTTCTTCTTTATTTTTCGTTTTTTTCGGGTTTTCTTCCGTATTTTCGGAATCGTCTGCCGCAATACGCTTTCCTTCACCGACGAAAACACCTTCGGTATCTTAAAGTATAAGGGCGAAACCGAGGGGTTTTTTATGTGTTTTCGTCGCTTTCTTCCTTTTTCTGTCGAAAATCAAGCCGCAAACCTGATTTCTTACCGTCGAGCCGAAAGAAGCCTTCCTTCCGACGATTTCTTTTCAAACAGAGATTCCTTTTCAAGCAGATTCCTTCGCAATAAAATTCGCAATAAAAAAGGACCGCATAAACTGCGATCCTTAATATAGGTCCGTTCGCTCCGAATCGGGAAAAGCCCGTAAGGCTCTTCCGACAATCCTAAGTCAAACTTATTCGGGCTTGGTATACTGAAGAGTGGTTTCTTCGATCTTGTCCTTCTCGCCGAGAATAGCTCTCGTCATCTTCTTTCCGCTCGATTCGATGAAGAAAACCGAATCGCCGATTATATCGAAGGAAAGATTCGTATCGGACATAGAAGATGAAGTAAGAGCTACCGGCTCGGCAATCTTGCCTTCCTCGATAACGGCTTTGTAAAGCTTATTGCTGTTGGTGTAATAAACCACGTCGCCGTCAACCTTCACGGGAGTGAAAGAGGAGGTATAGATAAGCTTCTCGGAAGAAACCGCGCCCGTAGCTTCGTCGTAAACCACGTAGCAGACGAAACTGTCGTTAAGCATAAGGATACCGTCTTTATATGGAAGGAAGGAGGACTGAGCGTTAGCCGAAAGACGCTTTTCCTTTCCGTCAAAGACAAACGTTCCGGCAAAACCTACGTTGGTGCTTGCGGCGGTGTAATAAAGCTTACCCGCGTCTACTCTCACGAGAGTGTAGGTGATATCCACGGAATGAGAATTATCCGCAGCAGCGCCCTTGAGAACGGCGGTCGCTTCCTTATCGCCGACTACGTATTTAAGAACGTCGTTATATTTTCTGGTCTGTTCCTTGTCCTTGGAATCCTTATAGGTCAGTTTCTGCAGCGCGTAGACAGCTTCTGAATCGGCCTTTACGGCGGTTACGTTCTCGGCGACGACTACGGGTTTATTCGTCGACAAATCGACGGAATAAAGCTTGGAATCAACGTAATAAACAGCCGAAACCGTTCCGTTCTTTTCAAAGAAAAATACGGGAGCGGTATTGGAGCTTATCGTAACGTGAATCTTGACGTCCTCGCCCGTGACTTTAGCGGAAATAATCGAAAGCTCGCCGCTCTTGAACTCGCCGTTATTATTCTTTTCAACGCCCGGAGTCGTAAAGTAAATCCTGTCGCCCGACGCGAAAAGCCCCGTGGAATCGGCGTTGCCTTTATAGAAAATCTTGGGAACCACAATCTCGAAAACGGCGTCTTCGCTGCCGATCTCTTCGGTCTTGACGCGGCAGACAGCGCCGGTAACTACTTTATTGTAGGTATTGTCAGAGGTAGCGTCGCTGCTGCCGTTGACGAAATACGTATATTCGCCGTAAGCTACGGCTACTCCGCCGTTGTCGGCAATAGTGCTTTTCGCGGGCATTTCTACGGGCTTGAAGCTCCCTGTATTCTCAGACGGGCAGGCAGCAAGCACCGTCGTCATAAGAACCAACGCAATAACGATGAGTATGGTTTTCTTTGTCATGATGTATCTCCTGTTAAATTTTTCCCGTTGCCGCAGACAAAACGCCCGAAGATACCTTCGCGGCGTACCAAAAAACGACAACCGACCTTATACTCAGTTATTATACAGTAACGGAAACAAAAAATCAAGTATTTTTCGCGTCTTTTCCCCGCCTTTTCTCGCGGAAGCTTCCGCCGCGCGCTCTTTTCCGCCTTTTGAAGGCTCCTTTCCCTTTTCCCCGAACGACCTCGGACTTCGAATGCCGACTGCCTTTAAACCGAAAATCCGAAAAACCTCCCCAAAAAAGTCCGAACGATTCCGAAGGCTTTCGTCATTATATATAATATGAGCGGCTGCGCCCGCATACCGAAAACGAGCGAGGTAACGGAATGAATCGAACCCTTGAAATAAAACCGACCAAATACGGGAGAAAAGAACTCTCTGAAAACAAAAACGAATCCGAAAAGATAACTCCGCACGAGCGAAAAGATTATCCGACGGAAGATAAATCCCCGACCGCAAACGAAACTCCGACGGAAAATACGTCCGTAAATAAAACCGAAAAGGACGTCCTCCTCGAAATAAAAGAAGTCGGGTATACTTACTGTACGAAAACAGCCGAAACAGAGGCTCTCCGCAGAGTTTCGTTTTCCGTGGAAAAGGGCGGTTTCGTCGCCGTCGTCGGACCTTCGGGCTGCGGAAAAACCACTCTCCTTTCGCTTATATCGGGAACGATTTCGCCGACGGTCGGAAAGGTTATTCTCAGCGGGAATTGCAGAGTCGGGTATATGCTTCAGCGCGACCACCTCTTCGAATGGAGAACGGTCGAAAAAAACCTCCTGCTCGGTCCCGAAACCGAAAAAAACCTGACAGACGAAACCCGAAATTACGTTTCCGGACTCATAGATAAATACGGCCTCGGCGAATTCAGAAAGGTCAAGCCCCGTCAGCTCTCCGGAGGTATGCGTCAGCGGGCAGCCCTTATCCGCACCCTCGCGACGAAACCCGACCTCCTCCTTCTCGACGAACCCTTCTCCGCTCTGGATTTTCAGACGAGAATGAAGGTCTGCGACGACGTTTACTCGATTATAAAAAACGAGGGAAAAACAGCCCTGCTCGTAACCCACGACGTCAGCGAAGCCATCTCTATGGCGGACAGAATCGTCGTTTTGTCCAAAAGGCCCGCAACCGTCAGAAAAATCCTCTCCCCGAATTTCGACCGTAACCTCTCGCCGCTTATGCGCAGAGAATCTCCGTCGTTCGCTCCGACCTTTCAGGAATTATGGACGGATATTTCTTCCGACTCGCCGCAAAACGATTAAATTTACCTTTCATCGGAGGAAAACAGATGAAATACATTTCTCCCCTTCACGAAGATTTCGTAAGAAAAACCCGCCGCGGAAACCTGCTCGTCATTCTCTGCCGCGCGGGATTGCTCGTTCTTATCGTCGCTTTCTGGGAAATCGCGGCAAAGCTCGACGTCATAGACCCCTTTATCTTCAGCAGTCCCTCCCGCATAATCCGCACCTTCGCGAAATTATACGGCGACGGAACTCTTCTTACGCACCTCTGGGTATCGACCTACGAAACGCTCGCGGGATTCGCGCTCGGAACGCTCCTCGGATTCCTTATCGCGACGGGATTATGGTGGAAGGACTCCCTCCGCCGTATATTCGAACCCTATCTCGTCGTCTTAAACAGCCTCCCGAAAATCGCTCTCGGTCCGATTATCATAGTCTGGGCGGGCACGGGAGCCGCAAGCATTATCCTTATGGCAGTGCTTATTTCCTTCATAATAACCGCGCTCAATATGCTCTCGGGATTTGTTTCGACAGACCCCGACAAGATTCTCCTTATGCGGACGATGAAAGCGAAACGGTATCAGCTCTTCTTCAAACTCGTGCTTCCCGCAAACGTCCCGACGCTTACCTCTACCCTCAAAATAAACGTGGGAATGGCCTGGGTAGGCTCGATTATGGGGGAATATCTCGTGAGTCGGGCGGGACTCGGGTACCTCATAGTTTACGGAAGTCAGGTGTTTAACCTCGACATAGTTATGACCTGCACCATAGCTCTCTGCGCGCTCGCGGGAATTATGTACGGACTGGTCGCGCTCGCCGAAAAACTCGCTCTGAGCCGATTTTCCTGATACCGAATCCGGATTTTCGTTTTTTAAGATAATAAAAAGGACGCTTTTCTGCGTCCTTTATCGGTTTATGCGGATACGTGTTTTCGCGTAGTCCGCAATAAAGCAATATTCTCTTTTCAGTTCAGCCGTTATAATCGGAATTTCCTCGGAGGTTATAGACGTTATAGTCGGAGCCGAAGTCGTATTCGACGCTTTCGAGAGTGAGCCCGCCTGCCTTGAGAGTCCTTCCCGCGCGCCTCCTGTCTCCGGAACGAAGGATTTCTCCGACCTCTTCGGGCGGAATCTTGCCCGAGCCTACGTCCGAAAGAGTCCCCGCGATTATCCGAACCATATTGTAGAGAAACGCGCTTCCCGTTACGTAGATTTCCACGGTGTCGCCGAAAGCTTCCACGCGGCAGGAATAAATCTCCCTTTCGGTCGTCAGAGAGCTTCCCCCCGACGCGCAGAAAGCCGCAAAATCGTGCCGCCCTACGAGATATTCCGCGCCCTTACGCATCGAATCGACGGACAGAGCCTTATAGACCTGACAATGAGTGTTGTCGCGAAGAGGACTCGGAGTCCTCGAACAGTATAAACGGTAACAGTAAGTCTTCTTCTTCGCCGAACGCCTCGAATCGAAGGCAAGCGGAACTTCGAAGCAGTCCTTTACGGCTATATGCGGCCAGAGCCGCACGTTCAGTCCCAAGGGAAGCTTATAACACGAAATCGGATTCTCCGTATAGAAATTCGCGACCTGTCCCTTTGCGTGAACGCCTACGTCCGTCCTCCCGCTTGCGGTGAGCCGAACCTTATGCCCGAGCATCTCGAAAAGAGCCTGCTCGACTCTGCCCTGAACGGTTTCCACCCCCGGCTGAATCTGCCAGCCCCTGAATGCGGAACCGTCGTATTCTATCACTATAACGAGATTTCTCATTGCTCCTTCGCCTCAGAAATACATCCACGGCATAATCTCTCCGTAAATTCCGCCGCTGTATTTGAAGTAGAGCATTACGGCGATTATCGCAACCATAACCAGCGTTCCGATAAGGTCCTTACGCGTGAATTTAAGAACCTTCATCTTGGTCCGATTGGGCGTATAGCCGAAACATCTGCTGTCCATAGCCGACGCAAGCTCGTCCGCACTCCTGAGAGCGGATATGAGCAGAGGTATCAGCACGGGGATAAAAGCCTTCGCCCTTTTGATTATTCCGCCCGTATCGAAATCCGCGCCCCTCGATTTCTGCGCCCTGATTATCCTGTCCGTTTCGTCCATAAGTATGGGTATGGATTTCAGGGCTATGCTCATTATGAGCGCGAGCATATATACCGGGAACTTAATGGCGTTGAGCGGCTTTAAAAGATTCTCGAGAGCGTGCGTCAAATCGACGGGCGTGGTCGTCAGCGTAAGAACCGACGAACCCATTACCAGAAGAACGAGCCGCAGAACCATTTTCCCCGCGAAAATCAATCCTCCGTCGGTTACGGAGATTATCCACCAGCTGAATACGACCTGTCCGTCGGATACGAAAAGAACGTTTATTATCGCGGTCAGAATAACGAGAATCAGCACGGGCTTTACCGTTTTTACTACGGTTTTCAGCGGAAGACGGGCAAATCCTATCATCAGCGCAAGCATTAAAAGCACATAGACATAGGAAAAGAAACTGTCCGCCATAAATACGACGACCATATATACGATCATCAATATAAGCTTGGTGCGCGGGTCCATGGAATGCACGAAGCTCTTTACGGGATAATATTGCCCGAACGTAACGTCACGGAACATAACTACTTATTCCTCCGAAGCTTCATTATACAATCGAACATCCTGTCCACCGTAAGACAATCGTCGTCCACCGAAAAACCGCGTTCCCTGAGCTTGTTGCGGAGAATCGCCATCTGCGGCATCTCAAGACCTACGCGCGCAAGGAATTCTCCGTCGTCGAACATCTTCGTAGGCACATCGCATCTGTACAGCTCGCCTTCGTACATAACGGCTATTCTGTCCGCGTACTCCGAAGCCTCGTTCATATCGTGATTGACCATAAGAATAGTCATTCCGTTTTCCTCGTTAAGCCCCTTTATAAGCGTCAGAATCTCCTTCTTTCCTCTCGGATCGAGCCCTGCCGTAGGTTCGTCGAGAATGAGAATCTCCGGCCTCATCGCAAGTACGCCGGCTATCGCGACTCGTCTTTTTTCTCCGCCCGAAAGCTCGAACGGCGACTTGTCCGCAAACTTTACCGGATCGAGCCCTACAAGCTTCAACGCCTCGGGAACCCGCTTCGCCGTCTCTTCCTCCGAAAGCTTCATATTCTTCGGACCGAAGGCTACGTCCTTTTCCACCGTATCGGCAAAAAGCTGGTATTCCGGATACTGGAAAACCATTCCCACTTTGCTCCGAAGAGTCTTGTAATCGGGCTTCTTTACGTTAAGAGAAATCCCCTCTACGGTTATTTCGCCCGACTGAAGCCTGATAAGTCCGTTAAGATGCTGAATAAAGGTGGATTTCCCGCTTCCCGTGTGTCCGACCATACACAGAAATTCTCCCTTCTCCACCGTGAGGGAAAGATTTTTAAGAGCCTGCTTCTCAAAGGGCGTCCCGGGATTATAGGTATACGAAAGATTCTTTACAACAATCGACATAACTCGTCCCCTAACCGCACCGCGTCCGTAACGTCGTCGGATACGGGTATCCCCGCTCCCCTGAGCTTGTCGGCAAGAGCTACGGCTCTCGGCGGCTCAAGTCCGATTTTCCCGAGCGTTTCGCTCCGCCTGAATATCTCCACGGGCGTACCGGTCATCGCGACCTTGCCCGAATCGAGGACGATAACCCTGTCGGCTTCGGTTACTTCGTCCATAAAATGCGTGATGCTGACTACCGTAAGTCCGTTCTCCCTCCGAAGCTTTTCGACTACGCTCATAACCTCCTTTCTCCCTATCGGATCGAGCATAGCCGTGCTTTCGTCAAGCACAAGTATATCCGGCTTTATCGCAAGTACGCCCGCTATCGCTATCCTCTGCTTCTGTCCGCCCGAAAGCTTATGAGAAGTACGCTCGCGGTATTCGTACATACCTACGCTCTTTAAAGCCCATTCCACCGTTCTTACTATTTCTTCGCGGGGCATTCCCACGTTTTCCGGTCCGAAAGCTACGTCGTCTTCCACGATACCCGCAACCATCTGATTGTCGGGATTCTGAAAAACCATTCCTACCTTTCTCCGGATTTCCCTTTTTACAGAATCGTCGCGAACGTCCATTCCGTAGACGGTTATATCGCCCTTCGTCGGGGTAAGAAGTCCGTTGGTAAGCTTGGCTATCGTGGACTTCCCGCTTCCGTTATGACCGACGAGCGCAACGAATTCTCCCTTGGCTACGGAAAAACTTACGCCCGAAAGCGCAGCCGATTCTTCGTCGTCTCCGTAACTGAAATATACGTCGCTGAATTTAATCGCTTCTTCCATTCCTTTCTCCCGTGCGGTGCCCGAGGCTTCCGCCTAAAAGGTCGTTTTATCGCCAGCCGCACTTGTGCGTAACCGCGTTCTCCGTGCAGCGAAATGATTCTTTCCACGGATAAAATACCCGTAATACGCAAAAAAGGATTGAATCGAAATCCAATCCTTTCGGGCTGTTTTCGGACAGTCGTTTACGGCTCGATACCGTAACCGCTGCAATAGCTCTTGAGAACGTTCTTGTATACGGTGAGCTTACCGGCGTCTTCGTACTCCTTGTAGGTTACGTCCATAAGGTCGCTGTAATAAGAGGTCTTGACCGCGTCGAGATAGGTCTTATAGAACCTGTAGGAAGCGTTGCCCGCTCCGGTCTGATCCTTGAGAGCGTCGTCCCAGTTGAAAACGTCTTCCTTGACGTCGCCGGAATAGAACAGAATGTGTACGCCGTAGTCGGTAAGAGCGTAGCCGATACCGCCGACCGTTCCGTCGTTGGCAAGTCTTCTCGCTTCGGCAGCGAATTCCTTAACCCACTTATCGGCGGTTCCGGTAGCGTCGGGAGCGTCTTTTGCGATAACGTAGTCGTAAGCTTTATTGTGCTGAGCCGTATCGGTGTTGTATCTGAACATAAGCTCTACGAATTCTTCCGCGGTCACTCCGCTGAGCTTATCCGCGAAGAAGGAAGAACCGTTGACCTGATAACCGTCGGTCGTAAAGCCCGCAAGAGCCTTGTCCGCGTCCTTCGCGTCGGGAGCGTCGATGAAATCGGTAACCCTGATTTCCCCGGCAAGCTCCGCTCTCTTGGCAAGATAAACGTCGCTGCCCGTTCCGAAAGCCGAAGAGTAACTCGTGAGAATCTTGGACTGCGCGTCGCTGAACGGGACAAGAAGGTTCTTGACGAAACCGTACTTACCTACGTACTGCTCGGGAATATAATAAATGAAGGACGTATCGGAAAGACCGGTAACGAAAGTTTCGAAAGACTTGGGATTAAGGGCGTATTTTTCCTTATCCTGAGCGCGAAGGTTTTCAAGCTTCTGATCGAGCCTCGTTCTGAAGTCGCTTTCCTTTTCGATTCCGGAATACTTATTGGTCTGATAGTCGATATAGAGCTGCTGACGAACGACGCTCTCTACGCTCGCCTTGAAATACGCGGCGGTATCAGCGTAATAAGAAGCGATGTTCTTCTTGAGCTGACGGACGGCTTCGTTCTGAGCTTCCACGTAAGCTTCCGCGGTAATCTCGGTCTTATCGTTGCTGATTCTGTCGTTAAGAGCCTTGACCGCAGCCGCAAGACGCTCGTCGGTCATATCGTCGTAAACGTAGTCGAGAGAAACGGAATCCTTCTGCGCCTTATAAGCCTCGAGACTCTTTTCAACGGTCTCTATGTTGAGCGAATTGTTTCTGTTCGTCCAGGAAAGATCGAGAGTAAGAGTAATCTTCGTTTCTTCCGCGCGCGGAGTAGCCGCACTGTCGAAGGTATAGCCCGCGTCGGTGAACACGGTTTCGAGCATGGAATCCAGACTCTCGAAAACGCTGAGCTGAACTTTCTTCTCGAAATAAAGCAGGTCGGTCGCGGTGAGATATTCTCCGTTTTTGTACTTGCGGTTGATTTCGCCGTCGTAGGTCTTTACGGAAGAATCTTTCTTGTATTCGTTAACGGCGATAATCTGGGAAATATACTGCGGAATAAGAGAATCCCATACGCTCTGAGCGTCGTAGCCGTACTGAATGTACGCCGCGCCGTTGGATTCGAAAAACTCGGTGATCTCCTGAACCGTGACCTCTTCGTCGCCGATCTTCATTGCCGTCTGCTTGCGATAGCGTTCCTGATTCGTCTGAAACATAGAACATCCCGCCGCAAGGGCAAAGACCGTTACTATCGCCAAAATCATACATAACTGTTTCATGAATTTCTGCATAGCTGTACCTGCTCCTTTTCATTTACATCTTCTGAGGATGAAAACTGTCTTTGGTTTTACCGTGCGCAGCCCCGATGATTACAGAACCGCGCGTTTAATTATACTTGTTTTTTCGTCAAAGCGCAATCGTTTTAAGCAACTTTTTTCAAATTTTAGCCTTTAAGGCTCGTTATCAGCCGAATATCGGCGTTTTCTACGCCGGAGGCTCTGCTTTACGCATCTCAGAAAAAAAAACGTAATTTATTTTTTTGTGATTGAAGAGGGGGAATTATCGCCCGCGACTCCGTTGACTCCGACCGAAAGAGCCGTCTCGCAGAAAGCTTTCAAAGCCGTCATCGCGTACCTTTCGCTCTTTCCGGGGAATTCGAGCTTTATCATTATCTCTCCGCCCTCCGAAACGGCAAGAACGGCGCGTTTTCCGAAAAGCTTCAGCGCGTACTGAACGCCCTCCTTCCCTATGTCCTCCATAGACGCGAATTTCAGCGCGAAAAGCTTCTTCTTTATCACTACGTCCTTTACGCCAAGCTTCGAAGCGGCGGCTTTAAGCTCCGCAAGGTCGAGAAGATTGGAAACGGCGGGCGGAACCGCTCCGTAAACGTCCTTAAGCTCCCTTTCGAGCGCAAGCCTGTCCTTCCTCCCCGTAACCGAAGCCATTCTCTGATAGAATTCCATTCTCTGCGAAAGCTCCCCGATATAATCCGAAGGCACGTGCGCGTCCACGTCGGCCTCCATCGTCGCCTTGACCTCCCGAACGACAGGCTCGCCCTTTACTTCGGACAAAACCTCGCCGAGAAGCTTCATATACGTTTCCGTACCGACCTTAGCCATATGACCGTGCTGCTCCTTCCCGAGAACGTTGCCCGCGCCCCGTATTTCAAGGTCCTTCATCGCAATCTTAAAACCGCTTCCCAGTTCCGTGTTCTCCATAATCGACGCAAGCCTCTTGTAAGCGACTGCCGTAAGCGTTCCTCTGTATACGAAATACGCAAATCCCAGACGACTGCTCCTTCCAACTCTTCCCCGAAGCTGATAAAGCTGAGAAAGCCCGAGATTGTCCGCGTCGTACACTATAAGAGTGTTGGCGTTGGGAATATCTATGCCGTTTTCGATTATCGTCGTGGATATAAGCACGTCGAATTCCTTCCGCGAAAAAGCGTAAACCGTCCGCTCGAGCTCGTGTTCGTTCATCTGTCCGTGAGCTATCTTTATCGACGCCTCCGGAACGATATCCCTCATTCTCTGCGAAAAAGCCTCTATACTCTCTACTCTGTTGTAAACGACGAAAACCTGTCCGTCCCTCGCCGTTTCCCGAAGGATTACGTCCCTTATAAGCGCGGGCGAATCCTCGACTACGTAACTCTCGACGGGCAGTCTGTCTTTGGGCGGCGTGGTTATCGTGGAAATGTCCCTTATTCCCGAAAGAGCCATATGAAGCGTCCTCGGAATGGGCGTAGCGGACATACTTAAAACGTCTATATTCGTGTTTACGGTTTTGAGAATCTCCTTATGCTCGACTCCGAAACGATGCTCCTCGTCGAGAACGAGAATTCCCGCGTCCTTATACTTTATATTCTTGTTGAGAAGCCTGTGCGTTCCGACGATAACGTTGACCTCGCCCCTTTCGACCTTTGCTATGATGTCCTTCTGCTCGCCCGCGGAACGGAAACGGTTAAGACAAGCCGTTTTGAGTCCGAAAGGCTCGAACCTCGCCTTCATAAGCTCGTAATGCTGCTGCGAAAGAATGGTCGTGGGGGCAAGAACTATGGCTTGTTTTCCGTTGGAAACGACTCGGAAAATCGCGCGCATTGCGACCTCGGTCTTTCCGAAACCTACGTCGCCCACGAGAAGCCTGTCCATTATCCTGTCGGTAGAAAGATCTTTTCTTATTTCCTCTATACATCTGAGCTGGTCGTCCGTTTCCGTATAAGGGAACGCTTCCTCGAAACTCTCGGTAAGAAAAGCGTCCTCCTTGTATACGAAACCTCTCGGCTTGAGCCTCTCCTTATAAAGCCCGACAAGGTCTATCGCAAGCTCTTTAAGCCCCGCCCGTACCTTAGCCTTCGTCCTTTCGAATTCTCCTCCGCCCAACGCGCTGAGCCTCGGTTTGGTTTCGCCTCCGCCGTATTTGCTGAGCAGGTCGCTCGCTTCAACGGGAACGTAAAGAGTATCGTTGTTCCGGTATTTTACGACGATATAATCCTTCTCGCCGTACTCGCCCTTCATAGTCGTCGTACCGACGCAAAGACCTACGCCGTGAACCTCGTGGACGACGTAATCGCCCGCCTCCACGGCAAAAAACGCCTGACGCGCGGTCTTTCTGAGCCTTCCCCGAGTCTTTTGCGAAGGCGTGAAAATCCTGTCGTCGCCGATAAGCGCGAGTTTGTCCGAATGATTTACGAATCCGCCTTCGAAGGGAAGCCCTATTATCGTCGGATTTACGAGAGAGCATTCGCCGTCGTCCGAAATCTCCGCGGAAAGCCCTTCCGAATAAAGCGCGGCGAAAATCCTCTGCGCCTTCTCCCCGTCTCCCGCGAAAATCCCGACTTTATAGCCGTTTGCCGCCCAATTCCGAACGTCCGACGCAAGATTTTCGACGGAACCTCTGTAACTCCGTACAGCCGAAGAGCTTACCGATACCGTCGCCGACGGACGGAAAAAAGTCTTCGCCGTAAGAAGCTGGAAGGAAAGCTTTTTGTCCGCCGAAAGCATAGCCGCGATTGCGGTTTCCTTATCCACGAGAGTTTCGCTCCCGCGGACGGTTATCTCTCCTCTTTCCGCAAGATAGCCGCACCTTCTTATATGGTCGTCGTAAATCGCGTCCAGCCTTTCCGAAATAAGCCCCGGCTCGTCCATTATTACCGTCGCGCCCTTCGGGAAATAACTCCCTATCGGATCGGAAGCCGTAAACGGAACGAGCCACGCCGTAGCTCCGTCCCGCCTGATATCCGAAATCACCGACGACAGCCTTTCCGCAGCGTCGGGCGAAAGCCCCTTGGAACGCCTTACTTCGTCCTCGGCAAGCTCCAGAGCCGCGCCTTCGTCCGCTTCCACGATCTCGCTCACGGGAATCACCGTGAATACGGAAGTTTCGCCCGTGGAGATATGCTCCTCGGGATCGAAGAACCTTACCGATTCCGCCGAGTCGCCGAAAAATTCCGTCCTGACCGGCTTATCGTAAAGCGGAGAAAAAACGTCGAGAATGTCGCCCCTTAAACTGAATTCTCCCACGGCGGACACGAGCGGCGTGCGTTTGTATCCGTTCCTTACGAGCCTTCGGGCTATATCCTTTACGGAATAATCCTTTCCCTGCTCTATATCGAAACAATTTCCGAAAAAAATCTCCCTCTTCGGATACTTCCTCGCGAGCGCGTCCGCACTTGCGACGACTCCTCTTATAAGCCCCGAATAAGCAAGAAAAAGAACTCTGTTTATTTCGGAATAAACGCTTCCCGCGGCGTTCCTCTTATACAAAAGAACGTCGTCGGCAAACGGAAGATATTCGAATCCCGCGAGATTGCCGGCTACCGATTTGGCCGAAACGAAATCCTTCGTCACGAGGAAAACGAATCCGCTCCCAAGTCCTCTCGTCAGAAAAATCTTTTCGCTTTGCTGTACGCCAAAAACCGCAGTCGGAATACCGCTGCGGACGCTTTTCTGTATTTTCCCGTAAGTTTCGTATAACCTCAGATCGCCGAACATTCCGTATGCGCAAAACCGGACCGAGAGCTTCCCCCCGATCCCGTAACGCAGCCTCCGAAAATCAGTTGGTCGATCCGCCCTTGCCTCTCCAGGTTATCCTTCCCTTGTTGAGGTCGTAGGGACTAAGCTCGAGTTTTACCGTATCGCCGGGAAGTATCTTGATATAATTCATACGAAGCTTTCCGGATATATAAGCCGTAACTACGTGATTGTTGCTGAGCTTTACCTTGAAATTTGCGTTGGGGAGAGCTTCGATAACGACGCCCTCAAGCTCGATTACATCGTCTTTTGACATAAATCCTCCGTTATTGATGATTTTTCAGCGGAATTTCTTCACCGCGCTTTTATCGCATTCTCCGATAACGCGCCTGATTTCCGCATCGCTGAGCGTTCCGTTTTCTATGGCTTCCGCAATCTCCCGCGAATGCGCCACGAAACGGACGTGGCGGACGTTTTTCATTTTGGCTTTTTCCAAGGGACGCGTCCTGCCGTCGGCAACGATTACCGAATCGCCGAAACTCTCCGTCACCACGAGAAACTTGTTCCTGTCGTGTCCGCGGAAAGAAACGACGACGTCGCCCCTCTTAAACCGATAGTCGCTATTCATACAGCCTCACAACGTAAGTATTTCGCAGCCCTCTTCGGTTACGAGAATGGTATTTTCGTAATGCGCGCTGGGCTTTCCGTCGTAGGTCTTGACCGTCCAGCCGTCGGGCATAAACTTAATCCTCGCCGTACCGAGATTGATCATAGGCTCGACCGCTATGGTGTTGTTGGCAACGAGTTTAATACCCTTCCCCTTTACGCCGTAATTGGGAACGTCGGGAAACTCGTGCATATTCCTTCCTATACCGTGTCCGACCATCTCTTTGACCACTCCGTAGCCGAACTGCTTCACGTGTCCGCTTACGGCGTAGCCTATATCGCCTATCGTCGTCCCCGGCTTTATTATACGGGCAGCCGCAAAGAAACTCTCCTTCGTTTCCCTGACGAGCTTTCTGACCTTTTCGTCAACCTCGCCTATGATGAACGTTCTCGCCGCGTCGCCGTGAAAACCGTTGATGTACGCGCCGACGTCCACGCTGACTATCATTCCTTCTTCGATATATCTCTCGTCGCTCGGAATCCCGTGTACGACCTCGTCGTCTATACTTATGCAGGAACTCGCAGGATATCCGTGATAATCGAGAAAGCTCGGAGTCGCTCCGTGCCGCTCGATAAAGTCCCTTATGATCTTGTCGAGAAAACCCGTAGTCATTCCCGCTTTGATCTTCTCTTCCGCGAAAAGCAGAACGTCCCGCGTAATCGCGCAGGCTACTCTCATTTTCGCAAGCTCTTCGGGTGTTTTTACGTTGATTACCATTTCTAAGTCCTCTTATATAAACCGATTACTCGCAATCGGTAGTCTTCCTTCGTTCAGACGCGGACTCGCGCTTCTTCCTTCCGACTTCGGAAAGAGCTTTCTTTATATCCTCGAATATTGCCCTGATATCGCCGCTGCCGTTGACTCTCTTGAGAACGCCCTTCTTTTCGTAATAATCGGAAAGCGGATAGGTAAGACTGTCGTAAACGTCGAGACGCTTCCGGACGGTTTCTTCCTTATCGTCGTCGCGGGTTATAAATCTTCCTCCGCACAGGGGACAGACCTCTTTACCGTCGAGCATCGAAATGTGAAAAGGCGCGCCGCACTTCTCGCAGCTCCTTCTTCCCGTAAGTCTGTGAAGAACTTCCTCGTAAGGAAGCTCGAGCTCCAGAACGACGTCGATATCCTCGTTCCGTGCGAGATCTTCGGACTGCGAAATCGTCCTCGGAAATCCGTCGAGTACGTAACCGCCTGCGCAATCCTCTTCGCGCAGCCTTCCCGTTATCATCTTTATCGTTATATCGTCGGGTACGAGTTCCCCTTTATCTATGTATTGCTTGGCAAGCTTTCCCAGCTCCGTGCCGTGGCTTATGTTATAACGGAAAATATCCCCGCTGCTGATATGCGGAAGTCCGTATTCTTCACAGATAAGCTGCGCCTGAGTGCCTTTTCCGGATCCGGGTGCGCCGAGTAAAACTATCTTCATTTTTTCACCTTCGTAATTGCGGCTTTCCTCTGCTCCGAAAGCCTTCGCTTTTTTGCGGCAAACAAACCGCCAACATATATATTACCTTTTATTTGCGTTTTTGTAAACGGTTTTCGGGTAATTTCGGAGGATTTTTTTGTTTTTTGTAAAAAATCTCTCCCGTTACTGAAAAAAAATCGGCCGCAAGCCTTTCCGCCCGCAGCCGAAATTATTCCGTTTACTTCGAGACAAGAACCTTACCCGTCATTTCCTTCGGCACGGGAAGCCCCATTGCGCAGAGCATGGTCGGCGCGATGTCGCAGAGCTTTCCGCTCATCAGCGTAACGTCCTTATCGTCGCTTACGTAAATGAAAGGCACGGGATTGGTCGTATGCGCGGTAAAAGGCTTACCCTCTTCGTCGAGAAGCTTTTCGGCGTTGCCGTGATCGGCGGTAACGAAAACCCGTCCGCCCTCGCCGAGTATTGCCTTAACGACCTTTTCCACGCATTCGTCCACAACCCAGACCGCCTTTTTCGTCGCTTCGATAACACCCGTATGCCCCACCATATCGCAGTTAGCGAAATTCAGAATCATAACGTCGTATTTTCCGCTTTTTATCTCCTCGACAGCTCTGTCTGCCACGGAATACGCGCTCATTTCGGGTTGAAGGTCGTAGGTCGCGACTTTCGGCGAAGGAATGAGAATCCTGTCTTCGCCTTTATTCGGCTCCTCTACGCCGCCGTTGAAGAAGAAGGTTACGTGAGCGTATTTTTCCGTTTCGGCTATACGGAGCTGAGTCTTTCCCTGCGACGCAAGATATTCGCCGAGAGTATTGTCGAGTGTCTGAGGCTTGAAAGCTATGTCTATTCCCGTAAAAGAGTCGTCGTATCGGGTAAAGCAGACGTATCTTAAATCCTTTACTTCCTTTCCCGGCGCAAAACCTTTGTCCTTCTGCGTGAGCTGACGAGTCATTTCTCTCGCCCTGTCGGGACGGAAATTGAAAAAGATAACGCTGTCTCCGTCTTCGATAACTCCGACGGGCTTTCCGTTCTCGTAAACGGGAGTCGGCAGAACGAATTCGTCGGTAACGCCCTCATTATAGCTTTCTTTCAACGCCTCCTCGGGATCGGAGCACACTCTTCCCTGTCCCATAGTCAGCATATTATAAGCCTTTTCCACTCTGTCCCAGCGGTTGTCCCTGTCCATTGCGTAATATCTTCCGCACACGGAAGCTATCTTACCGACGCCGATTTCGCTTATTTTACGTTGAAGCTCCCTCATATAGCCCGCTCCGCTCGTGGGCGAAACGTCCCTTCCGTCGGTGAAACAATGCACGAACGCCTTTTTCACGCCCTCGCGCCTGCAAAGCTCCAGAAGCGCGAAAAGATGAGTTATATGACTGTGAACTCCGCCGTCCGACAAAAGCCCCATAAGATGAACGGACTTTCCCTTTTCAACGGCGTTTCTCACTGCTCCGACGAGAGCCTCGTTTTTATAAAACTCTCCGTCGTCTATGTCTTTGCTTATTCTCGTAAGCTCCTGATAAACTATCCTGCCCGCGCCTATATTGAGATGACCGACTTCGCTGTTACCCATCTGGCCGTCGGGAAGTCCTACCGCAAGCCCCGACGCTTCCAGAGTCGAAGACGGATAATTTTCCGTAAGATACCTTACGAATCTGCTGCCCTTGCTGCCTATACAGTTGCCCTCGCCGTCCGGCGCGTATCCGTAGCCGTCCATAATGACGAGTGCAGTCATTTTCTTTTTTTCCATATCGATTTTCGTCCGTAAATTATCCGAACCGCGCGACCTCCAAATCGGAATTACCCGAAGAGCGTTCTTCGTATTATTCTTTTCCGCACGTTCGTCCCGCGGCTTTCACGATTTTCAGTTTTATTTGTCCTCGGCGCAGTCTATAATCGCGTTGAACTTTTCGGGAACGAGGCTCGCTCCGCCGATAAGTCCTCCGTCTATATGCGGCATACAGAGAAGCTCGTCGGCGTTCTTTTCGTTCATAGAACCTCCGTAAAGCACGGGAAGGTGCTTCGCTATATCCTCGCCGTACATCTTTCCGAGTATCTTTCTTATGAAAGCTATGGCGTTATTGGCTTCGTCGGCGGTCGCGGTCTTGCCCGTACCTATCGCCCATACGGGTTCGTAGGCTATTATAACGCCCTTAATCTTCTCCGAGTCGAGAGCTTTGAGTCCTCCTATAAGCTGAGTTTCCAGAACCTTTCTCATATTGCCCGACTCTCTCTCGGCAAGAGTTTCTCCTACGCAGACAATGGGATTGAGTCCGCTTTTGACCGCGGCTTCCGCACGCTTCATAACGGTTTCGTCGGTCTCTCCGAAATACTGCCGCCTTTCGCTGTGTCCGACGATAACGTATTCCGCTCCCGCTTCTTTAAGCATAGCCGCGCTTATCTCGCCGGTAAAAGCTCCGCTTTCCGCCCAGTGAACGTTCTGCGCGCCGATATGAACTTTCGTCCCGTCCGCGGCTTTAACCGCCTCCGCCAGATCCGTATAAGGCACGCAGGCGATTACGAGGCTCTTCGAGCAATTCGCCTTCCCCGCTATCGCTTTTATAAGTCCCGCGGTTTCGGCTGCGGTTTTATTCATTTTCCAGTTTCCGGCTATAATCTTCATAATTCGTATCTCCGATTTTATTTATCGTTAAGGCAGGCGATTCCCGGAAGAGCTTTTCCTTCGAGAAATTCGAGACTCGCGCCGCCGCCCGTGCTTATATGAGTCATTTTATCGCCGAATCCCATCTGAATAACCGCCGCCGCGGAATCCCCTCCGCCTACTATCGTAACGGCTTTGCTTTCAGCCATAGCCTCGGCTATTCCTCTCGTTCCTTTCGCAAAAGAAGGCATTTCGAATACGCCCATAGGTCCGTTCCAGATAACCGTACCCGCGGATTCAATGATTTCCGAATAGCGTCTTACGGTCTTTTCGCCTATATCGAGCCCCATATAACCGTCGGGAATATTGCAGTCCACGGTAATCGACGGACTGTCGTTTGAAAATTCCTTCGCCGCGACGGTGTCTTCGGGAAGAAGCATTTTTACGTTATTTTCCTTAGCCTGAGAGATAAGCTCCAAAGCAAGCGGAACCTTATCGTCCTCGCACTTGGACGAACCTATCGTTCTTCCGAGAGCTTCTTCGAAAGTATAAGCCATCGCTCCGCCGATAAGAAGATAATCGACTTTATTCAGAAGATTCTCGATGACTCCTATCTTGTCCGAAACCTTGCTTCCGCCGAGAATAGCCACGAAGGGACGCTTGGGATTATCGAGCGCGCCGCCCATAATCTCCAGCTCTTTAGCTATAAGAAGCCCCGCCACGCATACGTCGAGATACTGCGTGACTCCCGCCGTCGAAGCGTGCGCTCTGTGCGCCGTACCGAAAGCGTCGTTGACGTAAACGTCGGCGTAACTCGCGAGTTTACGGCAGAAATCGGGATCGTCGGCTTCCTCCTGCGGACAGAAACGCAGATTCTCCAGCATAACGACTTCGCCTTTTTTGATTTCCGAAACCAGCCTGTCCGAGCAGGGACCGACAACGTCTTCGCTCAGTACGGTTTTAACTCCCAATTCGTTGAGTCTCTTCGCCGCGGGCGCGAGAGAATATTTCTTATCGACCTTTCCCTTCGGACGACCGAGATGAGAACAGAGAATGACCTCGGCTCCTCTTTCCGTAAGATAGTTTATCGTAGGAAGCGAAGCGATTATTCTGCTGTCGTCGGTGATATTGCCGTTTTCGTCGAGAGGGACGTTAAAATCCACTCTCACAAGACAACGTTTTCCCGAAACATCGATATCCTTAACCGTTTTTTTGCCGTAATTCATAACAAACTCCTCCGAATTTTTCGCCTTTTGCGGAAGCTTTACCCTCCCGTTGTCATTTTATACCATTTTTTCCTCGTTGTCAAGCATTGCCGCCAACGCTTTCCGCAATCTCGCCGAAACCGATAACCGCGCCGTATCCGCAGAGCCGACTTCCCTGTCCGCGGAAATTCTTCCCGAAAATCGGACGACCGCTCTTTTGCGCCTTCAAACCTTCCTCGCTCTTTCTCTCCTCGTAAATTCTTCCTTTATAAATTCTTCGTCGGAGAAAACGATTCCGCCGAAAACCGAATACCTTTACTACGGAAGACGACTCACGAGACTCGCGACTATTACGGTCATATCGTCCTTGGGCTCGGGCGAAAGCAAAAGAGCTTTCCGCATTATCTCGTCGGCTTGTTTTTGCGGATCCTTTTCCGCAAGCGAAGCCGAAAACGCCCCGAGAGCCTGCTTTCCGCCGAAAGCTTCCTCCACTCCGTCGGAAAACAAATACAGATAATCGCCCTCCGAAAGAGCCTTTTTCGTTATGACCGGACGCATTTCGTCCAGCACGCCCATCGGCAGAGAACCTCCGTCTATGAATTCCGCGCCGCCCGCCTGACGGATAAGTCCCGCCGGCGCACCGATTTTTATGAAATCCGCAAGCCCGTTCCTCAAATCTATCAGGGCTATGTCCACAGCCGTGAATCTGTCCTCGCCCGCCGTCGAAAGAAGCCTGTTTACGCTCGAAAGCACGGTTTCGTTATCGAATCCCGCCTTATAAAAGTTTTCGACGAGCGAAACGGCTCTCGACGAAGCCTCTTCCGCGTCCTTCCCGCTTCCCATTCCGTCGCATAACGCAAGAAGAAATCGTCCGCTGTCTATTCTCAGAAAACTGTGCGTGTCCCCCGAAACCTCGCTTCCGCTCTTCCTCTCCCGGGAAAATCCGAAAACTACGTCGTAGGGCGGACGCGGGACGAAATGCACGACCTTCCACTCCCCTTCCTCGGCGGATTCGACTTTATCCACCATAAGCGGAAGCTTCAGAACCTCCGAAACCTTTTCCGAAAAGCCTTTCTTCTTTACGTCCCCCGAATCCGCGACTATCGCGGCGCAAAGCTCCTTTCCGTCGTCGTAAAGCACGGCTTCGCGGCAAAGTACGCCCCTTTCTCCGAGAGCGGAAATAATCTCCTTTTCCCGACGGTCGTCAAACGTAACCGTCCTCTTGCTCTCGGTGCTGAGCCTGCTGAGAACAGCCGAAACGCCCATCATCTGCTCGGCTATAAGACTTTTACCGTTATCGGAATTGACCGTCATCGTGTAATACCTCTTGTAAGCGTCCGCCTGAGCGTTTATTTCGGCAAGCACGCTGCTTATCCGTCCGCACCTCGCGGCAAGAGAATTGTTTACGTCTATAACCGTAGCCCTGCCTTTGTCGAGAGCGGCTCTCGTCATCGAAACAAAACCCTTTTCGGTATCCGCAGACATCGTTCGCCAGCATCTTACTCTCTCCTGACAACCCGCGCACACCCTTTCGCTTACGTCCCTCCTTATCGCCTCCGCGGCTCTTTCCGAAGGCATAACTCCCCTTATCATAGACCTGAAACTCTGCTGAAGAGCGAAAAATACGTCCGAAAGCTCGTAAAGCCGACCGGAAAGATTGCTCCTCTGTCTGTTGACTATATGCCTGACCGAATACTTTCCGTCCTCCGAAATCCCGCTCCTTACGGAATTCAGAACCTTCTTCGGGAAAAGCATAAAAGCCGCCGCGGCAACCGCTCCCGTTACCGCGCACGCCGCAGCCGATCCGCCTTTCCCGAAATAAACCGCAAACAAAGGAATAGTTATCGCTCCGCCAAGAACGGAAGCCCATCTTTTCCCCGAAAAAACCGCCGCAACCGCTCCTACCGACGGCCAGAGCGCAAGACAGACCGATTCTCCCGAAAAAAGCGCGCAGCCCGCTCCCGCAGCAAAGGAAAGAAGAACTCCCTTTTCCTTGCCGAAAGCGTTTACCGTAAAAAGAATCGCAAAGGGCAAAACCGCATAACTCAGATTTATTCCGAAAAGAATCGTCTTTTCCAGACCACCCGCTATAAGCCCCGCGGAAACGAACGCAAAAAGCAGTCTGCTTCCCTGCGGAGAATACCTCGCGCCCCTCGAAAGAATCCCTTCGGCTACGTCGCAGAAAGAAAACGCCGCCGCAAGAGAAACGGGTATTCCCAGAAGCCTTTCCGCGGCCTGACCGCCCTCGGCCGTCAGAACGTAGAAAAACTGCGACAGACACAAAAGCCCGAAACATATCGCCTTGCTTCGCTTCTCGTCCGTCCGAACAGCCGCAAGTCCGTAAAAAGGCGTGATTACGGCAGCGGCAGCTACCGCGGCGGGAAAACTGTCCGTGAAAAAAGCCGAACAGAGCAGAAAAGCCGCCGACTGAAACAAAAGCCCCTTCCCGAGCGTAAGAAAAGCCGCATACGCCCCCAAAGCCAGACTCATCCCAAGCTCCTTATGCGTTCCGTACAGCAAAACGTACACCGTACACCCGAAAAGCGCAAACGCTATCTCTTTCCCGTAATTCCTTTTAATAGCTCCGACCGAATCCTTTACCGCAGCCTTCATATCCCTTTTCCTCCGTCGATTTTCATATTGCTTTTCCTCCGTCGATTTTTCGTCGTAATCGCTTGCCGCAACTTATCCGCTTTTCCGCAGATTCTCGTTCCTCCGCGGATTTTTAGCCGTAAGTCCGTTACGCTTCTCAATTTTAACACGCATACTCTCCGTTTCTTCCGTCGGAAATCGTCTGTTTTCGGGGATTATTGACGAAAAGACAGGCTCCGGTGGACAGACGAAAATCGGGACTACTCGTTTTTAAAAGAAGAATTCCGAAGTCGGACTCGGTTTCCGCTCCGAACTCCACGCGGCTCCGCAAAGCCGATGAAATCCTCCGCCGAACCCTTTCCGGAAGAAAGCGGACATAAAAAGACAAAAACCGTCAATTAAATCGGGTATGGGAAACGAAAATATGTTATAATAAAGGAAACGAAATAAGAATAAAACGCAGAATGAAAATCAGACGCAAAAGATAAAAGGATAGAAACACGATGAATTACGACGGACTTATCGGCGGAATAAAAGAGATTTACGCAAAATCGGGAATAGAATTCAGAGCGACGGTAACGGAAGAGGATAAGATTCTTCTCGTTTTTCTCGCGGGATACCGTCCCTTCGATTATCCGTCGGACTGTTATCGGATAGACTCGTATTACGAAATCTCCAATAAAACCTACCGAGCCGAAAAAGAGATTATAAAGCTTCTTCGCAAAAACGGGATATCAGCCGATTTCTACCGCGGGAAAAACCTCAGAAGCGTTGCGGAACGCGCCCGACTGGGGAAAAGAGCTTTCAGCGGATTTTTATACTGCGACGCATACGGGACCTATTGCTTTATAGGCTGCGCGGAGATAAACGGACTTACCTCCGACGAGGAATTATCGAACGCCCTTCGAACCCTCGACCGCACTCCCGAAATAACCCGATCGTGCGACGGCTGCCGCGCGTGTCAGGCGGCTTGTCCGACGAAAGCCGTTCCCGACAAAAAAGAATTCTGCCTCAGAAACGTTCAGGAAAACGCGAGAAAAGGCCTTTCGGAAGAATTGAAACTCTGCGCGGAAAAATTGGGCGACAGACTGCTCGGCTGCGGCGCGTGTCAGGAATTCTGTCCGCTGAATATCGGTATAAAATCCCGCCCCTTGCCCGAGAATCTTTATAACCTGCTCAAAAAAGAGAATTTCCGGAAAGCAATCGAAAACAACGACTTAAAGGAATTAAAAGAAATTATCGGGACGAATTACGGACGGAAAAGCGTACTCGCGCCCGTTCTCGGACTTATCGAAAATAACGACGAACCGAAAGAACATAACGAATCTGCGACCGACGGAGAAAACGAAAAATGATTTTAAGAACAAACGACTTCAATAACGGCGAAAAACCGCACGTAAAGGACTCCTCCGCACCCTTCCTCACCGAAATCGGAATCGATTCGCCCGCACGGGTTTTTGCCGCGGACACCGACCTATTTCTTTCGGCGGGAGCGGACGTAAACGCTCAGCGAAAAAGCAACCGCGCCGCGGTTTTCTCGGCTATCGCCCTGAAACTGTGCGAGTTCGGACAGAAAACCCTTATCGTTTCGAAAACCGACGACGAGCTTACCGGCGACGCGAGAAGCGCCTTCCGGAAAAAACTCGCGGTTTCGGATTTCCGATTCGAAGAGAAAGATTCCGACACGGCGAGCGAAGAATCGTCCGCAGACAAAATCTTTAGCCGCAAAAACGAAAAGCCTTCCTTTAATCCGTATACGGAGGAGGATTATCTGAGGCTGCGCGCGGTCGCCGAAGAAAACGACGATATCCGCTCGGTTTTCGTCATCGGAGGCTCGGAGGAAATTTCTCTCGGCAAAAGGCTCGCGACCGAATTCGGAATCCCTCTCGCGGTTTTCATAACGCGTCCGGACGGGGATTCCTTCCTCTCGCCTTATTTCACCGTCCGCCGCGAAGGAAGAGTCGATTATATTCCCTCGGCGGCGCCTTCTCTCGCGTTCTTCGACGCGGCTCAGACGCTCTCCGAACGATATATGCGCAGAGGCGCGGGATTTATCGCGAAAGCCCTTATGACTCTTCCCGAAACCGACTACCTCGGCGGAGATTATTCCGAAGAACTCCTCGGAGTCATAAAAGACTGCCTTTTTACGGATTTCACGAAAATCACGGTACAGAACAAAACTCTGCTTTTTACCTCTCTTTTAAGGCTTTCCGCGCTCAGAAGCAAGGGCGAATACCCTCTTATAACTCCCGCGGACGGACTTATGGAAACCCTCGGACTTTTCGGCGTCGACGGAAAGGATTACGCTTATACCTGTTCGAGACTAATAGCCGAGATTTACTCGGACGTCCTCTCCGAACCCGAACTCGTTCTGACTCCGCCGCCCGATACCCTCGGACGATTCAGAAGATTGTCCTCGCTCGGCGCAAATACCCGCGGAAACCTCGGAAACGACCGCTTTCTCAACTTCGTTTTCCCCGTTTTCGCCGCAAAAATCGAAAGGCTCGTCAAAAGCCTGTCGCTCTTTGAAAACTGCTGCCTGACCGACCCGATTCCTCTGTCTTCACGGGAACTTCGGGACGCGATCTGCGCTTCGGCGGAAATCTTCGGTCAGCACGGACTTCTCCGCGACCTCTTCCTCGCGGGATACCTTCCCGCAAATCCGTAAAAGCCGAGTTGATTGAACGAACGCCGAATTTCATTAAACGAATCCCCGATTTCATTGAGCGAACACGGGGATTTTGCTTTTTTAGTTATAAAAAGATTCGGAGCGTCTTATTCGGACGGCTCTTGTTTTTTCAAGGAAAGATAAGTCCCGACTATTTCGCCGATATAGAAATCGTGAAAATCCTTTTTGGGATAGTTATCGGAAATCATAGACTTATCGACGAATCCGCGCTCCTCTATCGGACCGACGTAAATCTTTCGGCAAACGAAAATCATCTTCGCCTGTGCGACGGCAACGCTTTCGTCGATGAATTCGGGAGAAAGTCCGCAGGCGGCAAGCTTGTCGGGATAATCCCTTCCCGATTCGGTACCCAGAAACGCAAGCTCTTTTCTATATTTTTCGTCAAGAACCGAAAGCGTGAAAAACGGACGTTCGTCTATTATCGGTTTGGTGAAACGGGACGGCCGGACATACACGGTAACGACGGGAAGCCCGTTGAAGCCCTTTGCGTTTTCACCGAACCAGAGCGAGCCCATTTGCCCCCAGGACACGGTCATCGGATTGTATTTTTCGCGGTCGCCCGCCGTGAGAACCATCCAGTCTTTGGAAAAAAGCGTATGCGGATTCATCCGCAAATCGTCGAAATCCACTTTTTTGAACTCCATAAAAATCTCCTTTTGCCCCGACTGCGCAAATTCGAAATTTCTCAGCAATTCAGGGCTTTTCGGTCAGTATACCATAAATCGCGATTCGTTGTCAACAAGGAACTCGTTTTCATTATTTTTTAATAAAAAACGGAGCAAAGCGAACTTTGCAAAAAAATTACGGGAAAGCCGCAAGAGAAATGCGACAGCAGGCGGAAGTTTTTTTGAATAAAAAAACGGAGCAAAGCGAACTTTGCTCCTCCGTGGTCGAGGTGACAAGACTTGAACTTGCGGCCTCATGGTCCCGAACCATGCGCGCTACCAAACTGCGCTACACCTCGTAACTCTGCAATTATAGCACAATTCCCGCGTCTTGACAAACATTTTCGGCGATTTTTTCTAAACAAAAATTTCCGCTCGGTTTTTTACGGATAAAATCGCGTTCGCCCGAATTCACCGCGTTCTGCGCATTTAAAGACAAAACCGCAGATATTCTTACCTTTGGGCGACAAAAAAAGATCCGCGGCTCGGTTACCGCGGACCTTTATAAATAAGCTTAAAGAATTATTTGATTTTTCTTGCTTCGACGTAATATCTCTTTTCGACGGCTTCGCCCATAGAGAAGGTTTTTCTCGGAAGCGCGCCCTTTTTAAGAACGTAATCGAAAAGGTCGTTTTTAGCGAGCGGGGGAAGAGTTATTCCGACGCTGCCCGGGTGAGCCTCTACCACCGAGCGAAGGCTGTCCGCGCCGTGAACGTAATCCACTTCCGCGCCTTCGTGCGTCCCGATGTATCCGTCGATATAATCCTGAACCGTCTTGACGGCTTCTGCCGCGTTCGCGGGAAGCTTAATCGTTTCTTCCTTTCCGCCGTGAAGCATAAGAGAACAGGAATAATCGCCGCCGAGTACGGAATCAAGACCGCGAAGGAAATCCTCTCCGACGTTGAATACGACTCTGTGAATGGGTTCGAAGGCAAGTCCGTCGTCGTGAATGTTTTCGACTTCCACGAGAGCGAAACGAGCAGGATGAACGAGCCTTTCTTCTTCGGAAAGAGAATCCTTTATATTGTTCCAGCAGGCCTTTGCCGTAGCGAGAGAATGATTTCCGTCGCCCACCGCGTAAAGCATAGCTTCGTCGGCGGTTCCGTATTTACTCATAAGTTCTTCGCGGGAGATAAGCTTATCGAGCTTTTTAAGGACTTCTTCCGAATCGGAGACTTTCCAGCCGCGGAGATGACCGCCGTCCATATTAAGGTCGAAATCGTAGACCTTCTCGTACTTGTCTTTGTTTGCGTAAAGGCCTTCGATTATTTCCTTCTTTCTGTCGTCGATGAGAAGCATAATGTGCGGAAGCTCTATGGGCGCGTTTTCCCTGATTTTAACGCGCGGCGGAATTCTCGAAATAACGGTGCCTTCGGTAGCTCTTATAAGAGCCTTGTCTTCTCTCACGAAGGAATAGTCTTCGAGGTCAACCATAACCATAAGACCTAAACGCCTTTCGACGAATCTGGTCTTTCTTTCCACGAGAATGAAGCTCTTGCCCGCGCTCTCCAGAGTTCCGTCGGAAAGATACTTGTCCATAGTCGCGTTGATTCTGTCGATAATGGGCTTATTGTCCATTCCGAGATAAACTTCGGGGAAAATAACGTTGAGCGCGGAAGGAGCGTCTCCCACAAAAGCCCTGAGCTTTTCCCAGTATTCGGGTTCGCTCGTAAACTGGTCGCACGCGACGACCGCCCATTTCTGCATATCCGTTCCCTTCTTTGGCAGAAGCACCTCGGGAACTCTCGTTGTATTATTCATATCGGTATATACTCCTTGTTTTGTATATGTTATTGTCTTGATTTTTCGGGGAACGCCTATACGGCTGCGCCTGCGGTGAACCACAAAAGAGCGGCAAGAACGAGCGCGAGCAGTCCGAGGTACCATTTCTTAAGGAAAACTTCCTTGAAAATAACCGAAAAATTCGACCTTTCTTTCTGTTTCTTATTCGACTTCGACATAATCCTTCGACCAAAACTCCTTTTCCGAACCCGAGATGCCGAAAGCTATCTCGAGCGCCCTCGTAAGCGTCTGCTGATCCATATATCGTTTCATCTGTCCGTCGTGCATAACGGAAATAATACCCGTCTCCTCGCTGACTACGACTGCGGTAACCGTAGGATCGTTTTCGGTTATTCCGAGAGCCGCTCTGTGTCGCGTACCGAGTTCGCGGGGGAGATTCTGCTTCTGCGTGAGCGGAAGATAACAGCCCGCCGAAACTATCCTGTCGCCGCGGATAAGCATGGCTCCGTCGTGCAGCGGACAGCCTTCGTAAAAGACCGTTTCTATAAGCTCGCCGGAAATCTCCGCATCGAGAGTCGTTCCGCTTTCAGCAACGAAATCGGCAACGGGCTGCGGACAAATTACGATGAGCGCGCCCGTATCGCTCTTGGAAAGCGTCTGACAGCTTTTAACGATCTTTTCTATGACCGGATGAAGCTCCTCGGGAGTCAAATCCACGCTTCCCGACCGCAGAAAATTCTTCCCGCTGACCGAAAGCTTGAAAAGATCCCTTCTGATGTCCTTCGAAAACAAAGCCGTCGTGATTATTATGAGAAGAGCTATCTCTATGAAAATCACGTTCGCATCGTGAAGCACGTCTACGAAATAAAGTCCGACCGTAACCAGAATCACGACGCTGACAAGTCCCGAAAACCAGCTCGCGTGGTGAGTTGCCGCGTAAGCCAGAACAAACCACAACGCGAGCGCAAGCCCGAGTATGCCGACGACGGCTCCGATAATCTGCGCCGCTCCGTATCCGCGGAATAAATCAATTATTTTGTCCAGAAAAACCATCTTCCGTTCCGCTCCGTTCTTTTATTCAATTAATGATAACACAAATCGTCCGTAATTGCAACGAAAAAACCGCATTTGAGAAAAATCCGGACCCTTACGCCCGCAAATTCTTCCGTTTTTCAATTCTTCCGCAAGTCGTTTTCCGTTTCTTTCAGAAGCTCGTCGACCTCGGCTTTAAGCTCGTCCTCCGTACCGGCGTTCCGAAGAATCCTTCCTTCGGCTCTTTCGTAATCGTACTGAGCCGCGATTCTGAGTCTTATTTCCGCCTCGGAAAGTCCGCTTCTTTTTCTGACTCGCTCTATCCTTACGTTCTCGGGGGCGGAAACTATCCACACCTCGTCGAATTCCTTTTGTTTTCCCGTTTCGAAAAGCAGGGGTATCTCCGCAAAACACAACTTTTCTCCTCTCGAAAAGGATTCTTCCGCAAGAGCGAAAATCTCTTTATAGACTTCGCCGTGAAAAAGAGCGTTGAGTTTTTCCGTCCTTTCCTTATCCGAAAAGCAGTATTCCGCAAGCGCGCGGCGGTCGAGCTTTCCGCCTTGTACGAAATTTTCGCCGAAAAGCCTCGCTATTTCCGATAAGAAATCCTTTCTTTCGCTCAACCCGCGCGAAATCCCGTCCGCGTCAAGCACCGTATATCCCTTTTCTCCGAGATATTTTCCGACGCTGCTTTTTCCGCTTCCTATTCCGCCCGTAAGAGCTATGATTTTTCCGTTTTTCATAAGTTTCCGTCCCGAAGAGTATTTCCGCGCCGCGGCGGCTTCCCGTCCGTAATTCAACCTCGGCTATCCAAAATTATTTCGCTTCGTTCATATCCCTGCCGCAGGAAACGTTCACCGTAAGCGGAACGCTGAGCCTGACCGCGTTCTCCATAGTGTTTTTAAGGATATCTTTGACCTCCTCAAGCTCCTCTTCGAACGCGTCCACGATAAGTTCGTCGTGAATCTGAAGAATAAGCCGACTTTTAAGTCCGCGTTTTCTGATTTCGCCGTCGACGCCTATCATCGCTATCTTTATGATATCCGCAGCGCTGCCTTGCAGAGGCATATTCATAGCCGCTCTCTCGGCAAAGGACCTGAGCCTGAAATTCTTCGAGTTTATCTCGGGAAGCATACGCCTTCTTCCAGTTACGGTCGTAACGAAACCGTCTCTTCGCGCGTTTTCAACGCAGCCGTCGAGATAGGTCTTTATCGACGGATAGCTCATGAAGTAATTTTCGATATACTTCCTCGCGTTTCCCGCGGTCAAATGCGCGCTCTGGGCAAGTCCGTATTCGCTTATACCGTAGATTATTCCGAAGTTGACAGCCTTTGCCGTCCTTCTCATCTGCGAAGTAACAAGCTCCTGCGGAATTCCGAAAATCTGCGAAGCCACGAGCGCGTGAATATCGTCGCCCCTCGCGTAAGCCGCCGTAAGCACCGGATCGCCCGAAAATCCCGCAAGAAGCCGAAGCTCTATCTGCGAATAGTCCGCGCTCACGAGATAACCGTTAGCCGAAACGAAAATTCTTCTTATTTCTCTGCCCTCGTCCGTCCTGACGGGAATATTCTGAAGATTCGGCTCGCTGCTGCTCAGCCTTCCCGTAACCGTCTGTGTCTGATTGAAGGTCGTATGAACGAATCCGTCCTTAACGCACGACAAAAGCCCGTCTATATACGTGCCTTTAAGCTTGCTGAGCTGCCTTATTCTTAAAATAACCTCGACTATCGGATGCGCGCCCGCAAGCTTTTCGAGATTTTCGGCGTCGGTGCTGTAACCGGTTTTCGTTTTCTTTATGCCCTTGTCGGGAAGTCCGAGTTTCACGAAAAGCACGTCCGAAAGCTGCTTCGGCGAAAGAACGTTGAATTCTCCGCCCGCGTACTCCCAAGCCTTTTCGGTGAGAATACGGGTTTCCTCGCTGTATTTTTCGCCAAGCTCGGTTATAACCGATTCGTCTACCTTAACGCCCGTTTCCTCCATTCCGTAAAGAACAGCCGACAAGGGAAGCTCTATCTCGCGGTAAAGCCTTTCCGTACCTTCGGATATAAGCTTCCCGGAAAGGATTTCCCTCGCCGCAAACAGTCCCGACGCGCCCTCGTTTACTCCGTATTTTTCCGAAAATCCGCTCCTCTCCTGCGAAGGTCTGTAATCGACGATATAATCCATAAGCGAAAGCTCGTCCGATATTCCGCATTTCAAGCCGTATTTCCCGAAAATCCTTCTTACTGCCTTTCCGTCGTAAACCACGAGCTTCTTACCCGAAAAACAGCCGAGAGCCTTACCCGTATCCTCTTCCGTAACGCGAAGAACGTATTCCGTTCCTTCGTCCGAAGAAAAGCTCAGAACTCCTCCGTCTTCGGTTTTTTCGTAATCCAGAGCAACCTCCTCTCCTTTAACGAGAAAAGGAATATCTTCGATTATTTCCAAGGTTATCGTTTCCGTCGTTCTTTCCGCAGAATCGGATTCTTCCGCAAATTCCATACGCTTTATGACGGCGTTGAAACCCAGCACGGAAAGCGCGTCTCTGGTTTTAGCGGGGAAAACCTTCGCGAGCCTGCATTTTCCGTAATCCACGCAAACGTCCGAATCGGTAACGATAGTCGCGAGCAGCCGCGAAAGATAAGCAGAATCCTTGCCTTCGACAAGCTTTTTCCGCGTCGCGCCCTTTATGGAGTCTATGTTTTCGTAAATCCCGTCCACGTCACCGTATTCCGCAAGAAGATTCTTCGCCCCTTTATCACCTATTCCCGATACGCCCGGGATATTGTCCGAAGAATCTCCGCAAAGAGCCTTGTATTCTATAATCTGATTCGGAGTCAAACCGTAGTTTTCCACAACGGATTTTCCGTCGTTGTATTCGACGTCGCTTATTCCCTTTTTCGTAAGAAGGACGGTCGTCTTTTCCCCGGCAAGCTGCAATAAATCCCTGTCGCCCGAAAGCACTACGCAATCCATAGGAGCGGCTTTCGCAAGAGTCCCGATTATATCGTCGGCTTCGACTCCCGCCTTTTCGCATACGACTATGTCCATAGCCGACAAAAGCCCGTGAAGCACCGGCATCTGCTCGGCAAGGTCGTCGGGCATACCTTTTCGGTTGGCTTTGTACTGAGGATAAATCACGCGACGGAAATTAACCCCTCTCATATCGAACGCGACGACGGCGTGAGTAGCGCCAGTATCCGAAATCGCCCGAAGAAGGATATTCGTGAAGCCGTAAACGGCGTTGACGTTCTTTCCGTCAGCCGAATTGAGCGGCGGAATCGCATAATACGCTCTGTTGAGTATGCTGTTTCCGTCAATAAGCAAAAGTCTGTCCATTCTTCCTTCCTTACGATGAGGACGGGCAAAAAGCCCGCCCCCTTTTATTTTTTCTTATCAGATCTTGTCGTTGCTTCCGAGAACGTTTATTATCTTTCTCTTGACCATATCCTTGATAGCGGTTCTTGCCGGTCCGAGATACTGGCGCGGATCGAAATGCGTGGGATTGTTCGCGAGATGCTCTCTTATCGTAGCCGTGCAGGCAAGTCTTATATCGCTGTCGATATTGATCTTGCAGACAGCCATCTCCGCTGCCTTACGAAGCATTTCCTCCGGAACGCCCTGCGCGCCCTGCATATTTCCGCCGTATTTCTGAATGAGTTCCACGAATTCCTGCGGAACGCTCGACGAGCCGTGAAGAACTATCGGAAATTCCGGCAACCTCTTGCTTACTTCTTCGAGAATATCGAATCTAAGCTGAGCCTTTCCCTTGAACTTGAACGCGCCGTGACTCGTTCCTATGGCTATCGCAAGCGAATCGACGCCCGTCCTCGAAACGAATTCCTCGACCTGATCGGGATCGGTGAAAAGATGTCCTTCGCTTACGACGTGTTCTTCGATTCCCGCAAGCCTTCCGAGTTCGCCCTCGACCACTACGCCGTGATCGTGAGCGTATTCCACGACGCTCTTCGTTCTCGCTACGTTTTCCTCGAAGGGGAGACTGCTGCCGTCGATCATAACCGAAGTGAATCCGTCGTCAACGCACTGCTTGCAGATCTCGAAAGTATCTCCGTGGTCGAGGTGCATACAGATAGGAAGCTCGGGCGCGTCCAAAACCGCGGCTTCTATAAGCTTTTTGAGATAAATCATATTCGCGTACTTTCTCGCGCCCATGGAAATCTGAAGAATAAGAGGCGAACGAGTCTCTTTTCCCGCTTCGACGATACCCTGTATCGTTTCCATATTGTTGACGTTGAACGCGCCTATCGCGTATCCGCCGTGATAAGCTTTTCTGAACATTTCCGTGCTTGTAACGAGTGGCATTATTAGTTTCCTCCAATAAAAAATACCTTTGGGCAATCCCCCGAATTCTGTTGCGCAAAAGTCGGGTATGGTGTATAATTCCCTTATACGGTTAAATTTTACCATACCGTAGAATTAAAGTAAAACAATTTGAACATAATTGTAATTAAAATTTATGGAGGAATAAATCATGTCCAAACTCAGACTCGGTATCAACGGCTTCGGCAGAATAGGCCGTCTTGTTCTCCGCGCGGCTGTGAAACGCGGCGACGTCGAAGTCGTTGCAATCAACGACCCAGGCTTCCCCGATATGAACTATATGTGCTACATTCTGAAATACGATACGATGCACGGCCGTTTCGAAGGAACCTGCGAACCTACCGAAGGCGGAATTATCGTCAACGGCGACAAGATAAGCGTTTATAACCTTATGGACCCCGCTTCCATTCCCTGGGGAAGCCACGAAGTCGACGTCGTTGTCGAATCCACCGGCGTCTTCACGACTATGGAAGGCGCGGAAAAACACCTTCAGGGCGGCGCGAAGAAAGTCGTTATCACCGCTCCGAGCAAAGACGCTCCCATGTTCGTTATGGGCGTCAACGAGAAGGATTACACCGACGATATGAAAATCGTCTCCAACGCGAGCTGCACGACAAACTGCCTTGCTCCTCTCGCAAAGGTCATTCACGATAAGTTCGGTATCGTCGAGGGACTTATGACTACCGTTCATTCCACTACCGCCACGCAGAAAACCGTAGACGGTCCTTCCAAAAAGGACTGGAGAGGCGGAAGAGCCGCTTCGGGCAACATAATTCCATCCTCTACGGGCGCTGCCAAGGCTGTGGGCAAGGTAATTCCTTCCCTTAACGGCAAGCTCACCGGTATGTCCTTCAGGGTTCCGACGCTGGACGTTTCCGTGGTAGACCTTACCGTTAACCTCGCTAAGCCCGCTACTTATGAGGAAATCAAAGCCGAAATCAAACGCGCGAGCGAAAACGAGCTTAAGGGCATTCTCGGCTACACCGAAGACGCAGTGGTTTCGAGCGACTTCCTCGGCGACACGAGAACGTCTATTTTCGACGCGGACGCCGGCATTATGCTTTCGCCTACGTTCGTAAAGCTCGTCAGCTGGTACGACAACGAAGTAGGTTACAGCAACAAGGTCGTGGACCTCGCAAAACACATCACGGCAAGAAAATGCTGCTGTTGCTGCAACAAATAATTTCACTCCGATTTCCGGCGGGAGGAACGCGAAAGCTTCCTCCCGTTTTTAATAAAAATCAGTTATTTTCCGTTCGTTTTTAGCGTTTGTGAAAAAAATTTCATCTGCTTATCTTATTTCTACCCCCCCTAAAGGTTTACACGTATTTATTTGTGCTAACTGTGTTGCTTTCCCTTGTAAAAGCACTTTTTTCTGTCACAAAGCAATATTTGCTTGACGAAAGGAGTGGTTTTTCCGTATAATATACTTGCATCTATCTGTATTGGGTGGGACTTGGGGGTCACACTTTATGGAATATTTGCGAAAAAAGGAAAGGGGAAAATGAAAAAACATAACAAAAAAGGCTTCACGCTTGTCGAGCTGCTTGTCGTTATCGTGATTATCGGTATCCTTGCGGCGGTTATCATACCCAACGTGGCAAACAACATAGAAAAAGCCAATAAGAGTGCTGCCGAACAGGAAGCGAAAGTTAAATACAACGAGGTGCTCTCTGCGCTCAAGCTTGAAGAGGGTGACAAAGCTCCTGAAAATTTCTTCTATTTTGGAGATAAGTACGTAGTTTACCTTAAGAACGGTTCTTTGCAGGTAGGTAAAACCAAAAAATTCGAAGGTAAAGTAAAAGTGCCCACGGCGATTGCAGAGTCGGAAGAAGAAGTAGACAAGGCTTTCGGTCTTACTTCTTTAACAGACGGCGATGTCGTTGTTAAGTTAGTTGTTAAGTCTGATGGCACCAACGACTACAAGTTCGCTAAGTATGTCGGCACCGATTGGAAAGAATATGAATTGAAAGACGGTAAATTGGTGGAGAAGAAGACTACCTAGACTCCCACCCCTTCCGAAGGAAGTGGAGATTCTGGTTCCGAAGGAAGTGAAACTTCTAATCCGTAATCCGATTTTATCACAAATCAACAAAACAAAAATCCACTCCTTTCGGGGTGGATTTTTTCGCGTTTTTTTTCTCTAAAGCACGGCTATCGCAAGCGTGCAGTACACCATAAGCGAAAGCGCGTCGACTATGGTTGTTATAAAGGGCGAAGCCACGACCGCCGGGTCCAGCCTGCATTTTTTAGCGATAAGCGGGAGGGTGCAGCCCACGAGCTTTGCCATAATTACCGTCAGCGCCAGCGACGCGGATATTACCGAGCACCTTGAAAGCGTATAGTCCTTATAGCCGAACAGAAGATTGTCGATAAGCATAAGCTTTGCCATACACGCAAGCCCCAGTACGAGCGCCGCCAGAAGCGATACGCGCAGCTCCTTCCGCACAACCTTGAAAACGTCTTTGGTCCTGACCTCGCCTATGGCAAGCGCGCGGATAACCGTAACCGACGCCTGTGCGCCTGCGTTTCCGCCCGTATCCATAAGCATAGGCACACAGGCGAAAAGAACCGTGCTTATAGCGTTGAGCTTGGCTTCGTAGGTATTTATGATAAGCCCCGTAAAGGTTGCGCTTACCATAAGCAGCAGCAGCCACGGGATTCTGTTTTTGAAAACCGCCCAGGTACTCGTTTTGAGGTATGGCTTATCCGACGGCGTGGTAGCCGCCATTTTTGCGATATCCTCGGTGTTTTCCTCCTGAAGGACTTCGATTGCGTCGTCTACCGTAACTATACCTACGAGGCGTTTTTCGTCGTCTACGACGGGAATTGCGAGAAGCCCGTAGTTGGAAAGCTTCCTCGCGGAAACCTCTCTGTCGTCGAGAGTATGGGCATAAACGAGGTTCTCCTCCATAATGTCGGCGATTTTCGCGTCCGGCTCTGAAAGCAACAGGTCCTTTGCCGTAACCGCGCCGATGAGCCGTCGGGTTTTGTCTGTTACGTAGCAGGTGTAAATGGTTTCCTTATCGATGGCGGTCCTTCGGATTTTATCGAACGCCTCCCTGACGGTCATTTCGGGCGAAAGCGTAACGAACTCGACGGTCATTATGCTGCCCGTGCTGTCGCGGGGATAACGCAGAATCTCGTTAAGAAAATCTCTCTTCTTCCTGTCGCTCTGGTAAAGCAGCTTCTTGACGACGTTGGCGGGCATTTCCTCTATGAGGTCGGCCATATCGTCTATGAAAAGTTCGTCTATGACTCCTTTTATTTCGGTATCGGTGAACCTTCCTATGAGTTTGGACTGCACGTCGGGAGGAAGCTCCACGAAGGTTTCCGCGGCTACGTCCTTGGGAAGCAGCCTGAAAGTCACTATACAGTCGTCGATATCCAGCTCGTCGAGAACTTCGGCTATATCGACTTCGTTCATTTCGACGAGCAGAGCCTTGAGCCGCGCAAATTTCTTTTCGGCAACAAGCTCCTTTATCGATTCGGCGTCGACGATTCTCTGCGCGACGCTCGCCGGAAGCTTTTCCATAAGACCTACGGTATCTTCCACCGAAACGTCGTCCATAACGTCGTCGAGCTTCTCTTCGCGCAGTCCGGAAACCACGCTCTTCTGTTTTTCGCCGTCAAGGAAGGGCAGAATGTCCGCAAGCGCGTCGGAATCGACGTAATGACAGACCTTCACGAGGTCCGCGCGGTCAAGGGCGGACAAAACCGCCGCCGCGTCCTTCGTTTCAAGCTCCGAAACGAGAGCGGCTGCCCTTTCGTACTCCTTTGCGGCAACGAGTACGGTTATTGAATCTTTCACGTTTCTTTTTCGTCAATGAAAGCAACGGCTAAAGATAAAAATTTCCGAGGCGGCACAAGCCTTTCTACTTCGCCCGTCGGCATCTTCAGTCCGCAAGTGATGTTCCATATGACTTATACCTCCTGTATTTGATAGGGCTATTTTACCAAACGCGCGGACGCTTGTCAAGGATTTGCTCCCGCACGTTATCATTATACGCAAAAAATCCCTTGATTGCGACCGATCGGGGAGCTTTAAATGCGCAATTCCGATTTAAAACGGTTGACTATAAAAAAAGAATGTGTTAGAATAAGTCAATATACACTATCGTATAGAGAAAGGGCGGCGCACCGCTATCGGCAACGGAAAAAGCCGCCACGGAGGTTTTAATGGATAAGATAATCAAAGAGGCCCTGACGTTCGACGACGTTCTCGTCGTCCCCGCAAAAAGCGACGTCCTTCCGGGCGAAGTCGATCTCGGCGTTCAGCTTACGCCGGACATAAAGCTCAATATTCCGCTCGTCAGCGCGGCTATGGATACCGTTACGGAATATAAGCTCGCGATAGCTATGGCTCGCGAAGGCGGCGTGGGCATAATTCATAAGAATATGTCCATAGAAGAACAAGCCCTTATGGTAGACAGAGTCAAAAGAAGCGAACACGGCGTTATCACCGACCCGTTCTTCCTTCACCCGGAAAATCCCGTTACGGACGCTCTCAGACTTATGGCGAGATATAAAATCTCGGGCGTTCCGATCGTCGACAGGGAAGGTCACCTCGTAGGTATTCTTACAAACCGCGACCTCCGTTTCGAAACCAACTTCGAACAGCCTATTTCCAATATTATGACGAAAGAGAATCTCGTTACCGCGCCGGTAGGCACTACCCTCGACGAGGCTCAGAAGATTCTCGGAAAACACAGAATAGAAAAGCTCCCCATAGTGGACGAAAACAATATCCTCAAGGGACTTATTACCATAAAAGACATCGAAAAGACCATTCAGTACCCCAGAAGCGCAAAGGATAAGAAGGGCAGACTTCTCGCCGGAGCTGCGGTAGGTACGGCGGCGGATACGATGGAAAGAGTTGACGCTCTTTATAAAGCGGGAGTGGACGTGCTTGCGGTGGACACGGCTCACGGTCATAACGTTATGATTGCGCGCGAAGTCGAAAAAATCAAAACGAAATATCCTTCCCTCGCCATCATCGCCGGAAACGTCGCTACGGCAGCCGCAACTCGAGACCTTATCGCAGCGGGCGCGGACGTGGTTAAGGTCGGCATAGGTCCCGGCTCGATATGCACAACGAGAGTTGTTGCCGGCATAGGAGTTCCGCAGATTACGGCGATTATGGACTGCGCCGAGGAAGCCGATAAAAAGGGTAAGCGCATCATCGGCGACGGCGGAATCAAGTATTCGGGCGATATAGTCAAGGCTATCGTCGCGGGAGCGTCGGCGGTTATGATAGGAAGCCTTCTCGCGGGCACGGAGGAATCACCCGGAGAAACCGAAATCTATCAGGGAAGAAGATTCAAGGTTTACAGAGGTATGGGTTCTCTCGCGGCTATGGCGAAGGGAAGCAAGGATCGTTATTTCCAGGAAAACTCCCAAAAACTCGTTCCGGAAGGCGTCGAAGGAAGAGTTCCTTACAGAGGAACTCTCGGAGATATGGTTTTCCAGCTCGTCGGCGGTCTCAGAAGCGGTATGGGCTACACGGGAAGCAGAACGGTCGACGATATGAGAAATAACGCTCGCTTCGTCAGAATAACAAACGCAGGTCTTATCGAAAGCCACCCGCACGATATCTCCATAACCAAAGAAGCTCCCAATTATTCCGTAAAGGGAAGCCTTTAATAAATAATCAGAACGAAATTTATTGCAGCCTCGGAGCTTTCTTCGGGGCTGAAATCGACGAAAGGAGAAAAATATGTCACAGACAGTTGTCGTCATCGATTTCGGCGGTCAGTACAATCAGCTTATCTGCCGCAGAATCAGAGAATTGAACGTACACAGCGTTATGCTTCCGTACGACGCGGATATCGAAAAGATTAAATCCTATAATCCGATAGGTATCGTTTTCACCGGCGGTCCGCACAGCATATACGAAGAAAATTCGCCGAAAGCGGATAAGAGGATTTTCGACCTCGGCATACCCGTTATGGGAATATGCTACGGAATTCAATATATCGCGGCATCCCTCGGCGGAGAAGTTAAAAAAGCCGAAGTCAGGGAATACGGCAAACAGACGGTCGCTTACGACAACGACTGCGTTCTTTTCGGAAAAATGCCGAAGGAAGGCGTCGTCTGGATGAGCCACGTGGATTACATATCGAGAATTCCCGAAGGTTTCAGGATTACCGCAAAGACGGAAACCTGCCCCGTCGCGGCTTTCGCAAACGACGAGAAGCGTATTTACGGCGTTCAGTTCCACCCCGAAGTTCATCACTCCGTAAACGGAACGGAAATCCTCAGAGCATTCCTCTTCGACGTCTGTAAGGCAAAAGGCGATTGGGCGACCGCGGATATAGCCAAAATGCTCATAGAAAACGTCCGCCGTCAGGTTGGCGACGGAAAGGTCGTATGCGCTATGTCGGGCGGCGTGGACAGCGCGGTTGCGGCTACTCTCATTCATAAGGCCATCGGCAAGAACCTTACCTGCATATACGTCGATCACGGTCTTATGAGAAAGAACGAGACCGCTCAGATAAAAGAAGTCTTCATCGACGGACTCAGAATGAATCTTATTATGGTGGACGCAAGCGAAAGATTCCTTTCCGCGCTCAAAGGCGTTACAGACCCCGAGCAGAAACGTAAAATCATCGGAACGGAATTCGTCAGAGTTTTCGAAGAACAAAGCAAGGTCATCGGCTCGGTGGATTTCCTCGCGCAGGGAACGATTTATCCCGACGTCATCGAAAGCGGAAGCAAAACCAGCGCGAAAATCAAGACTCATCACAATGTCGGCGGACTTCCGGACGTTATGGATTTCAAGGGCATAGTAGAACCGCTCAGAGATTTGTTTAAAGACGAAGTAAGAGCTATCGGAAAAGAAATCGGACTCCCCGATTACATCGTTATGCGTCAGCCCTTCCCCGGTCCGGGACTTGCGATAAGAATCATCGGCGAGATTACTCCCGAAAAACTCGAAGCTCTCCGCGACGCGGACGCCATATTCCGCGAAGAAATCGACAAATCCGGTCTCGGCAAGGATATCTGGCAGTACTTCACCGTTCTTACCAACAACAAAACGGTCGGAGTTATGGGCGACGGAAGAACCTACGAGTATACGCTTGCGCTCCGCGCGGTCACGGGCGTGGACGGAATGACTGCCGATTGGGCAAGACTTCCCTACGACCTTCTCGAACGCGCAAGCAATCGTATCGTCAACGAAACGAATATGATCAACCGTATTGTCTACGATATCACCGGCAAGCCCCCCGCAACCATAGAGTGGGAATGATTCGTAAACTTAATAATATACGAAACGATAAAGAACAAAGAGCCTTCCGATTAAATAAGTCGGACGGCTCTTTTTATCGATTTTTTAATTAGTATAATTCTGGCTTTTTTACAAATCCGACGGCGAAATCTACGACGGATTAGATTTCCCCGAGACGTTTTTATAACTTATAAGTATATGCGTAGGAGCAAAAATAAGAGCAGCTGTCGTGAGCAGAACCGAACGGCTTACGATTCCGCAGAACAGAAAAATCACGGACGGAAGAATCGACAATGCAAGCGCTCTGAAAAGACAGCTTCTCCTGAAAAATATTATCCATATCAGACAATACACCAAAGTCAGAACGGAGTTCACGATAAAATAAGCCGTAAACAATTCCTCCGACGAAAACCCCTTAACCGTCCCGGGGATATTTATTATCATCGTCACGAAACAACCGAACCTTCCGACCTGTTCGAGAATCTCAACCGTTTTGTTGCTCCATACGTTTACGAATCCGTCTTTGTTTTTTACGGCGAAAACTACGTTCGGAATCATTATTAAAATTATAACGGCTAATCCGTAAGGATTAAACCAACCCATTTTTCCGTCACCTCTTTTTTAGTCCGCTCAGCCGTCAATTTTTCGGAATTTTAAAGCCGTACGGTTACTTCAACTTCGAGAGAAGCTCGCAGATATCGTCGATTCTGTCGGCGGAAACGCTGTATTCGCATACTCCGGACTCGCTGTGACTCATTGAGGCGGTGATTATACCGATGCGAAGCAGAATGGATATGTGGTGAGAGATAGTCGGCGCGGTAAGTTTCAATTCCCTCGCGATATCCTTGACGCGCATTTTACGCTGGCGAAGCTCGCTCAGCATCCGAAGCCTCGTACCGTCGGACAAAGCCTTCATATATTCGAGAAGCACACCGTTACTTACGAGCGCGATTCTCTCCCATTCCTTAAGCTCGTTATACCTCATTCCGACCGAAGAATAATCCCCCCGTCCGACCGTCGTCATAGACCTGATCTTATTGAAAAGCAAGACCGATAAAGTTACGTCGAGCTGCTGCACGTCCTTGTCGAAACGAATGCTGTAATAATCGTAAAAGTCCCGCCAATCGGTGATTTTTTCGTATTCCCTGAGATAAACTTCGAATTCCGCTCGAATAATATGGAAGTTGTTTTCCAGAACGGGCACCGCAATCGAAAAATACGCTCTGAGGTCGGAAAGCAGTCTTTTTCTGTTCGCGAAGGTATCGAGAATAAGCATTCTGTCTTCGGCGGCGATGAGCGGATTATCCAGAGTCCGATAAAGCTCCTCGATTCCGGTTATTTTTTCCGCACCGTCGGCTTCGACCGTTTCGTTTATCCAGTCGGCGACGAAGTCCCCTATAAGCGCGTCCACTTCCTCGTCGGAAACGACTTTATCGGGATTTTTCCCCGAGAAGAAATACAGCCTCAGAAGATAAGGGAATTTTTCCACGTCGGGCTGAACGAATCTGTCCAGAAAGGAAAAATCGAAACCGCTCTTTTCTATCTCGTCTATAACCGTATCCCTGTAAAGAGCAAGCCTCGAGAATTCGTTTTCCAGAAACTCCCGACTCTTGCCGTATTTTACCTCCGAACGGGTAACCGCGCGCACCTGATTCCATTTTCTGTCATACAGGCAGATAATCGCTTCCATTTTAAAATCCGGTTTCTTACCGAGATTGACTTTGAATTTATCCATTTGTGTCTCCGTGCTTCCTCAACGAAGCTTTTCCGCAGACGCTTCTTACGGCTTTCGTCCGAAAGGACTGCGGAAGCAGGAAAAGCACCCGAAAGGTGCTTTTGGGCTGAAAGGATTACGAGTTTCGGTCGTTGTCGTCAAAAGCGTTTCCCACTACCTCTCCGCGAGAATCCGAAACGGTATCGGAATTTCGACTTTCATCGGAATCCGTCCTTTCTTTCTCGCCGGAATTCCGTCCCGAACAGGAGTCCGTCGGCGCGGAAGAATCGGAATTAACGCTTTCGCCCGAATCGGATTGAGAAGAGTTCGCGCCCGATTCGACTATGGAGCGGTAGAATTCGGCTTTAGCCATAGACATATACGGTCCGACGTAAAGCAGCATAAGAATTCCGCCGGTAAGAGCCGAAAGAAGCACCCAGCCTATGAAGCTCAGATAAAGACGGAAAAGACGGGCTTTATGACCGTACATCATATTCTGACTGCGGTTTATGGCTTCCATCGCCGGAATACCGGGGTTATCGGCGATTATATATTCCGTCATAGAATAAGCGAGAGCTTTGATTATTCCGGGAACAATAAAAAGCAGCGACCAGAGAGCCGTAAAGAGATTCTTCAGGAAATTCGCGAGAAAAGCGCTAACGAAACACTTCCCGAAACCGAAGGAGAAAATCCTTCCGACTTCGGATTTCCTGTATCTCGAAATTTCGAGACAGAACAAAGCGAAGCCCACGAGCATAGGTCCCGCAACGAGAAACGACGCTATCGAAAACACGGAAGAAAAATACGAAAATCTTCCCTTTTCCCACGCGGAAAAGAATCCGCCCGCACCCGAAACCGCCGATAAAATAAGGGTAACTACCAAATATCCGCCGAGGAGCAGTCCGTAATTCGAATTAAGACCGTCCCGCGCGTTTTTTCTGATTTCTTTTGCCGTAAACATCTTTATTTCTCCTTTATGGATTTATAGAATATTACCCGCAGCCGACTTTCCGCGAAAACTCCGCTCAGTCGGCAATTATACGTCCGAAAATAATCCGTCCCGCGTTGGTTTGCAGAGAAGTCGTAATCGTTACGACCGCAGTTTTTCCGACGTAATCTCCGCCGTTTTCGATGACGACCATCGTTCCGTCTTCGAGATAACTCACGCCCTGACCGCGCTCCTTTCCCTCCTTGAGAATGGTAAGCGTTACTTTTTCGCCGGGAATGGCTACGGGCTTTATGGCGTTGGAAAGCTCGTTGAGATTCAGGACTTTGATTTTCTTGACCGAAGCGACTTTGTTGAGATTGAAATCGACGGTAATTATGACGCCCTTGAGCTTAACCGCAAGCTTAAGGAGCTTTCCGTCTATATCGGGAGTATCGGGGAATTCGCTGTCGTCGATAATTACGTCCGTCCCGAGATGCTTCTGAAGCTCGTTGATTATATCGAGTCCTCTTCTTCCACGACTGCGTTTCAGAAGGTCTTCGCTGTCGGCAACGGACTGGAGCTGCGAAACCACGAACGCCGGTATGATAAACGGACCTTCCACGAATCCCGTTTCCGTAACGCCGAGAATCCTTCCGTCGATAAGCGCGCTCGTATCGAGCAGCTTAGGCACGTTATTGTCGGTAACGTCGGTCGTTATAATTATCGCTTTAAGATAATTTATACCGAGAATCAGCCCCACAAAGGCAAAAAACACGTAGCACATCGTGGACAGCGTTATGGACATCCACTTCACGGAAATCATCTCGAAAAGCTTGTTTACGAGACTCGCAAGAAACATTCCGCAGATAAGTCCCAGTCCGCCCGCAATTATTTCGCGACCGGAATACTGCTTTAAAGTCCGAGTCAGTCGTCCCACTGCGTCGTAAATCAACCGGCAAAGAAGCTCTCCCACAAAGAAGAACACCGTTCCCACGACCAGTCCGCCGAGAATCAGTACGATTGCCGAACCGATAAGCGAATCTATCTTGAAACGGTCGCAGATATGCTCGGCGCAAAGCACGCCTACGGCTATTCCGAAGGGCGTAAAGAGCAGTCGGCTGAGTATGGAAACGGGCCTGGGCAGACGTTTCATCAGAAGCTCTCCTTAATGTCGTCGTGTTTGTCTTTGTCGCGTTTTACCGATGATTTACGGGGAGCAGCCTTTTCCTTGGGACGGGGGACTTCTTCGGATTTCTCGGTTTTCTTTCCGCCCGAACCTTTCGGCGGATCGTCCGAAAAAGCTTTTTTCCTGTAATGCAGGATTATCGCCACGAAATAGTATACGATAAACAGAATCCCCGGAATACACATCGTCAGCATATATCCCGTTTTAGTCGTAATCGCGTTGAAAAAGCCGGCGCTCGTCTTCCCCGAAACCGTACCTATGACGTTTTTAGTTTTGACGACCGAACCGTCGGCCATTCTTATTTTCGGAAGCTCGTATTCCCTGACCGTTTCTATCGACGCGATAACCCCCGCCTTTACGAGCATACCGTCGTTTTCGTCCTCGTAAGCGACGGTTTTTCCGATATTGCTTTCGTCGGCTTTGAATTCTTCGGTAAACGTAACGGTATAAAGATTCTCTTCGTCGGAAAAATAACCCACCGAAAGCACGGTTATCATTCCGTGATTATTCCTCGCGGAAACGAAAACCACCGTTATCAGTATAAGAAAAACCGCGAAAACGACTGCCAGGACGTTAATTACGGACGAAACGCCTTTCAATACCTTTTCCTTTTCCAAAATCCACCTCCTTCGATACCTCCGTATCAGATGAGAAGCATAATGAGTTTAAATGCGTAATTCGTGAATATACCCGCGCATATTCCGCCTATCGTATGAGAAAGAATCGCCTTTCCTGTAAGTTCTCTGCATTTAAGGCTGTCCATCATCGCAACGTGAGTGCTGAGATATCCCGACCAGCACATACAGATGGACGTAAACACGGCTATATCGTGAACGTTCGCGAGATTCTGCGCAAGAAGGCTGTCTACTATCCTGACCGCCGCGCCCGCAGAACCTAAAGCCGTAAGCGGCACCGCTATTCCGTTGGGCGACTGGAATCCGAAAAGCGGATCGAAAATCGCACTGACTACTCCGCCTATTTTTGAGATAAGGTCGATACCTTCGTTCGCGCCTCCCGTATAACCGCCCGCGGGCTGAGAACCTATAAGAATAAGCACAAAGTTGCATATTATAAGTACGCCCGGGATAACCGAAACTCCTACCTTGACGCCGCTTGCTCCGCCCTCGAGAAGAGCGTCGAAAAGTCTCGACATAACTCCGCCCTGTCTTATTTCCCTGTATTTCAGAATGTCGAAGTCCGCGTCCATTCCGTCGATTGCGTTCTGTTCCTTACCGTAAAGCTTCTTGGTGAAAATCATCATTATGCGGCAGGAAACTATACTTCCGACGATAGCTCCGAGGTTACCCATAAGCACGGCAAGCCCCGAATGTTCGAGATTGGCAAGTCCGGAGACTTTAAGCATATAGACCGTAACGATAAGCCCCATTCCGAAAGCCGTACCCATATTGCAGAGCGCGGGAAACTGATACTTCTTGAAGTAGCATCTGAATTTCTTGTCTTCGGCAAGCGAGAGAATCGCGGGGTTATCCGACATATAACACGCGAAAATTCCGATAATGCTTGCTCCGGGCATTCCGTAAAGCGGTTTCATAAGCGGGGCGAGAAGCTTGTTTGCCATGGCGATAACGCCGAATTCCGTGAAAACGTAGGAAATCGCGCCCGCAACCACGGCAAGCGCCAGAATATTGAAAACGGTATTGATAAGAAGGTCGTAAGCATTGGCGAAAAGCGTGTTTATGAGATTGCCCATTCCCATAACGCTTCCGAGAAGCCCGAAAAGCACGACAAATACGAGAATGCAGACTACGCCCTCTCTTCCGACCGTCCTTTTCAAAGCTACGCTTCCGTTATAACCGCGAACGACTTTCTTTTTGTCCCTGATAAAAGCCTTGAAGCCCTTATCTTCGGCAGTGTTTTCTTCCTTTTCTGCCTCTTCGACCGCGGCGAATCCGTTTTCGTCCGTCTGAGGAGCCGATTGGTGTTTGTTTTCTTCAGAATTGATGTCCCGTTTCTTCATTGGATTCCTCCGAGGGAGTTTATTGTTCCGCGCGGTTTTCCCGAGGCTTTTTTTCGGTTTCCGCATTCCAGCGCTCTATCTCGACGAAATGAACTATTCTGCGCTTCGAAAGAAGCTTTGCGAGAAAATATGCCGTAAGACAGTCTACCGTACTATGCACGAGCGTCATTCCGAACGTAATTCCCCATATGTATCCCGCCGAATCGTTTTTGACGGCAATGTTATTGAACAAAGCGAAATATACGCAACCGGTTTCTCCGAGTCCGTGAAGAACCGCCGTTGCCGCCGCGAAAATCACCATTCCGACGACTTTGCTGACGTTGATTTTCCTGAGCAGAATCACGCCGAGTATCACGAAGAGAATATGACTTCCCGCGCGCATACAGACGACTACGTCGGCTCCCTTGATAACGAATCCGAGAAACGTTCCTATTGCCACGAGGATACCCGTTATAGGATTATAATACATTCCCAGAAAGATAAAAATATGGGAAAAAGGCGTAAAAGACCATACTCCGAGAGGTATAGTATACATAAACGTGGTCCAAAGCAGGGACAGCGCCGTCAGAATACCCGTAGTTGCAACAAGCTGAGTTACGGTCGGTTTAGTGATTTTCATATCAAAATTTCTCCTTACTCGGCGAAGCTGCTGTCCGGAATCCGTAGCGTTCCGTATATTCCCCAAGCTTCGCTCAGTATAGTTTAACACATTTACCGAATATTTGCAATTCTTTTTCCGTTGCCTGAATAACTTTACCGAGAAAAGCATATATAAAAGCGCACCCTTAAGCGTCGGCTTCCGGGTGCGTTTCGTTTTTCATTCGTCAAAAAGGGTTAAATAAGATCCTTCACGGCATTGCACACTTCAATGAAGGGTTTTTCTTCGAACGGAGTCTTGAGCCCAGCGTATTCGAGAAGCTCGGTAAAGGACTTCGAACCGACTTGTTTGAGGAACTTCATATATCTCTCGTAAGCCTTGTCCCAATCTTCGAGCGAAAGCGAAAGAATCTGGAACGCGGTGAACTGCGCAAGACAATAATCGATATAATAGAAAGGAGATTCGTAAATGTGCATCTGTCTCTGCCATCTTCTTCCTTCCTTATAGAACGGAATATCGTCGAACTCCACGTGCGGAAGGAATTCGTGTTCTATCTTAGCCCAGAAAGCGTTCCTTTCGGCAGGAGTCATATCGGGATTATCGTAAACGGTCTGCTGGAAGTAATCCACTATCGTTCCGTAAGGAATAAAGGAAAGACCGCCCATAATGTGCGTGAGCTTATAGTCCTCGAGTCTGTCGCCGAAGAAATCCTTCATCCACGGATAGGTCAGAAATTCCATACTCATCGAGTGAACTTCGCAGGTTTCCATAGTTGCTTCCTGCTGATTGAAGCCCTGCTTGAATCCGTATTCCGCCGCGAGAGCGTGACCGAATTCGTGAGTCAGAACCTCTACGTCGTGAGAGCTGCCGTTGAAATTGGCGAGAATGAACGGAGTCTTGTATCCGGGAATGGTCGTGCAGTATCCGCCGCCCCATTTTCCTTTTCTCGCGAGAACGTCGAAAGCTTCGTCGTTCCTCATTCTGTCGAAAAGATATCCGGTCACGGGCGCAAGTTCGTGATACATTCTGCTTCCCTTTTCGAAAATCTCTTCGGGAGTTCCTTCGGGACGAGGTTCGTGTTCGGTATAGACGCCGTTATCGTAAAAATGAACCTTATCCCAGCCGAATTTCGCACGGATCTGCTCTTTCTTCTCGGAAACCACCGGAACGATATACTTCTTTACGTTCTCTCTGAACTTGGCGATGTCTTCCTTTCCGTAACAGGTTCTGCCCATTCTCATATAACCGAGCGCGCTGTAATTCTCGAAGCCCAGTTCTCTTCCCATCCGCGTCCTGAGTTTAACGAGCTGATCGTATATCTCGTCAAGCTCCGGAGCAACCTTCATCATTGCGTCGGAAAAAGCCATAGTCGCGCTTCTTCTTACCTCTCTGTCGCTGTTCGTGAAGAATTTGCTGATGGTCGCGATATTGTATTTTTCCCCGTTGTATTCGATAACGGCGTTATTGATAAGCTGTCCGTACTTGGTCGTAAGCTTGCTTTCCTCTACCATAAGCGGCAGAATCTTTTCGTTGACCGATTTGACCTGAAGTTCAAGCTGATCGAAAACGACCTTCGGAAGCATTTCTTTAAGACCGTCGATATGTTTCGAGCCGAGAATAGCCTTCGCAAACTTCTGACTGAAAAGACTTACCTTCGGGAATTCGCCGTCTATGAATTCCTTTTCCTTGAAATAAAACTCGTCGTTGTTATTAAGAGAAAATCTTATCTGAGCAAGCGACGCCATAGTGGACATATGCTCGGATATTCTGTCCAGCTCGTCGAGACACTGAAACTGAATTTCCGCGGACCTGGCCTCTTCGAATCTTTTGAGCAAGGCTTCGCCTTCTTCCAGAAACTTATCGAAATCCGGACGCTCGTACTGCATTTGTGATACTTTCATATTGTTCCTCCTGATATTTGAATCTTATTTGGTCTGATTAAGTTGGTTACCGCTAATCGGCTGCACACGAATTATTTTAATGAATAATTCAGTTTTCGTCAAGCCGATTAAGCCCTGAATTCAAAATTCCTGCTTTTATCGAGCATAAATACCGAACGGTATTCGGGTTTCAGACGACAGCCCCGCCCGAAACGTTGAGCGTAACGCCCGTGATATAAGTATGCTCGCCGATAAAGACGACGGAATCCGCTATTTCGTCCGCGGAAGCCATTCTTCCGAGCGGAATATCTTCTTCTATGAGCCTCATATCGCTCTCGGAAAACTCCTTCATCATTTCGGTATCGGTCGAGCCGGGCGCAACGCAGTTAACCCGTATATTCATAGGCGAGTATTCTTTCGCCATAGCCTTGGTAAATCCTATGACTCCGGCTTTCGCCGCGGAATAAACGGCCTCCATACTCGCTCCGCATATCCCCCACATAGAAGAAATATTGACTATGCTTCCGCCTCTTCCGAGCATTTCTCCGACTGCGATTTTCGTACAGAATATCGTCGAAAGCAGATTTACGTCCGTAACGAACCGTATTTCCTCTTCACTCTGGTCCACGAGCAGCTTCCTCGCGCTTACTCCGCAGCAATTCACGAGAACGTCCACTCTCCCGTATCGTTTCTTCGCAGCGGCAAAAAGCTCCTCCGCTCCGGTAAGCTTCGTTAAATCGGCTTTCACCGCGATCGCCGAACCGCCGTCCAGATTTATCTCGCCTGCAAGAGCTTTCGCCTTGTCTTCCGACCGCGAATATCCTACGACTACGTTATATTCCTTTTTGTGGAAGGCTCTCGCGCACGCGGATCCTATTCCGCCCGAGCCTCCGGTTATTATTACGGTTTTTCTCATATTTCTGTTACGGATAGTTGCCCGCGGCTTGCGGGGCGGGCGGGCTGAAGAAAGTCTGTATCAACAAGAAAGCTATCGGGGGAGCAAGCCGCGCTACGCTATCTGCGTCCATTCCGCAAGAGTCTCGTCAAGATCCGACTCTATTTCGCAAAGCCTTTCCGAAATCTCCCTTACTCTCTTATAGTCCGGACTCGCCGCAAGTTCTTCGTTGAGCGACGACTGTTCGTTTTCCAGCTCCCGAAGCTTTTTTTCGAGAAAAGCCACTCTCTGTCTGTGCTCGGCTTCTTTTGCCCTGTCTTTAGCCGACCGGAAGCCTTTGTTCTCGGGCTTTGTTTCGGGCGGGCGTTTTTCCTCCGCGGCAGAACGCTTTTCTTCCTCGTTTTTTTGCTTTTCGGCGGTAAATTCGTCGTAAGTCCCTTTGAACGAATCGATTCTTCCGTCCTCTATTTCAAGGAAATTGTCCGCAAGACTGCTTATAAAGTATCTGTCGTGCGAAACGAAAAGAAGAGTTCCTTCGAACTTGCGGAGAGCTTCTTCGAGAGCTTCTCTCGCAACGAGATCGAGATGGTTGGTCGGTTCATCGAGAATAAGAAAGTTCCCCTTTTCAAGCATTAAAAGCGCGAACGCAAGCTTCGCTCTTTCTCCGCCGCTCAAAACGCCGACTTTTTTATCTATGTCCTCCGACGAAAGCAGCATCCTCGCGAGAGCCGCGCGTATTTCGGTCTGCGAAAGCTTATGATTCTTGAACCATATCTCGTCGATAACCGTTTTTTCGGGATCGAGATTGAGATTTTCCTGATCGTAATAAGCGGCTTTCGCGTTCTTCCCGAAAAGGACTTTTCCGGTTTTTTCTCCCTTTCCGCTCATAATATAACGGATAAGCGTGGTTTTCCCCGTTCCGTTGTCGCCGAGAAGAGCGGTTTTCGTCCCTCTCGTCAGAACAAATTCCGCGTCAGAAAACAGTTCTCTGTCCGTGAAACCGAGAGTAAGCCCTTTTACCGTCAGAACGTCTTTTACCGGCTCCTTTTCGAACGAAAAAGAAAACTTCGGCGTTCTGCGGTCGATATAGGGTTTGTCCATAATCTCCATATTCGCAAGCTGATGAAGCCGACTTTTCGCGCTGTTGGAGGTAGTCGCTCTCGCGATGTTCCTCTGCGCGTAATCCAGCATGGACGCCACCTGCTTCTGCTGCTTTTCGTATTCCTTCTCCCTTCTTATAAGACTGTCTCTTTTAAGAAGCTTATACTTGGTATAATTCCCTTTATAAGGAGTTACGGTCCTGTGTTCGAGGTCCCATACGGAAGTTACGGTCTTATCGAGGAAATATCTGTCGTGCGAAACGGTAAGAATCGCGCCTTTATAGCCGGCAAGATATTTTTCCAGCCAGAAAAGCGTTTTAAGGTCGAGATGATTGGTCGGCTCGTCGAGAATAAGAAGCTCGGGCGCGGCGAGAAGAAGTCTGCAAAGCATAAGACGAGTCTTTTCCCCGCCGCTCATAGTGCGTATGCTTTCGCCGAAACGTCCGCCGAATCCCATTCCGAAAAGAACGGTCTTTATTTTTACGTCGATATCGTATCCGTCGCCCGCCGTGAAAACCGAATTCCATCTTTCGTATTCCGCGGATTTTATTCTGAATTCCTGAGAATCGTGGTCGATACGGGCAATTTCGCTTTCGAGAGCGCGCATTTTTTCTTCCGCGGCAAGAAGCTCCGAAAATACCGTTTTCATCTCCTCGTAAACGGTAAGAGAACTGTCAAGCCCCTGATTCTGCTTCATATAGCCGACTTTAAGCCCGCTTTTTCTCGTTATTTCTCCGTCTACGGGTTCGAGATTCCCCATAATCAGATTGAGAAAAGTCGTTTTCCCTTCCCCGTTTGCTCCGACCAGACCTATTCTGTCTCCTTCGTTTATACAGACGTTGACGCCGTCGAGGAGTATTTTATCGTCGTAACCGAATACGACGTCTTTTATCAAAACAAGCATTATACTTCACCGCTAATCCGCTTTCCGCGCGACAAAAAACCGCGCCGTTCTTTTTCTCCGAATCGGGTTTATTTTGCGGAAAGCTCCATTTCCTTCATCTCTCCCGTTTCGCTCATAACGAAAGCCGTTCCGAAACCTTCTCTTAAAAGTTCGTCGAGCTGCTGACGGAAGTTTTTCGTTTTTTTCAGCACCGTACAGCGGATTCCCGCCTTTCTCTTTTCTTCGGCAAGCTTCATCGCCCGCCTTATAAGCTCTGCCGTCGATTCCTTCGGAACGATAACGGCTTCGGCTCGCTCCTCGACGGAAAAATCGCCTCTTTCGGCAAGCACGGAAACTATCCTTTCGAAACCTATCGAGAATCCGCAGGCGGGAATATCCTTGCCCGTAAATTTTCCGAGAAGCTTATCGTATCTTCCGCCGCCCGCGACCGAATATCCGAGTCCGTCCATAGCTATCTCGAAAATCGTTCCCGTATAATAATTCATTCCTCTGACCAGAGTAACGTCGAAAACGATATTGCAGTTTCCGACGAGCGCGCGGCTCGTATCGAAAATCTCTTTGAGATTGTCGGCTACGCCTTCTTCCAGCGCGTCCGCAAGCGTTTCCTTAGCCTTCTCGAGAGGATTGTCCGCGTTCCTTATCTCTTCCACGCAATCCCTGAGTTTATACGCGCATTCTTCGCCCGCGCCTATATCCGTAAGCTCCTTTAAAACCCCGTCCATTCCGATTTTATCGAGCTTATCGAGAGAAATATAAACCTTATCGAAATCTTCCTCCTTAAATCCGCAGTAAACCGCAATTGCGCGAAGAATCCTCCTGTCGTTTATTCTGACGGTAAATCCCGAAAATCCGAGATTCCAGAGAGCCTCGGTCGTCGCCGAAATAAGCTCTATTTCGGCAATAGCGGATTTTTCTCCGATTACGTCTATATCGCACTGAACGAACTGACGGAATCTTCCCTTCTGCGGATTGTCCGCGCGCCAGACGTTTCCTATCTGCATAGCCTTGAAAACCGAGGGCAGCGAAGCGGAATTGTTGGAGTAAAACCTCGTGAGCGGTACGGTCAGATCGTAACGCAATCCGCAGTCGCATAACTGACCGTCGTTTTCGGCGAGCTTTTCGCCTCTTTTCAGAATTCTGAAAATAAGCTTTTCGTTGTCGCCTCCGTTTTTGCCGGTAAGCAGCCCGATATCCTCCACGCAGGGCGTTTCTATACGGCTGAATCCGTAAAGCCTATAGGTATCTTCTATCGTTTTCATAACCTTCTCGCGAAGAAGAAGATCCTTCGGCAGTATATCTCTCATTCCCTTTTCGGGTTTCTTTGCAAACATAACGTTCTCCTTAATCTCTTCCGCAAGCGGTTCCGCCCGCGGACTAATCTATAATAAATTCGCTCTTCGGCTCGGACGCGTTTTCGAGTTCTTTTCTCTTTTCTTCGTATCCGCGCCTTCCGAACATAGCGTAAGTCGCGTTTTTGCCTTCTTCCACGCCCGGCTGATTATAAGCGTCGACGTTGAGAAGTTCTCCCGCATAAGCAGTCTGCATCTCGAAAAGATAAAGCAGTCCGCCTACCGTGAATTCGTCGATTTTATCGACGGTAACGGTCATATTCATTCTCTGCGCCTTGGAAAGAGCGTAAGCCGTTGCTTTCATTTCGGTATTTATAAGGCGGCTCATAGCGTTGCCCGAAAGGAAATGCACGTCGGGGAATTCCTCGCAGCCCTCGGGAATAAGAACATCGTTTCTGAATTCCTCCACGCCTATGAACGTAACGACCTTGTCGAAAGGTCCTTCGGTATAAAGCTGAAGCTGACTGTGCTGATCGGTCGCGCCCAGAGATTTGACGGGCGTCTGTCCCGCATAAACGTAATTTCCGTCCCTGTCCTCGGATTTTCCAAGACTCTCTCCCCAAAGCTGACAATACCAGTCGGCAAAGCTTTTAAGAGCGTCCGAATAGGGCATCATAACCGAAACGTTCTTCCCGCCGTTCATCGCGAGATACTGTAATATAGCCGTAGTAAGAGCGGGATTCGCGTAAATATCTTCGGATTTGCAGCGTTCGTCCATAGCAGCCGCTCCTTCAAGAAGTTTTCTTACGTCTATTCCGAGCACCGCCGCGGGAAGAAGACCTACGGGACAAAGCTCGGAAAATCTTCCGCCCACTCCGTCGGGAATGACGAAGGTCGGGAAGCCTTCCTTTTCCGCAAGCTTTATGAGATTGCCCTTTTTCTCGTCGGTAGTCGCGACTATATGTCTGCTCCAGTCGCTTCCCAGTTTCTTTTTAAGCATTTCCGAAACGATAAGATACTGACTCATCGTCTCGCTCGTAGCTCCCGATTTCGTAATGACGTTGAAAACGGTCTTTTCGGGTTCGATGATATCGAAGAGCGCGTTCATTCTTTCGGGATCGACGTTATCCGCGACGTAAAATCTCGGACCGTTCCGTTTTTCCGAAGGAAGCTCGTTGTAATAAAGATGTTTAAGCGACTGAAAGACGGTTATCGGACCGAGAGCCGAACCGCCTATTCCCAAAACGACGAAATTCTCGCAGCTTTTTCTGATTTTTTCGGCAAGAAGCTCTATTTCCACGACGACTTCCTCCTGATTGTACGGAAGCTCCGTCCATCCGAGCCAACCCGTTCCTCTTGCTTTCTGAACGGAACGAAGAGCCTCGACGGCGCGATCCCTTACGCTTTCCATATCCGAAACCGAAATTCCTCTTTCGCCTATCGAAGTGTCCATCATATTGTTGTAATCGATTCTGATTCTCATATCGTCCTCCTTTATTCCGAAGCTCCGCTTCCTGTTTTTTGCGTTTAATTCCGATATTATCCCTTTGTAATTCTTTCGTCTACACGCACGCCATAACCGCGTATATCGCCGCGGCTGCCGCGTCGGGTACTCTCAGCCCCGAAGCTTTGAGGTAAAGTCCGTTTCTGCATTCGAACGAAACTCCGCCGAGAGCTTTTTCCGTCTTTAAAAGCGCTCCGAGCCTTTCTTTTATCTCTTCGTCGCCGAGAATTCCGACTTTTCCTTTCTCCTTCACGCCGATGAGAAGCTTTCTTCCCGACGGATCGGATACGAACAAAACGTCCTCACCGCATTCCGCGGCTATCGACCCGGCGGCTCTTAAAAGCCCTTCGTCGGTATCGACTCCTATTCTCGCGCACCGCGACGGATAAGCTTCTTTTTCCGCAGCGCGCACGTCGCCGAATCCCGCAAGCGTAAGTATATGCGGAAGACTCCTGAAAGCCCTGCCGTTCATCGGCGAGTACAAAGCCGTCTTCTTTGCGGCTCTCACGAAAAGCCCTCCGAATTCTCCTTCTTTGAAAAACAGACAGCCGCCGGACTTCCTCCCGGCAAAATCGCCGCCCGAATCGGGAAGAAATCTTTCCGAGAATGCGCGCACGTACTTCCCGTAACCGAAACTTTGCGCAAGAACGATTTTTCCGCTCTCCACGCCCCTTTTATATCCTTCCGCGTCGGGAATTCCCCTTTCTTTCGCGGACGATAATTCCGCTCCTTCGGGCAAAATCACGAGATGTTTTCTGCTGCCGAAAGAGCCCGTGGCTACCGCGACGGTTTCTTCCGGACAAGGCGAATAAAAAGGCAGCGACGCAACCGGCACAGGCTCGCACGTCATAAAAACCTGCGCTCCCGAAAGATAAAGTCCGCCCGCAATAAGCCTCGCCGCGGCAAGAGCGTCCTCACCGCTTCCCGCGGACACTACAGCATAGCCGAACCGCTCGGTGATTTCTCCGAACGCGCTTCTCGCCGTTATTTCAGCCTGACCTTCCGTCATAACCCTCTCCTTACCCGACCGCAAAGAATATCTCCGTCGCAAATAATGCTTCTTTCGTTACGCGATAACCGCCTATTCACAAAATAGCCGCTAAATAATTCCTTCCACGAAGCTCTCGGGATCGAAGGGCATAAGGTCGTCTATGCCTTCGCCCACGCCCACGAAGTACACGGGAACGTCCATTTCCGCCTTTATCGCGAAAACGACTCCTCCTTTCGCGGTTCCGTCGAGTTTCGTTAAAATGATTCCGTCGATATCTATCGCTTCGTTAAAGACTTCGACCTGATTTATGGCGTTCTGTCCCGTCGTCGCGTCGAGAACTATAAGGTTGCAGCGATGAGCCTCGGGATATTCCCTGTCGATTATCCTTTCAATCTTTTTAAGCTCCTCCATAAGGTTCTTTTTGTTATGAAGTCTGCCCGCAGTGTCCACGATAAGTACGTCGGTCTTTCTGGATTTAGCCGAAGCGATCGCGTCGAAAACCACAGAGGCCGGATCGCTTCCTTCCTCGTGTTTGATAATCCTGACGTCGGCTCTTTCCGCCCATATTTCGAGCTGCTCGCTCGCCGCCGCTCTGAAAGTATCCGCCGCCGCAACCGTAACGCTCTTGCCTTTATTTCGATAAAGATTCGCAAGCTTTCCGATAGTCGTCGTTTTCCCCACGCCGTTTACGCCCGAAACGAGAATAACCATAGGTTTCGCGTCGAAATCGAAGGCTTCTCCGCTTATCTGCTCCTTCATAATGTCTTTAAGAAGCTCCTGAGCCTTTTCGGGATCGCTTACCGTATTTTTATTGAGGCTCTTGCGAAGTTTTTCGATTATTTCTTCGGTCGCCGCGGCACCTACGTCCGCGGTCAGAAGTATACTTTCAAGGTCGTCGAAGAAATTATCGTCGTAAACGCCTTTTTTGAAAAGCTGATTGAGTTTGTGTCCTATAACTGCCTTGGTCTTTTTAAGACCGTTTATTATCTTTGAAAAAAGTCCCATTATTTACTCCTCGGTTGTGTTTTTACTATTCAACGTGCCTTACGGCTTCGGTCAAAAGCACGCTCACTATTTTACTGATTCCCTTTTCCTGCATGGTAACGCCGAAAAGCCTGTCCGCGTTTTCCATAGTAGGCTTCTTGTGCGTGATTACGACGAATTGCGTTTCTCCCGAATAACGGCGGAGATATCTCGCGACTCTCTCGGCGTTTGCGTCGTCGAGCGGAGCTTCTATCTCGTCAAGCACGCAGAAAGGCATCGGGCTGAGCCTCAAAATCGCGAAAAGAATGGCTATGCACGTCAAAGCCCTTTCTCCGCCCGACAAAAGCGATATGTTCTGAAGCTTCTTGCCCGGAGGCTGAGCTTCTATTTCTATTCCGAAATCGAGAGGATCCGCGCCCTCTTCCCTTTCAATCCTCATAGAAGCCTTTCCGCCGCTGAAAAGCTCGGAGAAAATCCTCGAAAAATTCGAGCTTATCTTTTCGAAGCCCGCGTCGAAACGCGTAACCATCTCCCGGGTGAGATCGGAAATTATCTTGTTCAGGTCGGCAAGAGCCTTTTCGAGATCCTCCATCTGCGCGCAATCGGCGTCGTATTCGGCTTTCACCGACTTATATTCCTCGATAGCCGAAACGTTTACGTCGCCGAGCTTTACGATTGCGTTTTTTATACGGGAAATCTCCTTCGCGGACGAGGAAAAATCGTAATCCTCTTCTCCGAACAAAAGAGCCGACTCGTACGTAAGCCCGTAATCCTCGTATATCTTTTCCTGCATCGCTTCGAGTTCGGTTTCAACCTTCTCCGCAAGCATATTTTCCTTGTCGATTTTGCGTCTTAGGTCGTTGGCTTCCTCGTCTTTACGCCTTTTAAGTTCGTCGGTTTCCGAAAGCTTCTCGGAAAAGCCAGCTTTTTCCTTTTGTTTCGCGGCTTTTTCGCTCTCGGTCTTTTTGAGAATCTCTGCCTCCGGCGTATCCCCCGACCGCCTTCTGACCTCGGCTTCGCATTCCTCTATTTCGCGGAGCTTGGCCTCGTATTCTTCCTTTCTCGAAGTCAGGAGAGCCGAATTTCTTTCCGCTCTTTCCCGACTCGCGACAATTTCCGCCTCCGCGCTTTCGACCGAAGCTACCGCCTTGGCGTAGCGTTCCTTAGCCGCGGCAAAACTTTCGGTAAGCCTGTCTTTTTCTGCGTTGAGAGAGGCGAGTTTTCTTTCTTCTTCACCCGAAGTTTCCGCGCGTTCGTTCTTCGCGCTGCTTCTCAAAGCTTCTTCTTCCTCGAATTCCGCTATAAGCTTATCTATCTCCGAAAGTCTTTCCTGCTTTTGTTTCTTTTCCGCGGTAAGTCTTACCGATATGTCCTTTTCGCTGTCGCTTAAAGCCGCAGAGCCGCCGAGTTTCTGCTCGAGAGCCGCCGTTTTAACGCTGAGGTCGGCGCATTCCATAGCGGTTTTTTCTTTTTCGCGGGAAAGCCTTCCGTGATTTTCCTGCGCCTTTTCGTATTCCGACCTGATTTTCGAAAGCTCCGCCGAAACGTTGCGGAGTTTATTCTGCGTGTCCTCTATGAGTCTGTCCGTAGCGAGAATATTATACTCCTTGCTCCTGTGGCTTCCGCCCGTGAGCGAGCCTTGCGGCGAAAGAATCTCTCCGTCGAGAGTAACTATTCTGAACCCGTAACCGTATTTTCTCGCGATAACCACGGCGTTATCCATATTGTCCGCGACGAGCGTGGAACCTAAAAGATTCAGAATGACCGGACTGAATTTGGCGTCGTAACCGATAACCTCCGAAGCGACGCCCAAAGCTCCTTTTTCCGAAAGAGCCTTTCTCTGCGGAAAAGAATGCGGTTTTATACTTCCTAAGGGCAGAAAGGTAAGTCTTCCGTATCTCTTCTTCTTGAGATAATCTATAACGAAAGCCGCGTCGGTATCGGTCTCGGTCACTATATTCTGAAGCGCGCCGCCCAGAGCCGTTTCCATAGCAAGCTCGAACTTTTCCGGCACTCTTATCAAATTCGCGACGACGCCGAGAATACAGTCGGAAAGCCTTTCGTTTTCCTCTCTGTCCTTCATAAGCAGCTTAACCGTCTGATTATAGCCCTCGTAACGCTCGGAAATGCCTTTGAGCATATCGAAATTGGTTTTAAGCCGAAGTCTTTCCTCGTTGAGCGAATTGAGCCTCGGCGTAAGCTTCGCAAGCACGGCTCTCGCTTCGTCCGCGCCCGCAGTCGCTTTTTTCAAAGCCTCCGAAGCTTCGGAAAGTTTTGCCTTCGCTTCGCCGAATTCGGTAAGCATTCCCTTCTGCGCGGCGGAAAGTCCGCTCATTCTCTGAGAATTGACCGATTCTTCTTTGTTTATCTCGGAAAGCCTTTCGATTATCGCGTTTTTTTCCGAAAGCACGGAAGCCTTTTTGCTCTTTATCTCCGCAACTCCGTCGAGAAGCTCCAGAACTCCTTCGCTCTGCTGTCTTATTCTTTCGCGACAGGCGTCTATTTCTTCGTTTATCTCCGAAAGGCAGCATATAAGCTCGTCGCGCTCGTCCGAAGCTTCTTTAGCCTGCGCCTGACCTATGCCCTTTCTTCTCTCCGCCGAAGCGTAAACTCCTTTAGCCTGCTCGTTCTCGCTCTCCATACGCTCGATGTCCGCTCTGAGCGAAACCGCCATTTCCCGTCCGCCCCTGAGCTTCTCGGCAAAGAGATTGTTTTCGCCCGCCTTTCTTTCGAGAATAACCCTGAGCCTCGTTTCCTCCGCGGCAAGCGCGGTTATCTCGTCGTCAACGGAATTCATTCCCGCAAAAATATCGTCGTATCTCTGCCTTAAAAGCGTAATCTCGTTTTCCTTTTCCGAAAGCAGCCGCCCGAATTCCGCGGCTTTTGCCGTATGCGCCTCTTTTTCGCCTTCGGAACTTTTCGCCGCACAGATAAATCTGTTTATCTCGTGCCGCCTGAGGTCGCTTTTCAATCTCTGATATTCCTCGGCGTCCGAAGATTGTCTTTCGAGCGTCGGAAGCCGCCTTTCCAAAACGGTCATAATATCCCTGACGCGAGCCATATTGTCGGCTGTCCTTTCGAGCTTCCTTTCGGTGTCGTTTTTATGTACTCTGAACTTGCTTATTCCGAGAGCTTCTTCGAAAATCGCTCTTCTGTCCTCGGGACGCGCGTTTAAAATAGCGTCCATTCTGCCCTGACCGACTACGGAATATCCGTCGCGACCGAGACCTACGTCCCGCATAAGGTCCTGAATGTCCCTAAGCCTGACGACTCTCTTGTTAATCGAATACTCGCTCTCTCCCGACCGATAAAGCTTCCTCGATATTACTACCTCGTCGAAATCCAACGGAAAAAGTCTGTTGGTATTATCGAAATAAAGCGAGCCTTCACAGTAACTCATGGACTTACGCTGCTCCGTTCCTCCGAAAATGAGGTCGGTCATACTCTTTCCTCTGAGCTGGCGGGCAGACTGCTCCCCGAGTATCCATCTTATAACGTCCGAAACGTTGCTCTTTCCGCAACCGTTGGGACCGACTATCGCGGTTATTCCGTCGCCGAAAGAAATTTCGGTCTTGTCCGCAAAGGATTTGAACCCGTAGGTTTCAAGTTTCAGTAGATTCATTTATTACTCCGAGCGCGCCTGCGCGCTGCTTTTTACAGTATGGCTTTTATTTATTTCCGTCGCCGGGGATATGAGCAAACTTTTTCCACGCTTCTTCGGCGGCTCCGGACTGAGCTTCGCTCTTGGTCTTTCCCGAACCTATGCCCGCGACGCAGCCGTTGACCACGGCGCAATACGTAAACGTAGGATTATGGTCGGGCCCCGAACGGTAAAGCTCCCTGTATTCGAGAGTCGCCCGATTTTTCTGACAAAGCTCCGAAAGCGCGGATTTGTAATCCTCGACGGATTTGCTCAGAACTCTGAGCTTAATCGACGGAGCTATCAGCGACAAAACCATTCTCCGCGCCCCTTCCATTCCGTAGGAAAGATAAACTCCCGCAGTAAAAGCCTCGAAAAGGTTGGCTTCGAGGCGTTCGGGGTTATTCTTGCGCGGAGCGTCGCTTACGAGCCGCAGATAATCTATAAGGTCGAGTTTTTCCGCGCATCCGGCAAGAGATTCCGTGGAAACGGCTTTCGCTTTCAGCTTGGAACATTCTCCTTCGTCAAGGTCAGGATATTTATCGTAAAGATGCTCGGTTACGATAAATCCGACTATACTGTCGCCGAGAAGCTCGAGTCTTTCGTTGCTTTTCCCTCCGTATTCGTTCGCGTACGAGCTGTGCGTAAAGACCTCCGTGAAAAGCTCGCGGTCAACGTCCTCCGTACTGTCCGCAAGTCCGAATCGGGCAAGCGTCTTAGCGGTAAATCCGAGAGTATCTCCGTCAATCATCGCAGTGAAGAGCCTCCGCAAGTTTATCCGTAAAACCGGCCTCGTACATATCTATAACCTGATAAATCGAGCCGCATATCGAATTGGCTCTGGACGCTCCGTGCGACTTGATAACGGGTTTTTTCACGCCGAGGAAGGGCGCGCCGCCCTTTTCGTTGAAATCCATAACGGACTTGATTTCGTACATTTTCTTGCGTATAAGCGCGCCGCCGAGTTTCGAGGAAAAGCTCGAATTTATCTTTTCCTTTATGAGCTTCATAAGCATAAGAGCCGTACCTTCGGCAGATTTCAAGGCTATGTTTCCGTTGAATCCGTCGGCGACTACGACGTCGTAATTCCCCGAAAGAATATCTCTCGCTTCCATATTCCCGAGGAAGTTCAAATCCTTGTCTTCTTTGAGAAGCCCGAACGTTTCGTGCGTAAGCTCGTTTCCCTTCTTGTCCTCGGTACCGTTGGAAAGAAGTCCGATTTTCGGCGAGTCGACGTTCAGGAGAGCCTCCGCGTAAGCCTTGCCCATTTTCGCAAACCCGACGAGCATATTCGCCTTGCAGTCCACGTTCGCTCCGCAGTCCACGAGAATAACGTTTCCGCCGCCGAGAGTAGGCAGCAAAGGCGCGAGCGCAGGTCTTACCACGCCCCTGATTCTTCCGATGAGAAGCGTGGCTGCCGTGAGTACGGCTCCCGTGCTTCCCGCCGAAACCAGTCCCGCGCAATCGTCGTCTTCTTTCGCCCTTAAAGCGGCTCTGACGAGCGAGCTGTCTTTTTTTCCTTTAACGGCGGCCGTGGGTACGTCGTCGTTCGTAATTATCTCGGTAGTTCCGACTATTTCGATTCTGTCCGCCTTTACCGCGTATTCGGTGAGTTTCTTTTCTATGCGGGCTTTGTCGCCGAACATAACGACTCCGAATCCCGATCTTTCGCTCAAGGCTTTGACGCAACCCCCGATTATTTCGTCGGGCGCGTGATCTCCGCCCATTATATCTACCGCAACTTTCATTGCCGATCTCCTTTCTCTGTCGTTTCCGCGGATCAATCGCCCGCGAAGTAAAATCCCAGCATTTCTTCCTTGTCGGGGACGTTTTTTTCTATAAGCGTCCTTTCCATCGCAGCGCGGTCGTAAGGCACGTGAACTTTTTCTATGTAATACATCTCGGGCGAAACGTTAAGGATTACGCCCCTCGCGTAATCGTACCTGTGACAGCCCACCGAGCCTACGTCCACGTAAAGTTTCTTTTTACCCTTTAACGTAAGCGGCGAATGATTATGCCCCATAAAGATAATATCCGCGTCTATGTTTTCAAACATTTCGTCGAACCTTTCGGGAGTCGGATTCTTTTCTATGACGTAAAAGACCTCCCTTCCGAGTTCTTCGGAATAATGCCGCGCGTAATGCGTGTAAGCCACTTTGAGTCCGAAATAATCCTCCGTTATGACGTAAGGAAGTCCGGCGATAATTTCTTTATAGGAATCGCCGACTTCACGGAACATAAATTCCTTATGCTCGACGGGAACGTGCGACATTCCTCTTTTCGCCGTAACGTTATTGAGATAATCGTTGTCGTGATTGCCGCGGACGTTTATTATATCCTTGCTCCCGAACAGAATATCCATACATTCCTTGGGATTGGGCCCCATACATATTGCGTCGCCGAGATGATATATTGCGTCGGGCTTTCTTTTACGGAATTCTTCGAGGATAGCCGTAAGCGCCTGAAGATTTCCGTGCGTGTCGCTGAAAATACAAATTCTTTTGTTCATACGAATAGTCCGATCCGGATTAACTCCTTCCGGAATCAGACTCTCTCCTTTTCGTGAAGATCGACTTTGACCTGAGCCGCTTTATACGCGCTTCCGTCGGTAACCAGTCCCGTTTCGGGTATGCCTCCCGCGACTTCTATCTGCGTAACGGCTTTTCCCAGTCTTCCGCCGTCGAATTTAACCGAAACCGTTCCGGCTTTCGCGACCTTGACGTAGAACGAAGCCTTTCCGCCCGAAAGAGCGACGACGCTTTCTCCGACGACCGTACCTCCCGTAACTTCGCAGGAAACTGCGCCGCGGCAGCTTCCTACCGGACCGTTATCGCTGACGACAACCGCGTCGACCTTGATGATTTCGTAGGAATCGCCCAGCGTAAGGTTTTTGACCGCAGGAACGGCTTTGAGCCGAAGCTCGCCCTTGTCGCCGATCTTCTTTCTTACGACTTCTTTGCCCTTGATTATTCCGACCGCTTCGTAATCGTCCTTCTCTCCCTGTCTGGAAATGATTCTCTTGGCTTCCCTCGTCCATTCGGGAACGGTCTTGTTGTATTTTCTGCAAAGCCCGACTATCTCGAATTTCTCTATCGAAGTAAGAGTTCCTCTCATAAACGAAAGCATAACTCTGCTGACCTTAGCAGCGTCCGATTCGGAAACGCCCAAAGTCTTCTGAATATCGCTTTTTATGAGGTTGTCGATAATAAACGGCGGATGCTTCAGACCTTTATAATCCTTACTCGGTCTGAACGAGCCTATAAGCTCCCCGTGGTTATAGAAGCGAATCTCGTCGCAGTTGCTGAAAACGACTATGGGACGGGGAATCCCTCCGTCGTTGTCGCCGTAAGAGAGCGTCCCGCCTATTTCGAGAACGGGCGTTTCGTCCTGCTGGCTCATATAAGCGTAAGCCGCGGTTTTGGGATTTCTGTCGATATCGGTGATTCCGTAATAAGCCATACCGTTTTCGCTTCCGAAACCTTTGTCCGTATTATAGTCGGAAAGACACGAGCCTACCGCGCCGCAGACGAGTTTGTCTTCGTTGGCAGCGGAAACCACCGTAAGATGACGGAGAGCCTGCTCGAGAAATCTTTCGCTTCCGTCGTCGGGACGGACGGGGAAAAGGAATCCGTTATGCTCGGTAACGAGATAGGGAACCTGCCTTTTCGCGTCGGTAACGACCTTGGGCTTCTCTATTCCGTCGCCCGCTCCGCCGTAAGAGTAATCGTTATAACCGTAAACGTCTTCTATAAGGTTGCTGCCCTTGATGGATCTGACGCCTATCGTCTGACGGGTTTTGTCAAGCTCCTTCGCACGGGCGTTCATTTTTTCGTAAAGGTCGTGATTATCCTCGCTCGAGCATACTCTCACGCTCCACAAAACGACCGAAGGATGATTGTACTGCTCGGTTATCATCTCCGTAAGCGTGGTTAAAAGAACGTCCTGCCATACTCCCGTTCCTACGAAGGTCCAGCCCGGGATTTCGCTCATAACCATTATTCCCAGTCTGTCGCATTCGTCGAGGAAATGTCTGCTCTGCGGATAATTAGCCGTTCTCACGAAATTGAAACCGAGTTTTTTGATAAGCCTTGCGTCCTCCTTCTGAAGAAGAGAAGGCGCGGCGTAACCTATATACGGATAGGACTGCTGACGATTGATTCCGGTGATATCGACGGACTTTCCGTTGAGAAGGAAGCCCGTCGGCGTGAATTCGGCTTTCCTGAATCCGAAAATCACCTCCGCGTTGTCGCTGTAGCCCTCGCCGTTGACTTCGATTTCCGCCCGATAAAGACGAGGCTGCGAAAGAGTCCATAACTCGGCGTTTTTAAGGAATCTCGTGGTTTCGAAATCCCCGAACCCCGAAAAATCGAAGTAATCCATTTCTTCGCCCGTCGTCTGGTCGAAAATCTTGCAGCTCGCCGAAGCCGTAACGGCTTTGTTCAGACGGACTCTTATTCTTAATTCGCGTTTCGAAAGACTCTGACTTCCGTCGGCAAAAACTCTGTCGATATATATCCTGTCCGTAACGACAAGACTCGCTTCGCGGTAAATTCCCGCGCCCGCGACGAAGGGAAGCTCTCCTCCGAAGGGCGGAATATCGCGGCAATCGGAATTGACTCGCACGAGAAGGGTATTGACTCCCGCTCTCGCGGCGGACGTCAGAGAAACGTCGAATCCCGTGTATCCGCCTTTATGTTCTCCGACGAGAATTCCGTTCATAAATATTTCCGCGCTGTGCGCTATTCCCTCGAAACAGACTCTGACTTCCTTTCCGTCGATATTTTCGAGCGTAACGCTTCTGTAATAAGTAAATTCGCCGCGTTGCGCGCTTTCGTCGTAATGGTCCGGATTAGCCGGTCTCGGGCAGTGCGGAAGACTTACCTCCTCTCCGCCCGAAGCCGATACGAGCATATTTTTATCGAACCCGTTCAGAAATCTCCAACCTTCGTTAAGATTAAAAACTTTTCTCATATTCGCTCCGTAATGTCCGGCGCAGCGTGCCGGTACAGGCCGTAAATTTTTCGGCTTTCCGAAACGGCCGCCGATACCGTAGTTTTTGCAAAAGGGTATACTCCGACGATATCGTTCCTTCTATTATATCATAAAATCCGTAAATTTCCTATTGCATTTAAGTGTTTTTTATGATAAAATCATAACAAAAAGGATTTTTCGGTCGTTTTTTTGCCTTGCGCGTATAAAATCCACGTTCTTTTTGCTTTTCGCCGGGAACGAATCCGACCTCTCAAATTAGGCAAAACAAACGGTTTTTCGCAAAAAGCGGCTCTTTTCGGAGAACGAACCGAACGCATTTCCTTTCCGAAGACGAAAAATCAAACGTATTTTCGCTTATTTTTCCGCGTATCGCGTAGGGAAGGCAAAAACTCGTCCTTCCGGAGTTTCTCAGCATATTCTGCACACGAGACAGGAAAGTACGACCGAAAGATAAGTTACGACGAGTCCGAGGATTATCGGTTTTCCGAGCCGTCTGACGCCCGTTCCCGCAAAGTACACCGCCGAGATATAAAAAACCGTTTCGCTCGACGCGCTGACGACGGCGGCGCATCTCCCGATATAAGAATCCGCCCCGTACCGCGCCAGAACGTCTTCCAGTACGGCAAGAGAACCTCCGCCCGAAAAGGGCTTAACCACTATGAGCGGAAGAAGTTCTTCGGGTACGCCCAAAGGCACGAGCAACGGCGACAAAGCCGTCGAAATGAACGTTATAAGTCCCGATTCGCGCATAAGGTCGATCAATATGAATACGGAAGCCACGTAAGGAAAAAGATTTACCGCAAGAGGAACGCTTTCCTTCGCGCCTTCGAGAAAACTTCCGTAAACGTTGACTTTCTTTGCCGAAGCGACGACTATGACGAGTATGAGAACTATCGGGATTATAAGGTCGGCTATACTAAGTTTCATAATCAATATATACGCCGCTTGCCGGAGAATAATTCCGCGGCAGTCTCCGCCGATTCGGTTTTCCGCGTCGCGCGCTCCCGGATTTTACAATCCGCAATCGGTCCCCAAATAACAAATCCTTACATAAAGAGAGGTTTTAAAATGCAGTTTACCGAATTCACAGAAAAGTCTTACACCGCTTATCACGCAACGCAGAACGTAATATCCGTTCTCCGCGAAAACGGCTTTACCGAGCTTAAACAGTCGGAAAAATGGATAGTAGAAAAAGGAAAAGGCTATTATACCGTAGCCGACGGCTCCGCTCTCATAGCTTTCAAAGCCGGCGGAGAGATTTTCAATATCGTTGCGGCTCACACCGATTCGCCCTGCTTCAAACTCAAGGGCAATCCCGAAATGAAAGACGGCTATTACGTCCGCCTCAACACCGAAACCTACGGCGGCGGTCTTTATTACACCTTCCTCGACCGCCCTCTCCGCATAGCCGGAAGACTCGTTACTCTTTCTCCCGACGGAAAGATAAAAGCAAGAAACGTAGTTTCGGATTTCGCGGTAACCGTTCCTTCTCTCGCTATTCATATGAACCGCGAAGCAAATAAAGGTCTCGCGCTCAATCCTCAGGTCGATACCCTTCCTCTCGTTGCCGAAGGAAAAGACGCCGACATCGTCAAAGCTCTCGCAGAGAAGGTCTGCGCCGAAAACGAAACCGTCGTCGAAAGCGACTTGTTCGTCGTAAGCGACACCAAGCCCTATACTTACGGATTAAACGGCGAATTCCTCGCTTCCCCGAGGCTCGACGACCTCTGCGGAATCTACGGAGCGATAACCGCTCTTATCCGCAGCAACGGACCTTCGACCGCGGTAGCCGCCTGCCTCGACAACGAAGAAGTAGGAAGCTCTACCAAACAGGGTGCGGGCGGAACTTTCCTTAAACACACCCTCAAAAGGATTGCCGAAGCTCTCGGATTCGAAGACTTCAGGCGCAGCCTCGCTTCATCTTTTATGGTAAGCACCGACAACGCCCATTCCTTCCACCCCGCTCATCCGGAAAAAAACGATCCTACCGTAAAACCGGTTATGAACGGGGGTATCGTCGTCAAACATCACGGCAATCAGAGTTATACGACAGACGCGGTAAGCTCCGCCGTCATCAAAACCATTTTCGCCAAAAACGATGTTAGATTCCAGGACTTCTATAACCGCTCCGATTCTCAGAGCGGAGGCACTCTCGGCGCTATTTCTTCCCGTCAGCTCTCGATAAGAAGCGTGGATATCGGTCTCGCTCAGCTCGCTATGCACAGCGCCTGCGAAACGATAGGTTCGTCCGATATGACCGCCCTCGAAAACGGTCTCACAGCTTTCTATAACGCAAAAATCTCAGCCGACGGTTACGACGGAATGAAAATAGAGTAAATCTCAACCTTTCCGTGAAAAGACCGAGCAAAAAACTTCAAGAAAATTCCTCGCCGATTTCTTTCGGAAAAACAAGCCCGACGCCAAGTCAAAGACAGGTATTCGACCTATGAGATTAAGTTGTCCGGACGACTTATTTTCTCGCAAAGAGTGGATTTCCGTAGTCGGGCGAAGCCGTCGAAGTTCTCTATCAGACTTTCTCGAAAGAAAACAAAGGTCAGGATTTTCTCAGCGAGCGGAAGTAGTTTTTAAGTATTTCCGAGCATTGCGTTCCGAGAACGCCGCCCGTTACGGAGAGCCTGTGGTTACAGATATTATACTCGTGCATATTTATGCAGGAACCGCAGGCTCCTCCGGCTTTGTCCGACGCGCCGAAAACGACTCGCGGAATACGCGCGTTCACAGCCGCGCCGAGACACATCGGGCAGGGTTCGAGAGTTACGTAAAGCGTACAGCGTTCCAGTCGCCAGTCTCTGAAAACACGGCAGGCTTTTTCGATTGCGAGAAGCTCCGCGTGTCCCGTGGCAAGTCCCTTTTCTTCGCGTTCATTCCGCGCGGAAGATATTATCTCGTTTCCGAAAACGACGACCGCACCTATGGGAACCTCCCCTTTTTTCGCGGCGAGTTCGCCTTGTTTCAGCGCGAGCGACATATAATATTCGTCCGAACCCTCGGGATAATCGTTCTTCGTCCCTCTGGGTTTTTTAATTTTCGAAGGACATCTGTTGTTTTCGTTTTTTACTTCGTCCGAAGCTTTCTTGCTGCTCTTTTTCGCAACTCCGTTCTTTTTTTCGGCAATCCCGTTTTCGTTTTCAGTCATATCGTTTTTCTCTTTCGTTATATCGTTCATAATTCCGTTTCCCCTCGTCGGGATTTTCCTCGGGTAAGTTTATTGAGCCGAAGCTCTTTTCCGTTTTCTGTCCGAAACAAAGAACCTTATCTTCTCTCGCCAGAAAACCGCAAGCACCGTTAAATATACGATTCCCGCGCCCGCAATAACGAGAATCGTTCCGGTCTTCGTACGGGAAAAGGGCATAAAAGCCTTGGCAAGCACTATAAAAAGCGTCATCGCGCAGGTCGCCGCAAGCGGACGAAGACATACGTCCGTCCAGTCCGTCCGAAGTCCGAGTTTCTTTTTAATGTACCACATATTTACGATACACGCAACAAGATTACAGGCGATATGCGAAAAAGCTTCCTCGTAAATGTTTATTGCGTCCGCACGATACAGAAAGAAATCCATAGAGCATTTTACCGCCGAACCCGCAGTCAAGGCTATGACCGGAATATAAAACTTTCCGTTCGCCTGAAGGACGGAATTCGCCGTCATAAGCACGGACATAAATATTATGCTTCCCGAACCGACGGTCAGAAGCTTTGCGAAAATATCCGCGTCCGCGCCCGAAAATCCCGGGTAAAGCAGTCCGCAGACTTCTTCCGAAAGAAAAGCCAATCCGAACGCCGAAGGAAGGGATATACCGAAGGATAACGCCATGGAAAGATTAAGCTTATCGGCTACTCCCTTTCCGTCCCCCGCCGCGCAGGACCTCGCCATTCCCGGAACGACCGAAGCCGCAACTCCGGTTATAAGGACGGAAGGCATCGTTATAAGAGAATGCACCGGTCCCGACCATAAACCGTAAAGCTCCGTCCTGTTTTCCAGTCCGATAAGTTTCTGCACCATAAGACTGTCTATAAGATGAGCAACGGGTAAAACTATCGCCGAAAGCGTCATAGGAAGAGCGCACGCAAGCAGAGTCTTCAGCTCTTTTTTCATATCAAGCTCGGAAAATTCCCGCCTTTCTTCACGGTTTTTCGGACGCTTCTCCCCGAAAAGATAAATCCCGACCGTTACGATAAGTCCCGCAGTTTCCGAAGCCGTAACCGCAGCGACCGCCGCGTAAACCGCAGACAAAACGTCCGGAAGACAAAGACTCACCGCAATCAATCCGACAGCCGCCTTTACAACCTGCTCGATAATCTGCGAAATCGCCGTCGGCTTCATATTCATTCTTCCGTGAAACCAGCCCTTGAACGCCGCGGTAACGCACTCCGCGGGTATCGCCGCCGCAACTACCCGATAAGCCGCCGCAAGCTCGGGCGTATTCTGCACGGTCGCAAGGATTTCCGCGAAAGCAAACAGTATTCCGCCGAAAACAAAGCCTATTCCGGACAAAACCAGAAGCGCGCACCGAAAACACGACTTCGCTCCCGCGTAATCTCCCTTTTCGGTTTTCTCGGCGACGATTTTCGATACAGCCGTGGGAATTCCCGCAGCCGATAAGGTCACGAGAAGCGCGTAAAGCGGAAAAGCAAGCTGATACAGACCGATTCCGTACGCGCCGAGCATATTCGTCAGCGGAATCCGATAAACCGCCCCGATAATTTTCGCCGCGATTCCTCCAACGGTCAGCAAAGCCGCGCTTTTAAGGAATCCGCCCGAGCCTGCGGATTTTTCTGCCGAAATAATATTCGAGTCGACAATCTCGTTTTTCGTGGTTTTCATAAGCCTATTATATGTAAGAAGACTCTTCCCGATTCGTTTTTTTCGGGCGAAAAAATCGCGTTCGGACTTGTTTTTGAGTTTCTTTTGCGAATTGTGATAAAGACTTCACTTGACTTTCCTTCACTTATCCCCCCCCCGCACATAATTTACATATTTAATCATCGCAATGATTTCACTTTCCTTTGTTAAATTACTTTATTCTGTCACAATAGCATATTTTGCTTGACAGATTCATCGAATTAAGGTTAAAATTAGGTCGTCGAAGGTTTGCAGAGAGGAAGACTTGGGGGTTTTTCTCGGCGGGCCGACGCGTTTCGGGGCAAGGGTAGTGGCTCGCTCCGAGGGTAAAATAACAGAAAAGGGGAAAACATTATGAAAAAACGTCTCAACAAAAAGGGTTTTACGCTCGTTGAATTGCTGGTAGTCATCGTTATTATCGGTATTCTCGCGGCGGTCATCATCCCGAACGTAGCGAACAACATAGAAAAAGCAAATAAATCCGCGGCTGAACAGGACGCAGCTGCAGCTTATAAAGAAGTTCTCAGCGCACTTGAACTCGATAAAGACGACGTCGCTCCCGAGAATTTCTTCTATATCACCGCTAATTATGTCGTTTATGTGAAAAACGGTGCCGTTCAGGGTTCTGTTAAGAAATCTGATGTTACTAATACGAAACTGACTGTATCGGCAGAAGAAAATAAGCCTGAAGCTTTGAATCATTTTATGGGAGAAAATGCTGCTTTGACGAAAGGCGATGTCGTTGTTGACGCTTCCGCGGCAGAAGTTAAGTATGGTACGTGGAATGGAGAGGCAGCTACAGCTGGCAAATTTGTACAGTTCTGGATTGACGCAAACGGAAATAAGACTCCTAAGGACCCGAATGCTCCTGCACAGCCTTAGGGTGGAAACCCTTCTGCTCCTGCCGGAGGTGAAGACAACAGTGGTACACAGGAATAATCCCAATAAAAACCAATCCGCCTCGAGGGTAAGGGGCGGATTTTTTTATACGGATTTTTTCCGCCCGAATCGCGATAAAATCCCTCGTTTTTTCCGCGGAAAACGCTTGATTTTTCCGCGATTTTCTGCTATAATATCCGAGCTGCACACAAAAACGGCACCATAGCCAAGAGGTAAGGCAGAGGTCTGCAAAATCTTTACCCCCGGTTCGATTCCGGGTGGTGCCTCCATTATCCGAAAGCCCTTCTATCCGAGGGCTTTTTCTTTTTCTGTCATAAAAGCGATTCGCTCCTGAAAATTAGTTGAAAAATTCCTCTTTTTTTGGTAAAATAAAATAAGTACGAAAATTCGGACAAAAGTTTTTCGATTTTTTTATGAAAACTTTAGTCCTTTCTCCCGACTCTTTCGTATAAACAATCAAAGACCGAACGGAAATCTGCGTTTTATCGTTCGGAAAAACCAAAAGGAGAAAAAAATGGAACTTACACACGAAATACTCGAAAAAGCCAAAAACACGAAATCCGCGGAAGAACTTATGAATCTCGCAAAAGAAAACGATTTCGCACTCGCCGAAGAAGAAGCGAAAGCGTATTTCGAACAGCTCCACAAGACCGGAGAAATGTCCGACGACGAACTCGATAACGTAGCCGGAGGAGGCTGCCGCAAGAACGGACACCTCGTCGTAACCGTAGCTTACAGCTGTGACCTCTGGAAATGCAAGGACCATCCCTATTCCGGTACGAAACGCGACAAAAGGGCTTTGGAAGGTTCCGCCACGCTCTGCGCGGAATTCTGCGCGGAATGCGGAAAAAGTATGATTTGTAATAACTGTTATTACTGCAAGTACGAAAAAGGCTTGTGGCTCTGCTATAATCCCGGCAAATAAGCCGCTTTTAAATCGAATCGAAAGGAGAATGAAAATGAATATTACACCCGAACTTATCGAAAGTGCAAAAAAGGCTAAATCCATCGAAGAACTTCTGACTCTCGCAAAAGAAAACGGATTCGAACTTTCCGAAGAGGAAGCAAAAGCGTATTACGAACAGTTTCATAAAACCGGAGAAATGTCCGACGACGAACTCGATAACGTAGCCGGAGGAGGCTGTTACACAAAAGACGGCAGATTGGTCGTAACAGCATTTCATTTCTGTAACGCTTGGAAATGCTCTGCGTGCGGAAAGTCCTGGGAGCGTAAATACCGGTATGAATCCAGCTATGGCAGTGAACTCGTCTGTCCGGATTGCGGAAAAACCGCCAATTGCGGTTCCTGCAAATACTGTTCTTACGAGAAGGGTTTGTGGCTTTGCAACAGAAAAACGAAATAATTATTCCAAGGTTAACATAAAAAAACGTAATTCAATAAGGAGAATGAAAATGAATATTACACCCGAACTTATCGAAAGTGCAAAAAAGGCT
>OMCO01000027.1_pt1 | contig 71731 bp, 52 predicted proteins | sample 1645031 | NCBI WGS metagenome assembly OMCO01 (sample SAMEA103958146, study PRJEB25191) | human gut metagenome
TCATTTTCACAATATTCCTGAAATACATCTTCCAGATCGGAGTCATAAATGACTTGTCTCCGTTGCAATAAACCGTTATTTCAAGCGGTTTTTCGGTGTCGTCAAGGTTCATTACGAACTGATTGTAAAGATACCTTGCATTTTCTCTGAAGTAGCTCTGAAGAATCGGCGCTTTCTCGGATTTGAAGGTAATTTCCTTGAGATTTCCGCAGCCGTAGAACGCTCCGTCGCCTATAAACCTAAGAGATTTTGGAAGTTCAAGCGTCGTGAGATTCATATTGTTCCTGAACGCGTCGCCGTCGATCTTGATTACGCCCTCGGGAACCGTTACTTCCGCAGCCTTGCCCGTGTATCTGAAAACGACGGTCTTTGCCGCGTTCATAAGAAGATTATTTTCGTATGCAAACGCGGAGTTATTTTCAAGAATAACGTTTTCAAGTCCCGTGCAGCCGAAGAAAACTCTTGAGAAATTGAATTCGACTACGTTTCCGAGAGTCAAGGTTTTAAGCGTATCGATATTTACGAACGCACGATCTTCGATATATTCGAGCTTCTTCAGGGTTACGGACGCGAGCTTCGTGTTATAGAAAGCAAATTCTCCGATTTCCTTGACGCTATCGAGGTCGATGATTTCGAGCGGCGTGTTATAGAACGTGTACGCGGGTACGGCTTCGAGAGCTTCGCCGATAATTATCTCTTTTACGCCGGAGTTTGCGAATACCGCTTTACCCAAAGTACTTACCGAGGGCATAGTTACCTTTTCGAGAAGAACCGCATTTGCGAATACGTTGTCGCCGATAGCCGTAACCGTTTCCGGAACTTCGAATTCAACGTTTTTGCTTGCTGCGGGATAAAGAAGAATCGAGGTTTCCGCGCTGTTGAAGAGAACTCCGTCCACTGACGAGTAGTAGGGGTTATCTTCGTGTACGTTTACGGCTTCGAGAGATTTACAGCCGGCAAAGACGTCTCCGATATCGAAGGCGGCAAGTCCGGCGGGAATATAGAAGCTTCGGAGAGATTCGCAGTTAACGAACTGTTCGTAATCCGTTCCGTAATACGGAACAAGCTCTTTGAGGCTTTCGCCGAAGTCTACGGTTTCGAGGTACATACAGTTATAGAACGCCGCATACCGGATATATTCCACGGAGGGCATACTTATGTTTTTAATAGCGGAGGCGTTGAAGGACATTACTCCGAGGTCGGTAACCTTATCGAACCCTATAAGCTCATCGAGAGAATAGGTCGCGCGGAAGGACGCGTAGCCGATATACTCGACGTCGGCAAGGAGAGTTACTTTCTCGAGATACTGACAGTCGTCGAACATATAGTCCGCAACTTTGTCGATGAATTCGGGAAGCTCGATTTCTTTAAGTCCGGTTCCCGCGAAGAAATATTCGAAGCTTTCGTATTCGGGCTTATCGCTGAGTTTAACGTCGGTCAGCTTTTTGCACTGATAAACGAGGAACCCGCCTACGAATTCGGCAGTATCGGGAATGACGAGAGACGTTATTCCCGAAGAGGAAAGCGCGCTTGCTCCGAAACGAGTAATCTTATCGAGATTGATTTCGGAGAGGTTTTCGTTTGCGTAGAAGCAGAACTCGGGAAGTTCGGTGATATTGTCGTTGAGGACGACTCCTTTCATAAGAGTCTTGGTGTATTTCGGGTAAGTCGACATTCCGAATACCTGATAGAAGTATTCGAGATTTTCGTTTACTCCGTAGTAGAATGTGCCGCCGCCGGGGATAATTTCGGGCGTCGAGAATTCGTAGGCGTTAAGAGCCGTAACCGTTTCCGGAACGGTAAATATTCCGTCGTAATCCCAGTCGAAAGGTTTGATCATTCTGGTCATATCCTTGTCGTAAACCATACCGGTCGTTTCGTCCCTGACGAGATAATCGTTGTTTTCGGCTACGGTAAAGCCTCCTTTAAGCTGAGGATCGTTGCCGAAAGCGGCGCTGCCTATCGTACCGACCTTTCCGCCGAATACGACGGACGAAAGATTGGAACAGCCCGAGAACGCCATACCGTCGAAGTTACCGACGTCCTTTTCGAATATTACTTCTTTGAGGGAGGGAAGAGCGGTAAAGGCTCTGCCGAAGGTTTTGAATTTAAGTCCCCAGAAATCGAGGATTCTCGTGTAACCGATATTTCCGACCTCTTCGTGGAAGACGACCTTTTCAAGCTTCGCGCTCGAGGTGAAAGCCAACGTACCGGCGCTGCTGCCGTTTATACCGCCGACCTTTCCGAAGAATTCGACGGAGACGAGAGAGTCGTTCATAGCTACGGCGTCATCGATAATTTCGATTTCGCCGTTGAATACTACCGTTTTCAGATTTGCGTTGACAAGCAGAGACTTCGAGAGCGAAAGAGGAGCGTCGGCAGCAGGGAAGGTTATGCTTTCAAGCGACGAAAGACCGTTGAAAGCCTCGTAAGCGTAGGAAAGATTCGTGTCTTCGAGGTTAATCTTCGTAAGCTTGGGAAGTCCCGATACCGACGAGTAATCGTAGGAGCCTTCTATCTCTTTAAGAGTGGAAGGAAGCACGAGTTCCGTGAGGTTCGCGAGTCTGTAAATCGAACCGACGCCGATTCTTTCGAGACCTTCCGGAAGGGTTATTTTTGTTACGGAGGGAAGTCCCGCGAATACCGCGTCTCCTATGGCTTTGACACCGTCCGGAACGACGACTTCTCCGCCCTGCCCGTTATACGCGACGAGAACTCCGTCTTCTATTACGAACTCGGGACCTTCGTCGTTATTCGTAATTACGGAACCCGAACCGTTAAGAGGATTACGGGAGACCGTGGAATGAATTTCCCTGAACATAGGATCGTTCCTGTCGCCGTAAATCACGGTGTCGGAGGATTGATAGACGACGTAGATATCTCTTCCTTTCAGAGAGAGAGCGTCGGAGGAGTTTTCCGTCTTGTCGTCGTCGGGAAGCTCTATCTCATAGACGGAACGGTTATTCGCGTAGTCGATAAGAGTTATCGCGAAGAGATTGTTGACAACGGCGGGAAGATGGTCGGTTACGTCGATCGTATAGCCGTAGCTCGCGCCCTTTTCGCCGTAAGCAGGGAAAGCGTCCTCGTAAAGAGCCGCATAGGAATCCTCCGTGCCGTACGTCATAAGTCCCGTCGCCATAAGGTAATGATTGTCGAATACGGTGAGATCGAGATATGTCCTTCCGTCCTCTTTTCTCCATTCCGCTTTTTCGAGAGTCGGAGCCTCGAGGTCAACGTAAAGCGGCATTTCGAGGACCTGTCCGACGGGTTTGTCGTCGAAGTCGTAGGTCATTCTTACGAGAATCTCTTCGTTGTTTGCAAACATACCCGCTTCGGGAAGCAGATACGAGCCGAATTCGAGAGTGTAACCGCCGCCGGTTGCGACGGAAGGCTTTCCTACGCCGATAAACGACGAAGAACCTATGATTTCACCCGTATCCTTTCTGACGAAATCGACGTAAAGCGTGCTTGCAGTTCTCTTCGTCGCAATGAAGAGGTATTCGGCAACGACTTCGCCCGTCCAGTTGCCGGCGGGAGTCGCGCCTCTGCCGATAGCAGCCTTGTCGGGAGACGCCGCGGGAGTTTCATATCCTTCGGGGACGTTGTAATGATAGGAACCTGCGACGAAGCGTGTTCCGCTCCACCAACCACCGCCTATTTCGGTCCAGTAAACAAGACCGAGTCCGGAATACGTCTCCCACGTCGGAGCTTCGTCGTCGAAAATCGTGGGTTCGAACGCGGGAAGTCCGTACCAGTCGCCGTAGAAGGATATAAACGGTATGGAAAGGTCGATTTTTTCTCCGTCCGTCGCTTCGAGAACCGAGTATCCTTCGACGTAAATTCCGTTTTTGAAGGTCTCGTCCATATAGGCTTTATGTTCGTCGGCGAGTTTTATTACGACTTTTATCGCAAGCTCTTCGCCGCCCTTTACCGTAATTTCGTTGCCGTCAAGCTTTTTGCCGTTGACGAAATACGTTATTTCGGCGTCCTCGAACATATACGCCTTCTCCGCTATGACCATAGCGTCGGGTCCCTTTCGCTTATAGCCTATGGAATAAGCGTTTATTGCGGATTCGGTGAAAACGAGCGTTTTAAGGCTGTAACCGCGCGCTTCCGTTCCGTCGTTTACGAGATTGTAACGAAGAGTATAAACGCCGTCTTTATCGAGGTCGCTTCCGAGATTGAGTTTGGTCTTGTTCGAACCCGTAACGGTAAGATACGCCTGAGTTTCTATGGCTTTTCCGACGTCCGCAATACCTGCGCCCTGACGGCGGGGAGTATAGGGATTACCGTCTTCGTTAACCATAATATTTGCCGTACTCATAAGCCTCTGATAAGCGGCAGCCATAATCTGACCGTTGGTTAATTTCGGATAAGCGGTTTTGAGATAACCCGCAAGCGCGGCCATAACGCCCGACGCGTTCGGAGTAGCCATACTCGTTCCGCTCATCGTTCCGTATGCCGCGGACATTCCATTGTATTCCGCGTAGTTGCGGTTGATCGCCGAATATACGCTTCCGCCTACGCCGAGAACGTCAATGCCTATGGAAAGGTCAGAAAGCGCGCCCATAGATGACGAATAAGAATAGTCAACCTTATAACTGCCGCTTCTGACGGTAATTTTTTTGTTTTCCGCGTTGACGAGTTTAATTCCGTCTTCAAGAGTTACCGTCATCGTGGGAATGGCGTTCTCGCCTACTATCGCGCCGAATTTCTCCACGAATTCACTTACGTTGTCGTAAAGAATACAGCCGACGGCTCCGTTTTCCGCGGCGTTTTTAACCTTATCCGCAAAAGCGATTTCGCCTCTCTTTATGACCGCTATCTTTCCGGTGAGGTCGATTCCTTCGAAGTCTTCGGGTTTTCCGACGCCGGGAACGATTATGTACTCGAATATCGCCTCGTCTTTTCCCTGAAGAACGTCAAGGAAGTCTGCCGTGCGGTTGGTCTCGCTGTCGATAACGCCGTTTCTTCCGATAATGCGGCGACCGTCAAGTTCAAAGAATACCTTGACGAGGTTTTCGGCAGAGCCTACCGCAAAGGTAGTCGAGAAGGATGCGGGTGCGGCAACTACGCCGTTATCCGGATCCTCGGTGGACGAGAAAGAATCCAGAGTGTCTTCAAACCACCACGCAGTACCGTCGTTACCCGACGCGCAGACTACCATAAGACCGGCTCTTTCGGCGTTGACGAGTATTTCCTTGACGTACTGCCTGTCAGCTCCCTTGGGATAGGTAAGACCGCAGGGACTTCCGAGCGAAAGATTTGCGACGGTCACGCCGAGAAGCACGCAGTCTTCTACCGCTGCGTAGATATCCACGTCGTAAGCTCCGCCGTTATTACCGAAAACTCTCATTACCGCAAGCTGAGCGTCGTAAGCCGCGCCTTTTATCATAGAATCGTTTCCGAGGGCTATTCCGGCTACGTGCGTTCCGTGGATATGTCCGTTGTATACGGCGTCATAATCGTCGGGACTGTATTCGAGATTCTCGTCTATGTAGTTGAAACCGAAGGGGACCTTACTGCTGTAATAAACGTCGTCGGCCGTAAGTCCTCCGTAAATATACGACGCGTTGGTGAGCGGAAGTATTCCGTCGAGATCCTCGTATTTAAGCAAGGGACTTACCGGAGCCTTTGCGAAAGCGTCGTGTCCGACGTCAACGCCCGTGTCTATAACGGCGATTATCGTTCCCGCTCCCGAATAAGAGGTCGGGTTATCGAAGATTCCCGTAGACGCAAAAGACCGTGCAATATCCAGAGAGGTTACTTCCGGAATTGCGTATTGCTCGGAAACGATAACCTTTTCGACTCCGGGAAGAGCTTCTATACGGGCTATATCTCCGTATTTTATGCGAACGGAAAATCCGTTCTGAAGAATTGAGTAACTGTGTCTGAATTCGGCGGATATACCGGATTCCTTGATTTCGGCGAAGATATTCCGCTGAGCCGCTCTGCCCGATTCGATAATGGCTTTACCTTCGGGCGAAAGCGCGAATTCGGACGCAGACATTCCCGCCGGGCGGACCTTTTCGATACCTTCGCCAAGACGGACGGTAACGAAAACTTCGTCGTCTGCGTTCAGAGTTGCCGTTATATCGGCTTTTGATACGGAGTCGCCGATTTGCCTGAGGAAATCAGCCGTTTTGAGTTTACCGACGGTAAACTTTGCGGTTGCCGAACCGTTATCCTTGATATACGGTTCCGTTTGGATCATTCTGCCGCACGCCGCGAGCAGAAGAGCCGAGAGAAGAAGTATTATGATTATCATAATTCTTTTTCGCTGCATATGGGTTCCTCCTTTTTAATAAATATATGACGAATATCCCCTCTGAAGACGGATATGTCATTCCCGAACCTGTTTTAATCGCATCGTAAACGAATCTGAAATGCGAAGTATTATTGATATCTCTTCCATTTTATCATAAACGAATGTATATGTCAACGCTTTGCTCCGTTAATTTGCACAATTTTTTGTTTTGTCCGTGTTGTTATATTTGCTTTTTGCGATAAAAAATGATATGATAATTTTAATAAATCAATTTTTAATTTGTGGGGGAATTTATGAAAATCGTACATATGATTGAAGATTACGGAATTTTGTGCAACGAGGCGAAAAACGTCGGAAAGTTTGAGGCATACGAAAACTATACGAAAAAATATCCCGCCTTTTTTCAAAGCGCATTCCGGTTTTTGTATTGTCAGCCGATAGAAAGGCTGAAACCGATGATCGAACAAACAGATTTTAAAAATCTTTTGCAAGTCGCGGAGAATAATTATAAACAAGGAACGGTCGATTATACGATTCTTTCCGCAAAAAGGTTTGTGGAAAGAATGAACGTGGATTTTGAATTTACCTTTCTTTGGGTTTGGAGTTGTCCAATATCGGCGGCTGCGCACTTCCCGACGATGAATATGAGCCAAACCTTTATATAGGAATCGACAGACCGCTAAGTAAAGACCAAATCGATATTCTTATTCCTCACGAAATAATTCATATGGTCCGCCATCACACGTAAAGGACGGTTTTCCCGATACCGTACTTTCAAGGGCCGTCGAAGAGGGACTCGCATCTTACGCTACTTTGTGGATTCATAATCCGGAATGGAACGTTGCAAACGTAGCAAAAACACTGAATGTTTCCGAAGCACAAGCAGATAATTTAATGAAAAATACGGCTGCACTGACGGAAAAACTGCTTTCGGACGGTGATGCGCCGATATCTTCCGAAACGATGAGAGAATATTTTACTTCGACTTCCGTTGATGACGATTTTCCGGTAAAAGGGTATTATCTGGGGCTATATTTTACTCATTTGTCGGTAAAAAACGGCACCGAGTTCGAAAAACTTATTTTTATGCCGAAAGAGAAAATCGCGGATATTTGGCTGACCGACTTTATTCGATATTGATTTTTGACCGCGGCGGATTGCATTTTGCCGTTCCTTGACATCGGGCTTTATTTTCCCGATTGGTTTTCGGCGTCGAAAGAAAAAAATACAGCTATATCGTCAAAAAAACTTTTCCGACTCATAATGGAAAGAGTCCGATTTTTCGTCGGACCCTTTCTCGATTTTAATTAGGCTTTTGCAGGATTTACTTCTTTATATCGCCGTCATTGCAATGAATAGTTTCGAAGGGTGTGTTGTACGCCCAATTATCGCCCTTTTCAATGGCTTTCCATTCTTCCATGGTGCCGTTATATTTCATCTCTGTCAGCTTGCTGCAACTGTTGAACGCCCATTTTCCTATACTCGTAACGCCTTTGCCGATGGTTACGCTCGTTAAACTTGTGCAACCACAGAACGCCAATTTTCCTATGCTCGTAACGCTATCCGGGATAATTATATTCTTTAATCCGATGCAATTATTGAATGCACCTTTACTTAACCTCGTTAGAACACCCTATTCAATTACCACACAAACAATATTTGCATTCATTTTTTATTGCCTTTCGTGGTGGCGGTTGTAGCATAAGTCAGCGAGAAAATCAACTGCACGGAAAAAAACTACTTACATATCTATATCCGACGTCAGATATTTTTCCAACGAATGGTATGACCACATACTTATTAGGACGGCAGAAAACGAAACGGACTATCGCGGCGGTTTTAACAACTACACAACGCTTTCCGACTTGGAAGGCAATGCCGCCGAACTTCTGAACGATTTACCCTTTTAAGGAGATATGCTATGAAATTGAATTTAGAAGCAAAAAACAAGCAAGAAGAACTTATACTTGCATATTTACAAGAAAATGCGAGCGAAACGTTAGCGGATAAAATAAACAACGGCACGCCGTTTGAAAAAGACGGCAAACCGCTTATCAACAAAAAGACGCTTTCGGGTTTTATGAAATACGCTTACGACGAGGCACGAAAACTTGCCGAGAAAGGTGCAAATTGTACCTGCGTCAAAGATACCACGGTTTACGGTTGGGCAATACATTACTTTGAAGAAGATTCCATCGAAGGAACTCTTTACACTATAGATGGCGAAGAATACAAACCCGTTGTAGCAAAACCGAAAACAACGCAAAAATCAACCTATACGCCGACTTCTTCCGTTAAACCGAAGCCGCAAAACTTGCAATTCTCAATCTTTGACAGACTCGACGAAACGGACGTTAAAGATACCGTAAACGACACTTCAACAGCCGAAAGCAATACAAACAATGACGATTCGGACATGCCGACGGAAGAAGAAATGCAAGAGGCAATGCAAATCGTTGCCCAAGAAGAATCGCAACAAGTTAAGCCTGTCGCCGTCAAAGAACAACCGAAAGGCAATCAGACTTACCGGGATTATATGCTTTACCAAAGCGAACGCCCGACGGCTGTCGTAACGCTTCGTTTAGGCGACTTCTATGAAGTTTTGGGCAACAATGCCGTTATGCTCGGTGACGAACTCGGACTAACAATTACAAGCCGCGACGTTGGCTTGGAAAACCGTATCCCGATGATCGGTTTTCCTTACCACGCGGCCGAAAATTACTTCGCTAAAATCGTTAAACGGCACGACTTGTATATAATCGAAAATCCATACGATACGCAATTCATTCAGTGCGTGAATTGTGCGGATAATCGACTTATAGACGAAAATACGGGAGAAATCCTCTGCGATGATTTAACCGAAGACGATATGCGAAAGTTTGACGGCGACGTCGAAGAACCGCAAGAAATTTACGAACCCGAACAGCCTACCGTTGACAACGAAATTATTGCAAAACTCAAAGCCGTTTTAGGCGATACGTTTATTGTGAGGTAAAACAAATGAAAGCAGAAAAAATAAAACCCATTCCGAAATACATAGTCGAGCGCATCAGGCGTTACGATAAGGAAAATATGACTTGCGCGCCCGGTCATACTCGCTTTTATTCGTATCTTACCAAGAACGACGGCGAACTCGTAAAAGTTACCGTTGCCGTTAGAAACCATTACAAACAGTGGCTGTATAAGCAAGTCGCCGTTCACGGCTTAAACTCCGATAAATGTTTCGTCAAAGATATGGTATTTTACTACATTGCCGGCTATCAGGTCGGTTGGTACGAACAAGGCTTGCAAAAATCCGAGCGTTGGTACGAAAGCACCGCTTGGGGCTGCGCAGACGATAAATACTTTGATCCGTTTGCACCTATCGTAAACCGCGAATATTTAGATAAATTTCCCGAATATAAGTATTCCGCCGTAAATCTTTATCGAGGCGTTGACATCTTGAAATACCTACGCTATTACAAGCACTATCCGCAAATCGAATACCTGATGAAAGCAGGACTTTCAAAGTACGCCTTTTCCACTCAAATCTTGAAAGAAATCGGCAAGAACAAACGCTTTTGCAAATGGCTTATGAAAAATCGCGCCGAAATAATGCAAAACGGCTACTACGTTGACGTTATTCTTCGTGCGTTCAAGACGAATAAGCCCGTTGCCGATTTGCAAGCGTATAAAAAATACCGTATGCAGTTATCCAAAGAAGCCGAGCTGAAAGAGTTGCGGACTTTCTTCAAAAACGACCTTGAAAAGTTCGTGCTGTATATCCGAAGTCAGAACTCGAACCCGTATTCGTATCGGGATTACTTGCGCGCCTGCAATTATCTCGGATTGGATATGTCGGAGAATAAAAACCGCTATCCCCACGATTTCAAGCGTTGGCACGATATACGCATAGACGAATACAACACCGCAAAAGCCTTGAAAGACGAGCAGGAACGCAAAGCCCTTTACGATAAATTCGCCGCCGTTGCAAGCAAGTATTTGGGGCTGGAATACGATAAAAAGTCCGTCTATATAGCGATTATCGCACAAAAGCCGTCGGATCTCATTCACGAAGGCGAACTGCTTCATCACTGCGTAGGACGTATGGGTTACGACCAAAAATTTGCAAGAGAAGAATCGCTTATTTTCTTTATCCGAACAAAACGTTACGATTGAGTATTCGCCGGCACAGAAACGAATTTTACAGTGTTACGGCGACCACGATTCGAAACCTACGGAAGAAGTAATAAACTTCGTCCACAAAAAATGGCTGCCTTACGCAAACAGGAAATTAAAACAATTAGCGGCTTAACCGCAAAGGGCAACGTAACGTTGCACCCAAATAAAAATCAAGACGTCTTAAACGCACTTTTTTGAAATAGTGGCTGTAACTGTTACCGAAAAGAATAGAGCCGTTTTTCGATACTCTGATATTCTTCAAATCGTTGTCGTCAAGTATTTTTCTTGCGATTTCTTCGCCCGTTTTTCCTTAACTGTTTTGCTTTCTGTTATATTTAATATAACTGATTGCAAGGTAAATTGAAATAACGAGCGCAACTATTGAAGCGATGATTAAAAGTCCTCCGACAAAAATAAGCGCGAGTATAACGGCGTCCGATACACCGTTAAGGCTTCCGTTGGCGACTTCTCTTACAGTATTGATGAATTCCGACATAATAGTATCTCCTTTTAATTTTTTTGGGGGATTTTTTGCATAAAACGCGACTTTACATCGCAAATATACTGCATTAAGTCGTTTAGTATACGATAAACAAGTCTATGTCCGAAACAGTGCCGAAATCGAAACTCTTTGCCCCGATTGCTTTCATGGAATAGGCAAAACCGATGGCGTCTTTCGTGCCGATCAGTGCGTTTACCGCCATTGAGCCGACCTGCATATTCAGGTTTTCGGCAGTACCTATTTTCAGCACGGCGTTTAGCGTATCAAAAAGATCCGCCGTATCATCAGCCGAAAGATTGTTAAGCGTAAGCGATTTGTGCGTTATGGTATAGGCAAAGCCATCTTCTTCCGTCTTATCTACGCGAACGGTGGACGAAACGTAAAGGTTATCGGGGATATATTTTTTGAAGTATTTATACGGGAAACCGCCCATATCTGCTTTGAACGGCGTAAGGTCGAGTTTTGCCACGACGTTGAAGTCCGCACTGCCGTTTGCGGCAATTTCCGAAAAATCGACTTGCATGACGGTTACGGACACTTCCTTATCGCCCAACTTGATTTTGCCTCCCGTTTGCTCGTAAAAGACCGTCTGGGCAATCGCCCCGACATGCTTTTCGGTGAGGAAAATCGGATCCGTCATACTTTTGCCCGCAAGTGAAACAAAATTGACCGAATAACCGTTGTAGCCTTTGTCCTTTTCATAGACGATAAGCCCGTCGATTTTATCATTGACTGCGCTTTTCATTTCGACAAAATCCTGCTCGCCGTAGGCATTCGGACAAAGAACGGATTCGTCAACGTCTTTTGTGAGCGTTTTCAGTTGTCCCGCGGTGCGGAAAAGGTCTATGCCGTAGGTCGTGCGGACGTAGACGTATCCGCCGATGACGGTAACGCCGACGATGGCGATGATGACGACAAGTGTAATAAGTACGCCTTTCAATGCTTTCATATTGTCTCCGCCGCCAAAATAATTGGCGTTTGTTTTTAATAATATTATTTTACCATATTTTACGGGTTTTGTAAAAACAGAATGTCCATTCTGCATTCCGGATTTTCGACGCCGTCTTCTTCCAGCAGAATAAAATATCTGTTAAGCCTGTTTTCGGAGAAGCCGTTATCGAGTTTTTCGTCGTAATCGAACTTCAATTTCATATTATATCCCGATTGGACAAATTCACCGCGCCCGTTGAACACCGTTGCCCTGACGTTGCCGTTGATAAGCAGCCAGTGCGTGGGCTTCCCTTCGTCGATATCGAAGCGCCACCAGTAGCGCGGATATCCCGCGATACTTGACTGTCTGGTGTTTATGGCTCTTTCGGAAATTTTGATAACTCCGTACTTGTTTGCGCTCAGCTGTCTGTTCAATCTTTGCGAAGTCCCTATCGGCGTACGCACGACGTAAACGTCAAGGGCGTCTTCTTCCGAAATCCACCCGCCGTTTTCGTCCGTATAGCCGTCGACGTTTTTAACGGAAGCAAACTTTATGTATTCAAGTTTTGGGTGAACCTCGCCGATGAATTGCAGAAAATGACTTTCCGTCCACATGAAGTCTTCGTAGTCGTCGTAGTCTTCGTATCTGTAATAACCATAAATTTCGTAGCCGTGCCATTTCGCGATTGCGGGGCCTGTCGGCGAGCCTGCGCGAAGCTCCGCGCAAAACTCCCAGTCTTCGTTTCCTCTTGCGAAAAGATAACCGATTTTATCCCTGGCTCGCGCTTCGTACTTATAATTGTCGGGGTTGTAACAAAGTTTCAAAGCCGTGTCTTCTTCGACGGCGTCCGCCATCTTATACGCGTCGCCCTCCTTGTCAATCATATACGCATCTTTGAAATATTCCGTTATGTCAACGGGCTCGCCCGTTGCCGACGGCGCCCACACGCCCTTGTAGTTAAGTTTCGTGCGGTGTGCAACCTTGTTTGTCGTGATCACGAAGTATGAAAAACTTGTCGTTTCAAAAGAGATTTTGTCGCCGACGACCGCGGTTTCAAGTTCTTCCACGACGTCGCCTTTGACGTGATAAGTGACGTATTCGTCCGCCTCAAACGGCTTCGGCATGGTGATTTTGACCTTGCCGCTCGGTTGCGCTTTTTCGCCGCCTTTGGTAAGGGTAATATCGAAAACGACAACCCTGGCGCTGTCATAAGGCTTGTCGATCGCCGCCATAGCCGCCTTGCCTTGTTCGCTGTCGGTGGCATGATGTTCGGCTTTCAGCACGGAGTCCTTTTCAAACACGCCGTCCGCGGTAATTCCGCTTTCCGTACTTAACTTGTTTACCGTATTGCCGTTGTCGTTACACGCAACCAACGACAGGCATAGCGACAAAACAAGCGCAAGCGTAAGGAATAATAAAAATTTTTTATTCATTGTTTCCTCCTTCTTAAAGTGCGTCGATTGCGTCTGCAAGATAGTCGGACGGGACGGATTCATAGAAGAATGCGTCGATGCTGCCGTCTTCCTTGGCGCATTTGACTTTGTATGCGCTGCTTTCATCCGACACGTTGTCGCAAAGAAGCGCAATTTTGATTTCGGGGTTCTGCCTCCTGACTTCGCGCTCGGTGTCCATACGCATATCAAACGTGCCGTCGCCCGATCTTGTAACGTCCATTACAAGAGTTGTTGCCGCAAGCGCGTTCGTCAGCGTAAGGATACACTCCGGTTCCTGCGAAGAAGATTTTTCCACAAAGAACCCCGCACGTTTCAGGGCGTTTGTCACCGCTTCCAAAACGAGTCTGTTTCTGATTGCAAGTACGACTCTTTTCATTTCATATCCTTTCTCCTTTACGTACACTACGCCTGATTTTACATTTTGCATATATATTTTATCATAGGTGGTATGCGGTTGGGGAGTGCCATTCGGCACCCCTTTGGCAAATTTTTTGTGTTTTTTAGAAAAAATTTTTGCAAAAAAGACAGCCGCCGGTAAGCGACTGCCTGTTTCTATATATTTGATTGCATTATCGGTCAGATTTCGTCGTCGGTTTTGTCGAGTATCACAAGCCCCGATTCTCTTGCTCTTACGGCAAGTTGAGTGCGAGAACGGAAACCCGTCTTAAACAGCATATCCGCAACGTGGTTTTTGACAACGCCCGAAGAAACGCCGAGTTTTTCGGAAATTTCCTTATTGCTGTATCCGCCCGTCATAAGGCGCAGAATTTCAAGTTCCTTTTCGGTAAATTCCGTACTGAGTGCAAGTCCCATTCTGACGGGTTGCGGACTGCCCGGGTAGACGATTTCACCGCTTACTACCCGTTCCATCAGCGACAGAATCGGCTGTTCGCTGACTTCTTTGTACCAAAAGCCTTCAACGCCGATTTGTTTTGCGCGCTTTATATAGGAACACTCAGGCATACTCGTGACGACGATAATTTTCGTTTTCGGGAATTTCGCCTTGATTTTTGCCGCCGCTTCGAGTCCGCTTTCGCCGTTTTCCGTAACTACGTCCATCAGTATCAAATCTACGGGCATGCGTGTGCAGACAATATCTGCAACGGAAGCGTTTTCTATCGCCGCTTGCAGATAGAATTTGTCCGACGACTCCACAAAATGCGAAAAGAGTGCCTTCGGCATTTGCTGATCTTCGACTATCATGACTGAGTATTTTCCGTCTTTCATAAAGTTTCTCCTTGCGGCAGTTCGATAATGAGTTCAAATTGCGGTGCGCTGTGAATAATCATCGTGCCGTTTTCCCGTTCTACAAGCAAGCGAAGCCCCGATAGTCCGCCGCCTTCTATAATTTCGCCTTTCGGCTTTTCGCCGTCGTTGGTGATTTCTATCGTATATTTGCCGTTTTTCTCCGATACCGTAACCGTCATCGTCTTACCGTTTGCGTGCGAAACGGTGTTCGTCAGACATTCGTGCATTGCGGCGATGAGTATTTTTTCGCTTACCGTATCGGCTTTCGGCTTTTCGCCGCAAAAATCCACGGTTACGGCAACGAGTTTTGCCGCGTCCTTTATCACTTGCAAGTTGTCTTTCTTTGTGTGCGGACGAGTGCTTTTCAATGCGGCGATTTCCGCTTGCCAGAAGCATATCATTTGCTTTTGCTCGGTTTTGTCAAGCGGTTCGGCAAGTCTGCGTTTTGTTGCAAGCAAGAGTTTGCCCATATCGTCGTGGATACGGATTTTCGCCGCCAAAAGTTCCTTTTCTTTCGTAAGGAACACAACGTTATCCCCGTATGCGACAAGGCGTTTGTTGACGGCTTTCAGTTTTTCGAGTTTTTGCTCTAACTCTTTGGTAAGACGGTATCTTTCGGTTACGTTTGCCGCAACGATTTCGTAAACGATTTTTCCGTCTATCTCGTGCGAATATCTCTTGAACGATACCACTTTGCCTCCCTTGTATTCGATGATCGGCTTTTCACCAGTTTGAAGCGGCAGACAGCTTTCTTCAATTTCGCCTTGCGAGATCTTCCGCCAAAAACTTGCGCCGTCCAACAGAGCCTTGCCGGTTGCAAGAACGCAAAGACGGTTCATCTCGGTATTGATAAGCCGCACAAGTCCGTTTTGCTCGTAAAAACATATTCCCGCAGGAAGTGTGTCCGCGCTCTCTTTTATGGACACGGGCGAAATATGCTTTTTGTTCCAAAGCACCGCGCCGACAAGTCCGTAAACCGCAAGAGCGAGCAACACGACAGCCGCAACGCAATGCAACCATAGCGGCAAAGAAATTATCGTGAGCGACGGCTCGAATACGGATTTCCCGACACGATAGAGATAACTTCCGCACATTGTCAGAAATACCGATAGAAACGACAATGCGAACGTTACCGCAGGCAGAACGATATAGCGGCGTTTCTTGCAAAGTCTGACTGACGCAAACAACCCGATAATCGCCAGAACGAACGTGAAAATAAACGAAACGACAATAATCTGTCTTACATAAAACGGTGCGTCTATAAATCTCATACAGCACCCCCTTCGGGCAAAGTAAGCGAGTAATAAACTTCTTCGTCGTCCGTTTGAATTGTTACGTTGTATTCCTCAAATTTCGACTTTATTTTCTCCGAAATTTCTTCCGTTTTATTGTCGCATTCGATACGCAAAACGAGATTATCGCCGCGCTTTGAAAGGCGAACGATAACGGCGCTCGGTAGTCCCTCGTAATTTGCAATACAGGCTTGGAAAAAGTCATAGAAAACACCTGCGGTTTTGTCGTAGATTTTACCCGAAACGGCGCAATCGAAAGTGCATTCCGCACCCGTAAGCGAAAGAAACCCCAGCGATTCTTTTATCGCAAGCGACAGTTCGCCCACGTCTATATTTTCCTGCTTTTCGGCAAGCATAACAAGGTTGCTTCTGCGTTTGATATAAGCCGCCAAAATGCACGCAAAACGCATTTTGTCTATATATTCCGTGCTGTTTAACTGCGTTTTGTGGTACATATCCGACAAAAGCGCATCAAGGCGTTTCAGTTCTTCGCAGGTAACTTCATCCATCTTTGCGTACAGTTTATTTTGCTCTGCAATCTGCGCTTTTTGCTCTTTGAGTTCGTTCTCCGCTTCGATGATATAATTTTCTTCGGACAGTCTTTCGTTGGTTTCGGAAAGTGCCGCGTTTATCTCGTTGACCTTGGATAAATCTTCGATTCTGAAAGTATATCCGCCGTGTATTTTTTCTGCTGAAAGCCGTGTATTTTCATCTATCATTACGGGGCTTTTTGCCGCACGACCGAGCAGGTTTTTATCAGTGAAAATCGACTTTTCGGAGTCGTATATCACACTCAAATTCTCGTCCGTGATAACCGCCGAATATGCCGAACGATAGAAGTAATTTTCGTATTCGTCGTTGGACGGAATCAAACTTATGGCGATACAACTTTCTATCATTACGATACAGGTAAAGCACAACAGTTCCGGGATTTTGAACGCCGGCGTATCCGTCAAAAAGCATACGGTGGAAACAGCCACGCACACAATGAAAACGGTTACGGGTATCCACGTTTTACGCCTGCACGCCGATATGCCGCACTTCAAAATCAGCACGATAAGGCTTGTAAACGTTACGGCAATCTCCCACGCGAGCGCGATATAAAATACGGTTCTATGCTCGTAGGAAAAACCGTTCTCGAAGTTCAAAGCGAACGCCCATTCGTGTGCATCGTTTGTTAATATCAGAAGAAGCAATATCACAGCGGGTAAATATAAGAGATACCACGCTTTTGCGAGCGGTTTGCCCTTTTTGCTCTCTATGCTGAACGCCGCAAGCAAAATCGTCGGCGGAATAAACATTTGCGGAACGTAGTATGCGTACCAAAGATAGCGCGAAAGGGCGTCTGTGTCCCTTGTCAGTCCGTACCTTATCATTCGCACCACAAGGAAAAACAAAATCAGCACGGCAACCGTAATGAAATATGCACGCAGATCTTTCCGCACCATTCTATGTATAAGAGAAACGCCCCACGCCACCACGAGAGAAATCAGTATCGTGTGCGCCAACAAAGCAAACAAGGCGTGCCAAAAATCAGGAAGGCTCGAATCTACCGCCTGAAATACGCCCGCCAGACAAAAGAAAAACACGCATACGGCATATAGAACTATTCTTTTTTTGTTAATAGCAGTCCGCATTTCCGCGTTCCTCCTCGTTAGTTATTTATATTATAGCATATTTTTCCGATTTTTTCAATCCATTCTGCCCCATAAACGAAAAGTCGAATCGCTTGCTGTCAACCGTTTACCACTCCTGATTTTTTATGTTATCCGCTATGTTCATAATCGGAACACCGAGTTCCTGTGCGTACTTATAGCATTTATACGCGCCGCCGTAATCACGCTTGATATAGACGATCATCATATCGCAGTTCTCGGCAAGCCATTTATTCCGTTCCCATATCGCCGCTTTGTAATGGCACTTCCTATCGGTCGGAATAATAACGCTATCATAAGATTTTTCTATAATATCCAAGTTTGCCACGGGATACGGTTCGACAAGTGTAAGTTCGCACCACTCCTCCCATTCTCTTCGGAATCGTCTGACAGCCTGTGTAGCAAGGTCATCAAACTCACCGTTTCGCCCTACGTTATAGTCTATAAACCCATATTTACGGTGCAGTAATTCGATTACTTCGTCAAGTTCTTCTTCGACTTGCCGGTATTCGTCCACTACTCTATGACCTATAAATGAAACCCGAAAAATATCCAATTCAATGCCTCCCGATAGGTGAATTATCTCACAGAATTTTGTTCGCCTATTAAAGCAATAGGTGAACAAAACCGTAGACTTCGGACACCTATCGAGAGTATTTACGAATTTTATTATTTTTCTGACCGCACGAAAGCAAGGTACATTGACTTTACTACCGTTTTATGGTATAATAAACATAATATTTGAGCCGTCTATTGCTTTAACAGACGGCTTTTTTAGTTGAAAATTTTGCCGAGTTTATTCATCATATCCTGCTTGTGTTCCATAAGTGAATGGGCGTATCTGTTCAGCGTTACCGTGGCGTTTTTATGCCCCAATATCTCCGCCAATGTTTTCACGTCCATTCCGCATTCCAAAGCGCGTGTAGCAAACGTATGCCGAAGTGAGTGAAAACCTTTACGCTCGATATGCAAACGCTTTTGCAGAAGTTCAAAGGTTCTCTGATAAGATCGCACCGTAGGCGGCTCGCCCTTCTCCGATTCCACAACATACTCCGAAATGCTTTTCCTTTTATACTCTTTCAGAACGGGAAGCAACTGCTTCGGAAGCGGAATCATTCTTTTGGAAGAAGTTGTTTTCGGCAAGTCTGTAATCCGACAAAGATTCCCTTTTTCATCTCGCCCGTCGTGGCAAGTTTTGTTCACCGCAAGCGTTCCTTTCGTGAAATCAATATCCGACCAAGTAAGCGCGAGCAATTCTCCGATACGCAACCCCGAATAAAGACAAATCACGATCCCGATGAATTTCCGTTTCTTACTCGATAACGCCGCCTGCTCTATCTTCTTCTGTTCGGCAAGCGAAAAACAGGATACTTCTTTCTCTTTCGTTTTCGGTCGTCTGATTTTGTCTGTCGTATACTCTTTCAGTTCTCCGAGCGTATACGCAAGTTTCAGAGAGTTCTGAATAACCGTAATAATCCCGTTTACGGAATTAGCCGCTAACCCCTTTCCGGTTGTCAGATTGCCCGACTGCATAAGTTCGGTAATATACTTCTGTATGACGATGGGCGACAGTTCTTCAAGCTCGTACTCGCCCAGCTTTACCTTCAAGTGCTTTTCGATAATCTCCGAATATCTTTCGCACGTTTTCGTTTTAGACGAAGGCTCTATGTAATTCGCAAACCATACGTCCAACCATTCTTTGTATTTCATTGAAAACTCCTTTCGATTTACTGTTATTATTATAATTTTTCTCACCGTAAATAGGAAATCACCCCTCGAAACGGCATAAAAAAAGAGAGAACATTTATCCTTGTTCTCTCCTATGTTTTTTATATTAAATTAAAAAGTCGGATGTTATTTACGAATATCAAACTTTAAGCTATCATTTGAAGGCTGTTTTCTATTTTATTTGGTATTTTTTGTTGTGTTTTTCGGAAATCCCTTTCACTATTGATTGCACAGTTTCCTATACTCGTAACGCCTTTGCCGATGGTTACGCTCGTTAAACTTGTGCAACCACAGAACGCCAATTTTCCTATGCTCGTTATATCCGTATTCGAATAGGCGTACAGGTCGAAACCGATTATATCGAATCCGTTTTTGCGGTAAAACGCAATTGCGTTTTCATTGCACGACTGCGTTTCCAGAACCGCCATACGCGCGCCTTCCCGCTCGGCTTCTGCAAGAATTTCCTTTATCAACACAGTACCTATCCCGCGGCGACGCTCAAAACCGTCAAATACGCAAATATTGCTGATGCGGAAGCGATTGTTCCATTTTTCAAGCGAGCCTTCGGCATATCCGAGAAGTCTTTCGTTTTCAAATACGCCGTATGCAATCGGAGCGTACAGCCATTCGCCGAAAAATTCGTCCTCAAAGGACCTCTCCTCCGTCGTTTCAAACGGCACGTACTCAATTTTAAAACCAAAATCGGCTTCGCGAACGTCGTAATAGCCGTCAGTGCGGTAACGGGCGGTAAACCTCTTGCCGATATATGATTCTTTGTCCGGTCGTTTTATTTCCATTCTCAATTCACTCCCGCACGCCCGCCTGCGCAAGAAAATCCTTATCCGATTTAACGAAATTCCGCATTCTATACATAGCGCGGCAGATACGCTCCTTATCGACATTGCCTTCAGTAATTACGACACAATCCGTTTTCCCGTCGGTACGTCTTAAAAAGCCGTCGGACAGACTGCCCGTTCAAGAGCCGAAACGATTTCTTTGAGCTTTTCTACCGTGCGTTCGACCGAAAGCGCATCCGTTTCAAGCTCTGCGTCGGCAATCTCTTTATAAAACTTCTCGCGTTTTTTAAGCGTCGAGGAGATTTTCTTTATGGAAAGCTCTCCGAGAAGCGGTCTTTGGTTTGCATCCCCGAAAAGTCTGTCGTAAAGAGTCAAAGGCTTGGCTTTAAGCCATATACAAAAAGCGTTTTCGCTGAGAATACGCCTGTTTTCCGCCGAAAGCACCGCTCCTCCGCCGACCGCAACGACGAGATTTTCCATATCCTCCAACCTTCCTATGACCGAAGTTTCCTGACGACGGAAATAATCCTCTCCGCACGCGGATATAAGCTCGGAAACGGGCATCGAAAATTCGTACTCGATTATTGCGTCGGTATCCATAAAACGCCTGCTCAAAGCCCTTGAAAGTCCGCGACCGGACGTGGTTTTCGAAGCGCCGGGCATACCTATTAAAACTATATTACTTTTCATAAGCAGCCTCCGCTTTGTTTGTAAGTCTGTCCGCTATGAAATCCAGAGCTTCGAAATAGCTTTTCTCTTTTTTTCCGCAGAAAAAGCCGTCCACGACGTCGCGGAAAACACGGATTTTTCTGAATTCCTCACGGGAAGTTATATCGCTTAGATGAATCTCGGCTTTGACTCCGCCGAAAATCTCGAGCGCGTCGCGAATCGCATAACTGTAATGAGTATAGGCTCCGGCGTTGATTAAAATCGCGTCCGCGTCGGCGTTTTCGATAGCGTCTATAATATCGCCTTCGTGATTGCTGTGATAAAACTCCGCCGTAAGTCCTTTCGTTTCCGCATAAGCTCCGACAAGTCCGTTAAGCTCGCGGAGAGTCGTTTTTCCGTACTGAATCGGATCGCGGCGACCTAAACTTCCGAGATTGGGGCCGTTAATGACGAGTACCTTCACGCGCACCTCCCTGCGAAAAGAGCAAATCTTGCGGTTATTCCGAAAGGATCGACGATTACGCAGGAAGTCGCCTTGATCTTTTCGCATTCGAAACCGAATCCGTTTTTATCGGCCTTCATCGTTATCGTACCGCAGTCGATAGTGCAGTGGACCTCTGCTCCGATTGCCGCAAATCTGTCGAGAGTTTCTTTTTCCGGATGATTGTAGGTATTACCGTAACCCGCGCTTATCACGACGTATTCGGGCTTGATTACGTCGAGGAAAAACGAATTCGAAGACTCTTTGGAACCGTGATGACCGGCTTTCAGAACGTCAACGTCTACGTCAAGCCCCATATTTACGTAATTATCAAGGAAAACCTGCTCGCCTTTCTTCGCCGCGTCGCCCGTCAGCATAACTCTGACCGTCGGATATTCGAGAAGAATTATGGGCGAAACGTTATTGATTGCTTTGGCGTCGCCGCTTTTAACACCGGAATACTGAGAGGGATCGGGCGTTACGAAGGTCATTCTGTAACCCTCGCCCTCGATGACCGTACCCGCTTCCGAATATACGATTTCCGAACCTTCTTTTACTACCGATTCGACGAAGGCGTCGTAATACCTCGTGGAAATGCTTTGCGGCTCTATTTTCCCGAGAGATTCCGAAACCTTGGTTTTTCCTTTAGCCAAAGGATCGTCCGCGTATCCGGATTTGACGTAAGGCATATAAACCGTATGTACGAGAACGCTGTCGCTGTTTATTACGTCGTCGAGACTTCCGCAGTGATCGGAATCGGTATGAGTCAGAAGCACGTAGTCCAGCTCGGTTATGTCTTTACCGGCAAGAACGTCGAGAATCGCCTGAGCTATTCCGAATCTCTCTCCGCCCGAATCCTTCCCGAAAGTTCCGTTTTTCCCTCCGTCGATAAGCATCGTCTTTCCGTCGGGAAGCTCCAGAAGAATCGAATCTCCCTGACCGACGTTGATCATAGTCATAGTGAGATTGCCTTCCGTATTTTTGACGGGCGGTTTAACTTCACGCGGCTTGTATTTCAGACCTATTCCCAAATCGAAGGAAAAAGGCGGAATGCTGTAATAATACAGACCTATTACCAGAATAAGCACGACTGCGATTATTATCTCGGGCAAAGTCTTTTTCAGAACGTTCTTCCCCTTTTTAGGCGTCGTTTTCTTTTTTTTAGCGGACATTTATCGCATATCTCCCAAAATAAAGGCAAAGCCGCCGCACTCGGCGGCGACCTTACCCGAAATTATCAAAGCGACTGAATTTCGTTCAGCGCACAGGTTACGCAATCGGGATCGACCGAAGAAATCCTGCCGTGATCGCAGGCGTCGGCGGCCTCCGGATCGATGGGAATCCTCGCGAGAAGCCTTAATCCGAATTCGTCGGTGATTCTTCTTATATTGCTCTTTCCGAAAACTTCGATTTCCTTGCCGCAGCACGGACATTTCACGAAACTCATATTCTCCACTACGCCCACTATCGGAACGTTCATCATCCTCGCCATCTTGACGGCTTTTTCGACTATCATCGAAACCAGTTCCTGCGGAGAGGTAACGACTACGATACCGTCTACGGGCAAAGACTGAAACACGGTAAGCGGAACGTCGCCCGTTCCCGGGGGCATATCCACGAACATATAATCCACGTCGCCCCACTGAACTTCCGTCCAGAATCTCGTAACCATATCGGCTATCATCGGACCTCTCCAGAGAACGGGATCGTTTTCGCTCGCAAGGAGAAGATTTGCGGACATAAGCTTTACGCCCGAATCGCTCACGGCGGGAATTATAGCCGTTCCGTCTTCGGTTGCCGCGGCGTGTTCCGTTACGCCGAACATTCTCGGGACGGAAGGACCGGTTACGTCGCCGTCGAGAATCGCCGTTTTTTTGCCGAGCTTATTCATACCGGAAGCCAGAAGCCCCGTTACGAAAGACTTTCCTACTCCGCCCTTTCCGCTGACGACCGCGATGAGCTTGCCGACGCGGGAACCTTCCATAAGCTTTTCTTTTACTATTTCGCCGCGGGAGCTGCAATTTTCCGAGCAGCCTTCGCAGTTATGGTTGCATTCGTTTCCCATATTTTCACTTCCATTCGATAATAAGGAGTTTTCGTCGCTCGCGACTCTCTCCCTTTCCATAATATTATAACCGAAAAAGCCGTTTTGTCAACACAAAACAGCATTTTCCGTACAAACCTTTTACCGATAATCCTCCGGAATTTTACATAAGAACGCTTTTAAGTCTGTTCTTTACGAATTCCGCCCGGAAAATCATAAGCTCTTTCTCGGTCATATCCCTGTCCGTCATCATAAGAAGCGGCGCGTCGCGCGATTCGTCGGGAAGCTTATCGAAGCCTCTTAAATCCGCGACCGATACGAATCCGAGAGCAATACCGAGCTTAACGTAACAGAATCTCTTTATGAATTCGTCCTCGGACATCATATAAGCGAATTTCATAACCCCGAGACTTCTCATAACGGTATCTTTAAGCTCCGCGACCGAACCTTTGAGCAGCTCCGTTCTTGCGTTCTCCTCGGCGATAACGAGAGTATCCACCGCGTCCTCAACGTCGGAAATAATCTCCTTTTCGGTCTTTCCTATGGAAATCCTGTTGCTTACCTGATACATAAAACCGACGGTTTCGGAGCCTTCTCCGTAAGTCCCTCTCATCTCGAAGCCTCTGCTTCCGAGCAGCTTTGCGTTTTCGTCTATATAGCCCATAATCGTAAGCGCGGGAAGAAAAAGCATTGCGGACGCTCTCATACCCGTACCTATATTCGTAAGACAGGAGGTAACGAATCCGTAACGGCGATCGTAGGCAATATTGAGATTCCCGATAAGAACGTCGTCGATTACGTTGAGCTTTTCGTACGCCTCCGAAAGCCTCATTCCTTCGAGAATACATTGAAGACGAAGGTGATCCTCTTCGTTGACCATAACGGAAAGTCCTTCCTCTTCGTTCATAATAACCGCTCCGGCAACTTTATTCCTCACAAGCGCGCTGCTTATGAAATGCCTGTCGGTGAGAGCGCGGCAATAAAGATCGGATATCCCGCTCATATACATAAGCTCGAATTCTCCGACCTCGGAAACGACTTCGTAAACCCTTTCGGCGAATCTCTTTCCTTCTCCGCCGGAAACCTCGTTCATATAATTCGGACTGACAAGTCCTTCCACGTTCCTCGCAAGCCTTATCCTCGTGCTGATAACTATATCGTTTTTTAATACGGATGACGATGCCATATAATCCTTTCCCTCTCGATAATCTTAAAGTCCGTTTCTTTCCCGGAAGCTTCTGAGCTGAAGCCTGAGCTGTTCCGACAAATACCCGTTGCCGCTCTCAGCCGCTTCGCCGCATTCTTTTTCAAGAGCCGCCGCGTACGCTTCTTTGTCTTCGACGAGAACGTCGTCTATGCTCTTACCCGTATGTACGGACGCGCCCTGAGTCTTGTTGAGAATGAAATCGATTTTAGGTCTGAAACTGCCGTGCCTGACGCACTGAACGCAGCCGAGATACATCGACTCTTCGATATCGCTCCACTTCTTTCCGCATACGGGACATTTCAGAGACTGATCTCCTCCCTGCGCGGCGTTTTCGATTTTATGTTCGTCGTAGCATTGCTTGCAATAATAGCGAATGGAAGGATTTCCCTTATAATCCGTCATGACCTTTACGGTCGCTTCACGTTTTCCGCATTTGTAACAAAGCATTTTTTCCCCTTTTATCCAAATCACGGGAATCCGCAACAACGAATCCCCGCGATCGATCGTACGTATTGAGTTTTATTCGTAGAGCTTGCTGACCGAAAGATCGGAATAAGCTCTTTCTATTGCCTCGGCAAAGATATCCGCAACCGTAACGACGGTGTATTTGTCGGTAAGCTTGCCTTCGGGCTGCTGAACGGTATCGAGAATGATGACCTTGTCGATTGCGCTGTTCTCGATTCTTTCGATTGCCGGACCGGAGAGAATTCCGTGAGAGCAGCAGGCGACTACTCTCTTCGCGCCCTTATCCACGAGGGCTTTCGCGCCCTGAGTTATCGTACCCGCGGTATCGATCATATCGTCGATCATAAGACATTCCTTGCCTTCGACTTCGCCGACTATGTTCATAACCTCCATAACGTTCGCTCTGGGACGTCTTTTATCGATAATCGCGAGAGGAGCGTCGAGCGCAGCCGCAAGTTTACGCGTTCTCGCAACGCTTCCGACGTCGGGCGAAACGACTACGAGGTTATCGGTATCGATTTTCTGCTGTTTAAGGTACTGGCAAAGCACCGGCATTCCGAGGAGATTATCCACGGGAATATTGAAGAAACCCTGAATCTGTACCGCGTGAAGATCCATCGTAAGGACTCTGTCCACGCCGGCTCTTTCGATAAGCTCGGCAACAAGCTTCGCCGATATGGGATCGCGGGCGTGCGCTTTTCTGTCCTGACGGGCATACCCGAAATACGGCATAACCGCCGTAATTCTGTCCGCAGACGCTCTCTTCAAAGCGTCTACGATGATAAGCAGCTCCATAAGACTGTCGTTGACGGGCGTCGAAGTGGACTGGATAACATAGGTGTCGCAGCCTCTTACCGACTCTTTGATATTGACCATTATCTCACCGTCGGAAAACTTGCCGCAATCCATCTGTCCCAGTCCCATATGAAGTTTTTCCGCAATTTTTTCTGCAAGGACTCTGTTGGAGTTGCCCGCAAATACCTTTACCGTACCGTGTGTTCTGTTTAACATAATTCTCTCCTGTCTGTTATGCAAAATCGTAATCCGGCAATCGCCGCGCATTGCACTTCTATTTTATTCTATACTTTATTTTCGGGCTTGTCAAATCAAATTCGGGCAATATCGACACGGCTTTTTGTCGTGCGTTAATGAGTTATATCAAATACCGCGGCTCACCCGGAATTTATCCGCGCGGAAAATTCTGGCAATCTTCTCTCTTGTCCGCCACGAATAAAAAACTTCCGTCGGAACAGAATAACTGTGAAAACGAAAAGCGTTTTCATTTTAAGGAGGTTAACTATGAGCAATTATATTCATACCGGCGAAAAGCCCGGCAACGGAAAGTATGTCTGCACCAACTGCGGAACCGATATCAGACTCGGCTCCGGCGACAAGATGCCGCCCTGCCCCAAGTGCAGCAACACTACCTTCCGCGAAGAATAACCGGATAATAAAAAAAGCTCCGTACCCGACGCGTATCCGAAAACCCGACGATAAAGTTAAGTTTTTTAGATAGGTTCCGAATCCGGAGCTTTTTCTGTCAATCGAAATCCTTGATTTTTCCGAAAAAAAGTGGTACAATTCCCGAGTCGGTGCTAGGTAACCCGACCGCAAGCCGCGCTTTCGCAATCCATATCGGCTTCGGAACAAAACTAGGAGATACTTATGAAAAACAATTTAGTGAAATCCGCCGCGATTAACGGCGTGGTTGCCGCGCTTTATTTCGTACTTACTTATTTTCTTCAACCGATAGCCTTCTCGCCCGTGTTTCAGGTTAGGCTCGGGGAAGCTCTCACTCTTCTTCCTTTCGTTTTCGGAAACTCGTATATCGGTCTCGCAGCAGGCTGTTTTCTCGCAAATCTGAGTTCTCCGTTCGGAATAATCGACGCTCTTTTAGGAAGTTCGGTCACTTTAATCGCCGGATTCCTTACTTCGCGCATAAAGAACGTATGGCTCGCGCCTCTCCCGCCGGTGCTTTTAAACGCTTTCCTGCTCCCTCTCGTATGGAAACTCTGCGGCAGCGACGTGATCTACGTGGAAAGCATGCTTTCTCTTCTTCTGACTCAGGGAGTAACCGTTTACGCCATAGGAATTCCCATCGTTACCGTAATCGGAAATTACAGGAAAAAGAACGGATAGAAATTACGGAAAAAGACTCGTCGTAAAAAACGAGTCTTTCAAGCCGTTCGTTTTTATTTACCCGTCGTGAAAATCATCGAATCCGAGGCTGTATGCGGCCGATTGCGTTTTACTTGACGGTAAGATTTCCCGAAACGGTACTGACTTTTGCCGAGCATTTTCCGTTGCCTACGATTTTCACGTCGTTCCTATGCTCGACGGGACTCCTGGATCTGAATACGCCCGAACAGGAATCGAATTCGATTTCCGCGCCCTCTTCGCTCGTGAATTTAAGGCTGACGTCGCCGCTCGTGGAATCCGCCGAAAGCTTTTCACAATCCCTTATTTCCAGCTCTATCTCGCCGCTCGTGGAATTTACCTCGACATATTCCGAAGAAACGTCTTTAATCCTCGCGTCGCCCGAAGTCGAATCGAAGGTTATCTTGTCGCTTACTTCGGCTTTTTCGATGTTTATATCGCCGCTGACTGACTCTCCGCGGAAAACGTCGGATTTAAGTCTTTCTATATTTACATCGCCGGAAACGGTTCCCGTAACGACGTTCTCGTCGGAGCGTATGCTTTCCGCGAATATATCTCCGCTCGTCGTCGAGATTTTAAGACTTTCGCACGCAACCGCCCGAATTTCGACGTCGCCGGAAGCTGTCACTATTCCGACGTTCTCGTCGGAGCGTATGCTTTCCGCGAATATATCGCCGCTCGACGAATCAATCGTTACGCTCTCGCGGGAAAACGTATCTCCCAGCTCCACGCCTCCCGATATCGTTTTTACGGTCATTCCGTTGCAGGTTATGTCGTCGCAATCGAAAGACGCGCTTACCGTTTCGACCTCTACTGCCGCACCCTCGGGAATCTCCAGTTCAAGGTCTTTTTCGAGATTGTATACGTTGACTCCGGAAGCCGCGAAATGAATGTTCAGAACGTCGCCCCTGAGAAGAGAATGCACTCTGTATATATCGTCGTCGGCTCCCGAGATTTTCTCTTTTATACGGATAACTCCGTCGTCGCTTACCGATAACTTTACTTTTCCCGCTACCCAGTCGACTATTACCTTTTCGAGGTCGTTTCCGTCGTATTCGGTATTGCCGATCAGATAATCTTCCTCGTCGGGATAGGTCTTACACGTGAGAAAGGATACCGCCTTCCCTATTTTTTCCTTCAAACCGGAAATAACTATACTTATTTTCTTTTTGCCGTCCATTATAGTTCTCCTTATCAAAACTTGTCGTTATTCGGACTTTTAGCCCTTGGTATACGGGCATTTCGTCCCTTTGCCTATAAAGACGAAGAGTTTTTTGTTTCCGTCCGAAAATCTTCGGATTATTGCGACGAATATTTCGGTAAATTCAAGTCTTTTATGATAATTGCAGGCAAAAATCGGATAAGACTCGTTTTTTACAAATCGTTTCTATGAAAAAGGCCTCCCGAGGGAAGCCTTTTTTGTCGGAAGCGACTCGATCGATTCGCCGAATCCGAATCGTTATTATCGTCGGAATCAACCCGTTCAATCGCACGGAAGCGACTCCGACTGCTTTTAAATCAACGGAAACTTAGTTCGCAAAGAAAATCTCTTTAAAATAGAGTCTCCAGATTATCGTTCCGTAACTCTCGTCGTCGGGCGCGTAGACCTTTACGTCGAGAGGATTCCCGGAATAGAGTTTGCGGACGAAGTTAGCGTAAGGATAACGGGTTTCTTCGTCGTAATCGCCGTAAAGAACGGGAGCTTTCTCCGACTTAAAGACGATTTCTCCGAGGTTATCGCAGCCGTAGAACGCATTCGCGCCTATGGCTTCGAGAGTCGAAGGAAGAACGAGCTTTCTGATTTCGTTATTGCCGCGGAATGCGTCCTTCGCTATGAATCTGACGCCCTCTTCGATTTCTATCGTTTCCTCTCCGTGAGAAGCGTAGCTGTAAATAACGCTTCCGTCTTTGCTCGTAATCGTACCGTATTCGTCACAGGCAAAGAAAGCGTTGTTACTTCCGATAACGAATTCTTCGATATCGTCTCCGCTGAATACGGAAATGAAATCGAACAGACCCGCGTCGTCGTCTATAACTACTTTGACGAGATTCGGGCAATCCGCAAACGCGTAAAGACCTATTCTCTCCTGCGCTCCGGTAAGAACTACTTCGCAGATTGCTGTTCCCCGGAACGCGCTTTCACCGATATATCCGACCTCGGAATAATCGATATCCCTGAAATCGGCTGCGTTTGCGAACGCGTAATCGCCGATATATACGAGATTGTCCGCGTCGTCTACGGATATTACGGACGAATAAGCGAATGCCGACGGACAGATCGCCTCGACGGTTTCAGCCTTGACGTGTTTAAGGTTTTTGGCGTAAGCGAAGGCATTTTCGTCGATGACAGCGGTTCCGTTGAGAACGCCGTAATCGGAAGCTTCGTTGCCCGCGGGATAAAGCACGAGAGTCGAAAGATCGTAAGAGTAAACTACGCCTTCGACCGAACGATATACGGCGTTGCTTTCGGGAATGTTATATTCCCTGATACCCGTACAGCCTTCGAATACGTTGCCGAGATCGATACTCGAAATTCCTTCGGGAATATCGGCGTATTCCATCGAAATACAGTTCTTGAAGGCGTTGTCGCCGATATACCAGACCGAGGACGGAATTCTCGCGTTGAGAGCGTAACAATTCGTGAAAGCGTTGTCGCCTATCATCGAAAGACCTTCCTTGAGTTCGAATTCCTCGAGTTCGTAACAGTTTTCGAAAGACGACGACGCAATCGTCGTGAATACGGAATCGGTTACGATTTCTTTGAGGTTGTAGCAGTTGATAAACGTTCCGTAGAGAGTAATTCCCGTTACGTTCGCGCCCATATAAACTCTTTCGAGGGATTCGCAGTTTCTGAAAGCCATATAGCTTACTTCGGTGACGAAATCGGGAATCCTGATTTCTTTAAGAGACTTGCAGTTGTCGAAGTCGCCGCTGATAACCGTTCCGCTTCCCCAGCTTTCAAGACCTTCGTTGAAATTGAATTCGACGAGATCCGCGCAGTTTGCGAAAGCTCCGTTCTTTACGCTTACGACGGATTCGGGAAGAGTAAAGCTCGTCAGACCGGTATAAGCGAAGGCTTTTCTGCCGATGGTTTCGACGTCGCCTTTAAATTCCACCGAAGCAAGATTCGTGAAGCCGTTAGCGAAGTTAAGCGGAATATCCGTAAACTTGGCGGGAACGATTATGCCTTTAAGCAGAGGCATAGTGTTCTTCACACTGAAGAAATTGGTCATAGCCGTCATAAAGGACACTCTGTTCGTGCATTCGTCCTCGCCGAAGCTCATAATTACCGTGAACGCAGAACAATAGTACGGGCCGATACCTAATCTCGGGCATTTCTCGATCGTTTCGGGGATTTCGAAAATTCCGTCGTAATCGAAGTTGCCGGGCTTATACATTTCGGTTCTGCCTATGTTATAGAGCATTCCGGTTTCTTTATCGTAATCGAGAGAGGTATTGCCTTCGGAAGCTTCGAAGTGAAGCAGCGACGGACAATCCTGAAAAGCGTACTCTCCTACATAACCGAGAGAACCTTCGAATACGACTTTTTCAAGCTTTTCGCAGCCGTTGAACGCATATCCGTAGAATCCGCCTACATCCTTATGGAAAACGACTTCCTTCAAAGCTCTCATTCCGCAGGCAACGTCGTCGAGAGAGCCGTTCGGATAACCGAAATCGTCCGCCTGTCCGAAGAAGGTTTCCGTTCCGAAATAACCGACGGTTCCGAAGAATTCAAGCTTCTGAAGCTCGGAATTGTCCGAGAAGGTATATCCGGAGACGGTTCCGATATTGCCATTAACGACGATTTCGGAAAGCTTCTGACAACCTACGAACTGATTGACGAGCGTATCGATATCGCCTTCGATAACCGCCTTTCTAAGACTCGGATTGCAGCTGAACGCATATTCGTCGAGAGTAATATCCGCATTTGCGGGGATAACTATTTCGGTTATTCCAGAATACTGGAAAGCCTTCGAGCCGATATTCGTTACGGCAGTGTCGCCGAGATTGATTTTACCCATCGAAAGCGTCGCAAGGAAGGCTTCGTTTCCTATCGTTTCGAGAGTAGAGGGAAGAACGACCCGTTCAATTCCGGTCGCATAATAGAATGCACTGGCTCCTATGGATTTAAGACCTTCGGGAAGAATAACTTTTGTTATGCTCCTGTTGTTTTTGAAAACGCCTTCACCGATAGCCGTAACTCCTTCGGGAATCACGACTTCGCCGCCCTGACCGTTATAAGCGGTAAGAACGCCGTCTTCGATTACGAATTCGCTTTCTTCGGAATTAACCGTATAATCTCCCGATTTACTTACGCTGAATATACTCGTGGAAATTGCGGCTTTTCCGTCCTCGGAAAGCATTTCCGCATTATTTTCGGTTTCGCCCTCAAGACCGAGGTCGATATTGTAAGCAACGGAGTTGAAGGCATAATCGATAAAGCCTATCGCAAACCTTCCGCCGTCAAGCTTCGATACGTATTCCGTAATATCCACGGTGATTTCGTTGGTCTGTCCCTTTACGAAATCGCTTACGGGAATCGCGTAATCGTATACGGAGGTGTAATTTCCTTCCTCGTCATACGTAAGAAGCGAATAACACATAAGATAATGGTTGTCGTAAACCTTCATCACGAGTTTCGTTCCGCCGTCTTCTGTAACGACTTCGACGTCTTCGAGAGTCGGAGCTTCGAAATCGATGAATACGGGGAATTCCATTATCTGAGTTTCCGCTCCGATTGCGTAACTCGTAACTTCGTAACGCGCGACAAGACTTTGGTTATTGGAGAAGCCGAAATCTTTGACGGCAACCTTCTGCTGAGCTTCGAGTACGGAAAGACTTCCCGAATCGCTGACGTAGGCTTTTCTGAAACCTTCGTCCTCGACTACGTAATATTCGACTCCGGTTATAGCGTCGCAAAGAGAGATTTTAAGGGTTCTCATCGCTCTCAACGCACTGACAACGAAAGTATCGATTTTTCCGTCGTAGGAAAGAGCAATCTTATCCGCGGAAGTTTCCGGAGCCTTATAGCCGGCGGGAACCACGTAGAAATCGTATCCGCCAAGAGTGTACTGAACGTCCGTGTCGAAAAGACCGTTATTGACAACTCTCGAACCGAGAAGAGCGTTACCCGTAAGAGCGACCGAATCTTTTTCGTAAACGCTTCCGTCAAGAACTCTGGGTTCGTCCCAGTTTCCGTAATAGGAAAGGAAGGGAATCGAAAGGTCTACGTCGTTTACGGATTCGAGCGTGACGAAACCTTCGACGTAAATGCCGTTTTCGAAATTGTCGTCCATATAAGCCTTGTCTTCGTCGGAAAGAACGACTACTATCCTGACGGACGCGGTTTCGCCGGCGGCTACCGTTATAACTCCGTCGTCGAAAGAACCGTTTCCGACGGAAACGCTATATTCGTATCCGTCGAAAAGATAAGCCTTGCAGGCTATCGTACCGACAATCTCGTCTACGGATTCGGTGAATACGCTGAGATCGATATTATAGGAAAGGTCTTCCTCGCAATCGTTGACTACGTTGAAACGAAGCGTATAAACGCCCTCCCTTTCCTTGTCGTCGCCGAGATTGAGTCTTACTCTGTCGGTTCCGGTAACTTCGAGATATCCTCTCGCGGTCGTTGCGGAAGATATATTGACCATACCGGCGCCCTGTTTTCTCGGAGTATAAGGCACTCCGTCGATATCGGTGAGTATATCCGCGGTGGACATCGTAAGCTTCCATACTCTGTCCGTAACCTCGCGGGCCGTAAATTCCGGATGAAGCGTTCTGACGTACTGACGGACGACCGCTGTCGCTCCAGCCATATTGGGCGAAGCCATACTCGTTCCGCTTGCGTAAGCATAACCGTTACCGTAATCCCAACCCGTTTCGTCGTAATAAGTCAAAGGTACGGAGGAATATATATCTCCGCCGGGAGCCGTTATATCCACGCCCATCTGAAGGTCGGGAAGAGGACCTATCGCGGAGAAGTCGGATATTTCGATATAACCGTAATCGAGACCGAATTCCATTACGGCGGTATCGGCACTTCCGAGAATCTCGGCGTAATCTATGGTTACCGTACAGGTGGGAATTGCAAGCTCCGTAACCTGAGCGTTGATGAATCCCGTCTGATTATTGAGGATAACGCAGGCAACCGCTCCCTTTCCGGCAGCTGTTTTCTGCTTTTCGGTGAAGGAAATCTCGCCTCTCGTAACGACGGCTATCTTTCCGTTTACGTCAAGACCTTCGTAATCCGATTCGCTGCCCGTACCGGGAACGATAACGAATTCCGCACGGTCGTTTTCAAGAACGTCGCAGAGAGTCGCCGCAAAAGGATACTGACTTCCGTCTTCTCTGACGGCAGGTCTGTAACCGACCTTGACTCCGTCGACAACGAAGTAATATTCTCCGCCGCCGTAACAGCTCGCGACCGTAAGCGACTGGGAATAAGAAGAAGGAGAAGCTATGACGCCGTTATCCGGATCGGTCGGAATATTGCCCGCTCCGCCGTTTGCGTAAACGCTGCTGCTGCCGTCGTTGCCGGCGGAAACGCAGAGATTGATTCCCATCATTTCGATGAGATCGTAAACCGCGTTAAGGACGTCGTATCCGTCGCCGATTTCTTCGGGAAGACCCGCGCCCGAACCCAAACTCATATTGATGACGTCTACTCCGAGAGCCGCGGCGTCACAGAGGGCTGCAAGAATATCGGTGGTATAAGCGGAACCGACATAGTCGCCGAATACCTTCATAACCGCTATCTGAGCCTTGGGAGCGGCACCCGTTATTTCTCCGCCGTCGCCCGCGGCGATACCGGCAACGTGCGTACCGTGATAGCCGCCGTAATAATTAACGTCCCATTCGTCGCCGATAATAGTCGTGTCTTTATCCGCATAATCGAAGCCGAAAGGAACTTTGGCATTGTAATAAAGGCTGTCGCGATAATAATCGAGACCGAGACTTTCGTTTATGTAAAGGCTGTCGAAAATCTCCGCGACATAATCCGCGTCGAACTTAGCGACTTCGGGATAAGTATTGAACGCGGGATGATCGGTATCGAGACCGGTATCTATAATAGCGATAACCGTACCTTCTCCGTTATAAGCCGAATCGTTGTTTAAAATACCGCCTCTGCTTATATTGCCGATAACGTCCGTTACGGTCGTCTCGGGAAGAGCGTAAGAGTCGGATACCGCAACGTTCTTAACGTAAGGGAATCCCTTGACCGTTTCGAGATCGGCAGCCTTAATAGTTGCGGAAAAACCGTTGAGAAGCGTAGTATAGCCGTATTTGAATCCGGCTTCCACCTTGCCTTCGAAACACTCCTTGACGAGAGTCTGAAGCTCGAGTTTTTCCGAAACGGAGCGTCTGCCCGCATCCGACACGATATACTCGGAAAGAGAGCCGAATCCGGCTTTTACGAATTCGTCGGCAAGCGACGAACCTTCAAGCTCGACGATCACGCGGATTTCCGTGTCGCCAGAGACCGAAGATTCGGTCTTTCCCTTCAATAAAGCAGAAAAATCGGTATACGACGACTTGCCGAAAACCGATTTTCCCTCAACGTTACCCGATTGATCCTGCATACCGCAGCCGACAAAGACCGTAAAGGTCAAAGCAAAGCATACGAGAAGCAGTACAGCCATAGTAAACTTGTGTTTTAGCATACTTTTTCCTCCTTAAGTATTTATTCAACGGCAGGATAACCCCGCGCTTTTGAATTCAATAACGAATCGCTGCGGAATAACTATCCGCAGCGGTCAAGTCGCAAACATTTACATCGCTTATATATTAACACTATACTTGAAAAAAATCAAGCGTTTTTTGGCAAAAAAACTGAACTTTTCATTGATTTTTGTCGTTCCTTCCCCCCCCCTATAAACAAACCGGAAAGAAACCGCACGTTTCGATTTCAGTAAAGTAATCGCAAAAAAGCTACTTGGTTTTTACCAATCAAAATCTTAATAATAAAAAAGTCTCCTAACGGTATAATCGGTTTTTTTTGAGTCATTTATCGCTTGCTTTTTTAGTGAAAATGTTGTAACATAGGAAAGTGCCAAGTTATTACGTATCGTCAATCGGCAGGATTCCGAGCGGAAACGCGAATTATACTTGCTTTCCGCAGAAGCCGAATTTCTTTGCGTCCGAAAAGAAACCGGACGGTCAGGGCTTGGAAAAAGAGCCCGAATCCCAACTTAACGAAAATCCCGGACGACAAGTCCGCGATTAATAAAAAATCCGGAGGAAAATTATGCGAAACTTCAAAAGAATGCTTCTCGTTTTCGTTCTTGCGATCGCTCTCGTACTGACGGTAGCCTGTCAGGCGAACGTCAGCAAGCCCGACGACGAAAAAGCAGTCAGAACAACCCTCACCCGTTTCGATTCCGACGCCGTAAGCGGCGCGTTCGAATCGGTTGAAAACACGTACTCGGAGATATCGGACGACGACGTCGTCAACGTTATCGTCGAGGTCAAAGGCGAAAGCCTTGCAGAGAGATTCCTCTCCGGCAGCAGCTTCTCCGCTCTTAAAGATTACGCCGCTTCCGAAGAAGGCAGAATCGCAAGAGAAGAAATGACCGCCGTTCAGAACTCGGTTATCGAATCCTTCGAAGCGAACGGAATATCCGCGGAATTCATAGGATCCTATACCTCTATCGTCAACGGCTTCTCCGCTTCCGTAAGATTCGGGGACATCGAAGCCATCGAAAAGCTCGCTTCCGTCGAAAGAGTAGTCGTATCCGAAGAATACGCGGTTCCCGAAACTTCGTCCGACGATATTTACGCAACGATGAACTCTCAGGGCCTTTTCAACAAGACCGAATACACCGGCACCGGTATCCTCGTTGCCGTTATCGATACGGGCGTGGATTTCAAGCACGAAGCCTTCGCTAACGATCCTTCGGTCGAAATGCTCAGAGCGGAAGATATCGAAGCGGTTATCGATTCTCTTTACGGTTCTTATTCCGGAGCGAAAAACTTCACCGTCAAGAACCTTCATTACAGCGCGAAGACTCCCTTCCAGTTCGACTATGCGAACAACGACGTGGACGCGATTCCCAGAGGCGATACGGTCAACGCTGCCGGCGGCTATCACGGAACGCACGTTGCGGGTATCGCGGTAGGTAACGGCGGCGATATCGTCGGCGCGGCTCCCGACGCTCAGCTTCTCGCCCTCAAGGTCTTCTCGGACGGCACCAGCTCTTCCTGCAAAACGACCGATATCGTCTCCGCTCTCGGCGACTGCGCCGTTCTCGGAGTAGACGTAGTTAATATGAGTCTCGGTTCTCCCGCAGGATTTTCCTACGAAAGAAGCAGCGACGCAGAGTACATAAACGAAATGTACGAGCTTCTCGAAAAACTCGGTATGACTCTTTCCGTTTCCGCAGGCAACAGCTACAGCCAGTCGGAAATCAGCATTAAGGGCGCAGCCGATCCTTCCAATCCCGATATCGGCGTCGTCGGTTCCCCCAGCGCTTACGTTTCTTCCTTCACGGTAGCAAGCGTCAACAGCTACGTCAAGAACTGGTTCGTTACCGAAGGCAGCGATTATCAGTATATGTATAATTCCGCAAGAAACGAAAACAGCGTTCCTTACGAATTTACCTCTCTCTTCCTCGGTGAAGGCGAATCCAAATCCTTCGAGGTCGTTCCCGTTCCCAACGCGGGCGAAGACGCGGACTACGAAGGTCTCGACGTTACCGGAAAAATCGCTCTCGTTCAGAGAGGCGGAATATCCTTCAGCGATAAGGTTGCTGTCGCGGCGGCACACGGCGCGGCTATCTGCCTTATTTACAACAACGTCGCAAGCACCGCTCTCGGCGCGCTCGTGACCGACCTCAGGATACCTACCGCTACCATTCTTATGGAAGACGGTCTTCAGCTCGTCGCTATGTGCGAAAAAGAAACCGTCAAGGTCGTTTTCACCGACGGCAACACCGTAATCAATATGTCCGACTTCTCCTCCTGGGGACCTCTCGGCGACCTTACCCTTAAACCGGAAATCACCGCTCCCGGCGGAAGCATTTATTCGGCCGTTCCATCCACTCTCACGAGCGCGACTGTCGGCAAGACCGGCGGCAAGTACGGTTATCTCAGCGGAACGAGTATGGCTGCTCCCAACTTCGCGGGCGTTATGGCTTCTCTCAGACAGTACGTCAAGTCCGAATTCCCCGAACTTACCAATATCGAAATCAGAGACCTTTGCTATCAGCTCATTATGAGCACCGCTATTCAGGCGGAAGACGACAATCACGTTACGGTTTCTCCCCGTAAGCAGGGCGCGGGCGTCGCCGATATAGCTTCGGCAATCGCAACTCGGGCTTACCTCAACGTTACCGGTCAGGGCAGAACCAAACTCGAACTCGGCGACGACAAGAATCGCGACGGTATCTATACCCTTAACTTCAACCTCGTCAACTTTGGCACGACTGCTCTTTCTTACGAAGCGGACGCTACCGTTATGACCGAAAGCCTTAAAGACGGTCTCATCGCTATGAGCGGACACGTCTTCACCGACCGCACTATCAGCGTTTCCGCAAAGAACGCTACCGTCGAAGGCAACGTTATTACCGTCGAAGCCGGCGAAACGGCAGTCGTCAAAATGGTTATCCGTCTTACCGACGAAGAAAAGGCTTATATCGACGACAACTTCGTCAACGGTTATTACGTCGAAGGTTTCGCGACTCTCGCAGCTCTCGACGAAGGTTCCGTAGACCTTTCCGTTCCTTTCCTCGCTTTCTACGGCGACTGGACGGACGCAAGCGCATTCGACGTTGTGAACGTCGACGGCGACGCTTTCATCAGCAATATCGTTCTCGTAGGCAGCTACAGAAGCAACGGTTATTATATGGGTTCCTATCAGTGGGCTCTTCCCGAAGGTGCGGAACATCCCGAATCTTCCGCGCAGAAGCTTGCTCTTTCCCACAGAACGGGCGCGAACAACGCTATCTATTCCGTAAGACTTCCTCTTCTCAGAAACGTTACGGAACTTCACTACATCCTTCGCGACGCGGAAACCGGTTACGTTTATGCGGATTATTACGGACTTAACGTCAGAAAAGCTTATTACAATAACGGCAAACTCGTCTTCGCTCAGCACGGTCTCGGCATCGACGTCAACGATTACGAACTTCTCAACAACCAGCAGCTCGAATTCGTCATCACGGCCGAACTCGACTACGAAGGCGCAAACAAGAATCAGGCTCTCGTTCTTCCCATAGTGGTCGACTCCGAGCTTCCCACTCTCGTTGACGCGGAAAAGAGAGAAGAAGGCGAAAAGATCTTCCTCGATCTCGAAATCTTCGACAACAGTAGCCTTATGTACTACGCGTTCTACGCAAAGAACGGCGATTCTCTCAGGTCTCTCGTCGACTATCAGATTCCCGTTTACGAATTCGTAAGAAACCAGAATAACACCTATACTTACGACGCGACCGAAATTATGGCCAAACTCGGCGAAGACGAAGAACTCGTCGTTCAGATCGCGGACGGAGCTTACAACATCGTTAACTACATCGTCGATTTCGACGGAGCTTCCGACGAAGAAACCGAAAACGACGTCGTTTCCAACGATTTCGTCAGCGGAAACGATTATTACACTTCCGAAACGACCACCCTCAGCGTGGATAAGAACGAAGTTACCGCAAACGCGGAAACCTCCGACGAACACGTCTTCACGGTCGTTAACGGCGTCCTTATTTCTTACGAAGGCCCCGGCGGAGAAATCGTTATCCCCGACGGCGTTACCTCCATCGCGGATAAGGTCTTCTACGGAAACAAGACTCTTACCAAAGTCACTATTCCCGAAGGCTGCGCTACGATAGGCAAGGAAGTATTCAATTTCTGCAGCAATATCAAGGAAATCGTTCTTCCCACCGAAACCGAAATGACTTTCGGCACAAAGGCTCTCAGCGCTCTTATCGGACTCGAAAAAATCAACACCGCAGAAGCTAAGGTTATCGATTTCGGCTCTTACGCGTTCACCGGCACGTCTCTTACGACTCTCGAAATCGGCGACGCAGGCGAAGGCAAGGTTACCACGCTCGGCGCGAACTTCGGCGCGGTAAGCATTTATCTCGAAACCGTTAAATTCAACGGCAACGTAGGCAATATCACCGGCGCGTTCGACATTTGTCTTGCGCTTAAGGAATGCTACTTCTACGGCGACGTAGGCGACTTCACCGATAAAGGCTTCTATCGCTGCGACAATCTCGAAGTTCTCGAATTCCACGGCGACGTAGGTTACATCGGCGGCAAGAACGGCGGCGTTTCCGTTATGACTCTCGGTAACAACAAGCTTAAGAAAATTGAATTCTTCGGAGACGTAAAGGGTATCACCGGCGTCGCTTTCTCCACCTGCCTCGAACTCGAAGAAGTTATCTTCCACGGCAATCTCGAAAGCTTCAAGCACGAATACGCTTTCGGCGTATGCCCCAAACTCACGAAATTCACAGTTGCGGAAGGCAATGAGTATCTCGTAGCCGACGAAGAAACCGGCGTGGTTTACAACGAAGCGAAAACCGTTATGTACGTTCCCTCCAACTGGGAATACGAGGGAATATTCGAGCTTCCCGAAACCATAAAGACTCTCGGCACGGCTCACTTCTCTCACTCCACTCACCGTCTTACTCCCGTTTCCTACGGCTACGCTTATTCCAGAACGGAAAACGGCGTTTCCTGGTCGCAGGCTTACGGAAGAGTTTACTATCAGGAAGCAAGAACGAAGCTTCAGGGCGTTAAGCTCCACGGCGGAATAACCGCAGTTCCTCAGTATACCTTCTACGATAACAGAAACCTCGTTTCGGTAGAAGGCACCGAAAACGTCAAGACCTTTAACGGAACGCAGACCTTCGGTAACTGCACGTCGCTCGAAAAATTCGACTTCTCGCAGACCAAGACTGCCGCAATCGGAACTTATATGTTCAGCAACTGCTACGCTCTCAAGGAAGTCGTTCTTCCCGAAAAGATGACCGCCCTTCCCAACTACACGTTCAATAACTGCTACGCTCTCGAATCGATTACGATTCCGAACAGCGTTACGACTATCGGAACGAGCGCGTTCAGCAAAGCATCCGCACTCGAAGAGGTCGTTTTCGGCTCGAAAGTCAAGACGATAAATCAGTTCGCATTCCAGTATTGTACGGCTCTCGAATCCGTAACTCTTCCCGCAACCGTTACGACCGTTGCAAAGAGCGCGTTCCTCAACTGTACTTCTCTTAAGAACATCAACCTCGAAAAGGTTACGACTTTCGGAATCGGCGCGTTTGCGTACTGCTCGGCTCTCGAATCGGTTACGTTCGGCGCAACCAAGGCCATTCCCGACAGTATGTTCCTCGATTGTATCTCTCTTTCGTCGGTAGACTTCGGCAAAACCGTTGAAACCATCGGCGTGAGCGCATTCGAAAACACAGCTCTCGAAGAAGTAAACCTTCCCGAATCCATCGTAAGCTTCGACGTCGCTACGTCCTTCGCTAAATGTATGAAGCTCGTTTCCTTCTCGGTTCCCGAATCCAGTACGTTATGCGCTTCTTACGACGGCGTTCTTTACTCCAAGGCTATGGATAAGGTTCTCCTTTACCCCATCGCCAAACCCGGCACGGAATACACTCTTCCCGAAACGGTAACCACCGTCGGCGAATTCGCATTCTACCTCAACAAGAATCTCGTTAAGGTTTCCGGCGTCAACGTCGAAACTATCGAAGCAGCCGCGTTCGGAGATTCCGTAATCGAAACTTTCGAAGGCTCTCCAGTATTCGTAGGAGCTAACGGATTCACAAATTCCGCTATAAGCCTTATCAACCTCGAAAAAGCAGAATATATCGACGACGAAGCCTTCCTTAACGCAAAGAACCTCAAAGAAGCCGATCTCGCTTCCCTTAAGGAAATCGGAGACAGAGCTTTTGCTGATTCTTCCGTCGGCGAAATTCTTCTTGCCGACAGCGTCGAATATATCGGATCGAAAGTTTTCGCCAACACCCCGATCGTCAGACTCGATATCGGCAACGTTGAATTCTTCGATTACTCCTTCGTATTCGAAGGCTGCAACGATATCAGAGAAATCAATATTCTCGAAAGCTGCACGAGCTTCGTTCTTAACGACGATATGCTTATGAACGCGGAAAAGACTCTCGTTCTCGACTACGTCGGCGAAAACGTTACCGAACTCGTGATTCCCGAAGGCGTTACGAAGATCGCGGCTTACGCGTTCATAAATGCGTCCGACATTAAATCCGTTATCCTTCCCGAAAGCCTTAAGATCATAAGCGACAAGGCTTTCTTCGGAATCGAAACCCTCGAAAGCGTAACCTTCAACAGCGAGACCGCTCCTATTCTCGAGTGCGCTTACGACGAAGAACGCTACTACGGCTACGCTAACTTCGTATGCTATATGGAAGACCTTGAGGACAACGGCGTCGAACTTACCGTATATCATCCCGAACACGTTTCCTACGAAAACTTCATTTACGCAACCTATTTCGCAAACTGCGTCGTTATCGGCTGATTTCCGATAATACGACCGATTGCGTTATAAAAACTCAAAGCTCCTCCGACTTCGGTCGGGGGAAGCTTTTTTTATTGTATTTGCGGATATACTTGAAAAACAAGTCGGAAAATGTTATAATACATTTGTTACGGATAATGACAAGCCGCGGCAATTCCTTACACGGAGGACTAAAATGAGCAGAATTCTTATTATCGAAACGAGTTTAAGAAACAAAAGCAACTCGGATATTCTCGCGGAAAAATTTGCGGAAGGCGCACGAGCCGCCGGAAGCGACGTCGAGGTCATATCACTCAAAGGTAAAAAAATCGCTTTCTGCGTAGGTTGCAACACCTGCCAGAAAACGAGAAAATGCGCCATAAACGACGACGCGAGAGAAATCGTATCGAAAATGCACGACGCGGACGTAATAGCTTTCGCTACGCCGATCTATTATTACGAAATGAGCGGACAGATGAAAACACTTCTCGACCGCGCGAATCCTCTGTTCGACTCGGATTATAAATTCCGGAAAATCTACTTTATCGGCACGGCCGCCGAGGACGAAGAAGAAACGCCTTCCCGCGCGATAAGCGGACTTAACGGTTGGATAGACTGCTTCGACCGCGCAGAATTCGCAGGCTCGGTTTTCGTCGGAGGAGTAACCGACCCGGAAGAGATTTCGGACAACGAAAAACTCGGAAAAGCCTACGAGGCAGGATTCAAAGCCGGATTGCTTCACTGAAAATAACCCATACGGAGAAAACAAATGATAATTTTTATAAGTATTCTCGGCGGATTGCTGCTCATTGCGGGACTCTGCCTTATATCGTTGTTCTTAATAAACAAGATGTTCTTCGCGCCGCCGCCTTTCGACAATAATTCCCGCGGCCGGAAAATCGAAGATTATCCCTGCAGAAAGGTCGCCTTCAAAAGCGGAAAAAACACGCTCGACGGATTTATTCTTAACGAAAACGGAGAAAAGGGAGTTGTTATAGTCGCTCACGGAATGGGCAAAACCGTGGATTATTATATTCCGGAGATACTCCTTTTCGCCGAAAACGGCTACGAGGTTTTCACCTTCGAATATACCGGATACAGAGGAACGAAAGGCAAATTCCTCGGCATTCCTCAGGCGACGTCCGACCTCAAAAGCGCAATCGATTTCGTCGGCGAAAAAAAGCCCGTCATTCTTTTCGGACACAGTTTGGGAGGATATTCGGTCTGCGCCGTACCTGCGATGACGGACAAAAGAATCGACAAAATCGTCGCGTACGCGCCTTTCAATTCGATAAGAACGACGCTCCGCAACTTTGCCGAGATTATGAATAAGAAACGCTCTCTCGGAGACGGAATCTTCTTCGTACAGAAACTTATTTTCGGAAAAAACACCGATATCAAAGCAAGCGACGGACTTAATTCCAGAAACATTCCCGCGCTTATCATTCATGGAAACCACGACGAGGAAGTAACCGAAAAATGCTCGCTTTACAGCGAAAAGAACGCAGTCACGAATCCTTACGTCGATTTCAGACTCGTTACGAAAGACGATAGCAACGCGCATATGACCGTCGTCAGAAAAGCCGCGGAATCCGAAGTCAATACGGACACCGTAAAGTTGGTAAAGGAATTCCTCGGGATAAACTGACGCCTCGCAACGAATCGCAGAAAAACAAATCAAATAATATACGGAAACAAAACCGCGGTCCGAAGACAATCTCTGAAACCGCGGTTTTTCGTTTATACTGAGCCAAAAGGAATATCGTCGTCTTTCCGCACCTTATCGCCCGGCGCGGATAAGGTTTTCCCGTATTCGAGAACCTTGGCGAAAAGCCTTTCCGCCTCTCCGCAACACCGGATAAGCTCTTCACGCTCCTCCGGGGAAAGCCCGCCGCAGAACCTTTTCTCCATATAATCGAAAGCAAACTCTTCCTGCTCGTTCATAATATCTCTGCCCTTCTGAGTGATGAAAATTCTTCCGACTCTTAAGTCTTCCGTATCCACGCTTCTTTCGAGAAGTCCGAGATCGGTCATCTGCTTTATGTATCGCCCTATCGACTTCTCGCTTACGGCAACGTTTTTCGCAAGACTGCATACGCCCTCTCCGTCGTGATTATTGAGATAAGCGAGAATGGTATTGACCGGCCTTTTAAGCAAGTGATATCCGACCTTCGACTCTACCGCCGCAGCCTGCATCGGACGAAGCACCGCAAGATATCTGAACATCATTTCGTCGATGGCATAGCTGATTTTCTTTATATCTTCATGTTCGTTCATTCCGTTGAACCTCCGATTCGAGAATAATTATAAAGTATTTGTATATAAATGTCAACGATTTTCCTATCCGCTTTTAATTATATTTTATAAAAAACCTCCTTATTTTACGAATTATCACTCAATGAAACAAAAAAAACGCCCCGACAGCTCTTATTTCTTTATCTTTCACTTGACAATTAACGCTATCGATGTTAATATAAGATATACGCTAAAAGCGGATTTATTAAATTTTTAGCATAAATCCGCAAATTGCGGATTATTTTCGTACTCAAGCCGATAAGGTCGGCAAGGTAAAATTCTACCCCGTCTTTAGGGGAAACAGGAGGAAAATATGAAACTCAACCGAAAACAGTTTATCGCTCTGTTCGCAGCGATACTCGCCCTTATGCTGATTTGTTCGTCGTGCAACGCGAACTCTTCCGCAACGGAGCAACGGATCTCCCGCGCATATACGGCGACGGATCCGCAAAAATATCTGTCCGACGAAAACGCCGAGCTTTCGCGACTTATCGAAGAAAACGCGCGGATAGACGTTCTCGTCGAGCTGCAGGGCGAAAATGTCCTCGACGGCTACTTCAAAAAAGGAAAAGGCAGCCTTACCGAATTCGCGGCATCGCCCGAGGCCGCGGAAATCGCAGACGCTCTTCTTTCGGAACAATCCGATTTTATCGGCGAAATCGAAGAAGCCGGAATCGATTATCGGCTCAGAAACCGAATCTCTTTCGTCGCAAACGTCGTTTCCCTTAACATTCCCGCAGCGCAGTTCGAAACGCTGTCTTCGCTTAAAGGCACGGGAATCGTGGCTATATGCGACGTTTACGAAACGACGGCGACAAATCCGGAGGACCTTGCGTTTACATACGGGAATAACGAGTACACTATGAGTTCGGATATGCTCGGAATAACCGAAATGCGCGAAAACGGATACGCTTACGACGGAAAAGGAACGATTATTGCCGTTATCGACAGCGGTATTCATACCTCTCACGAAGCCTTCACGACTATTATGCCCACGCAGCCCGTACTCACGGAAGAAGAGCTTGAAAAAATCCTTCCGTATACGACGGCCTATTCGGTAATAGGCGACCCGTCCCTCTCGGCTTCGGACTATCGCATAAACGATAAAATCGCCTTTTGTTTCGATTACGCGGATTCGGACAGAAACGTAAAGCCGAGCATCCGCGCCGTACTTAATTACGCGGGCGCACACGGAACGCACGTCGCGGGACTCGCTGCGGGAAACAGCGAAACTTTCAAAGGCACCGCTCCGGACGCTCAGATTCTCGCTCTTAAAGTTTTCGGCGACAATTCCGGAGGCGCGGCTTCCGATTCGATCCTCGCGGCTTTAAACGACGCCGTTCTTCTCGGCTCGGACGTAATCAATATGAGTCTCGGAAGTTCAGCCGGATTTTCTTCGGACGCAAGCGACGTCGTAAACGCGGTTTACGAAAGAATCCGTAAACTCGGAATAACGCTCGTAAGTTCAGCCGGAAACGCTTATTCTTCGGCGGCGTATCTGAATTCCACAAATCTTGCTTATACGAAAAATCCCGATTACTCGACCGTTTCCTCCGCATCTTCCTATAATGCGGGGTTGTCCGTCGCAAGCATAAATTCTTACGCTGCGAAATGCCTGACTTACGGCGGAAATTATAACTGCGTTTACGGCACGGCGGTAGATACCGGAAGCAACGCTTACGACAGCCTCGGAATTCTTCTCGGAGAAGAAACCGAAAGGACTCTCGAATACGCGGTCGTCGGCGGAAAAGGCGAGCCTTCGGATTATGAAGGAATAAACGTAAACGGAAAAATCGCTCTCGTTATGCGCGGAGGAATCAGCTTCTACGATAAAGCCGTTTACGCCAAAGAGGCGGGAGCAACAGCCATCATAATCTACGACAACGGCGCGAATTACGCGGTTATCGGCGCACAGATGGAAGAAATGCCGCTTCCCGTATTTACGGTAAGAATGAGAGTCGGCGAGAGTATGGCCGAATGCGAAAACAAGACCGTAACCTTCGGCAAGAATATGAGTTATTCGTATCCGTTTATGTCCGATTTCTCCTCCTGGGGAGCAACTCCCGATCTTAAACTCAAACCCGACGTAACGGCTCCCGGCGGAAACGTAATTTCGACAGTCATCGAAAACGCCGGAATGGCCGTAGATACCTACGGCTATATGAGCGGAACGTCTATGGCTTCTCCGAATCTGGCGGGACTTATGCTTAACGTCAGACAGTATCTCCGCGAAACTCAGCCCGAGCTTCCCGAACCGCTCCTCAATAAAACCGCTTATCAAATCGTTATGAGCACGGCTCTTATCGTTACCGACGAATACGGCAATCCCTACTCCCCGAGAAAACAGGGAAGCGGACTCGCAAACGGACTCGCGGCAACGACTACTCCCGCTTATATTTCGGTTTCGGGATCGGATTTCGCAAAAATCGAACTCGGCGACGACCCTCTTGAAACGGGAAGATATACGCTCGATTTCGACGTCGTAAATATGAGCGAAAAAGAAATAAGCTACGACCTTTCTTCTGTCGTTATGACGGACTACGCGTCCGCAGACGGGATTTATTCCGAACAAAGAGGCTACGTTCTCGATAAAGGAACGAGAGCCTGGTATACCGACGGAACCGAAAACGAAAACGCGGTCGTAACCGTAGCTCCGAAAGGAAGAGTTTCGGTAACGCTCGTTATAACCCTTTCCGAAGAAGAAAAAGCTTATATTTCCGATAACTTCGCAAACGGCTCTTACGTAGAAGGCTTCGTTAAATTGAATTCGGATGAAAATCCCTCTCTTTCCGTACCTTTCCTCGCGTTTTTCGGAGATTGGGGCGACGCGGAAATTTTCGACGTTATGTATTACGACGAAACTCAGCCCGATACTTTCAGAAACTATCTCGTGGGAACGGTCGGAACGAGCAACGTGTATCTCGGAGTTTATCCTTATAAACTTCCGGAAGGAACGGATTCTCCCGAGGTTACCGAAGATATGGTCGCAGTTTCGGGAAAAGAATATTCTCTTTCCACTCTTGCGGGATTGTCTTTAGGTCTTAAAAGAAACATCGGCGAACTCGGAATCTCCATAACCGATACCGTAACGGGCGAACCTATAGATTCGAGCATTCTCGAAAAAGTCAGAAAAGTCGCCGTAAGAGGAAGCACGGTTTCTCCCACGCTTCTCTCGATGTCGCTCAACGCGATAGCCGCGGATTTCCCGAACAACGGCTCTTTCACTTTAACTTTCACCGCAAAAATCGATTATGATTACACCGAAAAAACCGATTCCGTATCCTTCGTTTTCCACGTGGATTTCGAAGCACCCGTATTTAACGACATAAAAATCGAAAAGGGTCCGGACGGAAGAATTTACGTTAAGGCGGATATATTCGAAAACCGCTACCTTATGGATTTTCAGATCTATAATTACGATATTGAAAAGGGAACCGTAGGCTCTATGCTTACCGACTATATGATTCCCGTAACTTCCCCTGTATACGGAAGCAACTCCCTTCACGTTATAGACGTTACCGACGCGATCAACGCAATGGAGGGCGACTATATCGGTTTCTTCGCGGAAGATTACGCTTTCAATAAGTCCGGATTCAGCATCGAAATCGACGACCGACTTAAAGCGGCTGCCGCAGAATTCAAAACCGAAAACGAAAAGACAAACGGCTTCGCAAGTACAAGCGATATTCTCCGTACTATGAGCGTTACGACTTCCGCCGACGAAAACGGCTTCGTTATAGAAAACGGCGTTTTAATTTCATACTCCGGCTCGGACGCGGAAATCATCATTCCCTCGTCGGTTACGAAAATAGCCGACAGCGTTTTCAAGGGCAACACCGTTATAACGAAAGTAACTCTTCCCGAAAATCTCGTTTCCGTAGGAGCGCAGGCGTTTATGGGCTGCACGAAGCTTACGGAAATCTCTATGCCCGATACCGTTATCGAAATCGGCACGGAATGCTTCTCCGGCTGCAAAGCCGTCAAAACCGCGAAACTCTCCTCCGCTCTCAAGAATATATCCGATAAGGCTTTCTATAACTGCGAAGCTCTTACTTCCGTTATATGGCCCTCGGCTTACGAAAGAATCGGAGACTCCGCGTTTTACAAGTGCACTAAAATTACGTCCCTCTCTCTCCCCGAATCGGTCAGAAGAATCGAGGACAACGCTTTCTATTCCACTAAAAAGACCGCGGTAACGAAACTTGCTCTTCCCGAAAACCTTGAATACATAGGAACTAACGCATTCCGTTATCTCGGAGTCGGCGAATTGATAATTCCCGACTGCTACGAGGAAGAACTCTTCGAAAACGCGGAAGTTTCAAAATTCTCGCCCTTCTATTATTGTCAGGCGACTAAGGTCGTTATGCCTTCGGGCTGGACGAGAATCCCCGACTATCTGTGCTACTATATGACAAAACTGAAAAGCATAGAATTCCCCGACGGAATAACCGAAATCGGAGTATCTTCCTTCTTCAACTGTACGGCGATAACCGAAATCGTCATTCCGGATTCGGTCGTAACTCTCGGCAGCAACTGCTTCGCTTACTGTAAAGGCGTCAAAAAACTCGTTATTCCCGAAGGAATCGAAAATCTGCCCGACAGACTTCTCGACCAGTCGCAGATTACGACGATAACTATTCCGTCGTCGGTCGTAACCATAGGAAGTCAGTGTTTCCATAAAAGCACGAAGCTTACCGAAGTCGTTTTCGCCCAAGGAAGCAGGCTCGAAACCATAGGTGCAAACGCGTTTAACGGCTGCACCTCGCTTACCTCGTTCGTTATGCCCGATACCGTCACTTCGGTCGGAACGAGCGCACTTGCGGGAAACACCAAACTTAAAGAACTTCATATCTCCGAAAGTCTCGTCGAATTCGTCGGAATCAATCCCCTCGCAAACAGCGCGATAGAAGAAATCGTATTCCCCGAATCGTATACCGGACATATCGGAAGCTCACAGGTATGCGGAAATATGAAAAAACTTAAAAAAGCTACCTTCAGAAACAACATCATTTCCGTATCCAATACGACTTTCCTTAATTGCACCGCTCTCGAAACCGTCGTTTTCGAAAAGAACGTTCAGTACGCTCTCGCGGTAGGTTCGGGATTGACTTCGCTTCGCGAAATCGAATTCAAAGGCTCAATAAAGCAACTCTACGGACGCTCTTTCTATCAGTGCCTGAATCTTAAAAGCGTCAGCTTCAACGACGTCGAAAAAATTACGGGTTACGTCGGAAGAGAATCCGGAATCGAAAACATAACCTTTAACGGAAACGTAGGCTCTATCGAACTTTACGCCTTCCAGCATATGCCCGAACTCAAAGAAATCGTCCTCAACGGCAATCTCGGTCATATCGGAGAATACGTATTCTACGATTACGAAACCGTGAACAAAAAGAATTACGGACTCGTAGGTCCCGAATATCTCTCCACCCCCAACGTAAAATGGGTCGTCGGAGAAAACAACCCGTATCTTACACTCGACGAAAACGGCGTGCTTTACAATAAAGAAAAGACTCGTCTTTATAAACTCGCGCCCGGTATAAGCATCGAAAAATATATTATGCCGGACTCCGTAGTAACCGTAGACAACGGCGCGTTTGCCGGAAGAAGCGACATTAAGGAAATCGTTCTCGGAAAGGGCTTCACGCAGATTCCGGATTACGCTTTCAGCGCGATGAGCAACCTCCGCGGAATAGATATTTCCTCCGTAACTTCTCTCGGAAAGGGAGTTTTCAAGGATTGCATTTCTCTCGAAAGCATTTCCTTCGGCAGCGAAATCACCGTCGTCGGCTCATATCTTCTGAGTGGCTGCACTTCCCTTAAGAGCGTAACTTTTGCGTCGAAACCGACGATTATCGGAGATTACGCATTCGAAAACACTGCAATCGAAAGCTTTACCGACACGGAAAAGCTTCTGGGTATAGGCGAAGGCGCATTTATGGGCTGCAAAAAGCTCGTTGAATTCGCATTCCCGGACTCTTTGTCCATTATAGGCGACGGGGCGTTTATGGAAAGCGGAATCGTCGAAGCGATTTTAGGAAAAGAAACCTCATATATAGGCAAAATGGCTTTCGCTCACTGCAAATCGCTCGACAAAGTATTTATTCCCGAATCGACGAAAGAATTCAGATTCAGCGGCGTATTTAAGGACTGCACGAAGCTCGTGGAAGTTATCGTCGACGAAAACAATCTCTGCTTCGTTTCCGAAAACGGCGTGATTTACGACAAAGACAAAACCGTTCTTCATTTCTATCCATCGACTCTCAAGGATAAATACTTCCGCGTCCCCGAAGGCATAGTTAAAATCGACGCAAACGCCTTCTTCGGAAACGAATACCTTATTACGGTCGAACTTCCGTCTACTCTCGAAGTTATCGGCGACAAAGCATTCTTCGGCTGCTCTTCGCTCTCGACGGTTATAATCAATTCCGAAAAAGCTCCCGTACTCGAAGCTCTTTACGACGAAAACCGCAAATATTATTACTCCAACTTCGTCGGATTCATCGGAGAAATCGAAAAATCCCTCACGCTCTATTGCGTAAACGCCGAGCTTTACGATAATTACGTATGGAAATCGTTCTTCAAAAACATATACGAGCTCGGAAACTCATCGAACCGAACCGGCTCCGCGGCAAAAAAACTTTCCTTTCTTCCTGACCGCGGACGCCGCGCGGCATAACGGAGGCGAATTATGAAAAACATCGTTAAAACGACCGTCCTGACTTTACTTATAACCGCAATCGTTCTTTCTCTTTCGGGTTGTCTTTTCAGCCTCGGCACTTCCGTTATCTTTACTGTCGACGGAGAAATATGGGAAAGAAACTTCAGCTCGGATCCCGATAACGCGAAACCCGTTATCGCCCCCGAAAAAGACGAACATACTCTCGTCGGCTGGAACGTCGTCCGAATACTCGACGACGGAACTTACGTTTTTGAAGCCGTGTGGCAGCACGATCCGACCGTTTATACCGTAAAAACTTCGGTTATGAGAACGGAAACCCTTTACAGCGTTGTCTGGAATACGATCGTAACTCCGTCGCACGATACCGGAGATTACTACGACTTCGTTCGCTGGCTCGACGCGGAAACGCTCGAACCGTTTGACTTCACGAACCCGATAACCGGAAACGTTTCGGTTGTTGCGGAAGTATCGTTTAATTCCGAACGCTCCGCACGAATCTTCGGCTCCGAACTCGACGAATACCTTTCCGAAAAGTTCGGCGAAAATCCTCTTTGGCTCTATACAAAAGAAGCTGTCGAAATCTGCCGCGGAATCGTTTCCGAAGCAAAAACGGCTTTAACGGAAGCGGAAGATTTCGATTCGATGTCGGAAATACTCGAATCGACGGTTTCTTCGCTCTCTCTCGTCAGAACCTATTCCGAAACGCTGACCGAGCTCTTCGAGTCTTACGATTTAAACGAATATTACGACGAACAGGCGGAAGAGCTTAAAACGATTTACGAAAAGGCTTACGAAAGACTTGTAAATTACCGCGGAGGCTCTCCTTCGCCGACGTATATCGTCAGTCGCGCGGCAGAAGCCCTGGAAGGCGTAAACGACAAGGCTCGGGATAACGAAATAGCCGAAAATCTCAAAAGCTCTTACAAAAGAAGACTCAACGCTTTTGCGGAAAGTCTCGTTTCGGAAAACACTTCCCCGGAAATCTCGGAAAAAATCGGAATTGCCCTTAAAAACGGACTCGAAGCGATAAATTCCGCAATCGGCACGAAGGCTTTGTCCGAAGCGTACGCAAATGCCGTCGAATCCGTAAAAATCGCAGCCGAATAACGCTTTTATGGCTTAATCAAAGCTTTTTGACTATTAAAAACCCTCGCACGCCACCGTACGAGGGTTTGTTTTTTTCGTTCTCCCGACAAACACGAGTCGCTTTATTACCGACTATGCGCATAAAGCCTTTTACCCGTAATGAATCGGATAAGCCTGTTGCATTCCGTCTATACCTCACTGTTTCTTCATCTGCCTGAGGAAAAGAAGAATGGCGACAACCGTCGTTACGACAGCATAGCCCGCCACCCATAAAACGTGCGGAAGCAAGTCCGAAAAGTTTCCGTTTACGAGAGCCTTTTCGATTTCGACGGCGTGCACGAAGGGAAGAAGATTCGCTATATCGCGGAAAACGCCCCCCACAAGCTCCAGATCGAACCACACTCCCGAAAGCCACGCGGCAAGATTCGTGAAAACCGTTCCAGAAACTACGCCCGACTGCTTGGCGGTCAACACGCTTCCGAGAAGCACTCCGCAGGCTACGTAGAAAACCGAAATCGGAATTACCGCAAGAAGCGCGAAAATCAGATTTACGGAAAATCCGAGACCGAGACACAACGCAGCCGCATAGCAGATAAGGCTTTGCAGAAAAGCAACGGGAATCAGCGGAAGCATATATCCGAAGATAAAATCCGCAGGCGTCATCGGAGTCGTATACAAACGCACGAGAAACGCGCTTTCTCTGTCCCTCGAGACGAGGAGAGCCGCAAAAAGCGTTATAAAAGCAAGTCCGAACACGGCTATTCCGGGAGCAAGCTTGTTTATTTCGAAAAGAGCGACGGGAATATTCGCCTGAATCGCGCTCAGAAGAAGCAATAATATCAGCGGAAATCCCAGTCCGAGTCCGAGATTGACGGGATCCCTTACGATTTCCTTGAAATTCCTTCCGGCAAAGGACGTCATTTTCATTTTTCAGCCTCCTTTATTACGGAAATAAACGCCTGCTCGAATCTCTCCTGACCGGTCGCGGTTTTGATTTCGTCTGGCGTACCGGACGCGAGAATTTTCCCGCCTTTCATAATCGCTACTCTGTCGGAAAGACTTTCGGCTTCCTCCATATAATGAGTAGTAAGAATTACCGTTACAGAGCCTTTCATTTCGCGTATAACTTCCCAAAGCTCGGCTCGCGCAATTACGTCAAGCCCGAGAGTAGGTTCGTCCAGAAACAGAATTTCGGGCTTTCCGATGAGAGCCATAGCTATACTGAGTCTTCTCTGCCAACCGCCCGAAAGCTTTCCCGCGCTTTTTCCGAGAATCTCTCCGAGCCTGAATTTTTCGACAAGCTCTTCGATTGCCCGAAGGCTCTCCTCTTTCGAAAATCCGTGTACTCCGCACATAAGTCCGAGATTTTCCTTCACTGTAAGCTTGGGCGCGACCGCGGTTTCCTGAGGCGAAACGCCGATAATCTTTCGGACCTCGGAGGACTGACTCTTAACGCTGAATCCGCCGACGTAAGCTTCTCCCGCAGTCGGTTCGGTCAGACAGCACAACATCTTGACTGTAGTCGTTTTCCCCGCTCCGTTGACGCCGAGAAGCGAAAACAATTCCCCTTTCCTTACGGTAAGGTCGATTCCGTCGACGGCTGTAATATCCTTATATTTCTTGGTAAGACCTATGGTTTTAACGGCGTCCATCATTCTCCTCCGATTGTTTGTCTTCCTCCGCTTTTTTGGCAATAAGCCTGTTTTTAACGCCTTCGTATACGTCGGTAATCGCGGCGCTGACTATATCTTCGCTCCATTTCAGATAATTCGTAGCGGTCATCACGGCTATACCGTGGACGAAAATCCACATCTCCCCGTGAAGCCGCCGAGCCTTTTCCTCGTCGAGCTCGGTATTCTTCATAATCAGCCCGATTATCTCGGAAATATCCTCCGCTTCTTCGGCTTCGTCCGTTCTGTCGCGCATATAAAGCAGCTTGAAAAGCTCTTTTTCCTTCTCCGCAAAGCGTATATACGCGATTCCTATCGCTTTGTACGGCGGATATTTCCCTTCGGATATTCCCTTCGCGAAAAATTCCGACTGAATCCGCGAGGCTCTCGCTATCACGGAGGCGCGAACCTCCCGCATACTTCCGAATTGCCCGAAAATAGGCTTAGCCGAAGCCCCGAGTCTCGACGCAAGCTCCCGCGCGGTAAGACTTTCCATTCCTTTTTCCCTGACAAGCACTACCGCGGCGTCGGTTATTTCTTCTTTCGTAAATCTGAATTTCGGCGGCATTTTTCACCTCCTCTGAAAACGCTTGTTACGCAACCTGTGATTCTTATTTTATACCCGAAAAATCCGATTGTCAAGCTTTTTGATATAGCTTCTCCGACTTTTTATACGAAAGTTTTCGGATTTTTCGTTAAGGATTATCGGGTTTTCAAAACAAAAACCGCGCCGTAAATCCGAGGCGCGGTCTTAAAGCGTTAGCCGTTATGCCAAAAGGCGGTTATTTGCGGACGGAAAGAGCCGAAACCGCTATCGCCGACCAGCTTTCCATATCGGGAATCTTCTTTTCGGCCTCCGCAAGCGACATCCATTCGCCCGTCATCTTTTCCGTTTCGCGGACGAAAACGTCGCCGCCGAGAAGCCTTACGAGATAACAGATTCCGAAATGAACCTGACCGACTTCCGTGGAATTGTCGTTGATGCAGCCGAGAAGCTCAATCGTATACTCTCCCGTAATCCCGACCTCCTCGTCAAGCTCTCTTTTCATTCCGTGACGGATAAGCTTTTCGCCGTTTAAAGCCGACGAAGCCGCTTTTTCTTCGGTATCGGAACGGTTTATATGTCCGCCGACGCCGACGGAAAGCTTGTCGTGAAGGCGTTTTTCGGTTTGTTTTTTCGTCCTTTTCATAACGAAAATCCCTTTTTCGCCGATAATTACGGCATAGGGAATTATCTGCTTGAGCGAAAAATCGTTTTCCGCGTCGTTTCTCGGAACGAAAAAGAGATTTCCTTCTATTCTTTCGGAAAAATCGTCGGGCAATCCGAGAATTTCCGTAGCAGACTGACCTATCGGATCGATTATGCTTCTTTTCGTGACTAATACTTCTTCCATTTTACTTCGTTTCCTTTTGCTTATTTGCGTTTAAGCTGACTCAGCATTTTGTCGAGGCATTTCTTTTTCTGCTCGAAATTCGGATGAACATAGAGATTGAGCGTCGTTTTTATATCCGAATGTCCGAGAATCGAACTGACCGTTTTATAATCGCAGTTGCTTTCGATACATCTCGTCGCGAAACTGTGCCGAAGCCCGTGAAACTTTATCTCAGGCACGTCGAGCTTCTTCAGAAGAGAGGCGAAATACCTTCTCATAGTCCTCGGCTCAACGGGCGTTACGTCGTTTGAAAGCAGAAAGTTATCCGGACTCAAAACGCGGCAAAGAGGCTTGAGTATCGATAAAAGATCCCGCCCCATAGGAATATCGCGGAAAGAATTGACCGTCTTCGGAAAGCCGAAAACAAGTTCCGTTCCGTGACCTCCGCTTATCATAAGCCGCTGAAGCGTCCTTCTGATATGTATAACGCCTTCCTTTGCGTTTATATCTCCGAATTTCAACGCGCATATCTCGCCTATCCGCATACCCGTTGACAGGCAGATATAAATTCCGAGATTTCTGAAAGACATATTGTTTTTCGCGTATTCCATTATCTTCCGCTGATTCGCAACGGACAGAACGTCGAAATCGGCCTTGCGACCGGCGGGAAAAACGATATCCGTCGGAACGTACCCGCAAAGCCCTTTCTTCGCTCCGAATTTCAGAATCATACGGATAACCGCAAGAATATCCTTTACGCTTTTCAAAGACATTCCCGAATCGAGTTTTTCGTTTACGAAATCCTGAAGCTCCTTTTCGGAAAGAGTCTTTTTCCGACCGAAACGAGGCAAAATATGCCTTCTTACGCAGGCTTCGTAAACCACGTAGGTCGAACCTTTGACGAATTCTTTCCTGGATTCGAGCCAAAGAGCCATAATTTCGCGCAAAGCGACGTTGTTTTCTTTTAATTCTGTAGCCATTTTCAGTATCCCCCTTTTGGTTTTTTGGCAACAGAATCGTCTTTTCGGAAGAGAGCTTCGGAATTTATACGGAAAAACGCTGTAAAAGAATACACGCCCTGCCGAAAAGGCAAGACGTGTAACAAAAGCGTGAAATCAAAGGTCGAACGTTATATCGAAAAGCGGTGCGTGCTGCTGTGCGCCGTAAACGTCCGATTCGCAGATAGCCCCGCTGCAGTAAGGTCTTTCAATAGTGATTTTGATTGCCTTTGCGGGTTTGAATTCGACTATCGTCATAACCTTGGAAGGATCTATCTTATAAAGCTTTGCTATAAGCTCGGGCGTAATGATTTTCTTTTCGCAGACCTTGTTAAAAATATCCCAATCCTTGAAGATTATATCGAGAGTCAATTCGTAAGGACCGCTATTTTTACTTCTGATAACCGACGCTACGTCTTGAATAGAATATTTCATAATTACATCTCCTTTGTGGTTCCGTTATCGAAATATATCATAGTTCTCGGGAACTCGCTGCACGGATCATCGACTTCCATAACGTGATATACGGAAAATTCATATACGGGGCCTACCTTGAAATCGGACGGACTGTAAGGGAACGCAAGGTTGCCTGCAGTTGCCTTTCTGTCGGTATAACCGTAATGAAGCATAGTGGAACGAGTGAAGCCGCAAATGGTGTTGGCGATTTCCTGCGTGGGAGCAACACAGTCGATAACTATACCGAGCTCGTGCGGATGAGGATTCTTTACAGGCTCCAGCTCTCCCATAACGCCGTTGATTCCGTAAATCTTGAATTCAAGCTCATACTTATAGTTGGCGGACTTGAAATTATCCGCAACTCTTTCTCTTACGCCTGCGATAATCTCGTCGATTTTACTGATAAAAATAGGATCTCTTGCGCCGGCAATGGATACGGTTCTGTAACCGGTGCATTTTACGCCTTCGAGCTTGATGGTGTATTTATCGCTCTTGACAAATCTGCTTCCCGTGACCTTAACGGTGTTTTCGTCAACCTGCTCGAATTTGGTTTGGGAAAGATCAAGGTATCCTCCGGGACCGGGAAGAATATAAGGATTGGTCTTTTCGTAAAGCGTATGCGCGGCAACCGAAAGAGTGGTGGCTTTTCTGATTTTATTAAGAGGTCTGACCTTAAAGTAGTCTTCGCCCAATATACCGAGCATACAGTCGCTGCCGCTGCCCGGGGTGCAGGCTATACAAGCGCATTCGAGGATCTTACCCATATGAGTGGCAAGTCCCATATCGTATCCCTTCCATACGGGAACAGCCGAGAATACCGCGGGATCGTAGCTTCTTCCGGCTATAATGACTTCCGCGCCTGCGTCGAGAGCCGCTATATAAGGCTCAACGCCCATCTGCGCGACTATACGCTTGCTGTCGTCGATATCCTGCTGGGTAAGGACGGGCGCCGGATAGAGCGGAAGAACCTTTCCTTCAGCGTTCTTTTTGCTGACGAGATTCTTGTCGATATCGGAATGGATGACCGCGGCTTTGAAGGAAAGATTCTTTTCAGCCGAAATCTCTTTGACTATTTCAACTACTTCCGCAACGTGGGGAGCAGCTCCGCTTCCGCCAGCCGTACCGATAATAACGGGAATTTTATGGTTGACGCCCGCTTCGATCATAACGGAAAGGTCCCTTTTAACCGCGCTTCTGTCGGTAAAGCTGTAGCCTGCTCCGAGATAATACGGACCGGGGTCCGTGCTGCCCGCATCGGCTGCGATTACGTCTGGGTAATACTTCATTCCCTCTTCAAACGAACTTAAAGGGAACCCGTAGCCGAGTATTGCCGTTGTAGATAAAACCACTAATTCTTTTTTCATACTCTTGCTCCTTTATTTCTTGGCGTTCATATAAGCCAGAATACGCTGCATTTCGTTATTTACGATCATAAAGCCTTCGTCCACGCCCATACCCGGCTTAGCCAGAATGAGGTCGGGCTTAACCGCCATTGCTATATTGGTACAGATCTCCGCGCTTCTGTTGGTTTCGTTGCAAGTACCGCCCTGGTAAGCCTCCGTACCTGCTTTTTTACAGTAAAGAACGGCTTCGATGATGTTGTTTACACCGCCGAGGTCGGGCGTCTTGATCTGAATCATATCTCCTGCCTTTGCGTCGGAGAAGTCGACCACGTCTTCAAAAGTGTTGCACCATTCGTCCGCTACGATTTTAACGGGAATTCCTCTTTCTCTGTTCATTCTGCAAAGTTTACTGAGCATTTCGATCTGAGCCTGACGTTCTCCCATATCCACGGGGCCTTCGATGTAGAGATTGAGCGGCTCAGCGGCTTTGGCAAGCTTAGCAAAGAAATCCACTATCTTCTCGCAGTCGTTGTTGAAAGCAAGACCGATCGTTCCATAAACGTCGATATGAAGATTTGGTTTATAATCTACGTCGACGCCAAGCTCCTTAACCCTTGCAGTAAGCCATTTAACGTATTCGAGAAGCAGCTCCCCGTTTCTTCCGAGCTTTGTTTCAACGTTGTTGATAAGCCCGTGAGGAAGAGTCGGAGCCTGCTTAATAATCATCTTGTCGACATTTTCGTAACGGTTATCGCCCGACTGGGTAAAGATCCTTATCGGCTTATCGCTGATTCCGCCGGTTTGCCATTCTTCGGCAACGACTTCCGCCATAAGCTTATGCCGTGCCTTTGCAACCGCATCGAGAAGCGCCTGCGTGACACCGTAACGAATAGCGGTATGCATACGCTTTCCGGTTCTTTCGTCCGTGAGATTGTCAACAAGAGCAGCAAGCTCCCTGAAGCTATTGAGCTCTTTTCCTATATAGAGAGGAGCTATCTGCTTTTCGATAACGGGAATATAATCCTTTGCAAGGAAAAGCGGATCTCTTCCGCCGGCTCCGGAGTATTGAACGGCTGCGCAGTCTCCGTACGCAATCTGTCCATCGCTTAAAACAATCATCACGGAGATGGATTCGCCTGCCTGACGGATTGCCGTGAACCCGGGTGTTGCGGGCTTTCCGATATACGCTTCGCCGTCTTTTTTCGCGCCGAGCTTTATTGCCTTCTGATCGTCGAAGAAGAACCCGGTCCTTCCCGCGCTGCAAATGATTTTGCTGATTTTAGTCATAATATATATTCGCCTCCGATTATGCTTTAGCTTAGTCTTGTTTCGGTCTGCCTACGAGATGACCTTTTCCTACGGCATAAACGTCGTCGATAACCATCTGGAAGGAAACCTCTCTTTTTTCGTACTGCGCTCTCTTCTCCATCTTATTCCTGTGGAAGGCTTTGATATCTTCCGTAAAGGGAAGATTGCCGAATTCGAGGAACCTGACCGCTCCGTCATTGTCTCTTGCGGGAAGAGCGCGGCCGAGATTGAATTTACTGGGAGCGAAGGGGATATCTATAACGCCGGCCTCGAAACCTCTTATCGTTCCTACGGCAACGTCTCCCCTGCCCAACTCCAAAACCTTGTCCACGATACAGCGTGTCTCCGCACATATAAGCGCGATTTCGCTTCTGACAGCAGATGTCGGCATAAACTGATCGTTGACCATTTTGATAACCTGTTTGGTCGCCCTGAGTCCCTGAGCGTTGGCTTCCTTGGTGGGAATACCCATAGCCTCGTGGGGTGTCTTAACGATAACCTTGGTTGCGCCCGCAAGCCCCGCAAGAGCCGAGCCCCACGCGATAACGCCGAAAGCCTTCGCTTCGTCCGGCGGGAATCCTCCCATCCACTGGTGAAGAACGGTGGTGATTTTAACGTCGGTGAAGCCGAATTTGAGAAGATACTCGTTGGTGAGCATTTCAAGGCTTCGTATAGCCGCTACGTCCTGAATAAGGTTTCCGCACTGTCCGTAACCGACCGTGATGTTCTTAACGCCCTGCTCCGCGGCAAGAAGCGTTTCTATAATCGCGACCGCGTGCGAAATGCACGGGGACACGAGCGTACCCGTCAAAGGTCCGAAAGGCTCTCTGTTGATGTTGACGCCGTTCTCTTCGTAAAGACCTACGAGTCTGTCGGCATACTGCCAGTCGTATATAGTCCTTTCGAGCGAATGGTTCTTGGAATACGGGATATTGTACGAAATACCGCCGCCTTCATAAGACGTAAAACCGCCCGCAAGCGTAATCTCGGTAAGAAGCCTTGCGTCGGGCGTACCGTGTCTGACCTGAACGGGAACGCCTACGCTTTCGTTGACCTGACGGCAGACCTGAACGCCGTGATTGACCGCAGGGAAACCGTTGAGCAGCGACCTGCCCTGAGCTATACTTTCTCTTATACCGACCTCTGCCTCCTGATAACGGTTAAGTCGCGTATAACTGTCTATCGTCGATGGAAGAAGATCCGCTTCGCCCTCTTTTTCGAGGTACTGGAGAAGTTCTATGTGCTGAGCCGGCAATGCTACGCCCGCTCTGGGCTGAATAAGCGTGGTTCCTTCCTCCTGCGCTTTGAGAAGCTTCTTGGAGAAATTCTTGCTTTCGGGTATCGTATGATGATATCTGACCGCTTCTTCGAAATCCACGTCTTTACCGGTAGGCCATTCGTTAAGCACTTCCTTCCTGACAGACATGAATTCGTCCACGGTCCATTTGCGATTCTTGATTTCCATATCCTTATTCCCTTATCCGATTCTTATCGTATCTTCTTTTAATATCTTGAGTGCCGTTTCCGGATAAAGCTCCGAGAGAAGCCCCATTGCCGCAAAAACGTATTTCCGATCTATATAGTATTCCGGCTCCTTAGGCCTCAGGCTCTCAGAAACGGCAGGATCGTACTTCGCTCCGGAAAGAACTTCCGCCGCGTAATCCTTGCCGATAATCGGGCCGCCCGTACCGATAACCGTTTTGACGTTGGAAAGATCCTTACCCGTCTGCATAAACATAATGCCGTTACAGGTGTAGAAGGATTCGAGCGTACCCGCGTGACGGGTTACCGCAAGCTCCACTGCCGCACCCGCTACCGACTTATCGAAAGCGATTTCTTTTTCCGTACTCGCTATATAGGATTTGTCTTTTCTTATTTTTTCGAAGAAGCCGTTGACTTCCTCCTCCGAAAGCCCGCTCTTCAGACAGAACTTTTTCATTCCGTAAGCTTCGACGACGCTTTCCGCCGTATATCTCGCGCCGAGGTCGCCTTCGACCGTCCTCTTCGAATACGGCTCGGGAAGCCCTTTCATAACCGCGGACGCGTTGGTCGGCTTGCCTTTGCAGACGGAATAAACGTCCGTGGTCGCTCCCCCCATATCCACGAGGATAAGATCTCCTATTCCCTCGGAAATCTCCGTACCCTTGGCAAGAAGCGTAGCGGCTTTCAGCACGGCGGACGGCGTGGGCATTATAATACCCTCGATAAGACCGGCTATTTTGGTTATTCCCTTAGCCTTGATGATTCTTTCGAGGAAAACACTCCTTATAACGTCCTGAGCGGGAATTATATTGAGTTTATTGAACGCGGGCATAACGTTTTCGGTAACGTAAGCCGTTTTTCCGCTCGCCGTAATAATCTCTCCGCATTCCTTGGCGCATTTTTTATTGCCGGCAACGACTACGGGGAAGTTAAGCGGAATATCCGCAAGCATCTTTGCGTTATGGAGAATGACTTCGGTATTGCCTCCGTCGGTACCTCCCGAAAGAAGAACGATATCCGGACGAATCCCGGCGATCTCTTCGGCTTCGTCGTCGCACAACGCAAAGGAATACGACCCCGCAAGCTTCGCGCCCGCGCTTAAAGCAGCGGTCTTGGCAGCCTTTACCGTAAGCTCGGGAACGAGCCCTATCGAGATCATTTTAAGTCCGCCCGCAGCGCTGCTCGCGGCAAGACGCTTGGTCGGCTCGAAATCGCCGATCTGCTCTTTTATGAGAGCAACCGCCTTATCGAGACCTTCGTTCACGTCGGTCGCAACGGTTGTAAAAGCCCTCGCCGTCGCAAGAATCTTTTCTTCCTTCATATCGACGGCAGTCACCTTCGTAAAAGTGCTGCCTATATCGATCAAAAGTATAATCTCTTTCATAATTCGGTTTTACTCGAGACCCATATCCTCTTTCATAAGTCTGATGCATTCCGGCACGGGAATCTCCGGCGTGAAAACCCTGTCGTAACCCATCTTCCTGAATTTTTCGATGACTTCGGCGGGATCGGCTTTACCGACGACGAGATTTCCCCCGACGTAAAGAAGAATTCCTTTAAGCCCCGCTTCGTCGCACTTTTCTCTCATACCGCGGCAGTCGATTTCACCGTGACCATACAAAGAAGAGACGGCTATTGCGTGCGCATCCGTCTCTATTGCAGCCTGTATATACTCCTCCTGTGAAACCATAACGCCCAGGTTAACCACGTCAAGACCCGCCATTCTGTAGGCGTGTTCCAGAATCTTGTTACCGACGGCGTGAACGTCCGCGCCGATAACTCCCAACACTACAGTATTCTTTGCCATTTTTTCCGCTCCGAATAATATTTGTGCAGTAACCCGATTCCGACATATCGTCTCTTCGCTTCACTGCATTGTATATAATACCACATCGCAGATTTTTTTTCAATGTTTTGAGTGCAATTTCAAAGCTCTCGTAAAACGGTTTTTGCTCTGTTTTAGTAATATATTGATATAAAGCCGCGTTTTTAAGGATTTCGATACGTTTTATCGATACAAAACCCTCGTTTTTTCGGAAAAATTCCGATAAAACCGAAGAATACTTATTGTTCCCTCACCGGATAAATCTAAGTCCGACTTTCCCGCCTTTGACTCCGCGTATCAGAACGGCGGTCGGTTCGTTGTCGCCGCGGAATCTGATTTCTTTCGGCTCTATGTTGACACTCCGCATTTCGTAAAAAATCTCCGCGAGCCTTTCGAATCTGTGAACCATATAAAAGCTCCCTCCGAATTTCAGAAGCTTCGACGCGCTTTTCATCAGATCGGAAAGCGTCAGACTTCTCTCGTGACGACTTAAAGCTACCTCGGGAGTTTTACGCTGATCTCCGCTTCCGTCCTTCATATAGGGCGGATTGACCGTAACTACATCGAAACTTTCGCAGCCGAGAAGCTTATACGATTCGTTTACGTCCGCGCAGAGAGTTTCTATCCCTTTGAGTCCGTTGAGCGCAATCGTTCTTTTTGCCATATCCGATACCTGCGGCTGAATCTCGACGAGCACGGTCCGCAAAGCCTTCTGCTTATACGAAACGAGAATTCCGATTATTCCGCTCCCCGAACATAAATCGGCGACTCTCTTTCCTTTTGCGCCGCGGACGAAAGACGCGAGTTCGGTCGCATCGGAAGTAAAACGGTATCCATCGGGATTCTGTATTATCATAAGTCCGTCGAGCTGAAGGTCATCGAGCCTTTCACCCTCCTTCATATACGTCGGAGCAAGCGCAAGGATCTCTTCGGGCGAACGGACTTCCCCGCAATCGTTCCCGACGACGTTATCTTCTGATATCTTTGATGACGACGGCATAACTGCTCTTTGGAGCTTCGACGAGAACCTCTTCGTTTTTACATCTTCCGAGAACCGCTTTTCCGACGGGAGACTCGTTGCTTACTCTGTTGTTCCTGAAATCGCTTTCGGTCGTACCTACGATCTGGAATTCGGATTCGTGTCCGTTATCGACTCTTTTGACCGTAACGAAACAACCTATCGTTACCGTACTGAGGTCCTGAACGTCGGCAATGACCTTAGCCGTTCTGAGCTTCTGTTCGAGTTCGATAATCTCGCCCTCTACGGCTGCCTGTTCTTCCTTCGCGGCGTCGTATTCGGCATTCTCGGCAAGGTCGCCGAAGCCTCTTGCTTCTTTGATTTTTTCGCTGACTTCGTGTCTTTTCGTTGATTTCAGATAGGCAAGGCGTTCTTCCAGCTCCTTTTTGCCTCTTTCGGTTAATAAAACTTCTGCCATTTGTTCCTCGTTAAATACTGTTGTCTGGATTCAGCCTCTTGAGGCCGCAACATTACGTTTCTGCTAACGCACACATCATATTCTATCACAAAATCCGCCTTTTGAAAAGCGATTAAAAGCATTTTCTCTTTTGACCCAGGTCTTTTTGAATCGAGCCTTTATTATCGAAGTTCGTTTCCGAAAAACTTTACGCCAAGCAAAACGGACTCCGAATTATTTCAAAGTCCGTTTTTAAATCTTACATTATCCGATTTTAAATCTCTTAATCCGAAAATCTATCGTTTCGGTCGCTTTTCGGTCACGAATTCGCAGACGATTCGAACGCATTGGCTTCTATTTCAAAAGCCGCGCTCTCTCCCGCAACCATAAGTGAATAACTTCCTACCTCGTCGGCAACGAAAGAATCTTTTTCGCCGATTCCGAAATATCGGACGATTTCACCGCCGAAAAGAACATAAACCGCAATATTTCCCGCGGAAATCGTCGCGTTAACGTCAAGACGATATCCGAAACCTTCTTTTACGGTAAAAGAAAAGCATTTTTTGATTCCGGAGAGCTTCGCCGTCTTTAAGCCGAAAGAGATTCCGTCTTTCCCCGAAGAAAATCGCTTAATCGAACCGACTTCGAAACACAAAGGATTTTCAGCCTTTAAATCGGCTTCGGTCAACACGCAAAGCGAATAATTTTCGTCTCCGTTTTGGTCTTTTATATGACCGTAACCGCAGCCCGTAAGCGAGAAAAGCAACAGAAAAGCAAGCATTGCGTATAAAAATCTTTTCATATCGGTCTCCTTATTGTTTTACGAAAAAGTCGCCGCTCGTGGTTTCGACTTCAAGACGGATTTTTCCGTTTCCGACGACGAATTTCCTGTTTTCCACAGAATATTTATCGCAGACAAAACTTCCGCTGACCGTGGAATAGTCCGCAGTAAAGCCGTTTTCACCGAGAAGAGTAATCTTTACGTCGCCGCTGACCGTACCTACGGAAATCCTGCCGGCAGATTCCAGCCCCAAATTCACGTAGCCGCTCGTCGTCGATATACGGGCAACGCAATCTTCGGCGCCGACAAAATCGCCGACGGAAACGCTCCCGGAAACCGTATCGCAGAAGAAATCCTTTCTCGAAACGACGCTTTGCAGCGACACTTTCCCGGACGTCGTTCCGATTTCAATCGTACCGGCAGACAATTCGCCGCCGATTATTTCGCCCGAAACGCTGCCGAGTCCGATTTCGTCGCCGATAAGTTCTTTCGTCCATTTAATTTTGCCGCTCGTCGTGCTTAACGATATTTCCGCGGCTTTCATGGATACAAGCGTCAAATCCCCCGAAACCGAAGATATTTCGGCATCTTTAAGCTCGTGATTTTCCGTGCAGACCGAAGCCGAAACCGTCGAAACCACAAGTTCGATTCCGTCGGGAATCTCTATATCGAGATTCTTATCTCCTTTTTTGAGGAAAAAGTCCTTGTAAACGAATCCCGATTCGCAAAAACGCACGAAAAGCGTCTTTCCGTCGATAAGCCAACGCATTTTAAAGCCCTCGTCGCCCGAATCGTTGTTCTTTTCAATCGCGGAAAGAGTCTCTTTGTCGGAGTTCTTTATGTTCACGCTTCCTCTCGCCCAATAAATCTCGATTCTTTCGACGTCTTTTACGTTATACGTAAAGTCGCCCGCGGAATAAGCCTCGGCGTTATCGTAAAAATCACCTATAATATAGTTTGCACAGCCGCAGAACGCGCATAAAAGCACGCAAGCCGCAATAATCGGAACCATTTTCTTCATCGTTTTTTCCTTCGCGCGCGGAATAATCAGTAATGCTTGTTTTATTACGGTTGTATTATATGATCGGAACGAAGGTTTGTCAAGCGTTTACGGCAAACGAATCCCGATTTTTACGGAAAGCATAACTCCGCCAGAAAACACGCGCGGGAATTCCATTGACAAAAGTCCGGGAGTTATCGTATAATGCAGACGAGGTGAACGTATGATTGAAAAGAGATGCGGTTGGTGCGGAGATAACCCGTTATACGTAAAATATCACGACGAAGAATGGGGAAAGCCCGTACACGACGACGGAAAATTATTCGAATTCCTTATTCTCGAAACAAATCAGGCAGGACTTTCCTGGATAACCGTACTTAAAAAAGAGAGGCTATGCGAGAGGCTTATTGCGGATTCAATCCCGAAAAAGTCGCCGCTTTTACCGAAGAAGACAAGCGCAGACTTATGAGCAATCCGAATATAATACGCAACGGACGAAAAATCGACGCGGCTGTCCGCAACGCAAAAAGATTCCTCGAAATTCAGAAGGAATTCGGAAGTTTCGACCGATATATATGGGGATTTACCGATTATAAGCAAATAAAAAACCTTCCTTATACTGCCGTGTTAAGCGTCGTTGTAATTGCGTTGTTTATGGCATCCGTAACCGCTTTTTGAGACATAACCGCAGTAGTGCTTTGCCCACTCTCCTGCTTAACTTCAACTGTGCTGTTTTTCAGATATTGAATATTTTCAACGATTGCGTTGAATTGCTCTGCTGTAAGCCCCGTTTTTCGCGTGGCTTGTTCGGTCATTATGTTTTCCGGTTCCGTCCAAGCGGGTGTTTTATTCCATTGCGCCATCTGCCACTCTCCTTATGAATTGCTGTTCAGTATTTCCTTTGCGACGATTTCACGGTAATAGAAGCCGTCGTATTTGGAATTTGCCTTGATTATCTCGAAGTCGTTTCCGACCGATTCGTTACTCGTTTCAGAACTCGACGAAAGATACTTGCCTTCAAGGTCTTTGATTTTGATTCGGTCTCCCGCCCTTAGGTAACGAGTTTCACCGTCAATCTCGTATTTTCGATTGTTGATAAGGTCGAATGTCGCTATCAGCCTGTCGGTTTTATAAGCATTGATTATCTCTTGGGCTATACCGCTGAAAGATAACGACGCATTGTTTATCGGCGACTGCATCAATTCATTTGTTTGCAATTCGAGCGTTTTAGAGCCGCGGCTATCACTTCCACCCGACATAACTTCGATTTCATCTTTTGAGACAGTAAATCCGTTGACGGTAATTTCTATGGATTGCGCCTCGTAATATTGATTTGTATGGCTTGGTGCGCCAATGAAAGGATAACGCACAGTGTGCCACCCTGACGAAACTACGAAAAAGTATTTGACCTTAAACGTGTAAATGCTGTTACATGCTTCTATTACATGAGCCATCCCGATCGTTTTTATATAATAAATTCAGGCTCCGCGGAGGGAGCCTGAATTATTTGTTTGAATTTATTAAGCTTTTTCAATGCGGTTCAATCTTTTTCTCTGAAGCACACAGCGTCGAATTTAAGAGCTGCGGGCATAGTCCGGATATCCGAAGCAAAAGCCTTTCCGAGGTCGTTTTGTTCCGGTTGTTCCGCTTGTTCTTCTTCAAGACGGGCGAATACGTTGTTATACGGGCTTTCACCGGCGGTGAAGGTGTATTCGGGATTTTCGGTAACGAGAACCTCCTGCTGATTTTCATCGTAAGCGAACCAGCCGACAAAGCTGAAGCCCTCGTAAGGAATTGCTTTAACGGTGACCTGTTCGCCTTGTCTGAGATTTTCAACGGCATAATCGGGGCCTACGTTCTCGCCGTTGACCTCGAGATAAGCTTCTCCGCTTACCCATGCGCTGAAGGAGAAGGTTTGTTCTTCTTCAAGACGGGCGAATACTCTGTCATACTGGCTTTCACCGGCAGTGAAGGTGTATTCGGGATTTTCGGTAACGGGAACCTCCTGCCGATTTTCATCGTAAGCGAACCAGCCGACAAAGCGGAAGCCCTCGGCAGGAATTGCTTTAACGGTGACCTGTTCGCCTTGTCTGAGATTTTCAACGAAATAATCGGGGCCTATGTTCTCGCCGTTGACCTCGAGATAACCGTTTCCGCTTACCCATGCGCTGAAGGAGAAGGTTTGTTCTCGTTCGGTACGGGCGAATACGTTGTTATACTGGCTTTCACCGGCGGTGAAGGTGTATTCGGGATTTTCGGTAACGACAATGCTCTGCTGGTTTGGACCGATAGCATTCCAGCCCACGAATACGTAGCCCTGGTTAGCTACGGCCTTAACGGTAACGCTTTTGCCCTTGGGAAGATATTGTTCGTAACGATCGCCTACGTTCTCGCCGTTGACCTCGAGATGTCCGACTTGGTCGCCGTAGATGCAGGCAGTGAATAAGAAGGGCTCTTCTTCAAATTCAAAAATAGGCTTCAGGTAGAGTTCTATCTCCGAGTCCCAATGGGAGTTGTAATATTCGTATACTGCATCTGTGGAAATTATTTCGTCTCTACACTCGTTACGCCATCCGACAAACCGATAGCCCTCGTTGGCTTCTGCCCGGAGCCGAACACGGTATTGGTCGATATTCCGGTCGAATACCTTTGCGAAATAAAAGCCTACGTTCTCTTCTTCCGTCCAAGGATGATATTCCGGTCGATCCTGATCATACGGGTAAGAAATTGTGAAATAGCCCTTATCCCTGTCTTTTTCATCGATAAACGCTTTTAAATAATAATTTCTATACTCGTCCAGGCTTATAAACGCAGCATATATTTCGTTGTAGTCGCTTTCACCGGCGGTAAAGACGTATTCGTAATTATGGAAGAGTATATCCGAATCCTCCGGGAAGGTTTTCTCCTTATACCAGCCCGTGAAAAACTCGTAGGAAGATGATTCCATTACTTCGATCCAAGCCCTGACAACCACCTGCTCGCCCTTTCTGAGCTTAGCTCTATAGTTATCAGAGTCGTCGTATGTATAGCCGTCGACCTCTATATAACCCTGAGTGTAGGTGAGGTCAGAACTATAGTGGCCAGTTCCTTGATTTACGACGCCGGCAGTGAAATCATATAGCTTTTCCGAGATTTCTACGGTAAACGAAGCCTTGAGTTCGTTATTGTAAGGATGAGTTATCGTGACGGTATAGGTTCCTATCTCCCATGAAGAAAGTCCGCCGTCGTCGATTATATTAGCCGCATAATTCCAAGGATGAGTAGGACCGAGTTTTACCAATACTCCGTCGATATTAACGTGTTGATATATATTTATCTTGTTGAGGTCTATCCGGTCCTTATCCTCTGTTGTAAGGTGTATTATCTTATCGTCCAGAGGCTCATCGCTATTATCGAGTAAGCCCGATTCACCTGAGCTCAGCGATATCTTTTCAATATTTGTTGCGTCGAGATCAAAGAGCGCGACGATGACATAACTCATATAATCGGTCATATTCACTTCGATTACACTGTCATGTATAAGGACTTCATAATTCGAACTCCCCGCGTCTCTCGCTTTGCGCGTACAGTTATCCATATACATGTCACTGGCCTGTATTTCGAAGTCTACCTTTTCTATATACCAGCCCATGAACTTATATGCGGCATTTTTCGAGTAAGCCTCCAGCTTGACGGTTGCATTGTAGCCCGTGTACTGCTCGGGTTCGTCGGGAGAAAAGGTTTTTCCTGCGTTCGGACCCGGAATGAATTTATCTAAGGCATAGCTTTGAGGGGAATTAGGGGAAGCTTTCACGATATCCGAAATGCTGCCGTCATCGTTGATTTGTCGTATCGATCCGTAGAGTTCTGCGGTAACCATACGTCCGCGCAAAGCAGGCATGACAAAGAAATTGTTCCTGAAATAGTCATTGGTGAGGGGACGACTGAAGTGGTTCTTGGAGGGAAGAGTGGTTTCAAAAGAAAGAATACCGGTTTCTATGTCGTATGTACAGGGAATACGCTCGAGCTTGGCTCCTCCCTTATCCTGAAATACCACGAAGTCGGTATAGTAATTAGGGTTATCTTTCAGAATCTGGAAATAATATTCCGGACGAACCTCCATCCGGACTTTGTCGGAGGGGACAAAGGGTGTTTTGTCGCTCTTATGAAGGATGCTAATCGAACGGATTGCACATATTTCATTGAGCCGTTTGAGGTTATTGCGACCTTTCATAAATATCTCTTGTGCCGCTTTTTTGTATTCCTCGTCCGGGATCATATTCAGAAAATCTCTGCCTGTATCATCGGGAATATGCCGATCGTCGTCAACAAGTTCCGCGTCGGCAGGGAAAACTCCTTTGACTACCGTATGTGAAGAGGCATCTCTAAGCTCCGTTACTATAATGTCTTCAAGAGGACATCCGGCTAAAATGCCGCACGTCAATACCATAAATAAAAGTATCAATAGTATTTTATACTTTTTCATCTTATTCTCCTTTGTGCGTTCTGCACGATATTATTGAATGGTTTTCCGTAATATTCTGCGGAAAGTTTGTTAAGAATCACTAAGGTTGTGAGCCGCTGCAAGCGGCAGGTGATAAGCTCCCTCTTTTCCCTCCTTTATTTTATTTTACGTACACTACGCCTGATTTTGCATTTTGCATATATATTTTATCATAGGTGGTATGCGGTTGGGGGAGTGCCATTCGGCACCCCTTTGGCAAATTTTTTGTGTTTTTTAGAAAAAATTTTTGCAAAAACAAAACATATGTACGTATAAATTTCGAGTACCCGCATTCATACCTGTATTATATTTTCAGGATTTTGGGAAGCAATTTGGCTACTTTTTCACATATTTTTTATTCAGATGACAATAATTTTTTAAAATTAAACAACAAGAACAGTAAAAGAAATGGCGAGGTTCCACACCGCGCCGGATTCTGAAAGCCGAGTGCTTACCGAGGCTCTGTCGGAAGCGCGGTAATTCGCATCCGCTTTTTGCCGTCGGATTATTCGGATTTTCCGTTTTTTCGTCTTTGTCTTTTTTTATAAGAGCGATAAGCTTGTTCAGAATAAAATAAAGCGCTATAACGGGCGTAAGAATCGACCAGAATATCACGTACCAAGGCGCGGCGTAGCTGTTTGCCATGATGATTTCAACGATGAAGCCCGCAATTACTATAAGCGCGAGAACGCCGAGCAGAATCTCGCAAATCAGATTTTTTTTTCATTTTCATACTCCTTTGATTTTATCGTGCGATACGTTTTTCAGGCGATAACTCCGTTTTTTACGCCGAAAATCTTTCCTTTCGGAGAAATTATCGGATTTGCGGAGGTCATAATAATCTGCACCTCGCCGCCCAGCTCGAGCAGCCGTTGTTTTCTTGAATCGTCAAGCTCGGAAAGAACGTCATCGAGCAGCAGTACGGGATAGTCGCCCGTAACGTCATAAATAACTCTCGTTTCCGCGATCTTCAAAGCAAGAGATACGGTTCGCTGCTGCCCGCGCGAGCCGTAGGTCCTTATATCGAGGTTATCGTCGCCGTTCTGTCCGAAAGTCAGCCTTACGTCGTCGCGCTGCGCTCCTGCTGAGGTATACTTTACAGAAAGATCTTTTTCGCGAGAGGAGAAAAGAGCCCGTGCATAGCTTTCGGTTATTTCGGAGAGCTCGTTTCCTTCTATCTGCGTAACATATTTTACCGAAAGCCTTTCGCGGCTTCCGGAAAGCCCGTAATGAACCTCGGCGGCGAGCGGCGCAAGACGGGAAACGAATTCCCTCCGCTTTCTGATGAGCTTTGCTCCTTCCTTAGATAAAATCTGATCCCACACGAAAAGCATATCGTCTACCGAAGAGGAGGAAACAAGCCGCTTTATATTTGTTTTGCCATGCCGGAAAAATATATGAAAAAGCATGATGATATCTTCGTTTATTTTTCGCCCGACGGCAAACGCGGATATTTTCTGGCTTTTCAGGACGCGCTGAGCGGCAGAGCCGTAAGGCCGAACGTAAATTCCCTTCTGAGTGACGAGGCGCGTTATTCCTGAAGAGACGCTTTTATGATTTATCGTCCATAGGTTTTTTGACCGTATAAGCAAAAGCCTTGACAAAAACACCGGATTTTGTTATTCTCAAAAGTAAGCTATACGTTTTACGGGGAAGGACGATATTTTGAGCGAAACAAAAAAAATGAACGGATCAACCGTTGAAAATCAGCTGAGTTTTTTTGACCGTACCGAGAAGGACGATTATGATGAGGCTTATCCCGCCGGAAAAAGAGAAGGCTTTTCGTCCGGGGATACAAACTCCGCGGGAATTTACGGCTGCGGCGGGATTTTTCCATTTCCGGGAAACGGTTGGAGGTTTTTTTTCGGGACGGAGTCGAAAAAAGAATATTTCCGCCGTCTCGAGGACTTTCTGCGTTCGCGCTACGACGAAAGGGCTGTAATATATCCGCCGAAAGAAAAGGTTTTCGAGTGTTTCAGACTGACCGACAGAAAGGACG
>OMCO01000036.1_pt1 | contig 65988 bp, 90 predicted proteins | sample 1645031 | NCBI WGS metagenome assembly OMCO01 (sample SAMEA103958146, study PRJEB25191) | human gut metagenome
AAATTCTTAGGATTTTTTAATTATTTCAACTCTTTATGATTTAAGATTATATTTAATATAACTCCAATTATAGCAGATAACGCTAAAGAAGATAATGTTACAACTCCTAATGTTAATGTAAATCCACCTAATCCTATAATTAGCATAATTATTATAATAATTATATTTTTTATAGATTTATATGATTTATTATCTTTCAATGACTTCATACCAACCCAAGCTATCATAAAATAAAGTTGTAAACTAATTGCTCCAACAACAAAGCTAGGGATTGATTGTAGTGTTCCACTAAAATAACCACATAAAGATAAGATTATAGCCAACATTCCTGCCCTTCTAGTTAACTTACTATCATATTGTTTTGTCAAAGCTAACACTGAAGTTGATTCTCCATAAGTAGTATTCCCTACGCTTCCAAATAATCCTCCTAATACAGTAGCTAAACCATCGGCAATCAATGTTTTATGTAAACCAGGATTTTCTATGAAATTTTTATTAGTAACAATACTCAATGTAGTTATATCTCCTATATGTTCTAAACAAGTTACTAATGCAACTGGGGCAATAATCATAATTGCAGTTAAATCAAATTTAGGTAATACTATACTAGGTAACATTATACTTTGCGATTGTGTTACAATAGAAAAATCAACTAAACCACATGAAATAGATATTACATATCCAACTAATAATGCTATCATTATTCCTAATTGTTTTAATAATCCTTTTCCAAATAATAGAATTAATAATGATATACTTAAAGATATTATAGCTATCAATACATTTCCTTGTATATTTGTTATAGCACTAGGAACTAAAGATAATCCAATTATTATTATCATTGTCCCTGTTATATGAGGTGGCAATATTTTATTAATTTTGTTTACACCTATTTTATAAATCAATAGTGCAAATACAATGTATATTAATCCTACTATTATAAATCCACCACAACTATATTCATAACCATATTGGGAAACAATCATAGACATAGGAGTTATAAAAGCAAAACTAGAACCTAAGAATGCCGGCACTTTATTTTTTGTAATAAAACCAAATAACAAAGTACCAACTCCAGCAGTAAATAATGCAGTAGATGGAGGAAATCCAACCAATAATGGCACGAGCGTAGTTGCTCCTACACAAGCCAATAATATTTGTAAGCTTAATAACCATTCTTTTATATTTTGTTTTTTCATTATACCAAATCCTTTCTCTATCTCTCATGGATAGAATTAAAATTATTTATTATATTATATTATTTTAATCTAAAATATACCATTTACCATTAATTTCATTAAGTGTAAATAAGTTATCATTACAACGATAATATGTTTTACTATCATAATATACAGCCATTACCTCATTATCTGATAAGCAATATGCAATTTTACTATTCACACTTTGTATCACATATCCATCTTTGAATGCCTTAAATACTTCTGTAAAGTCATATTCCTTCTTTTCTAATTCAAATTCCAAATCATCAGGGATGGTATTGATTCTATAAACATTATAGATTAACCCAAATTCAATTCCATTTTCTGTTTTTGTAATATATCTTATGTCACTTTTATCATCAACACTTTTATACTTTTCACCAACTTTTATATTATTGATAACATCTATAAATTTCATATTATCCCTCCTTTAAAATATTATTTATTTATTTCTAAAATATTATTTATTTATTTCATATTACCTTTTATTATATTCATAATATTTTTTATGTCATTATTAGTAAAAGTAAAATAATTAATATTATTAGACTCTAATATATGTTGTGTTATATTATCTATTTCTATAGCCTTTTCTTCACTTTGAAGTCTACCATTTTCTTGATATACTGTTTGTCTTCTTAATAAGAAATTAAGATTATTATATTGATTAAATGTTTTTAAACATAAATCACATAATTCCTTATTATCTTGATTATAAGCATTAGTTAAAAGTATTGGTCTATCAGTAACTATTATATCAACTTTTCCATTAACTCTAAATAATCTATGATTTTGTTTAGCAAATATATAGAGCTCATCTTTAAAAGTTTCACCCCTCTTTTCCCATACAAGGTCTTTAGCAAATTCTGTAACCATCTCACAGTCATATCCTTCGGTTTTAAGTTCTGCAAATATTTTAGCCATAAGAGTAGATTTACCAACTCCAGCACCACCAAACAAATTAACCACTAAAGTGTCTTTCATTGTTTATCATACAACTCCTTTATATTATATTTTAATTATTATCAATTGTCAATAGTTTTAATAAATCTTCTGCACATGATATTCCTTGGCTACACGCAGTTGTTAAGCCTCTACAATATCCACTACAGTCGCCTATGAAATATATATTTTTATTTGAACTCTTACCATATTTATCAATTAATACTTTGTTAGAACATAGCTTCACTTCTAATCCATATAATAATGTTTTATCACCATTTATTCCTGGTACTATCTTATCTAATTCTTCGATAAATTCAAGTATACTTTGTAATGTTCTATATGGCATAGCACTTGTCAAATCTCCTGCATATGCTTTAGCAGTTGGTATTACATCTAATTCTTTCAATCTTTCATCTGTGCTTCTTCTTTTAAGTTTTATATCTTTTAAAGATTGTATTATAACAGAACCATTGCCTAAAGAATTAACTGCTAAAGTTAAAGGATATACATAATTGCTTAATGGGTCTTCCATATCTTCATTAAAGTGTCTACTAACTAGTATTGCAAAATTTGTATTATCAGATTTTTTATTTCTAAAACTATGACCATTAGCACAAAATAATTTTTTATCACCATATGGGTAACTTTCTATTGTAACAAATCCACCTGGGTTAACACAAAAAGTTCTACAACTATCACCAAAAGAACTAGTAAAATATGTTTTAAGTTCATAAAAATTTCTATTTAACTTATCCATTATATCATTAGTTGTTTCTACTCTAACACCAATTTGAACTTCACCATTTTTATATTCAATACTGTTATTATCACATATAGTTTTTACTAATTTATTACCACTTCTACCCATAGCAACAATTATTTTATCACAACTTAAGTGTTTAATATTTCCTTTATTACAACTATCTTTATACCATATTTCATTAGATACATCATCTGCTATTATATCAATAACTTCACAATCAGGTATGATATTAACATTATTATCTTTTAAAAAATCTAGCATTCTTTTATATATTATTCTTGAGTTTTCACTTCCCAAATGGATAGTATGACATTCACCTATGTCTAATCTAGGATTTTCTTTAATCATTTGCATTATTTCTATAGCTTCTTCAGTATATTCTTCTCCATATGTTTTAGATTTAAATTCTTCTATTCCAAATTGTTGATATATTTCATATGTCTTTTTTAAATATTTGGATATTTCTTCTTCAGTCATTAATTCAGCCATATCTCCTCCTACTCTACCTGTAGTATCAAAGTTAAGTTTGCTATCTGAATAGCTTCCAGCTCCACCACAACCGTGTGTTATAGAACATACCTTACATTTCTTACAAGGAGTATCAGCAGTTACAAAACATTTTCTTTTATCTATTGTCCTTCCTTTTTCTAACATTGTTATATTAGCACCATCAAATCCATTATTGATTAATTCTATTGCTGTAAAGATACCTGAAGCACCAGTTCCAATTATTCCTATATTATTATACAATATATCATCTCCAATCTAATGTCTTTAATGTTATTATACTAAATCAATTATAAAAAGTCAATAATTTTATAAAAAAATAGGAAGAAAATTTCTTCCTATTTTATATTGTTATCTACTTGATGTTGTCCCAAAGCCACCTCTGTTTTCTGTACCTAAATCATCGGTTTCATTAAATTCAATAGTTGGTGGAATCTTACATATTTCCATTTGACATATTTTGTCACCTTTTTTAATCCACGTTCCACTTACAGTTACTTTATGTCCATTTATTATAATTTTTTCAGTTTGTTTTGCCATAGTACATTGAACTGGATACATATAGATATCTTCATTGCCACAGTATGAATTATCGATTATTGCGACATGATTGGTTTGAATTATTCCCCAAGTTTTAAAAGTTGAACTTCTAGGATATAATTTAGCCATATAACCTTCAGGTAATTTTAATGAAAATCCTAGAGATACTAATGCTTGACCCATATAAGGAATAAATACATCTTCATATGCATATAAATCTATAAAGTCACCTTTTGATATTTTTAATAATTTATTAGCACCTTCTAAATATTTTATATCTGCTTTTAAAGTTTTAGTATCTTCAGAAATATCTTTTATAATATCTTCTCCTTTTGTATCTTTTAATCCTTTAAAATATTTATTTAAATCTATATTTTCCATTATTCATTTTCTCCTTTTTTATTTTCACTTTCTTCAGTTTCTCTTATAATTGCATTAATTTTACCTATAATTATTTCATTCATTTTTGTTAATGCATCACTTAATTCTTCTGAATCTTCTTTAGTCATTTTTTCTTTTATATCTATTTTTTTACCATTTATCTCTAATTCATATATTTCTAATGCTAAAGTACCATTCTCACCAATTAATAATTCACCTATTTGGTCTTTCATAAGTATCAGCTCCTTATATTTTATTTATATTATACTATTATTTTTCTTTATTGTCAAGAGAAATTTTAAATTTTTTCTTTTAAACATCTATTTTATATTATTTATTTTTTTATATAAACAATATGCAATTCCGATAGCATCCATCATATCAGAATTTTTATCTTTATTATCTCTATCATTGTATTCACCTAAGTCTATAACATTCTTCCTAAGCCATTTAAATGCCCCTTCTTTTGATTTCCCAGTACCTGTTGCTATCTTTCTCCATTGAGAAGGAGAATAGATATAAATTAAATTATATCCATTCTCAAGTAACAATGTTATTATTCCACCTTGTAATTTAGCAAGTGTTTTACCAGTTCCTTGATGTTTTCCTATATAATTATCTTCTATTGATATATGAGTTACATTATATGATTTGCATAATTCAAGACAGGTATGTGCAATATATTGTATTTTTTTATTTTCATCACTGTTGAAATCTTTTGTTTTTATAGGTAATCTATCATAAGCTATAACTTCTCCAGTTTCTCCATCTAATATAGCAAGACCACTACTTTTTATACTAGCATCAATTCCTAATATTATCTTCTTTTTCTCCAAAACAAACAACTCCATTTATATTATGTTTTATTTCTTCTTTGTTTTCTTACTTTTACTTTCTTCACATTCTTTAATATGTTTATTTATTATAGCTTTTACTTCTTTAATTGCTTCATCTAATCGACCATTACTATTTTTTACTTCACTATATACAGTATGAACTCTAAAAGGCATAAAACGTTCATAATCATCTTTTAATCTTCTATCAATTTCTGCTTCTAAGTCACCTCTAGCTAATGCTCTAGCTTTTATTTCTTCTTGTGGAGCAGTTATAAATATTGGAACTATCTTATTATTTCCTACATATGCTTTAAGCTCTTTAAAACCAATTGAATCAACTATAACTATCAAATAATTATCTTTTTCCAATTCTGCTCTTTCTATACCATATCTCCAAGTTGCATCTTTTTCTATGCCATTTTCTTCTACTTTAGTATGATATACTCTTTGTTCTACAAAATCTGTTCCTCTTTCAAAGAAATCTTTATCATTAATAAAATAATATTCTACACCATCTGTCTCACCATTTCTCATAGGTCTAGTTGTTGTGCTAATTATTGGTTTTACATTTTCCATATCTTTTAATACCTGCTTAAGTATCGTATCTTTACCAGCACCCATATAGCCAAGTAATACAAATATCTTTTTAGCCTTTACATTTCTACTCATTAACATCTCTCCTTTTATCCATTTACTTATATTATACTATCATTCTTATTAAAAGTCAATTATTTTTCTTCCCATTTTGTATTTTTATAATCTGCTTCTATTCTTTCTAATACTTCATCAATTGTCAATTCACCACTTACACCTTTACTCAAAGAAAATAACATTGAGCAATAATCATATATTGGACAAAATTCTTCACATTGCATAATTGTATCACATGGTAAATTAGAAAAATCAACTAATAACTTACCTAATTCTAAGAGTTTCTTTTCATCCATATTATCAACTCCTTTACTTATATAATACTATTAATATTATTAAAAGTCAAGAGTATAAAAAGAAAAAACCTAGATAAATATTTATCTAGGTTTTGAATTTTAACTACATTTACTATATCCACAATTTAAACATGAATCACATCCATTAGTTTTTATTAATGATGGCTCTCCACATTCAGGACACACATTTCCTTTAAAATCTTCTTTTTTATCATTGTCTTTATTTAGTTTTTCAACAGTTTTTTCTATAACCTTTTCTTCTTTTCCTATCTCTTTTAAAAATGATTTCATTTCTTTTAATATAGCCATACCACAATAACTACCATCTGATAAGTGATTTCCTTTTCCTCTTTCTCTAGTAAAACTTGGACAAGCTGACACTCCAGCGAAGCTTTTCTCAATCATAGATAAATCTCCACCAATTCTAAATATAGCTGACATTAATATAGCTATGCATTGTAAATTCTTTTCACATCCACCACTACCACTCTTAGTTATATAAACATCTTGTATAGTGTTTTCACTAGGAGACCAACCTATGAATAGTTTAAGTTTTCCACAGCCAATTATTAAATTACGTTTTGCATAATAAGTATCTTCTGCTAAAGATTTCCATTGACCACGTTTTAATAATTCTTTTTCTTCATCTTCTTTTTCATCTGTTGTTGTAAGAATACCTTGTCTAGCACATCCATCACGATATATTGTTAATCCTTTTAACCCTTCTTTCCATGCTTCCATATATAATTCTTCAACTTCTTCTACTGTTGCTTCATTCGGTAAATTTATAGTTGAACTAATTGAGGCATCTATATGTTTTTGCCATACTCCTTGCATCTTAACTCTCATGTGAGGGTTTAAAGTTTGAGTAGTTACAAAAAAGTTAGGTAATTCTTCTTCTTCGTTTAAACCATGAAGTTCCATATATTCTTTTGCTATTGGAGTGTATACTTTATAATAAACATCTCCCTCTTTATGAAGTGATTCAGTTTTTCTAATATATGATAAATTAAATATAGGTTCTATACCTCCACTTACTCCTATCATTGTAGATATTGAACCAGTTGGTGCTATTGTCAATAACTGAGAATTTCTAAGTCCATATTTTTTTACTAACTCATAAGTTTCTGCACTTGTATTTTTTCTTAAAAATTCAGAATCTAATATAGAAGCTTTATATTTAGGATAGTGACCTTCTTCTTTAGAAAGTAATGCACTAACTTTTATTGATTCATTTGCTAACACCTTACCTATAGTATCACATATTTCTATTGCTTCATCAGTGTCATATTTTAATTCAAGTTTAATTAACATATCGGCTATACCCATAACACCAATTCCTATTTGTCTATAATCTCTTACAGTGTCTCTTTGTATTTGCAATGGATGTAATGGTAAACCTTGGTCTAATACATCATTCATTGCTTTTACTATTGTATGAATGTCTTTTTTAAATGTACATATATCGAAAGTTTTATCATTAACATAAGCTGATAGATTTATACTTCCTAATAAACAACTCCCACCATTTGGTAATGGTTCTTCAGCACAGTTATGAGCAACATAACCTTCTATTATTCCCCAATGATTTCTAGGTTCTTTGAAATCATATACTAATTTTTTACCATTATCTTTTATATTTCTAACATAAGGAACTCTACTTTCTATTAATTTATTAAGTTTTATTTTTTTATAAGTTTGATAAAATCCTATGAATTGTGCAAATAATAATATATCATCATATTTATTTATATTTATATCATAACTTTCTCTGCATTCATATTCACCATTTTCAAATTCCACCATATGTTTTTTATTTATTGTTAAATTTGCAGTTATTCCAAAATCTTTTTCTAAACTGTTTATAAGTTCTAAAGCAAATTCTTTACAAGTTGTTTTATAACTTATTCTTTTATCTGAATTAACACACCCATTAGCAGAAAAACAACCTTGCAAAAAGTTTGCTTTTTGATTTAAACTCCACTCATTATAAGCTTTAGGCATGACTCTATTTGGTAATATTTCTTGTGAAAATTGAAGTTGTTCTAGCAAATCATTATAACCCTGTAAATATATAGCTCTATATGATTTTATAGTATATTCATCATTTTCAAATAAATATCTTATATCTCCATCTTTAACACCTATATTAACTTCTATCCCATTATGCCATTCACTATTTAATCTACTTAATTGACCATCCCCTTGTATAAATCCTAATTTAATAAATAATTCATCATCTTTTATTGTTTTATATATTTTAGGCATAATTTTTTTATTTTTTAAATTTTTAGCTTCACATTCTTCTCCGCTGATAGTCATAAATCTATGGTCAGGTGTACATGTTATTTCTTTATTGTTAGATAATGTTAATTTTATTGTATCTTTTTCACCATTACACCATACTTTTCCCTTTGAAACTAAACCATCATAACTATATATTAATGGTTCTGTATCGCATAATTCTTCTAAAGTTTTAAATCCTTCATGTGTTAATAATTTCATATCTCCAGTAAAACAAGGATTAACTCCTGCATATTCAAATTCATCATCTTCACTTAATAAATTGTAATCTTCTATTTTTGACCAATACAACACCCCTGGTTCGGCAAAGTCCCAATTGTTTTTACATAATAATTTAAATACTTCTTTAGCTTTAACAACTTTTTCCATTTTATCATTTTCTACTTCAAAATGCAATGTCCAATCTTCATCATTTTCTACAGCCTTCATAAAATCATCATTAACTCTTACTGATATATTTGCTTTAGTAACTTTATTTAAATCTGTTTTAATATTAATAAAATCTATAAGTTCAGGATGTGTACAATCTAATGATAACATTAAAGCTCCACGACGACCATTCTGCCCAATTGTAGACGTAACTTGAGAGAAGGTATCCATAAAACTACAAGCACCAGTAGTTTCTTTAGAAGCATTATTTACTTTCATACCTTTGGCTCTTAATTTAGATATATCGACACCACATCCACCACCGTAAGAAAATGTCCTAGCCAAATCACTACAAGTTTTATATATTGCTTCTATACTATCATCTGTTTCAAGTACATAACAGTTTGAATATGTTACTTTCTTACCATGTTTTTCTAATCCTCTATTGCTTAAAATTCTCCCACCAAACAAAAATTTCTTATCTCTAATTAATTGTTTAAGTTCTTCATTTTTATTTGATATTCTATCTAACCAATCTTCAAAACTTTCACCCTCAAATTGATATTTGTTATGCCATATATCAATTCCTAACTGATTATCTTCACCTAGCCATTCTTTTATATCCATATTATCTCTCCTTTTCAAATCTAATATAACCACTATATATTGTAGCATATAAGAAATAAGACACTATATATTGTATTTTATAACCCCTAACCTCAATAAAATAAAAAATAAATTAATTAATATTTGTAAAATTTCATAAGTTGATATAATGTTAAAGTTTGTTGTTTTTCTAATGAAGCTAATATATTATTCATAACTCATCTCTCCTTTATTAAGATTATTCATAACTCATTTTTCCTTTATTAAGATTATTGTGAACTACCAACAAATTAAAGTTTATTGGCTTCCTAGGTAAAGTTACTATTGTAACTAATTTACTAGGCTCATAAGGTCGTTCCAACCTCTAATTGTTTTATTCATTATTTAATAATCTTAGTCCTTCATGTAATATATTAACACTTGCATTTATATCTCTATCATGATGACTTCCACAATATGGACAATCAAATTCTCTTATATCTAATGATTTCTTACCAGTATTATTTCCACAATTACTACATATTTGACTTGAAGGATACCATTTATCAATAAAAGATATTTCTCTACCATACCATTTAGCCTTATATTCCAATTGTCTTCTAAATTCATACCAACCAACATCTGATACAGATTGAGATAAATATTTATTTTGTTGTATTTCTTTTACTTGTAAATCTTCTAAACATATCACTTGGTTTTCGTTTATAAGTTCAGAAGATAATTTATGCAAAAAATCTTTTCTTTGATTAGTTATTTTTTCATGTAATTTAGCAATTTTTATTCTTTGTTTATTCCTATTTTTACTACCCTTTTTCTTCCTAGATAATTTTCTTTGTTCTTTAGCTAACTTATTTAATGATTTTCGTAAATATCTAGGATTACTATATTTAACTCCATCACTAGTTATAGTAAAATCAGTTAATCCTAAATCTATACCAATTGCAAATTCATTTCTAGGTAATTCATTTATCTCTTGTTCTACCATTATAGATATATAATATTTACCACTAGGATTTTTAGATATCGTAGTCGATTTAATTGTTCCATCTTTAGGAATTTGTCTATGTTGCTTAATTCTAACTAAAGTTTTTAATTTAGGCAAGTGAATATATTTATTATCAATTATCTTAATGTTATTCTTTTGATTATTAGTAGTATAACTATAATGATTATTTTTCTTAGATTTGTATTTAGGAAATCCAACCGATTTATCTCTGAAAAAATTTTTATATGCTTTATCTAAATTCATTTGTGCATTTGCTAACGCTAAGCTATCTACTTCTTTTAACCATGAAAATTCTTTTTTATATTGAGCTGGAGTATTATATAACATTTTATTGCTCTTTTTATAGTATTCTATTTTATCATTTAACATTTTATTATAAATAAATCTTACACTACCAAAGCATTTAGAAAAATATATTTCTTGTTCTTTATTTGGATATAATCTAAATTTATATGCTTTTAACATTTACTTATCACCTCTTTTAATTATATTATACTAATATTATTTATAAAAATCAATAGAATACATGTATATTTTGTAAATCTTTTGATAATAATATTAATATCAAAGAGTTATCAACGTGCTTTCATGATGAATACAACCTATCGCCTTTTTACCAACTGACTAATTGTAAATTTGATAACTCTTTGATAGAATTATTTTGCTGAATTATCTGCGTTGTGTAAAGTTAATAGTCTAGCATAATTTAAATACCCAATTTTTTTAACCAATTTTTCAGATGAATATCCATTTTTAAATATCATATGATTATTTATTAACCAAGCTATATCCATAATATCTCTATCACAAAATTTAGTGTATTTTATTAATATATTTATCACATCATAAGCTGACATATTTTCATGATTACAATAATGACAGTATCTGTTTTCCTTATCTTCTGTTTTTGCTATCGGTTTACTTATGTCATGTAACATAGAAGCTATTAATAAATTTTTATCAAGGTTATCAACCTCTTTTATTTTTTTATAACAGAAATACATATGTTTACTTAAGGATAAATTATGCCATTTACTATCTTGTGACATTTCTACACAACTACTTAATCCTAATTCAATCAACAAATTAATATATTCTTTATAGCTATCACATTCAATAAATCTTTCTTTGTCCATACCTAAGCCAATTTTTCTTCTATTATTAATATATAATTTTCTTCCAATATCATAATCTATAATAATTTCATCAAATCCTTCACATTTATGTGGTATTTCTATATTCTTATACATTCTTTCTATAACTTCATCAGGAACTCGTTTGCTTCTTGTATCATTATCTATAATACAATCTATTAGATTTTTATATTTAAACAAACAAATTGCTTTAGAATAATATTTTTTCATTTCTTTTAATAAAGCTCTTCTACGTTTGCTAGATATATTTGTAGCTTCATATATAGTTATATGACCATTAGATAAACTTTTTTTCGTTCTTTTCTTCATTATATCAAATACTTCTTTATTTTTACTTTGGTCTTTTATATCATTTAATAACTCTTTTCTAATTTCGTCTGATGATATAACTTCTATATTTTTATCCTTATTTTCTTCTATATAATCTTTAACCCAAGATGTCTTTCCACTTCCAGGTATTCCAACTGTAACAATTAAAATTCCTTTCATTTTTAACATCACTCCTTAAAAATAATAATTTGTGCATTTTACTTATATTATACACAAACTATTATTGAAAGTCAATTATTTTTTATTATTTTTATTCAGAATCTTCATCATCTTCATATTTACTTAATATTTCACCTAACGTTTTAGATGGTTTATCTTCTACTTCATCTACTTCTTCATCCTCACCATCTTCATCATTTTCTTTATGACATTCGCAATTTCCGTCACATTCACAATTTCCACCACATTTACATTCTTTCTTATCTTCCATTTCTTCATCTCCTTCCTCATCTTCATCTTCATCATTTAATCCTAAAATTTCAGATAAACCTGTGTGTAATAAAGTTATTGCTAATTCTCCTTCTTCCATATCCATTAATTGAGCGAAGGTTTGAACTGCTAAAGCAGTTGCTTGATTAAATTTTTCATCTAATTCATCCCAATCAGGGTCACAGCCTTCATATCCATAATTTACTATTCCTAATTCTATTGCTTCCTCATAATCTATCCAATCATAACACAATCTTGCTTTTTCAACTCTTTCTTTAGGCATATTAGTATTAGCATAAATTATTTGTTCGAATTGTTCATCAGTTCTTGCAGAAAACTCTACAGTCTTTCTTTGTTCTTCTACGTATCCCATATTATATGAACCACTACCATGATTCATAAATCTAGCTAATTTACCAGCAGTTCTCTTCATTCCATTAACGTATATTATAAACGCCATTGAATATGCAAAATTACAATGAGTATTAACTTGTATTCCCATTTCCTTCATTTCATCCATTCTATGGAGTATAGCAGTACCTGAACTAGTACAACCACCATAACTACTTATTTCTATTGTTATAGGAGGAAAAGATTGTAAAAATATAGGATTAATTAAAGATGATTCAGCTTTATATTGTTTATATGCTTCTATTATTTTATCAGTTTCCTCATAAAAATATTTAAGTGTTTCTACGTTTATTTCACCAACTATTCTTACAGTAGTATTCATTTCTTTGTTTTCATTTTTATTTTCCATATCAACTATATCTTCCCTCTTATGAGGTACTTCCTTTCTTATTATTTTAATTATATTATACTAATAAATTTATTAAAAGTAAATAGATTATTTCAATATTTCTATTTCTAAAGTTGTAGGATTAATATTTATGATTTCTGCAATGTTTTTTTGTTGTAAAGCATATCTAATAGTATACCATGTCCCACCATGTTTCTCATGATTCCAACATGCAATAAGAACAATAGAATTATCTATCATTAATTCATTTCTTTTCATTAACTTTGCAATATGATATTCTCCTTCTATTGTATCTTTAACTTTATATTTTTCTATAGTATCAACATAAATGATTTCATCACATTTTGATTTCATAACATTGTAAACTTCAATATCATTCTTTCTCCATTTTTTATATTGTTTTTCAAAAGGTATACAACCTATTATGTTGGCTTTTTGTCTACTGAACCATAGTTCCTCAAAAGCTATTGTATCAAATCCTAATGCTAAACCATTATAAGCATTATTTATTTCACCATATTTATTTTCAACATAAGAAAAAACTTCTTGTAATTTATCTCTCAATATGTCATATTTTTTACTATAAATACTGCCACCATATAAGTTTTGAATTCTGTGACCAGTGAAAGCCACATTTATCATAATATCATCTCCTATTCATAAATACTGCCAATTTTTATAATTTTATTTCCATCTACTATTAACGCACCATCATCGGCTATTGCATATAAAAGTTTTTGTTTTATTCTACAATCGGAGAATCTTTTAAATTCATTAAATAAATTTTCATGACTATCTTTATCATAATGGACAAAGACACTTATATTATCTATTAATCCTAATCCCTTATACTCAAAAGGTAATTCATTCTTAAATACAACGTAATCATCTTGAGAAACAAGAACTCCAGCTGATTCCATAATTAAAACTTTATTATCCAATTGTTTTATTATGTCTAATAATTTATATTTATTTAACATCATCATTAGCATATCCATAGAACCACCACTAAAATATATCACATCTGATGTATTTATTAGCCATTTAATGAGGTTTAAATTGTCTAAAGGAGTAATTACATTAAAATCTTTAATCCCATACTCTCTAAAGTGTTTATTGTGTTTATTATAAAATTTGCCATTATATTGCAAATCGGTTTGATTTTTAAATAAATATTCTAAGTCACAAGCAAATGGAATACATGCTACTCTTGAATTAGGTTTTATATATTCTTTAACTTTATCATAACATTGTTTATCTTCTAAATAATCAGCGTTAGATAATAATATGTATTTATTCATACTAATCACCATCCTTTTAATATATTTATCTAAAGAATTGTAATGTATTTGAACAACGTGTGTTATAAGTTATGATTATTTCAATTCCTTTATAAAATTCTCCACTTTTTATACGATATCCAGTTTCTTTAGCTAATTCATTAGCGAAGCATTGTTGCATGATGCAACTGTTAGAAGATATACCAGTCTGCTCATAAAATTCTTTCCTTTTTTCTGTAAAAAATTTTTCATATATATTCATAATACCACTCTCCTATCTCTCAGCATTAAAAAGAGCACCACTTTCAACATGATATAAAGTAACTGTTACTTGTGGTTTATATCCATAATCTTTATAATAATTTTTAATTAATTTAGCTAAACTATCTACATCTTCAATAATATCACGATTATCAGCCACTGTTACTATTATATTATCTCCATTATTCATAACTTTAGCATTGTAAAAACTCCCACGTAAAACTCCTTCTACCTCAGAGTCCACCTGTTTTATTGTAACAAAATCCTTGCTTAATCCATTATTATTATCTGTGCTAAATGCAATAACTCCTACTAATGTTGTAAGTCCTAACGTTAATCCTATACTTTGTTTTAAAAAATTATTATTTACTTTCATATTATCAACTCCTTTATCTATTTACTTATATTATACTACTACTCTTATTAAAAGTCAATATAACAAAAAAAAGAGTAGAGAAAAATCTCTACTCTTTATATGAAAAATATACTATTATCTTTATCAGCACAAATTATTTTAGTAGTTTTATTTGATTTTCTAAGTTCTTCTTCCATCTTATCTCTAAATTTATATTTACTATCATCACTATGATGTATAACAATTAAATTAGTATTGATACCTTTCATCATTTTAATTATTTCTTTTCCTTGTATATGAGAAGACCATGTATTATATCTTATAACTTTAGCTTTCTTTTTAAATGACATATTTTCAATTTTAACTTCTTTAGTATTGTCGTTTAATAATAATCCTCCTACTGTTGTTGGAGCACAATAACCAATTATCATTATAGTATAATTACTATCTTCTATATTTGCTTTTAAATGATTTAATATTCTACCTATATTACACATGCCAGCAGATGATATTACAATTTTTTGTTGTTCTTTATTAAGTGCTAAATTCATAGATGTCTCAAAGTCTTTTACAAAATGAAGTTTTTCCCATGATAATATTTGTTCAAATATGTCTTTATCTTCCTTGTTTAATATTTGTTTATAAACATCGTTGATTTCCAAAGAAAGTTTACCATCTAAGAATATAGGAGTTTTAAAATTTGGGTCATTAGAAAAAGTATTATATAAGTAATATAATAAATCTTGAGTTCTAGCTTGAGCGAAAGCTGGTATTAAAATTGAATGACCTTGTTTTAATTCATTAATTATATCATCTTTCATTTTTTTTCTTTCTTTTTCAATATCTTTTGCATTAAATCCTCTTGATAAATCTGAATAAGTTGCTTCTGTTATTACTAAATTGGCATTTGATATAGTTTTAGTTTTTTTACGGAATGGTTGTTGATTATTAAAACTACCTGTATCTCCACTATAATATATTTTTTTTGTAACTCCACTTGGCATTTTAAAGAATAATTCTATTGAAGTTGCTCCTACTATATGGTTATTTGGCAAAAGTCTAAAGCTAACATATTCATTTAACTCATGTATAACATCTTCTTCATAAGTAGAAGTTTTTGATAACATTCTATATACATCGCTTTCAGTATAAAGAGGTTCTACCTTATATCCTTGATTACTCATTTGTCTACAATTTCTTTGTAATATATAAGCACCATCTATCAATAAAGGTTCAGATAATTCTTTATTCTCATAACCCATAATAAATTTATCTATATTATCTACTATAGCTGGTAGATTTCCTATATGGTCTAGTGATTTCAAAGATGTGAATGAGATACAAAACAAGCTTTTATTTGACCACATTCACAAACTTTTTCAACCACCCCCTTATTAACCACATATTCTTCTCTTAAAGCACCATTCATTTGAACCATACCACATTCAATAAGAACTTTTTCATAGTCTCCTTCTTTTGTTGGATATGATAAAAGTATAGAAGTTCCAACAACACCATTATGACTTTCTCCTACGAATTCAACTATTACTTTATTTTTATTTTTCTTACTTATAATATATGGATTTTTTTTCTTCTTTTTCTTTTTCTTAATCACATTGAGATTTTCTTTTCTACAATCCAAAAAATCACCATTTATAAACTCTATTTTATTATCATTTCCTAATATATAATTTTGTAAAGTTGTATTTTTGCCTAGCACATCTCCAATAATACAAGAATGTTTTTTATTCCATCTTACATTTTTACATGTTTTTACATCGTCTAAATCTATCAACACTCTTTCTTCAAGCTCTTCTTGAAACAAGGCATCATATAATACAATTTCAGCATAATCTTTATGTATTATTATTTCATTATTGTCAAATTCTGTTATAGGACTATCTGATATACAGAAACCATATTTCCTATATTCGTCCCAATGTTTTTTGCAAAGTCCATTTTTATTTTTTTTGCTTAATAATTTTCCACATTGGTTACAGTATTTTTTATTATCTTTGTTCATTTATTTCCCTCCATCCATACCCTGATACAAATATTTTTACATTTTTAATAATAATGTTTTTTGAATAATGATAAATCTATTTTTCATCTTATCACCTCATTATCTACATATATTAAATAAGTCAAACTCTTTATAATTATTTATTTACTTATATTATACTATTGCTATTATTAAAAGTCAAGGAGTAAATTTTATTTCACTTCCTTTATCTTAAATAATCAATGCTAATATTAAAGTCAAATAATGTATGGATTGGTCTAATATCAAAGCATTTTTATCACCCATTATTTTAGGTGTAATCCCTCTTGCTTTTACATAGTCAACTAATATATGTGTTAATAAGATTAGCCAATACCATAGTTGATTTATTTCATTACCAAATATTAATGATACTGCAAATGTATAAAGTATTGCATGAATGCATAATATATAATTATTCCTCCCTTTGTTCATAGCTAAATAATTAGTTTGCAAAAAGTAATCACCTAGACTATGTGCAAATAATATTTTTAATAACATTTAAAATTCCTCCTAATAAAATCTTATTTTTTTATTGTATACCCTTTATCCTTTGTATTTTCTAATTTTCTACCACAGATAGGACAAAAGTTAATTTCTATATTTATTTCAGGTACATGAGGACTATCAAAATCTATATCTAATCTATTACCATCCATCACATCAATGTAAGCTCCTGTATCAGTAACCATATAACTATCACTGTTACATAAAAAACATTTTTCCATATTCAACATTCCTCCTTTTATTTATCTTATTTACTTATATTATACTATTACTATTATTAAAAGTCAAGGAGTAGAAATTAATCTACTCCTATAATTCTGTAATATTTGTATTAAAATTTTCATTTAAATATTCACGCAAAATATGTCTATGGCAAAAATCAGTAGACTTTTCATAACACAATAGCACAATTTCTGTATCTGTTATACCTTCATAATCATATAAGTCTTCAAGTATTTGCCCCAAGTCTAACTCTTTTAATTTATCAGTGTATGCATTTATAAAATCTTCTTGTGACATTTTATTATTCTTTAGTTTAAAAACATTGTCGCTATATGGAGCTAATAGCTTATACTCCATATAGCATTCTTCTCTATCTAAGAACCATTTAGGTAAACTGGTTGAAATTAGTACAGGTATATATCTACTCTTTTCTTCTTTTGGCAACCTAGAAAATTTCGCATAATAGCTAGTCTTCATGAAATTCCTCCTTTTTATTTATTTTTTCTATATTCATATTCTTCATAATTTAATTCATCTATGTCTTCTTTATTGAGTAAATGATATTCATCACACCAAAATTCTACTTCAGTTTCACTGTTTCTCCATCTTTTTTTCATGATTGTATTACCGTCTTTGTCAGTAACTTCTTCTTCAAAAGAAACTTTCTTAGGTTTCTCGAAAGTATGGAATATATCTACAATATCACCAATTTTTATCGGTTGTAAAGTATAAAAACCTTCACCTACTTTAATCTCTTGAGTTTTACCACTACATATATTGTAAAATGTTATCTTTCTAGTTTTCCATTTATCATCTAAATCTATTGCAATACAAGTAGTAGGACTATATTCTTCATCACATATTTCAATGTCTCCAAATGCCCTAAATTCAATCAGTGCCTTTTCTAAAGTGGATATGAAATTAAATTCCTTAGATAAGAAATAATTAATCAAACCTATATTGTCTAAATCTCCTAATTGTTTTTTACTTTCTTTACCTGCAAATTTCCTAACTATATCATCCATCTTGTTATTAGCTTTATTATAAACTTTTTTATTATACCATAAATCATATAATTCTAAACATTTTTCAAGATAAGATATAGAACCATATTTAGAAAAATATCCAACTTCAATCAATAGTGTTAATTGATTCTTTTTTATTCCTTTTCTTTTTGTTTTTATATCATGAACTATTTCCATAAAATTATTATATTTATCTTTTTCTTTTGATAATTCATATATTTCATTAGCAACAGTTTGAGAAACACCTTTTATAGCCACTAGAGATTGTGAAATTGTATTTGTTTCCTCATCCATAGTAAAATTTCGATTATCTTCTCCAAATTTTAAATCTCCTAATTTTATATTAAAATTTTTCATTTCTTCCTTTAAGGCTTTTACTTTATCTTTATTACCTTTTTCCGTATATCTTCTAAGCATTGTTTCGTAAAATGCTAATGGATAATGTGCTTTAAGATAGGCTTGATTTAAACTATCTAAAGCCATACAATATGAATGCGAAGCATTAAAACCGTAGCCTGCAAACGCTTCTACTATGTGCCAAACCTCAGAAGATACTTGTTCTTTATTCTCAGCATCTTTTAATTTTTCAGCGAAACCTTTGGCGAACTGTTCTTTAAATTTATCAACTAATGGAGAAATTTTAGTACTTCCACAATGAGGACATATTTTCATTGATGAGTTACCAGTTACACCACATTCTCTGCAATAAGTTTTCTTCTTAGATACTGATTTAACTATGTCATATGTTTCCTTCATAGGGAAACCAGCAAACCCTAATATTTGCATTAATTGTTCTTGATATAATATAAATGTATATGGCATTTCAGGTGTTTGTATTAAATTGTCTAAAGATGGTATCCCATAGTTAAATTCTTCTCTTCTTAATAATGTTTTAATTAATGAAGCAAAAGAAGGTCTTATACCAGCAATCAAAGCACATAGCTCAACTTCATTTTGAGGCTTGTATTCCATTGTCTTTGCTCTACTTCCTGGTTGCTCTACTTGATTAATACAAAGAGTTAATCCTTTTGCATAAATATCCCAAGTTGCCTTATCTCCATTAGTTAACTCTAATAATTCTTTTATTGTATGTGGTTTCATACCCAATCTTTCATATATTGCATTAGTAGTTCTAACAACATCTACCAAAAGAAAATCTTGTTTTAACCAACCAAAATAATCTATATTACCACTTTCTATACAAGCAACTAATACTTCTTTTTTTGTTGTTTCAGATTTACACAAGATGACACCAACTTCTTCTTCAACATTTAAATTTGTAGCTAAACAGCCACAAGGATGACCTTTACGACTATCCTTTACTCCAAGATACTTTTTACATCCTTCTAATAAATTCCAATATTTTTCTTCAACGAAATCATGTATATTTACTTCTTCTAATAATTCTCCAGTAGTTTCATCACGCTCTGCATGTTTTAATTTATCTTCGTATTTATCAATTTGTTTAGAAACAATATCAGCATCAGAAGGTTCAACATCATAAGCTCTAGCATACATTTTCCAAGCTGATTTGAATTTTAGAGTGCCAAAAGCTATTAGGTCATAAGCAGAACCCAATAATTCTTCTTGTGCTTTTTTATATGGTTCTCTATCTGCTACATTATGGTCTATATCAGGAGGCGTGTGTGATTCAAGTATTCTTTCTTTTGTCATAAATCTTTCAGGATACATTGTAACTCTTGCACTTATTCTATCAACATTTGTGAATTCTAATAATTTATTTACATATTCTGAACATCCACTACCTCTACCTGTTCTTGTTAAAACTCCTTTATATTTTTCAGTTCCTAATTTCATAGTTTCATAAGTTGTTAAAAAATAATCAGCCATATTACAACCGATTATTTCTCCAACCTCATATCTTATCTGTTCTATATATTTATCCCATTGCTCTTTAGGAACTTCCTCTCTAGCTTTCATCCATTGTTTGTTTATTAGTTGTTTAAATATTTCATTTCTTTCTTCCAATGTTTTATTCGGAAATACTATTGGAACTTTTATTGATTTATCATATATTATATTTTCAAAATCTCTTATAATTAAAGTATTATTTATTGCTGTCATTATTTCTTCCTCAGACAATATGCCTTGAGCAACAAATCTTTGATATAATTCATCTCCAGTAGGATAATCCATAGTCCATCCTTCTTCATCGTCATAAAAAATTTTTTTACTCTTAAGGAAATCATCTCTAAGAATAGAATCTTTTGAACTAATCATATGACTATCTACCCCTGCTATAATAGGAATATTGTTTTCTTTACTTATTTCTAATATTTTAGCATTCAATTCTTTTTGTTCTTTTGTATTATGAGATTGAACTTCTAAAAAGAAATGTGGAAACATTTTAGATAATTCAATAAATATTTCATCTGCATTATCATATTTCCATCCAGCAATACAGGCAGTTGTAATCATAACATCATCTTTAGGTAAAGATTTTATTAATTCTATATCCAATCTAGGTTTAAAATAGAATCCATCTTTGTTACATTGACTCATAATTCCATTTATTTTCTTACGACCATTTTCATTTCTAGCTAATATTACCATATGGCAATTTGAATTATCTTTTTCATGTCTATCTTTAACCCAATAAAACTCTCCTCCAAATACAAACTTCAAAGGTTCTTTATTTTGATTTTTTAATTTCTTATTAAATTTCTCCACTTGTAAATATATATCAAAATTGTTTCCACACCAACCATGTTCAACTGTTGAAATTGTTTTTCCACCAACTTCAATTGTTCTATCAAAATAATCTTGATACGTTGCAACACTATCAGGTGTATAGACATTACTATCTGCCGTATGCTTATGGTAATTTTCATATTCTATCATATATATTCTCCCTTCCTTTCTTTATTCTCTTTATATATATTATACTATAATTTTTATTAAAAGTAAAATAGGATAGAGAATTCATCTCTATCCTTAATAACTCAATATAAATTGACTTAAAATGGTATATTTTTATCTTTTTTCTTTTTGTCTTTATCAATATGAGTTTTTGCGCTCTTTATTCCAAAGCAAGGTTTTTTGCGAAAATCGTCCCACTCAATAGTTACTACCATTTCATCTATTATTATATCAGGTCTTCCAAATATACCTTTCATTTCTTCTTCGCATAAAAAGTCTTCTTTAAATACCCTAGAACAAAATTCTTTTTTAAATGTTATACCATCTATATCAAATGTTAATAATGTTGGATATGGATTTTTTATATTCGCAGGCTTAATCTTTAAATTAGATAAAATAAAGGTTGGCTTAGGGCAAAACGTAAACCATAATGGTTTTAAATCAACTATTTCATTCATTTGTTTAAATGATATAGTATCTAAATCTATTACACAATCTATATTTATTGCTACATCTTCTACTTCTATATCCTCCATAACTTTATCAATTCTTTTCTTTACTCTTCTTATATTACTATAATCTGTTTCCACACCAGCTGAACCATTATGTCCTTTTACTGTAAGTATTTCTGTTTTTTCAAGAATTGATTTAAAATCATCTATACCATAAGTTCTCATACTGCCTATTAATTTATCTTTTTTAGGCGAAGCAGATAATAATACAACAGGTTTTTTATATATATCAATTAAATTAGTGGCTATTAATCCAGTTATTCTCTTGTCTACTAATTTTCTTTCTTCATCTATTATTGTCAAAACTTTACTATCATTACAATTATTTTCTTCTATATATTTTTCACAAAGTTTTATACATTCTTTTTTCTTTTTATCTTGCTTCTGTTTAACACTTTTAGCAATCCTAACCATATGTTGTTGCAATGTTTCTATTTGAACTTGTGGGTTGGGATTATTTTTAGATTTTCTAGGTTTATACTCAAATTCTTCTTGTTCTCCTACCAATGCTTTAAACAATAATTCGCATTCTTCCATACTACCAAATCTTATAGTTCCATTTATAATATTAGCTAAATTAAACGATATTGTTTCAGGTGTTATATCATCTAAATCAAAATCTTTTAATATTTCTTTAAAAAATTCATTTCTTATATTACTTAAACCTTTATGCACTAAGTATGCAACTTCTTTATCATGTATATCCATTATATCAGCTATACAACCAATTGCAACTAAATCTAAATAATGTTCTAACTCATTCTCAGTCATTCCAACTAGGAACTTATAAACAACTCCTACGCCACTTAAATTATGGGAATATTCATCAAGTTGATTATTAACAATAACTCCAATAAGTGCATTGGTTGTGCTTCTAAATACTGTTTTAAATTCTTCTCCATTAGACTGTGGTCTATGGTGGTCAAGGACTAAAATTCTTTTGCCTATTGATAATAATTCTTTAATTTCCTTAAAATCATTAGTAGAAGCATCAGGTATTATTAAAAATTCTACACTAGATTTTTTTATTCGTTTAAAAACTTTTGGGTCAAGTCCATGAAATTTTCCATCATGAAAAAATAAAGTTATTTTTTCTTTAGGAACTTGACATTCATTAATTAAAAACAAATACATTAAAGCAGAACTAGTATATCCATCTACATCGGTATCAACTAAGATACCGATGTTACTCCCTTTATCAAGTTCACTTATGAATAATTCTATTCCTTTGTCTACATTTTTTATTTTAAATGGCATTTCTTGATATTCAGAAGTAGGATTAAGTAAAAAATCCACATCTTTTTCAGTCAATTCTCTATTTTTTAATACTATATCTCTTAATGTTCTACCAAAGGTGTTTTCTGTTTTTATATTATATTTCATATATTCACCAACCTAATCTTCGTATTCTTCTATTTCTAATAAATTAACATACAAAAATGTTTTATATATACTTTTATCATAACTAGATACTTCAAGTTCCACATAACTATTTGTTAAGTCAGCTATTTTTCCTATTACATTTTCATCTTTTGTTCTTACTCTTATATAATCTCCAACAATTAAAGTAATTTCTTTACCATTATTTTCTATTGTATATATTTTTCTTATTTCCATTATTTTATATCTTCTCCTTTTTCTAACAATGTGTTATATCCTAACAATTCATAAAATGAATAATAACTTAATTTTTTACCTGCTATTTTTGTAATTCCAAATCTATCTTTCATTCTTTTTATTAAAATACTTTTAATAATAATCAGCTCCTTTATTTACTTATTTACTTATATTATACTATTATTCTTATTAAAAATCAATCGTTATTTAAGATTTTCTTTTGATAATTCTTCTGCCACTTCGTTAATTTCATTGAAATAGAAGAACACATCATGAAATTTTTTAACTTCTTTATCTAGTTCTTTAGTTGTACTATAATATCCATCAAAAGAACAATGTATTCTTAAAGGCAAATCTTTGTTATTTATAAGTCTACAACTGTCTAAAATAGAAGAATAAATAACTTCTTCTATTTTCTTATACTGTATAACTCCACTGCTAACCTTTTTATCTGCAATAAGTTCTAATTCATCATTAATGTATTTTAAATAAATACCATAACTAGCTTTAGTTGTTTTATTTACTTTATTAACATATATATAAACTTCTATTAAACTATTCATACTTTCTAGCCCTCCTATACAACTCAAGGAATACAAATTCACCCTCATCAATTGGAGATTGTTTTAAATCTAAGTATTTACCATTTTTATCTTCTATAATATAACATTCAAGATTAAAATTTACTATTTTTTGACATATTTTATTTAACTTATTTTCCCATTTTTCTCCTTCTTCTCTATCAAATGCTAAATATACCTTTTCACAACCATTAACTTTTAAAAGATTAAGTTGATATTCTGATACTGAACTTCCACCAACTGCAACAGAAGGATTATTACCATAAATTGAATCCATTTTTAATACTGATTTTTCTGCTTCAAATATAATACATTTTTTGTATTCTTTTATTGATTCCTTATTTTTATCAATTCCATAAGCATTCATTGAAAGTTTATGTTTATATGTTATCTTATGTATAAAAGATGTATAAGGTACATATTTTCTACCAAACATTTCTACTTGTCTCTTGTCTAAATTTCTCTCCCTTATGCCGACCAGTCTTCCCAACTGGTCTCTATGTGGGTATAATTATTGAATTATTTTCAATATTAAATTTGATACCATATTTATCCATAGTTTCCGCTGATATATTTTCATGAATCCATTCGATAGGTTTATAATTGACAAAAGTATTAAGTATGCTTTCGTCGTATTGTGGCAATTGTTCATTAAAATCTATTTCTTTTTTAACAGGTTTTCTTATAGGAACTTCTTTTTTCTTAGGTCTACCAAATCCTTTTTGAAAATTCATACTTAAATTAAAATAATCTTCAATAAATTCAATTGATTCTGCAAATGTTAAATCCATTACCTCTTGAACCAATGTTATTATATCAAAACTACCACAATTTGTATAACAATGAAAAATTAAAGAATCTTTATATAATTCGCATTTCCATGATTCACCACCATGACATAACGATGTATTTAAGACCATTTTTTCATTTGTTTCCATTTGTTCATTAAATTCTCCACCTAAATACAAAACTAAATCAACTATCATATCCAATGTAAGTTTATCTTTAAGTTCATTACTATTCAATTAACTCACCATCCTTTACTTATATTATACTAAAATTTTTATTAAAAGTAAATAAAAAGAGATGTAAACATTTACATCTCTTTTTTAATAATATATCTTTTATTATTTTTTCATGCTCATGTTATAAGTTGTTATAAGTTCTTCTACTTCATATCCTTCTAGTGTTTCTTTTTCCATTAATTCTTCAGCTATTGTTGATATTAATTCTTTGTTTTCTTCTACTATTTGTAATGCTTTATTATATGCTTCATCAACTATTTTTTTCATTTCTTCATGTATTTTTTCTTGCATAAATAGATTTCTTTCATCTATTTTCATTTTACCTAATTCACTCATACCATAATCACAAACCATACGTTGTGCTATTGCTGAAACACTTCCTAAATCTCCACTACATCCACTACTTTCATGTCCAAAGAATACCTTTTCACTTACTGCCCCACCAAGAGATACTATCATACTATTTATTAGGTCTTCTTTTGTTCTTATAAATCTATCATCTTCTTCATGATATAAACAGTAACCTAAAGCATCTGCATGTGGTATGATTGTACATTTACTTAATTTCTTATTATTTAATATTTCTGACATCATTAAGTGTCCAACTTCATGATAAGCAGTTATTTTCTTTTCTCTATCTATCATGACAGTAGATTTTCTTTCTAGTCCAGCTATTTGTCTATCTATTGCTCTTAATAACATATCTTGAGTTATTTCATCAGCATCTTCTCTTATTGCTATCATTGCACCTTCTGTTAATATACCTTCCATATCAGCACTAGCCATACCATGTGTTTGACTAGCTATAACTTCTAAATCAACATCATCAGCTAAAGGTCTATCAGTAGCATATAATTTTAATATTTCTAATCTTGTTTTCTTATCAGGGTTAGGTATGTATATATGTCTACTTAATCTACCTTGTCTTTTTAAAGCTGGGTCTAATATGTCACTTCTATTTGTTGCACCTATTACTAATATATCTTCATTATCAGTACTTGCTAATTCAACTAATAATTGATTTAATGTAGCATTATGTTCTTTATTATTTTCTTCTTCTCTTTTTCCACCAACTGCATCTATTTCATCTATAAATATAACGGCAGGTCTATTTTTTCTAGCTTTTTTAAATAAATCTCTCACTCTTAATGCACCAACACCGACATATTTTTCATTAAATTCAGAACCAGCCATTGAATAAAATACTGCATCTGTTTCTCCTGCTATGGCTCTAGCTAATAAAGATTTACCATTACCTGGTTCACCTTCTAACAATACCCCTCTAGGAGGAGTAACTTTAAATTTCTTAAATTTTTCTTTATCATTAAAACCAGCTATTAACTCCATAAGTTCAACTTTAACTTCTTCTAATCCAGCTACATCATCTAAAGTAGTATTAGATTTTTCACCACCATCTGAATCTTCGGCTTGTTTTTTTATTATTTTAGAATTAAATTTAGATGTATCAAAGGTAAAAAATCCTGTATTTATGTTATCATCCTCATCATCCTCATCGTCTTCGTCATCTGTTTTTTTAGGATTTCTTATTTCATCAAATAATCCTTCTATTGATTTCATACTATTTTCTATTTCTTTTCTTTCTTTTTCAATTCTTCTTTCTTCATCTTTTATTGATTGTTCTACTTGAAATATTAATATATCAACATAATTATCTGCAACATCTTCAGCTACTGATAATGCTTTGTCATTAGGTTCTGCCATTTCAAATAATAATTCCCTAGCTTCAAATTTTGTGTCTATTGATTCAACATCTTTTATGCTTAAATCATCAAGGTCTACATCTTCTTTTAATGTACCTTTTAAAGTACAAGGTGAACAAACTAAGTAGTAACCTCTTACACTAGGATAAAATAAAGCACTACCATAAGTAAAAATTATATCCATAAAATAACTTTTTTGTTCTTCTCCATTTTTTCTTATTATAACTTTATTCCTTTTCATAAATATCTCTCCAATCTTTTTATAATTTATTTTACTTATATTATACTAAAAATCTTATTAAAAGTCAAACAATTTTCTGAAAATTTTATTTTATTTAGGTATACTATAATTTCAGTAATCATAATTAATATCCTCCTTAATCTCTCCTTTATCTTATTTACTTATATTATACTATACTTTTTATAAAAAGTAAAGAAATAAAATAAATTTTTCTTACTTATTTTAACAGTTTTATTAAAAGTAAAATAATAAAATTCCCCTACAAGAGGGGAATTTGCTACTATTTATCTTCTCTTCTAATTGATAAGTAATAAAAGAAATCCCCCTAATATCATCGCAATGCCTAATATTAGTTGACCACACATTAAATCTATTATTCCTATAACTATATCAGCACAACCTATAACAATCCAAAATTTATCCACTTTATCACTCCCATTTAACAAACAATAAATAAAATCCTGTTAATAACATTGCAATACCCATCATTATTTCACCATTCATTAAATCTATTATTCCTACAAGTATGTCACATATACCTACAACCCTACAAACCTTATTCATTTTATACTCTCCTATTTAATGACTATTAAAAGAAATCCTAATATTATCATTCCCATACCTAATAGTATTTCGCCACACATTAACTCTATTATTCCTATTCCTATATCTATACCAGCTATAATAAGGGTAGTTTTATCCACTTTACATTCCTCCTTATTGATTTTTATATTCCCTTTCAACTAACCATAACAAGCAATAATTTGCTAAGTCCAATATCGTATCATCAATTTTTTCATCCTTTACTTTTTGTTCAGGTGCATTTGGGTCACATAATGTCATTAATCTATTGTATTTATCGGTAATTCTCACTAGGAAAGATACACTACCAAATTTATCATAAGTGTCAGCAACACTATTACCATAATCGTTATTTTTAGCTTTATATGTTTCTTCTAAATTGTTTAATATATATTGGTATATATCCAATCTATCCATTTTAGCTTGTTTTACTGTTAGTGCCGGTTCTAACATATCTTTATTCCATACATAAGGATTATTATTGTTTGCTAAATGGTAATCTCCATCTTCATCTATATTTTCTATAATATCAATTGTCCCTTTAAATTTTAACATGTCCTTCATAACATTACACTTGCCATATTTTTCACCTACTTGTAAATTATCCTTTATTCTAACAACATCTCCTATTTTATATTCCATATTAATCTCTCCTTTATCTCATTTACTTATATTATACTATACTTTTTATAAAAAGTAAAGAGATGAAATAAATTTCACCTCTTTATTGCATTAACATTCCTGTACTTACCTTTCCTGCATATCCATATTCTGTTAACCTTCCGAAACTATCCATTTGATATAATAATACAAAATCTGTTCTTCCACTACGGTTTTTATCACAGAATAATATTATATAATTTTTACTTTTATCTAAATAACCTTTCTTATATTCATTTTGTTTATCTGTTCCACCATTTTGACTATTGATTATTTTAAATTTCTTTTGTTTAAATGTTTTTTCAAATTTATTATATTCATAATAAAATGGGTCAATGAAAGCTTTATTTTCAGGGTCTAATTCCCAAGGTCTAACTCTTCTTGCTAATAAAACACTATGGGCAACATCCAATACTTGTTTAGCAAAAGCAAGTTGAGAACCAGTTAAATATGAAACTTTATCAGTACTCTTTAATAACTGCATTGTCATAACTACTCCATATCCATTTTTTCTTCCCCATTTATCAAGTATTTTAGAATTATTAACCATTTCTATCATTGCGCTATCCATATCATCACTCTTAAAAGTATCAACCATTAAATAGTTATACCCTTCAGTCATTCCTAATTTATTAAAAACTTTAGTTATCTTTTCAAAATTAAATTCTTCAACACAAACAAATGTCATTTTACCTTCAAATTTTTCTTTTATAAAATCATTAGCTTTTTCAAATATTTCATATTCTTCATCAGTTAAATCTGCTTCAATTAATTTTTGTCTTGTAATAGTTTTACAATGGAATACATTACTACATACATAACTAACCATAAGTCTTTTTAAATATATTGATTCAAATTCATTTGATACATACATAACTTTATTACCACTTTCAACTAATGCCATAGCTACATTACACAACATAGTAGACTTACCAACCCCTGTTGTTGATGCTATTACATGAATACCTAATCCTCTTGATAAACCTACTAATTCTTTATCTAAATATTTAAATGATTGTATATATCTATCTTCATTTTCTTCAGTCTTCCATGTCATTGCTATATCAAAATGAGAAGTATCACTAATTTCTTTTTCTTTTATTCTTCTTTTTTCTTCATCTGTAAAATGTAAACTTTGTAATTTGAATTCTTGAAATTCAACATCTACTCCAACATCTAATATAATTGACTGCATAAGGCTACTAAATTGAGTACAATTTAAATATGGAGCTTCCTCTATTGGTATTATAGTTCTTCCACTTATTTCATATTTTCTTTCCAAATTAATACCTAAATCAATATATCTTTCTATTAATATCATTTTTTTCAAACTATCAATATATGATTCTATATTCTCTACATTAGCTTTTAAGTTTAATAAATTTTCTATTCTTTCATATCCACCATAATTATTAAAAACTTCAATTAATCCATTACTTCCAACAAATCCACTAACTGATAATTCATCAATTTCTTTTACTTTTTTAGCTAATTCATAAGCTAATGAAAAGAAAAATTTTGTATCATTTAAAGAAAAATATTCTGACCTTAATTCATATTCATTTGTTAATGTTAAATCTTGATATATACAAGATAGTATGGCACATTCAGTATCTAATCTTTCTTTTGAAATTTTCATATTTATCTATCCCCTTTCTTTTTACCATCTATTATTTTAAATATATTATTTGAATTTTTATCTACATTCCTTCTTTGCCTTTCTAATCTTTCAAATATATCACTATCTTCCTCATATTTTAAATTTATAATTATATCATCATTAGTGTTTATTTCAGTTGTGCCAAAATTTGCCGTATTATCTTTAATTTTATTCCTAATACAAGCAAATATATAACTTATTTTCCCATATTCATCTTGTATATTTTTTATTTCTAAATATCTTGTAATTTCTTCTTTATTACTTTCTATACAATTATATATTTGTTCTCTTGTATACTCTTTTTCCAATGCTTTTAATTCATTAACTTTTACTTTAGACACAGATGTATAACCTAATATATCATCTATACTAATAAGAAGTTTTTGCCATAGGCTTTTTAAATATTTATCTTTTTCAAATTCTTCTTTAGAACAATAATATGAGTTTGTTTTTTTATTTGTTTTTTCATTAATTTTTGTTATAACATATGCTTCACTTTTTTCTATTTTATTTTTACAAATCTTACAAGTTACCTTAGCCATATTCATTCTCACCCCCTCTTTATAAGTCTAAAATATATTTCTTATTTATATTATACTATGCTTTTTATAAAAAGTAAATAAAAACGACTGAAAAAATCAGTCGTTTTATATCAATTATAAATTTTCTTCTTTTACAGTTACAACTTTTCCATCTTCAGTTTCCACTATATAATAAATTAATTTTTCCTTATTATAATATTCAGCTAATATTTTATAATTTTCCATATTATTCTTCTCCTTTATCTTCATTATAACTAAACACATCATTAAATCTATCTAAATCTAATAAATTATTTCTTTTCAAAACATTCAAAACGGCGATTATTATGCAACTATTATCATTGCAATTTAAACATAAATCGTCTATTATACATTTACTACAAGAATCATAATCAATTGCATGTGTGACTTTATTGAAAAAATTTGCAAATGCTTTTTTTGAATGTTCTTTTTCTCGGACACAACAATATTCTTCAATTAATTGCTCTTTAGTTTTTCCACTGTTAGCTAATAAATAATTTAATAAATCATCTGCACTATATTCTACCAATTCAAGCATTTCAAAAGAAAAAGTAAGTGGATAATATTTAGAATCAAGTATTTTACAAGTTCTATGTTTTTCATCTACATTTATAACAGTAAATATCATATTTTCAAATTGTTTCATACCATCTAAATAAACAATTCCATCATAACATTCACCTACAATTAAACCACTTTTTAATCTAACTTTATCTCCATTTTTTATTTTCATAATATCATCTCCTAATTATTTTATTATTTATTCTTTATCATAACTACTCACATCTATTATTTCACCACAAACAGGACATCTTAATTCAACAATAGTTATCACATTTGTTGGTGTAACCGTATATACAAAACTTTTATATCCTGTATCACATTTTTTGTAATGTTCGTGTATAAATTCATCTGCTCTTTTCTTTTGTACATCACTTAATGTGACTAAACTATTTCTTTTGTAAAACTCTAATTCTTCTCTTAATCTTGTTAATTCCTCATCTTTAAATTTTTCGTCTTTAACTTCTAAATATGCTTGTCTATAATCTTCTTTATCTTCTTGTAATAGGTTTATTAACGCTTCTAATTCTTTTAACGTATCTTTTATATCTTTCCCTCTAAGAACGGCTTTTCTCCAATTCATAATAATTCCTCCTTATTAACAATAATATGAAAATACTAAACTATCATTTTCCGTTTCAATATTTATTCTTAAATTTCCCTATTCAACGTGTTCTTTTTCACTTTATATAAGCTACTCAAGTTTTTATAACACTCCAAGGGCGTAAATTCGGATTTGAACATCCCTACATATCTATTGCTTTGTTTTTTTATTTCTTATTTACTTATATTATACTATTACTCTTATAGGATTTTTATATATTTTCATAATAATTTAAAATTTCACCTAAGCAATAATCCAATTCTTCCCAATTGTCAACTCTAGTATGAACACTAGATTTTATATTTTTATTATGTGGTGCAGAAAACAATATTGTATATGCAAAAGGATGGTATTTCTTATAATTGTCTAAATTCCCTATATAATCATCTACTAATACATCGGCTGATACAATATGCTTACAATCAGTGTTTACAAATTTATCAAAATATTTATCTATTTCATATTTTCTTAATAATTCTATTTTCTTTTCAAAAGTATTTTCTTCTTCAGTAGCAGAAACCAATATAAAATGTACACCTTTATTGTGATATTTTTCTAAGACATCTTTTATAATTTCACTTTTTATTTTCATCTCAAGTATAATGTTGGAGTCTTCTAATAATTGGAATAATCCATGTGTAAACTTTGTTCTATCTATTTTCCAATCGGTTACATCATTTTCAACAGTAAAATTTGTTCCATATTTCTCATTATATTTATCTACTAAAGTTGGTATAAAATTTATAAGAACATCATCATTATCTAAAGCTACAGTTAATTCCATATTCTCACCCCACTAATCAAATTTTTCCATTTCATAATCTAATAACATGAATTTTTCATTTGTAAGTTGTGGTAAATTCTTAATCCAATTACGTAATTCAGTCCATGTTAATAATAGTAATTGTTCTTTTGTAAATAATTCAACTTCTTCTTTACTATAATATCTTCTTATTGTCATTAATTCACTATCATCAATAGTCCAATTATTTGGAATATTTTTTGCATATACTTTCAATCTAAATCCACCTATGGTATTAAATTTTATATATGTTCCCATATGATATACACCATTATCTGTTTCAAAGAATTCTTTAATATGTCCTTCACAACAGAAATCTGTAAAATATCCCATTTCATTTAATGCAATTATGTCGTCTACTATATTATCATCTAATTCAAATACTTTAGTTTCTTTAATTAACATATACATCACTCCCCTTATTTTTAATCTAAATATTTAGAACTTAAACTTTTCATTCTTCTCATTGGTAGGTTTTTATATTTTTTTAATATTTCTTTATTAGACATTGGTTGTAAATACCATTCACCTAATTTTTCATCTTTTTCAGTTATCATTGTTACATTTCCAACTTTATTGCATTCTACACAATACTTACATAAAAAATAACCATTTATATCACTAACATATACTAAACATTCTTTGTATTCATGTTTATGATTTGATTTTTTAACTGTTTTATGTTTCTTCTTTTTATATTTTGATATTTCATTTTCATTATAGTTTTTCATTTATTTCACACCATCCTTTTTTATTATTCTTTCTAAATCATCAACTATTTGTGAATAGACTATCCATTTTCCAAATTCTGTTTCGGTTTGAACTTGTCTAAATCTTTCTTTTGTTTCAAATAAATTTTTCTTATATGTTTCTAATAAATTTTCTATTTCTTTATTCATTTACTTTCTCTCCTTTATCTTATTTACTTATATTATACCATTGATATTATTAAAAGTCAATAAATATTTAATAAAAAAACTGAGAAAATTTTCTCAGTTATATTACTAAACAAAGTAATGCAAACATTATTATTATTATAATTACTATTATTATAAAAGTAATTGCTTTTGCAATAACATAAATTTGTTGATATAAAAAATCATCATCTGTATTCATATTTATATCTTTTTCTTTACAATAATCTACAATTTCATCTGAGACTTTTTTATATAATTCACTTTCTTCACCATCTTTAAATAGTTTTATGCAGGGCAATAAGAAAAAAAATATTAAATATGATGCAAAACAAATAAAACAAAATATTAATAAAAATTTTGGCATATAAACATCTCCTATTTATTATAATTTTTATATTCTTTAATTAGCTTCTTTGTATAATTAAATAAACTATTCGAATCTTTTCTTTGTATTTCAACATCATACCATTCCATAGGTGTTCTTGAATAAAAATCCCCAAACCCTCCTGGTGCAACATGACCATTATGTACTCCCATACCTATTTCAGTACCATAATATATGCATATATCATTATTTTTAAAAGAGAACATTATTTCTAAAGCTTGTTTTATTTTATTAATATCATGATTAAAACTTACAGATATTCTCGTTTGGTCGTGATTGTCTAAAAATATAACAGACCTTTCTTCATTATTGTCAATAACTAAATGTTGTTTATTTATAACTGTGTTTTTAACCCATCCAGCTTCCTGGAAGTTAAATGTCTTCATACCTGTTTCTTTTGCATACATATCACTTATTTCAAAACTATCCCATGCTTCTCCTACAATATATGCGTTAGGTTTTATTGAATAAACCATATTACAGAACCATTTCCAAAATTCAATCTTATCACCACTTGCAAAAATAATAGCATCGAGTCTAAAACCATCTACCTTATGTTCTAATAACCAAAATCTAATTACACTTTCAATCATTTCTCTAACTTTTTCAGATTGATTATTAAGTTGTGGCATTTGCTCTGACCAAGGGGCTAGATACCATTTTTTATTACTATAGCAGTATTTCCATTGGTTATTTATTTGAACATCAGACCAAAAGTAGCAGTCATTTTTTCCTTCTATACTCTCTTGAAATAATTTATGATGATATCCGGTATGACATAAAACTAAATCTAATAATACTTCTAAACCATTTTCATGTGCCTTTTTAATAAAATTATCAAAATCTTCTAAAGTCCCATATTGTTCTCTAATTTTAAAATATGAATCTACAGAATACCCATGTTCATTATCAGATGGATGAATAGGAGTTAACCATAAAGTTGTAACTCCCAATTCTACAAAATAAGGTATTTTTTCAGTTAAATCTTTAAAATCTCTACAAAATGATGGAAAATATATTTCATATATCACTCTTCTTTTTTTATTCATTTTTTTCTTCACACTCCTTGATATAATCTTCATAATACATCCATTTTAATTTTGTTCCATCTTTTAATTTACCAGCATGTTCTCTTTCACCATTACAACAACTAGAAATATTACTTTTTCCCATATTGAAATATTCTTCAGCTTCGCATATAGAATCAAATTTTTTATCTATTGTTATACAATATACTTCTCGTGAACCATAATGATTACGACCTCTATTTTTATTATATCCTATCCTTTTACTTTCTTCTATTGTATAATCACATTTATCACATTCCACTCCTCTTTTTAGGAATTTTACAACAAGACTTCTATTTATTTTTAACATATCTCCTATTTTAACAACATCATGTATTCCACTATTCCATAATTCCCAAGATTTAACACATAAGCTATTTTGACTTTCTTCCCATGCTAATTCCCAATCAATATTAGATAAATCAAAACAATCACTAAGTTCTTTTATGATGTTTTCTTTTAACCAATTAAGTTCACTATATCTACAATCAATTGTAATATAATTATCAATATGATTTTTAGCACATTTATATTTAAATAAGTCGTTCATTTTTGTTTCGTCTAATTTTCCCTAATTTCCTCCTGGTTGAACATAATGTTGTCCTCCATGTGTTTCTATTATCATATTTAAGCTAGGAATATAAAAATCATATTCATAATTATTACACCAAGTAAAATTTGTTTTTGATAAATGTAATATATAATCAATTTTCAATTGACTTAATATGTTTAGCATAAATTTTTCAGGTATGTTTATTCTATCTCCACATATATAACATGAATAACCTCTTTTTACTATATTAGACAAAAGTTTTTTATCTCGTGATATTGCGTTACAATCTAAACATTTGAAATAAAACTTTCTATTACTATAACACGATATTTTATAACAATCTTCAAAAGTTAAGTTGTTTTTAGGTATCGCAATCATCTTAGCTATTTTGGGATAGTTATAAGCTAAGGAATCCTTTGGATAAAGTTTATTTTGTTTTCTACAATAGCTACATCTATTTCCTTCATAAAAATGTGAGCAAGTAACACTGTATCCACCATAATCATTATGATAATCACATTTAAGACAATATAACCATATTTTCCTATTACTCCTTTTAGTAATCTGATAAGGATTAATTCCATTTTTATTATTTTTATCCCAATTCCAAATATCATTTATGTTTAATTTTAATTCTTTTTCTATATAATATCCTATAGTTTCTTCATATCTAATTGGATGTTTTACTGACCCATCTTTAAAATCTCTATAACTTCTATGCTTAATGATAACTCCATCTTCAAATTAAATACTTATATCTTGATTATTTATGTATTCTATTATAGTTATTTTCTCACCTTTTTTATTATAGTTGCTTTCTCCTACTCTATTTATTAAAGGCATTTATCATAATCGCTCCCTCCATTTATCTTATTTACTTATATTATACTATTGCTATTATTAAAAGTCAACAATTATTGATAAAAAAATAGGAAGAAATTTATTCTTCTTATTTCCATTCATTTGAACAAATCAGTCACACCAAATATAAAAATGAATAAACATATAACACATAAAACAATTGCTACTATTGTACCCAATGTTTGCAACATTTTATTCTCCTTTCCTTTATTATCTAAATATTTCTGCTACACTAACTGCAAACATAAATAAACATCCAATACACAAAGCACTTACTAATATAGTGCCTAAAACTTGTAACATATTACCATCTCCCTTTTTTATTATTAATCTTCATCATCACAAATAAATACGTCAACTACCCACAAGCTAAAACTCATGGGCTTGTAGCTCGATTCATCTTCATTATAACATTTTAGGGTGTTATAATTTATATGAAAGCATAAACTACCTATCAGGATTAGAGCCAACCCCTAATATTCTTTTCCCTTCATTTAATATATTTATACTAGCATTTACATCTCTATCATGAATAGCACCACAATGAGGACATTTCCATTTTCTAATATATAATGGTTTTTTACCAGTTATAGTACCACAATTGCTACACATTTGACTAGATGGATACCATTTGTCTATTTTTATAACAATACCATTTCTATCTTTAGATTTGTATTCTAACATATTAACAAACATTCCCCATCCTACATCCGATATAGATAAAGCTAAATTGTGATTCTTCATCATATTAGATATTTGTAAATCTTCTAAACATATAACTTGATTCTCATTAGTAAGTTTATAAGATATTTTGTGTAAGTAGTCTTTTCTTTGATTACTAATATGTTGGTGTAATTTTGCAACCTTTAATTTTTGTCTATTATAATTATTACTACCTTCTATCATTTTACTTAATTTTCTTTGCTCTTTTTTTAATTTATTTAAGTTGTTTCTTAATGATTTTAATACAGGAAATTTTTGACCATTTGAACATATAGCTAAATCGGTTAATCCTAAATCTATCCCTATTTCTTTACCTATATTATCTACTTTTATATATTCGTCTTCATCTTCTTTCCATAATATGGATATATAAAATTCATTAGTTGGTGTCATAGAAATTACACAAGACTTAGCTATACCTATTTTATGTCTATGATTTATTATTTTTACTTTACCTAATTTTGGTAATTTATCAATAGTATTTTCATTAACTATAAATCCTTTAGATGTCATAGTTTTATAACTATTTTTAGGATTCTTTTTAGACTTAAATTTAGGAAACCTCTTTTTAGATTGTGTAAAAAATCCATTAAACGCCGATTGTAAATCCATTTGAGTAAAGCATAATGCTTGAGCATCGACTTCTTTTAACCATTTATGTTCTTTTTTATATTGAGCAGGAGTGATAATTTTACTTTTCTTATTATCTTTATAATAATTAATATTATCACTAAGTGCTTGATTCCAGTACCATCTACAACAACCAAAAGTTTTCAATATTAATTCTTTTTGTTCTTCATTTGGATAACATCTTATTTTATAAGCTTTCATTCTATCACCTCCTTTCTCCATCCAATTATCTTTACCAATATTAATCTTCATTATCTTGAATTAGTACTTGAATAAAACAATTACAATTTTTACATTCATAAGAATACACTATTCCATCGTATCCTCTAATTCCTTCATCATATAATGTTTTCTCATCTACTAATTTTAATTCTCCATCACAGTTTATACATCTTTTGTTATTATCCATTCTATCTTCTCCTATTCTGAAATTGTATACCTTTTATCTACTGTTGTTTATTATTTTCATAGTATTTATAGTATTTACATGAGTATGCTCTATGAACATCGTAATTAATATTATGACCATCTATATAACACAAATTTTTTACACTATAAAAACAATCTTTACAATTTTTAGTATGTGTTAATTCTTTTTCTTCCATAATATCACCACCTATAAATTAGTACTATCATAACTACCAAATGCTTTTACTTTTAAAATCAAATAATCTACTTCTGTCATTTTCATTTTATCTAAATACATAGAATAAAATTTTGTGTTATCACCATCCACTAAATACGTTACTCTCATGTCAGCTATTCTATTTTTATCTTTTAACAATACTTTACCATTTATTTCTACAAATTGATTTCCTTCACTATCCTTATAATAAGTATAATTTAACTTTTGTATATATTTACTATATGCTTTATCTAATGTTGTATCTTTATTTATATTAGATTTTATATTTTTTACTGAATTAATTGCATTTACTTTTTCTTCATGTTTTTTGTAACCTACAATACTAGTTACTAAAGTTAAAACTATCAATCCTAACCCTATATATTTTTTTATCTTTTTACTTATTTTCATTTACATCTCTCCTTTAATCACCACTTTCATAAAATTATTTATCATTTGTTTATTTACTTATATTATACTATTGCTATTATTAAAAGTCAATGATTATTGTAAAAAAATAGAAAGAAAATTATTCTTTCTATTTTTACTATTTTATTTTATAACATCTCAATCAATCATTTAACGTCACCTCTTTTAATATTTTATAGCATTTTGCTTATTCATAAAGAAGTGTATTCCAGTTGAACATTCATTCCATCTATTCTCATCAAAATTATCTACTTTTACTATCTCTCCAACTTTATATATAAAATTAATATCATAGTCACTAGGGGTACTTTCTATTTTTTCACCAGTATCAATCTTTTCTATATCTAATACTTTAGCTTTATCACATCTACATTTAAGAGTTGTAGCACTATTTCTTTTGCTATCCTTCATTATTAGTAATTTAACAATATACTTTCCAACTTTCTTATACCCTATAAAACTACCTTCTTCAGGACAAGCTAAATTATATCCTATAGTATACATATTTGTTTTAACATTATTTAAATTTGCATTATTTAAATTAGAGCTATATAAATTAGCATTATATAAACTAGCACCACTTAAATTAGCATTATATAAACTAGCACCTCTTAAATTAGCACATTCTCCACCTTCACCATTTAACCATAATTTATGATTTTCTAATATTTTATCTAATTTTTCTTTTTCCATTTAACATCTCTCCTTTTATTAATTTATTTAATTATATTATACTATTGCCATCATTAAAAGTCAATTAATTTTCATAAAAAACTTTATATAATTTATATGTTTCAATCAAATCACGCTTTGATAATATTTCTTGAGGTGAATGCATACTCATCACAGGTACACCACAATCCATAGTTTCCATTCCTCTTATTCCAAAGAACATAGCAACTGTTCCTCCACCACCTTCAGATACTTTAGTTGTATCAACTTGATATTTTACATCATTATCAACACATAAACCTTTAATATATTCTCTCATTTCTATACTTGCATCATTTCCTCGTTTTAATCCAGTAAATGGAACTAAGGCAACACCATTACCACATATTGCTTTAGCACTATCCTCAAAATGGCTACTATAATTACTATCGAATCCACCAGTTACATCTGCACTAATTACTTTTGTATTTCTCATAAACTCTCTAGTCAATAATGTATGTCCATTTGCTAAAGTAAGGAATATATCATCTATAAATTGAGTTTCAGCACCACTCATTTGTCCACTTCCAGTTTCTTCATAAGCAGTAAATAAAGCTATCTTTGTTCTTTTATTAGGTTTACTAGTTAATATAGCTTCTAATTCAGCATAAGCGCAACTTTTATCATCATGTCCATAACCTAATAATAAATCTTTATCTAATCCCATTTCTAAAGTTCTAAAATAAGGTACAAAACTTAAATCAGCTAACTCAAAATTCTCTTTTGTTATTCCATATTCTTTTTCTAACATTTTAAATAATTCTTCTTTATTTCCATTAATCATTCTTACTAATAATTTATCATAAGACAAGTCTTTCACTTCTTTTCTACCTCTTAAATGAGGCAATAAACTAGTTATAGAAAATAAATATCCTTTTTCTCCAGTATTTATATATTTGATTTCATTATCTACTTTTATTTTCCCAACTATCACAAAAGGTCTATCTAACCATAATTGTGGTATTATTCCTCCATATGGTTGTGTTTTTATAAATGTTCCATCATCATTAGATACAAATGGTTCACCTACTATAACATCTAATCTAGGACTATCAATATGACTTACTATTAAATTAGCACCTTCTGATATATCTTCACCTACTTCTACTAAAGCTATCAATTTATCTCTAAATTCAAATATTAACTTATCTCCTACATTAAAGTGTTTATAATTATAAGTTTTATATCCCACATCTTCTGCTTTATCTTTTATATATTTTAATACTTGTGTTTCATGTAAGCCTTCTTCTAATAAATATTTATATTCATCTATAAAATTATCCTCTTCATTATTATCTTGTGCCTTATATAATTCTTCTAATAAAACATCTAATACATCTCTATCTTTTTCTTCATCAATTATTTCTTTTAAGGTATCATATTTTATATCAGGAAGCCATTTTGAATACATAACATTATCTCTAAATATTATTTTTGTTCTTGATTTTTTAGCTATAATAGATTTTGTGTTTAATTCATAAATCTTTTTCCATTGAGTTGGCAATCCTCTTCCATTCGACCAATAATAACCCAATTCTTCTAATGATATTAATACTTGCTCAATAACTTCTTTATCATCATTAATTTCTATTATAACTTGTTTATCATTTTTTTTACTTAATTCCTCTATTAAACTTGTTATCCTTCTTATACTCATTTAACATCTCTCCTTCTTCTTATTTATTATTCTCTATTCTATCTTTAGACATATTAAAATAATCCTTATCCAATTCTATACCTATAAAATTCCTATTAGTCTTTAAACAAGCAACTCCTGTACTACCACTTCCCATTGTAAAGTCCAATACTAAATCATCTTCATTAGTATAAGTCTTAATTAAATATTCTAATAATTCAACAGGTTTTTGAGTAGGATGGACACCACCTCTTCTCACCTTATTAAATTCAATTAATGTTATTGGATTTTTATATTCATATGTTTTTTTATATTCTTTTCCTTTACCCATACATTTAAAATCAGCATATGCACCTGCTTGAATATTGTTGCCACCACTTTTTATAGGTTTTTCTCTTTTAATCATTTGTGGATAATATATTGTCTTTTCTCCATTTTTCGTAAATACACATATATCTTCAGTTTGTTGCATAGGTCTATATTTCGCATTTCCCATACCACTAGGTATTTTCTTATTCCAATCCCATCTATATTTAAATCCCTTTAAATTACTACATATTAAATTACTTGTAAATGGTTCATTCCCAAATAAACATATAGCCCCATTAGGTTTTATCAACTTATTTATTCTTTCCCACATTTCATTAAATGGAATTACACTATCCCATTTACATGTAGTAGTTCCGATTTCAACCATACGGAGGGTCAGTAAGTATACAATCTACTTGTATATCATGTTCTATTAAATAATCCATTACTTCTAAACAATCTCCATTAAATAGAACACAATTAGAGTCTCCGTATGAATTGAAATCACCTCCTTTAACTAAATCATTTAAATCTATCATATTAAATAATCACCTATCCTTTTCTTTATTATCTTATTTACTTATATTATACTATTATTCTTATTAAAAGTCAATAATTATTTAATAAAAAATAGGAAGAAATTTATTCTTCCTATTTTATTTACTTTATCTATTTTCTTTTATTAAATCTTTCATTTCTTCTATACATAATTCTAATGCTTCGGCATTATCTTGTATTGCTTCATCTAATGTTCTTTGTACTCCTTCTGAATCAGTACCTAATGCTTTATTCATAATCAATATAGCCTTATCTCTTAATCCTAATTCAGCACATTCTCCACCTAATTTAACTACATCTTCTTTTATTTCATCTATATCTCTATACTTTTCTGTAAACTCTCCTATTGTAGCTTGTTTTCTTTCTGTTGTTATATTATCTTCACCAAAACCTTTTATTGCTCTTTCTACTTCTGTCCATACTTTCTTAGCACTATCTTTTTCATTTTTTTCTAATTCTATTTCTAATGGCATTCTTACATATTTATTAGTTTTGTTTTTACCAAAAGAAGTTTTACATTCATCAGTTACTAAAAATCTGTGAACTTTTCCTTCATCATCATATCTTTTATCTATAAACCAAACGTAATCCATTTCTTTTTTTAGTATATCTAAAATTCTTTTATTAGATTGTGGTTCATATCTTAAATAACTATGTCCTTTATTATCAGTTAATTCTTCTACAGTAGCATGGCAAGTCCATACAATATTCCAACCAGCAGATTTTATAGGGTCAAATATTTCATCAAAATATCTAGTTACTAAACCATAAGCACCATTCCATTTTTTTACTTCATCCATAAATTGTTTACCTGCTCTTGATAGTATATATGATTCTATATACGAACCAACTTTAGTAGCAGTATCGACAATCAATGTTGAATATCCTAATTCTTCAATACTTTTTGGGTCAGATAAAACTTTTGACATTTCTTTTAAATCTTTAAATGATGCAACTTCTATTTCATTTGCACAAAGACAAGCTTTTGCACCATATTCAGTAGCTAACATTAAATGTTTCCCTTCAAACATACCACTAACCAATGATGTTTTTCCACCATCAGGTAAAGAATAAACTAAATAAGAATATGAACGTGGGTCTATACTTACTTTTTTCTCTTTATTTTCTTGAGTTCTTTTTTTAATATCATTTAAATTTAGTGCCATTATACATCTCTCCTTTTTATTAACTTATTTACTTATATTATACTATCACTCTTATTAAAAGTCAATATTTATTTTTAAATTTTATATTTCAAACATAATTTCTAATTCTAACATTTTATTCATTCTCAAAAGATAACCTAACGCATAGTCACCCATTTCAACCTCTCTCAAATTATCTTTTTCATTTTTTATATATTCCCTTAAGTTATACATATTGATATAATATAATTTATCTACTTCTGATAAGTAGTAAAACATTACATCACACTTTGTTTTCTCAAAGCAACCTTTCGTTCCATAATGCTTATTACTTGTATATTCATATACTATATTTTTAGAAAGATGTGCTTGAGTATCAGTTTTTACTTCTATCTTTAATAAATCACCATTTTTACAAATCAATATGAAGTCGACATCGTTATCTCTCCAAAATTTATCATCTCTAACATCTATTATATCTTGTGTAAAATTTTCTTTTTGTAAGTATTCTATTGTTTTTATCTCTCCTATTTCACCAGTTTTAAGGTCTATTATAAATTTATCGTTATTCCCCATAATCTCTCTCCATTATCCTATAAAAATAGAGATAGGAAATCAATCAGCTATCTCTATTTTTATTTTATATTATACTATTTTTATACTAGAATGGTAAATCTGTTGAAGTCTTTTTACCAAATCCTTTATGTGCAGTAAAATCTTTTGGTTGGTCTTGTTTAAGTTCTTCTAGTTTTCTTTCGTATTCTTCTACACCTTTGCTATATAATTCTAAGTTAAATGCATTATCACCTTCATATTCTTCTTCTTCAAGTAGGAAACCACCTATTGCTCTTATTTCTCTTACAACTTTTGTAGAAGGTGTAAATTCAACTTTTTTACCAAATCTTCTTTTACTAGTTGGTGTTTCTTCTTCAACTGCAACTACTTTTACTGTTGGTACTATTGAAGTTGATACAACTACATTTTCTTCAAATTCACTTTCTACGAAATCTTTAGCACCTTCAAATTCGTCATCACTATTAAAATCTTCTTTTTTCATTACTATTTCAAATTTATCAACTGCTACACTTTCTTCTCTATCTCCCCATGCATTTCTATATTCAGGAACAGTTAATTCAAATTTTATATATTCTCCATCGTTATCTTCTAATACAACTGGAACTTTACTTACTACACCTATTAATTCACCTTCTAAATAAGGTTCTTTAGCATCTGTTTCTTTTGCTCTATTCACAAAATTTACAGATAATCTAAAGTTTGAATTTAATTGACCATCTCTCATATAATGATTCATTGAAATTTTAATACCTTTATTAGCGTATACAAAGTCACATTCTTCTAAGCTACCTACTGTTGTTGCTTCATCTTTTTCAGGTTTTGCATCACTACTCATTCTTTTATTTGTTATTGTACTATCCAAAGATTTATATTCATCTCTTATAGTTTTAAGTGCTTGATAAGATTTATTTGCACTACCTGTTGATGTAAATTCATTTGCAAATATAGTTAAGTCAACTTCTTGATTTTCAGCAATTCTTAATTTTAATTGTCCCATCATCCAATTTTTTCTAGTTTCTTTGTTTACACCTAACATTATATTTTTACTTATTAAATAACCACCACATTTTACTCTATTACATTCTAAAGCCATTATACATCTCTCCTTTTTATTTTTATTTATTTATTTACTTATATTATACTATTACTCTTATTAAAAGTCAATAATTTAATAAAAAAACATTTTTGAAAAAAAACTATTAACCATTTCCTCATCTATAAATTCTACCAACTTATTATCATCATCTTTATAAGTATGTATTTTCATTACTTTTTCATTATTTTCATCATACCCCAATGTTACTACATAGCTATTCTTGCCATTATATCCTATTTTAACTACATTTTTACTTCTTATTGGTATAAATTTACCATCATATATAGTTATTGCTCTAGGTTCTCTCATGTACATCAACTCCTATTTTTCTAAATATATTTTAAAATCATCTGAGACTGCTTGAAAATACTTACCATCTAATTTCATAGAACTGTTGTTCAATATTTTACAAAGCTCATTAGCATATTCTTCATCTACTCCCATACAAAATAATTCGTCAGGTTTCATTTTATATAGGTCTCTAACTAAGATTTTCATTTTTCATCACCTAATTCTTTTAAAATTTTATTTTCCAATTCATTAGTTGTCATTTCTAGGATTCCATTTATCAAATGACCGAACATTCTAGTTTTTTCTAATTCTATTATTTCTAATGAAACATCATTGTCTTTTCTAATAAATGTTACTTTACAATCTTTTTCAGCTATCACACAATAACGTTTCAGTGCTTGTTACAATTTCAGAACAAGCTTCCCTATTCATCGTATCCTCATTCCTTTTTACAAAGTACTCAAGTTTGTATGATACTCCCAGGGCGTAAATTCGGAACTGAACTTTCCTATTTATTTCTTATTTACTTATATTATACTACTACTCTTATTAAAAGTCAATAATTATTTTAAAAAAATTATTCAACATTTGTATCGTCTATTCCTTCCTTATCAAATCTTATATATTCTCTGCCTTTCCAGGTCGCAAACCTAAATCCATATTCACCTTGTTTATTTGTGCTTATCTCAAAATAGCTTATAGTTATTACTTTACCTATTAATTCATCTTTATGTTCCCAATAATATTTTCTTTCACTATCATTAAATCCTGAACCAACATAATTAGTATAAATTTTATCGTTATATTTAAATTGAACTTCAATTTTACCTAAAGTGCCAACTAATCTTCCTTCTCCTTCTATTATATCTGTTACTAATACATCTCCATCTTGAAACTTTTTAACCTTCATTATTGTTTTAGGTCGTTTACCAAATTCATATTTACCATTTAAATCATTCAACATTAAACCTTCTAATTGTTGACTTACAACTTCATTTAACTTACTATATATCTCATCAATATCTTTAGTAATACCAAATTTAGGAACAAGTCTTATAAACTCATTTCCCTTTCCAATTTTTTCTTCCATAAGTTTTAATCTTTCTGTATATGTCATGTTGCATTTACCCTTGTGATAATCTTCTATTGGTGTCATATCAAACACAACAAATTCTAAGCCTTCCTTATTATCTGATTTACTATTTACAATAGTTGTTGTTAATCTAAAGTTTTCATCGGAAGGTATATTGTCATAATTAATTCTGATAAGTTCACCATCTATGAAATAACCATCCAATTTCAATTCTTCTAATGCTTTATTTATTTGATTTAACCCTTCTACTACTTTACCTTGTCTTGACTTATGAAGTATTCTATTGTTTTCAATCATAGCACTATTTCTAACTCCATCAAGTTTTAAACTCATAGATACTTCATTCTTAAGTTTACCTTCAAATTTACTTGCTAACATTACTTGATGTTGTTGTATTAAATTAGGTATAGCTTTATTAACTCCTTTTACATCCATTCCTATTTTCAATGATTTTGTAAATAAACCTATACAGAATTCCTTATTAGTATCAGTTTGTTTATCGCAAAATTCTCTTACAATAGCAATATCTATATCTCTACCACTATTATGTGCTTTTAAGTATTCCATAACCTCTCTAATTGTATCTAATTTAAGTTTATCATCTTTTAATGGTATATTTTTATTTATTTTTTTCTTACTTAATCCAGTGACTATATCACTATCTAATAAAAACTTCAAACATTCTATAAATAATTCATTATCTTTATTCCATCTAACTATTTTAATTTTGTCATTTTTACCACTAATTTTAGTTATTAAATTAAATATTTCCACAACTTCTTTTAAATTTTCCATATCTTCTCTCCTTATCTATCTATTATTGATTATACTAAAATTCTTATCAAAAGTCAATGTTCTTTAAAAAATTTATATTTTTCTTTTTAAGTTATATACAGAATATACATTTGCTTTTATATTCATATTGTTTAATAAACCTTTAATTTGTTTTTCACTTAATTCAATTCCAGTTTCAAGTTCAAAGTTTTTGATTTTATCTGCAACATAAGAATTATATAAAGAAGTAGTTGATATTCCTTCAACATCTATTCTTCTTAATATTCTGTTTATTTTATCTCTACCTGCATTTTCTTTAATTCTATCTAATCCATCATTGTTAAATTTATTTTTTCTATTTTTCCATAGGTATGGATTGCTTTCATTATAGTAGTAGTAATCATAATTACTTTTTTCTTTAACATACATTTTATATCCACGTTCTTTAGATGCTTTATCAATTATTCCCATAGTATAATCATCTAAAACTATTTTTTTATCTTCTAATTTTATTTCATTTTTTTCAACATTAATATTATCCATTTTTATATTAATGATTTCTTCACCTTTTAATCCATTTCTTAATAATAGTACTATAGCTTTATCTAAATAGTTTTCAAATACATTAACGCCCATTATAACTTCTTCATAAGGGATATATCTTAATGTTCCATTTTCTATATCTAATAAGTCATTTTTATTTATATCTCTATATACTTTATTTCCTATAAATATTAAATATTTTTTTAATAAACTCCATTTGACTGCTAATGTATTATATTTTCTACAGTCTAAAGAAGATAACATATTTATACAGTCTTCCTTATTCCAATCTTCTATTGTTCTATTTATTGTTGTTTCATGTGCTTCTATATTTCTAAATAATGTAATATACGACTTTCTAGTGCTTTCACTCATTTCTTTTTCTTTTAAAAATCTACTTATATTAGTTTCCATAAAATCTTCTCCTTTTATTAATTAAATTTTGCCTTTTGTTTAGTCATATTTCTAATATCATAAACATTTTTTGTAATACCAAATTCATATTTTAAATAATCCCTTAGTTCACTTTGGGTTAAATTTCTTTCTATTTTATGTTGATGTTCAATTACTTTATCAACTACATAACTAAGGGTAAGGTTACTTAATATGATAGTGTTATCATTTAATTCCTCTTTTATTTTTTGAAGTCTACCTCTCATGCCACTTATCTTTAAATGTGATAATCCATCATTAGTCCATTTAGTTCTTCTAGTCTTAAATAGATATTCACTATCCATATTGTATACTATTATTTTCTCATAACTTCCTAGTGCCACATATTCTTTTTCTTCTGTTGCTCTTTTAACTAGATACATTGTATAGTCGTCTATTTTCTTATTATATACCATATTTCTTTTAAAATCAATATCTTTTACTTTTAATTTTACTAAATCTTCTGCTTCAAATTTCATTCCTATACCATTTCTAGCTAAAAATAATAATGCTTTATCAGAATAGTTTTCTAATTTGCTAACTAATTTTATTAAGTCTTCTTTGTAGATATACCTTTTTTCTTCATATTCCTTATTAACTTCTATGACTTTATTTAAATCTTTTTTTGTAATTAAGTTTATGTTTTTATTTCCTATGAAGTCATAATACTTTTTTAGTAAACTCCATCTGCTATTGATAGAATTGTATGTGCCTTTATCTATGCAATGATTAAGTAATAATATAAATTCTTCTTTACTTTTAATATCTTCTATGTTTTTATTCAATACTTTTTCTAATTCTATCATTTTTGCAAATAGACTTTCATACATGTTATATGTATTTTCATTATTAATTGTTGCTAAAAATATTTCTCTATACTTCATGTATATCACTCCTTTTATATTTTATCTATATTATAGACAAAATTTAGAAGAATATACAAAATGATAAAGATTTTTTATTTTTTATCTTATTTACTTATATTATACTACTGATATTATTAAAAGTCAATAAAAAATAAGAAGAAATTAATCTTCTTATTTAAAAATCTATAAATCAAATATATTTATTTTTTGCATAGATTCTTGTATATCTTTACGTTGTTGTATATAGAATTTTTGTGATGTTGAAATATTCGAATGTCCAAGCGTATCTTTTATTTCTTGTAAAGTAATATTTGGATTTTCTCCCATTTTTGTACCTATTGTATGTCTTACATTATGAAAATGAACTCTAGGAACTCCAGCTATATCGCAACAGTCATACCAAACATTTCTTATACCTTGCTCAGTTAATTTTTCGCCATTTCTATTTGTAAATAAATATTCTCTATTTGGATTATATAATACTAATTTTTTTATAAGTTCAGCAACTTCATTATTACAATTTGTACTACGACCAATATGACCTTTATTACCTTTAGAACGTACCATTATTTTATTGTTATCTTCTAATTTTAAATCTTCTATTTTTATTCTACTCATTTCTCCAATTCTTAATGCAGTTGAAAATACTAATTTTACAATTACTTTATTTCTTAAATTTATATAATTACTATGACAGTTAAATTCTTCTTTATCTGTTGCTTGTAATATTGCTTTTATAATATCATCACTAAATGCTTTATCTCCTTTATAATCATTTTCCCCTTTTTCATTAACTTTAGGAAATCTATATAGACAATTATCATCTAATAATCCTTCATTGACTAAGAAATTATAAAAACTACTCATTTGTTTTATTTTTTTATTTATTGTTGCTATTGATATATCACTTTCATCTTTTTGTTTATCTACCCATTTAAACCAAAATTCCTTATCCATATTAACAAATTCATTAACTTCATTTATTTTTTCATCTTTGACAAATTTTTGTAGTGTACTAACATAACTTTTAATTGTAGCTTCACTTTTGTTTAATAAATTTAAATATTTCACATATTTAAAAATGCAATTATCCATACTCATATTTTTATCTAACATATAAACCACTCCTTTATTTATTTATATAATAATTGTAACATAAAGTTTATATAATGTCAATCATTATTTGAAAATTCTTTTTACTTTTATATTCCTTTCTTTACAATAAGGGCAATATGATATTTCGATTTTATAAATTTTATCTTCGGTATATAATTTATAATATGTTTTATCTTTTGCTATATAAGTTATTAGACAATCTTTACATCTTCTTATATTAAACATTCAATCACCCACTCCTTAATTATTTATTTTATACTTATATTATACTATTGATATTATATAAAGTCAATAGAATTCATAAAAAAACTAGAGAAAATTTTCTCTAGTCATTTTACTTTAACAAATCTTCATTCTCATATATGTTTCCCACAACTTCAACATCACCAAAATACATATAAGCATATAAACTATCTTCCCATTTCCCTTCATTTACAACACGATATTCACCATTGGTATATTTTACATATAAATTGGCTTCTCCATCGTCAACTTTAACTTTTAATATATCACCTTCATATATTTCTTTTCCGTTTTTATCTTTTAAATTTGTATATTGCATTAATCTACAAACATATGGATACGTAGCTCTCCAACGTCTACATTCTTCATCTTCCATACCAACCTCATAATCATTTAATCCTATAAAATTAACAGTTGCCATTTCTTGTTTTTCAGTATCCCATGCTCTAAATTTAAATTCTCTCATATTCATCACCTATTAATAATTTCCTAAATCTTCTTTTAGATTTTTCATTATTTTCTCAAGAAATGCTAATTCTTTTGTTATATTTTCTCTTTCTACTTTTAATTCACCCATTCTTTTCTTTTTACAACAAATTTCTAATCCAATTTCAGGATTAAAAATATCAGTTCTATGACATTTGGCTTTAAAAATATTGAAACTATTATCTATCACTATTACTTCAGGATTATTTATTATTACCACTTTAGCCCATTCTCTATTCGTAATCCAAAACTTATTTAGAAAATCATAAGGACAATCATCATCTATTCTATATATTTCCATCTTATTATTTTTTGCCATAGGCTCTATCATGCTTTTACTAAAACAATATGGATTATAATAATCATCAGAATCAAGTTTTATTATATATCTAATATGTTCTTCGTTTCTTGATATTCTTACAATTTTTCCTACTTTACCTAATGTATATTCCATATCACTTATAAACTTACATCCATCATCATAAAAAGTATCAACTAATAAATCCTCTTTTACTCTTATTCTATCTCCAACTTTATATTCTTTCATTTTGCCATCTCCTTTTTTAATATAATTCCATTTGTTTATGTTTTATTTTTTTGATTGCCCTATTAAAAATTTGATTTACATTTTGTTTTGATAAATGTAAAATCTTACCCATTTCCTCAAACGTATAACCAGCTAAGAACAATCTTATAATTTGTCCACTTCTTTCACTTATTAAATCAGCATATTTTATTATTTCTTTAACTAAATCTTTTTCTATAATTTTATCTTCCAAATTATAATCATATTCTATTAATTCTAATAATGTTTTACTTTCTTCTTCATGAACAATTTTTCTATCCAAACTATCAACAGTTGCATCTCCTCTTCTTTTCATTGTATTTTTATTTTGATAAAATTTTTTACAACTCCATTTAATAGAATTTTCTATAAAAACAGATTTTCCCATTACTTCATCTAATTTATCTAGGTCTTTTAATAGATTTAATATTATTTCTGATTTCAAATCTTCAAGACCAAAATAATTATTCTTTGCATTGTTATAATAAAACATTCTTGCATATTTATCTATCAGCATTTCATAATCATTTATTATGTTAACCTTTAATTCATTATTCATATACCCCATCTCCATTTATAATTTTTATTTTTCTAATATGTATTCTACTATAGTTTCAATGCTTACATTTAAGCTACCCTATTCAACATATCCTCTTTCACCTAATGGCTACTTGAGTTTGTGTGATACTCCCAGGGCGTAAATTCGGGTTTGAACATCCCTACATATTAATTTTTTATTTTTATTATCTTATTTACTTATATTATACTATTGCTATTATTAAAAGTCAATAATTATTTAAAAAAATTAAGGAGAAAATCTCTCCTTAATCTTCATCAACAGTAAGTTTTGCATTAGGCATGAAAACTAAAACTAAAAACCAAAACAATCCGTTTAATCCATTGCTATCATTTAACATAGGTGCTAGCCAATTTAACCAAGGAATACCATTGACATTTACATTAACTATGTCTAGTATCCAAATTACATAAATTGCCATCTTAACTAAACTAACTAAAGTATTAAATAAAAAACATATAAAAATATTTCTATATTTCATTCTCATCCTCTCCAATCTCTTTTAAATAATTTCCAAACTCAATAAAAACTTTCAAATCTCTTAAAGATTCATCGATATAATTAGAAGTTTTTATACTTACTTTTTCTAAGTTTTCATTTTCACATCTTAATTTATCTATTTCATATTCAATTCTATCATTCTTCTCATCAATTGGTTCAGAATAATATACATCAATTATATAGGGAACTTTATAATCAACTCTAATCTTCAATCCTTCTATCTTTCCATTTACAATATGATTTTGTAAATGTTTAATAGCTTCTCTACCTATTGTAACCTTATTACAACGTTTACTATGTGTCATATTATATAATTTAATGTTAACTATTAATTCATCATAATAACTATATTCCTTCATAATATCACCATCCTAATCAGCAAATTTAAAAGATACTTTCATATTAGCTTTAGTACAACTAGCTTGAGCATTATATTTTTTATTTAATAGATTATATTTTATTGTATATTTGTTACAACCTAAAACTTTACAAGCTATTAAATAATTGTCAAATACTTTATGATAACCATCATTATTAAATACAATTACTTCTTTATCTTCTATTTTATCACTTTCATCTTCATAATCATATTCATTAATACTTAATTGTTCTTTATTGTTTATTAATTCTTTTCTTAATTTCATTATTAATTGTTGCACTCTTTGTTTACTTATTTCCATTTTACAACCTATTTCCTCATAGTTATAACCATTCATAAGCATTATAACTATATCATATAATCTTTTATCTTTTAAATTTTTTATATAATTTAATATTTCATTTCTATAAATACCTGTAAAATCATCTAATCTTCCAACAGTTCTATCTCTAACTTTTTCGGTATCTTCATCCATACCTTCATTTTCATGAACTTTTCTTTCTCCACCTTTTTGAACATATTTATATAAATCATTATTAATAAAACTTAACATTTTATTTCTAATTGATTTTACAGCCAAAGTACTAAATTTTCCTTTACTTTCATCATAAGTTTTAATGACATTATATAAAGTTATCATTCCAATTTGTTTTAAATCAGCATATACATCATATTCAGATACAGTTGTATAGAAAAATCTTTGTATTACCCAATCCACTAAACTTTCATTTTCTATTAACATTTTTTCTATTCTTATTTCATTTTCAAATTTTTCCATCTTTCATATCCCCCATTCTTTATCATATAATAATTATATTACATTTTTTATCTATTGTCAACAATTATCACCAACTTTATTTTTTATTTTTTTTTTTTACTTTATTCCCTCCATTCAAAATTTATTTTCTTATTTAAAGTTTTACTTTTAGCACTTTTCCTTAATCCTTGACATATTTTCCTAATAGAGTTCTTATCAATGCCTAAATCTTCACTAGCCATTTGAAGATTATCATAATTTTTATAAAATTTTCCATCTATAAAAGCTACAACACTTCCTTTACTTTTCCTAATTTCATGTTTAATATTAAATTTTTCTTTTAAGTTTTCTTTTATAAAAAACATTTTTTTATTTATAATACGATAATTATTATTTAATATTTCACTTATTTCTTTTCCGTTGTATCCTCTTAGCATATAGTAAAATATTATATAATAATCTCCACCTAAATTCTTTACATATTGTAAATACATTTCAATGTATAAAATTGTTTCGTCATCGTAATCACCCAACATATCTTCAAGAGTTAACTTTTCATCTTCTTTAGTTTGTATATCTTCATTAAGTGATAAAATATTTTTATTATTTATTGTATGTTTTTTATTAATATAGGTTATAATAGAATTGTAAATACATTTACTACAATAACAAATAAAGGATTTCTCATTGTTTATATTGTCAATAGGTCTATAAGTCTTATATGCTTTTACAATAGCTATTCTACCTTCTTGTAATAAATCATCATAATCATTGCTATAAATGAAATTTGAAAAATGTCTTTTGATATTTGATTTAATCAGATATTCATATTTGATTACAACTTCATTTATATCAATTGCGTTCTCCATTTTTCAATTCCCCCTTTATTACTTTATTTACTTATATTATACTATCATTCTTATTAAAAGTCAATAATAAAAAAAATAAAAAAGGAGAAAATTTTCTCCTTACAAATTTATAAATAAGTTATTTCTAATCCTAAATTTTTAGCTACTCCTATAATCTGATATACTTCTTCATCCCTTTCAGGAAGTACATAAACTTCATCAGCAAAGGTTAATATTTTTAATGAATAATTTATCAACTCATCCTTATCAATGTCCTTAGAAAGCCAACCAACGGCTTTCAATGGACTTATATATAATATATGTTTCCTTCCATTCTTTAAATCATCCCTAATCAATTCTCTAATTAAGGATTCAATTGCTTTTTCTTGTCCTTCCGTATTACTACCAGTAATAAATATAACCTTATAATCATCTAACTTCATTATATCATCCCCTTATAAATTAGTAGTTTTGTATCTAATTAATTTCATTGCCATGTCGTCAAGTTGTTGAAATGATTCTCTTAATGTTTTAGAAAAATATTGTTCTTTACCTAATTCCTTTTCTCCTAATTGAACAGTGCTACCACTAAAATCAGTTTCTTCAAGTTCTTCATTTTCATTTAAACAGTTTACCATTTTATTATATGAAACATCAGTCATAATTAATACTTCTTTATATTGTATTTCAAATACTAATTTCCATTTTCTTTTATCCTCAGTTCCATTTTTATTAATTTTAAGTTTTAGGTAATCACTTACTTTATCTCTTATTGGTAATATTTCTATTAAACTTCTTTCAACAGATTTTTGTATATTATTGTATGTTCTATATATATTACTATCATTTTCCATATTCCTTATTAACCATTTTTCATGAGCTTTAACATGACATACGCCAAACATTATATTAAGTGAATGGTATAGCCATTTATTTTCTTTTTTACTTTGGTTTATTATTATTCTTATTTTTGTTTTAAAACTATTTTCTTTTGCTATTCTTCTTGTGCCTTGATTACCATGTTGTTTATATTCTTCATAACTATCTAATTTTCTATAATCTTTTCTTTCTTTTAAATTTACATTAGTTTCTAATTCTTTTTTCACAATATCTTCTCCCCTTTTTATAATTTATTTTTATTTTTTACTTTTACCTTTTCCTTTTAATTCGGATTCTTTTTCTTTTTCAGCTTTTTTTGATTTCTTAAGTTCTTCAAAATAAGTTGGTAATATTTGTTTCATTTTTTTTCTAAATTCTTTTGCAAAATATTCTTTAATTTCTTTAACTTCTTTTTCTAATTCTGTAGGTATTTCATCGCTTACATCAACTTCATTTAATATACTTAAATGTAATTTTCCAAAGTCATTATTATATCTTGCACTTTCTGCTCTAGTTTCGCTAAATCTAACTAGATATTTATTTGTATATTCTTCGTTGAAACAATATTTGTATGCATCAACTTGTCTGTCAACAAAATTATCTAATTTTTCTTTATCACTTTTTTTCATAATATCTTCTCCCTTTTTATATTTATTATATTTGTTAGTTTCAATACTTGTATCAAGCTTCCCCATTCAACGTATCCTCTTTCCTTTTTACAAAGTACTTGAGTTGGTGTGATACTCCAAGGGCGTAAATTCGGAATTGAACTTTCCTACATACCGAACATATCTTGTTAGTGATTATTATTCGGTTTTATTAAATTTAATATTGTGCTAAGTTTATAGAGGCATTTAAGTCTCTATCTATTGTGTGTCCACATTCAGGACAAGTAAAAGTTCTATCTTTCAATTTCAATCTTTCTTTTCCTATTCTTATATATCCACATTTACTACAAGTTTGTGAACTAGGATACCATCTGTCAGCTACTACTAATTCAATTCCATAGTCATCACATTTATAAGTTAATTGATTTTTGATTTCATTGAATCCTTGTTGTCCTATTGCCTTGCTTAGATGTTTATTTTTCATCATTCCTTTTACATTTAAATCTTCAATAACTATTCTTTGTGGTTTCTTTTCTACTATTTGATGTGTCATTGTATGTCTATAATTATTTCTTATATCTGCAATTCTATGTTGTAATTTTAATATTTGTTTTTCTAATTTGATTATATTATTAGTTTTTATATATTTTTTTCCTTGTCTATTCATTTCATATTTTCTACTCACTTGTCGTTGCATACGTTTTAATTTCTTTTCTAATTTTCTAACATGAGCAGTTTTATTAATGTTTTTATATACTGTGCCGTCACTACAAATTGCTAAATCTTTTATTCCTAAGTCTATTCCCAATGATGTTGGATTCAATTCAGGTTTTTCTTTTATTTCTCTTAAGCCTACACTAATGCTCCAATATATCCCATTATATGTGACTCTAGGATTTACATATTTAATTTTAGGATACATTTCGCTTTCTTCATAAGGTATATAGCCTTTTCTAGCTAATTTGACTTCCCCTATCTTAGGTAACTTTACTGTATTTTTAGTAATTTTAATGCGTTGATAGTGTGGTGCAAAAGCTGGAGTTGTTTTATTTCTACTTTTAAATTTAGGATAGCCAACTTCAGGTCTTTTGAAAAAATTTTTAAATGAAGTGCAAGCATCTGTGTAACCTATAACTAGTGTCATTGAATCACAATCTTTAAGCCATTCATTTCCTTCTTGATTTTTGTAAGCAGTAAAATATTTACTAAGTCCTTTTGATGGTATGAATTTTTCTTTTTTAGGTATGTTTACATCTTCATATCTGCTTTTTTGAAATGCTAAACACCAATTATATACATGTCTTGCACATCCTGCTTGAAAGAACATCTGTTTTTCTTGTTGTTTTGTTGGATATAATCTAACTTTGAATGTTCTAATCTCCATTTTAATTCCCCCATTTATCTTTATTTACTTATATTATACTATCATTCTTATTAAAAGTCAATAATTATTTTTATTTTTTTATCTTTTATTTCTTTTTACTTGTACTCGTTTCCTTACCTCTTAGGTTGAACCACTTCCAGTTTCAATGCTCTGTTTCAGTGCTTGTTATCAAGCTTCCCTATTCATCGTGTTCTCTTTCCCTCTTATGAGGTACTCAAGTTTTTTATAACACTCCAAGGGCGTAAATTCGGACTTGAACTTTCCTATTTATTTCTTATTTACTTATATTATACTATCATTCTTATTAAATGTCAAATATTTTGTAAAAAAACTGAGAAGAAAATTTTCTTCTCTATATTAAATCATTTCATATAATTCTATGCATATTCTAGAAAGCAATTCATCTATTTCTATTAAGTTTTCACTACAAATAATATCAGTATATTTCATTAAATTAGTAAGAGCATTTAAAACTCCTTTAATTTCTTCTTTTGATTTAAAATTTATTATTCCATTTTTAACTCTATTGTATAAAAATAATAAATAATATTCATCATCGCTCTTGAATCCTTTACCATACTTATTTAATGTTTTCTTTATGGCATCCTCTAGCATTTCACTTTCAACTAAGTTTAAATTATATTTCATAATTCCCCAACTCCTTTTTATTTTTTTATTTTATTTACTTATATTGTACTATTACTTTTATTAAATGTCAAGTATTTTTGAAAAAAACTGAGAAGAAATTTTTCTTCTCTAAATTAAGTATTTATTAAAATGTCTTAATTAAGAATACTATCATTATTACTACTCCTATGCCCCCTAAAATTGCTCCCATTTTACTAAATTTAATTTGTTCTTCCATTGCCATTATTAATCTTTCTTTGTCCTCTTGTACTGTAAATCCATCTTTTCTCATTTCCTCTATAAGCGTATCTATATTGGCTGAGTATTCATTGTAATATGCTCTATCTCTAATGTAATTTAGAATAGGTAAAAAAGCTAAACAAATACCAAATACTTCTAATGCTCTACTTATTAATAATAATAAATTCATAAAATACCTCCAATTTAAAGTCCTTAAGACTATTTATTTTTTTTATTTTGTTTTTTTATATTTATTATACTATTATTATATCATGTAGTTTATGTTATGTCAAGCATTTTTGAAAAAACTGAGAAGAAAATTTTTCTTCTCTTATAAACTTAGATTTAATAAATTAACTTGTTCTATTATTTCTTTATTATCAGATAAAAAAACTTTTTTTCTTCTATCGTACAATACTACATGACTACCACATTTCTTGCAACTAGCACCTTTGAAGGCTTGCTTTTTGCTTTCTGTCAATTTACTAACAGTTCCTATTATTCCATCTTTTGGACAGATTACAAAATATTTATCATTTCTTTCTTCATATTTCAATTTTACTTTCAGACTATCAGATATTTCTAAATACTTACAAACTTCTTTCCATCTATCATCATGATTACAATTATCATCGTGTAATTCATTAGCTATATAATGTGCTAATTCATGTTTTAATACGTATTCAAGTTTTTCATTTGTTGCATTTCTAAAAAATGATTTAGATATTTGCATGTCACAAGGGACTATTTTTTTAACACTTCCTGTAATATAAAATCTATAACAAGCAACTTTTTTTCTAAATCTTCCATTAAGATTTATATCTTTTTCAAATAATGGTATTTCATTTCCTGTTTTCTTATTAAACATTTCTATGTTTTCATTTAAAAATACTCTCACTTCATTAACATTTTTTATTCTTCTTTCCATTTTTTCATTCCCCCTAAAATATTTTATTATTTATTTCTTTTATACTTATATTATATACTAGATTTTATCTATTGTCAAGTATTTTTGTAAAAACTGAGAAGAAAAAATCTTCTTTATTCAACTTCAATTTCTATTTTTTTAAAAAATTCTATCATTTCTTTTTCATATTTATTGAAAAGTCTGACTGCTTTTTTATCTGCTATTTTTTCACATTTAATATTTCTATAGTGTTCCATTTGTCCTTCACCAATTAACCAAGTATTTTTTTCATATTCCTTTTCACATTCAAAATATAATTTATTATATCCATGTTTATCAAGCGACCTATTAAGTGTTATCATATGTCCTATTTCATGCAGTATAGAAACCATACAATAGACTTGAAAAAAATTCATTTCATATTTTTTCATTATGTAATTGTAATTAAAACCATAATGCTTTAAATAATCCACAAAATATTCATGCTGTCTAATTATACTTTCTCTTTCGGTATAAACATTTTCAGGAACATATAATAAACTATATCTATCAACTTTTTCTTGTCCTCCACATGCAAAAGATTTTTTTGAATTTTTTTGTATGCAATAAGGTATTCCTTTTTTCAATTCTTTTTTCTCTATAAAAAAATCAAATATTGAATTCATAAAATCTTCTGCAATATTAATATATTTTCTTTTTATTAAATCACTTTTAACTTTCATTTTTTTATTTCCCCCTTTTATACTTATATTATATACTAAATTTTATCTATCGTCAAGCATTTTGAAAAAAACTGGGAAGAAAATTTTTCTTCCCTTAATAAAATTATAAATTATTTACTTATCTTATCTTCTACTGTTTCTATTTTTCTATTCAATACTGCCATACTACAAGCTATATATATTATTCCAGCTATCATGGTTTCAATACTTATAGTAAGCTTCCCTATTCATCGTGTTCTCTTTCCCTCTTATGAGGTACTCAAGTTTTTTATAACACTCCAAGGGCGTAAATTCGGACTTGAACATCCCTACATACCAATATTTGGTTTCTATTTCTTATTTACTTATATTGTACTATTATTTCTATTAAAAGTCAAGTATTTTTAAAAAAAACTGAGAAGAAAAATTTTCTTCTCTTATATAAAATTAATTTCAGCATTCAAATCTTTCCACATGTCCAATTGATATGCAACATTGTCATATATTTTTCCACTTTCCATTTCATCTCTCGAATATACACAAATTTTATTTTCTAGTTTATATGCTACTAAGTCACATCTTTTTTCTAAGTATTCAGTTAACATTTTAAATGTATGCTCATCTTTACATTTTATTTCCATTATATACATATTTACAACTCCCTTTTATTTATTATTTACTTATATTGTACTATTACTCTTATTAAAAGTCAATAGTTATTTTTTATTTTTTTAAAGAAATTTTCTTTATGGTATTATTTTTACCTTTCATGTATTCTACTTGTTCTTTAGTATCAATTATATGCAATTCTCCGTGACATTTATGACAATGGCAATTGAGAATCCAGTTTTCAAGTGTGCTTTTTCTTAATTTGTTTCGACGATACTCATAGCCACATTTTTGACATTTACCAATATATCTTTCTTCTATCTTAGGCTTAGCAGTAGAATAAGTTGCATCTGATATGCCTAATGCTCTACAATATTGTTTAAATACTTTATCATGACCGTGATTATCTTGTTTATATACATTAACTATAAAGTGTACACATTCATGTCTTATGGTATGAACAATATCTTCATCATGATAATCATTTAAAAGATTTTTTGCAATTTTAATTCCAAGTGGTTTTATTGTAGTTCCCTTTTTGTTTTTGTAATTCTAAATTCAAATTTGCCTTTTGCTACTGTCATTCTAGGTGATATTGCTATTGGACAATTTTCTAGTTCCTTTGTTGTTTCATATATGTCTTTTCCTAATACCTTTCTAGTATGTTCTGCAAAATCATTTACTTCTTTTTGTATTCTTTCTAAATTCCATTCCATTTTCAGTTCCCCTTTTCATTTTATTTATACTATTATTGTATCACATACTTTATCTATTGTCAAGTATTATTTTTTGAAAACTGGGAAGAAAATTCTCTCTTCCCCTGATAAGTTTTCGCACAAAAGTGGGCTACCTATACAATATTCCAATTTGATTACAATTTTTTAATCATATAGTGCATAATTTTTCTTTTTCCTTTTTTCTTTCTTTTTAAATCATATCCATGCTCTTTTAATATTTTTTCTAAAGTAGGTAAACCTATTAATCTATTTCTATTATCTCTAAGATTATTTTTAATAATTATATCATTAAAAACAATATCTCTAGTAATCCATTTATTGAGTAGATTATCTTCAATAGAAAAGTCAACTTTTATATGTTTATGTTTTCTATGAATAACTCCAAGATGACAATGTATACACAATGTTTTATAAGTATAAAACAAGTGTTTTCCTAATACTTTTTCTTCTATATTTTTCAACTCTAATTCTGTATAATTATCTATTGTTTTATACTCTTCTAGTCCTAACTCAACTAAAGTATCTTTTACCATATTAGCAAATGGATAAATATGATGAACCTGTAAATCTTCAATTCCACCACATTGTTCACATTTATTTTTTTTAACTAACTTTACGAACTTATGCCAAATTCTTATCCTTATATAATTATTTAATGTTTGTTTTCTTTTTTTCATTATTTAACATTCCTTTTTAATCATAATATTCCAATTTTATTCTCTATTATAAATATACATTTTATAGAAATTATCCCAAATTTGATAATATTCTTCAGAATATTGAAGTTGTCTTAATCTGCTTTCTTTCATAAGAATAGCATATTCAACATTGAATCCATTTTTAGATTTTATTTTTTCATCAATAGCTTTTTTATTTTTATTTTGTCTTTTTTGTGCTAAAGACTTCCTAATTTCATATATATCATTTTTAATTATATCTACATCAAAACCATTTAAATAATTCTCTTTGATATATTCTATATTTTTAGTTAGGAAGATTTGAAATGCTTCATAAGTATATTTATAGCCTAATTCACAAGTTAATTCAAAACTCAATTCTTTGTCGAAATCTTTCAATTTTTGAATATTGCATTTTATATTTTCTTTCCTATTGCCATATACTAAATCATTTCTACTTGTAATATTATATTTTTCACATATTCTATTTTCAATATCTATTACCTTTCTTAATTGTATGGAATTTGTATTAAGATATACTTCGTTATTTTCCAAATCTACTGCAATTTTTACCTTATACCAATTTATTAAATTATCCTTTTTTTCAAGTTTATTTAAAGCAGATAAAAAATTTGAATATAAAGCAGAATTTTCAACAGAGAAAAAATCTTTTTTAATTATATCTTCATCACTTAAGATAGAATATTGATAATTAATATTTCTTTTTTCAGTTGGATACAACATTTCTACCAAAGCCATACTAGTTAACCAATTGTCAAATGTTCTTACACAATAGGTTTCATCTTTAAAATTACAATAACCTATAATAGAATTTAATAAAGCTTGTTTCATTAAAAAACTCATACTCTTTTCATCCTCCTTAATATCATATACTTTCCTTTTAGCACTATCAAATTCTATCCCATTGCTCCCCATAAGAGTATAATATACTCTACTTCCTATTTTATTTTTTTCCACTGCACATACTTTGGAAAGTTTATTGATTAAAGTTTTTTCTCTTTTTCTAAAATTACTATAATCATAACAACAAAGTTCGCAAAGTTCTTTTGATGTATAAGTTCCATCTTGTAATATTATTTTCATATCGCCATCTCCTTTTCCTTTTGTCCTCATAACAGTTCTCTATGTTATATGTATATATATATTATATTATAGAGTTGTTTGGAGGACATTATTTTTATATATTTTATATAAATTATACTATAAATATTATTAAAAGTCAATAGTAAAAACAAAAAGAAAGGCTATATTTCAACCTTTCTTTTATATAAATTAAATATTAAACATTAAATCACCTAAGCATAAAAGAAAATCTTTTTCTAATTCCCAATTATCACATATCATAACAGTATTACTTTCATTTTCATTTTCATTTTCAAAGCCATATTCATTTTTCGTATGTCCTTCATATCCTTTTTCACAATATAACCAAGTTATTAATTTACCATCTATTCTATAAGTTGAACTATGTGCTACTACTGTTTCTAAATAAGTTGTTTCATGTAAAAAATCTTCATTTTTTAAATCTTCTTCTGTTAATTTATCTTTTGCAATTTCTAAAACAAATATATCATTACAGTTTTCTATATCTTCATCTTTGTAACCCAAAGTCACTGTTGCTTCATAACTATCATCTAGTTCTTTTATCTCTACATTAATCTTATCCATATCGATATCTTTAGTAGCATTTAAATATAATCTTTCTTTATCATTTAATTCATTATATTGTGGTTCATATTCTTCTAAATTTCTTTCAATTTCATTTTGTATATTTTCTTTTAGCAATTCTTCAGCTTGTTCTATTTTATTAGAACATCCTATCATAGATATAGCCATTAGACCTCCTAAAATCAATCCTAAACCCTTTCTACATACCTTCATGATAAATTATCCTCCTTTAATTTTAAATTCATTTTAATCCATTATAGACCATTATGGAATAAAATATACTAACTGAGGAGAATATTCTCCTCTTTATATTATAAATATTGATTATATTCTTTTTCTAATTCTTTTAATTCATTGCGTTTTTTTCTCTTATTTCTTTTTCTTTTATTCTAGTTTCTTCCATTATTTTATTTTCTTCTATTTGATATTCATGTAATTTATTTTTAAGTTCTCCTATTACCATTTTAATACCTTCTATTTGTTTTGTTAATTCTTCTATCTTATCTTTTTTTCTTGATAATTTTTTGCGTTTTTCAAAAGCTTTTATTGTATCTAATAAATGAAGATGGCTATCATATAAATTATTATAATTATATTCTTCTTTTAATTTTTCAACTTCTATTTTTTCATTATTGCATAAGTCAACATAAAATTTATTATTTTCTTTTGTAATATCTTTTACTTTAGCAAATAATTCTTTACCTTTATTTTCACAAAATGATTTTATTTTTTTTAGATTTTCACCCATTGTTATATAATAATTGATGTTATCAGTTGTACTCATTAAACTACTACATTGTATTACTTCACCTTTAGAATCTATTGTTACATTAAATTTATTCCATATACTTTCACTATCTTCTATTATAAATGATAAGTCAAGTAAATTTTCATTTAAATTATTCCAACTACTTCTCATATCTCTAATTTCAAAACCATTTAATTTATTCATAAATACCTCCAGTTTAAAGTCCTTTCGGACTATTTATTTTTTATACTATTGTTATATACTAGTTTATATATAATGTCAAGTAAAAACCTAAAAATAAATTTAAGATTTTCATAACTGAGGATATTAAATATCCTCTTTAAATTAATATGTTATTAAATTCAATTCTTCCATTTCATTTAATAAATCATCATCACATACATCTTCGCAATAACCATTTTCATATTTAAATAAATTTATCTCATCGCTTAAAGCATTTACTTCTACATAATATATTTCATCATTTAATTCAACTTCTACTGATTTAGGACATTCTAAGAATAATTCTAAAAATTCTTCTTCATAATCAAATTTTAAATACATCCATTCAGAATATCCTGTTCTTACATCTCCGTGCCCACAATGAACTCTAAATCCAACTATATATTCATCTTCATGATTATCATAATAAATTCTAAAGTCAATATGATTAATTAATGGTGCATTCCAATTATAAGTATTATCGGCAGTTATTTCTTCTATCCAACCTTCATCAAGTCCTATTTCTAAATAATCATCAATATAATATTCATAATCAGTTTCTTTTTCTTTATCCCATATAATACCATTAACAATTTCATAAGGTTCTAAAACATTTAATATATCCATTATATCAACTGTTAATTCATTTTCTTTTATATCATAAGTTCCTTCTAAACATTTTTTTACATCTTCTATTTTTGTTCTTCCAAACATATAAACCTCCAAGTTTAAAGTCTTAAAGACTATTTATTTTTATTTATACTTATATTATATAGTATAGTTTATATCATGTCAAGTACTTTTAAAAAAATATTTTAAATTTTTTATTTTGTTTTTATTGATTGTTACTAACTGAGGATATTAAATATCCTCTTTATACTATATATTATATATTAGATTATATATCATGTCAATAACTATTTTTCATTTTTTATATATAATGTTATGAAATTTTCAAAATTAGTTTCAAAGTTAAAATGGAATTTATCTTTAAATGTATTAAATAGGTTACTATTTATTGTATCTAATTTTTCCATTCTCTTATTCAGTTCTTCATATTTCATAGTATCATTATGATTATTATACATTTCTATTTTTAACATTTCTATTTCATTTTTATTATATGTTATTGTTTTCATAAAATCAATTATGAATAAAAAAGAGTCTTCGTTTATATTATTTAAATCTTTTATATCTATTTTTAGTATATCATTAGTTAATACTAAGTTGTAATTTTCAAATATTGTTGTTGTTATTAAATTTATTGGAGTTGCTTCTATTGATATTGAATTAATATAATAATCAGCTAAGTTTATTTCTCCTAAGTTATCATTATAAACTATTGAATTATGTTTAAAATTTAAAAACATATAATCACCTTCTTATTTTATTTGTTGTATATATTATATATTAGTTTATATATTATGTCAATATAATATTAAAAAAATATAGAGAAAAAAATTCTCTATAT